>Ga0209675_1001069_pt1 | contig 16957 bp, 15 predicted proteins | sample AraplaCol_mLB_r2_2_FD_184280 | JGI IMG/M metagenome (GOLD analysis project Ga0209675, IMG submission 184280) | Arabidopsis root microbial communities from North Carolina, USA - plate scrape MF_Col_mLB_r2 (SPAdes) (version 3) | ecosystem: Host-associated > Plants > Roots > Endosphere | place... | reverse complement strand
CGGCATAGACGAAGGTGCTGGCGCCGGTCGGCTCGACGACATTCACAGTCACCGGCAGTCCGCTGCTGTCAGACGGCGACAGATGCTCGGGCCGGATGCCGTAAACCACGGCCTGACCGTCTTGACCGGGAACGCTGCCATTCAGCGGCAGGTCAATGCCGGCCTCGGTGGCGACCCAGTTGCGGCCGCCATCGCGACGCAACGTGCCCTTGATCAGGTTGATCGCCGGTGAGCCGATGAAACCAGCTACGAACAGGTTGTTCGGACGCTCGTAGAGTTCCAGCGGCGAGCCGATCTGCTCGACAATGCCGTCATGCATCACCACGATACGGTCGGCCATAGTCATAGCCTCGATCTGGTCATGGGTGACATAGATCGAGGTGGTCTTGAGCTGCTGGTGCAGCGCCTTGATCTCGGTGCGCATCTGCACGCGCAGCTTGGCATCGAGGTTCGACAGCGGCTCGTCGAACAGGAAGACCTGCGGGTTGCGCACGATGGCGCGGCCCATGGCGACGCGCTGGCGCTGGCCGCCGGAAAGCTGCTTCGGATAACGGTCGAGATACTGGGTCAGGCTGAGGATCTGGGCCGCACGATCGACGCGCTCGTTGATCATCGCCTTCTCGGCTTTGCGCAGCCGCAGCGAGAAAGCCATATTCTCGCGCACTGTCATATGCGGATAGAGCGCGTAATTCTGGAATACCATGGCGATATCGCGGTCCTTCGACGGAATGTCGTTGACCACCTTGTCACCGATGCGGATATGGCCGCCGGAGATTTCCTCCAGGCCGGCGATCATGCGCAGCAGGGTGGATTTGCCGCAGCCCGACGGACCGACCAGCACGACGAATTCGCCGTCCGGAATCTTCACGTCGATGCCATGGATGACTTCCAGCGCACCGTAACGCTTGCGCACGGACTCAACACTCACACTCGCCATGTCAAACTCCCTGTTACTCTTTTTGTTATCTCTTCCGCTGTTAGGACTTCACTGCCCCCGCAGTGAGCCCCGCCACCATGTAGCGGCGGAAGGCGTAATAGATTGCGGCCGGCGGCAGCGCATAGATGATGCCGGTGGCCATCAGCAGGTTCCACGGCGCATCGTCGGTGCTGAGGAAGTGGCCCAGCGCCACCGAAAGCGTGATTTCGGTATCAGATGACAGCAGCAGGAAAGCGTAGAGATACTCGTTCCAGGCCAGCAGCAGCGCGTAAGTGCCGATGGCGACCATCGAGGGCATCATCAGCGGCAGGTAGATCAGCCAGAAAATCTGGATCGGGCTGGCGCCATCGATGCGCGCCGCTTCGTCCAGCTCATAGGGCAGCTTGTCGGCATATTGCCGCAGCATCCAGATCGCATAGGGGCTGGCAAACGTGACCATGGTGAGGATCAGCGACCAGCGGCTGCCCAGCAGTCCGTATTGCCCCATCGTGGTGTACATCGGGATCGCCAGGAAGGCGGCCGGGATCAGATAGGTAAGCAGCGCCATATTCGACACCGTCTCGCCGAAGCGCACCTTCAGGCGGCTGATCGCGAAACTGGCGCAGGTGCCGACCGTGAGCGTCAGCAGCGCCACGGCCACGGCGACCAGCGCCGAGTTGAACAGCTGCGTCCAGAAATGACCGAGGAAGTAATGGCCCTGGGTCAGCACGGTCTTGTAGTTGTCGAGCGTCGGCGACTTGGGCCAGACCGCGCCGGCAAAAGCCTCGGCCTGCGGCGTGATCGACATGACGAAGAGGTGGTAGATCGGGATCGCGGTCCAGATCACCACCACCAGCCCGACCAGCATCAGCCGGGCTTCGCCAAAAGCCTTGCGGATGTTCATTGGGCCTCTCCGCGCAGACGCTTGAGCATCAGGATGGTGATCGGGATCATGAAGGGCAGTGCCACGATCACGGTGGCGACACCGGCGCGGATTTCGCTCATGCCGAAGGCATAACGGATGCCCAGCGTGGCCAGCACCTGGGTGGAATCGGCCGGACCGCCGCCGGTCAGCAGGTAGATCGAGTTGAAGTCGCCCAGCGTCCAGATCGTCGAGAGCAGGGTCGACGTGATGTACATGTTCCGCACGCCCGGGAAGGTAATGTAGAGGAATTTCTGCAGTCCGCTGGCGCCGTCGACATCGGCCGACTCATAGAGATCCTTCGAGATGGTCAGCCGCGCGGCGACCAGGATCAGCGTCCAGAAGGGCAGATACTTCCAGATATGGATGGTGACGATCGAGCCCAGACCATAGACACGGTCGAGTAGCCAGCCCGGTCCATCCTGCATCGTGAACTGGAAGATCAGCGAGTTCACCATGCCCCATTCCGCATTCAGCATCCAACGGAAGGACAGGATGGTGGGAATGGACGGTATTGCCCAGGGCAGGATGAAAATGAAGCTGACCCAGCGGATCCAGCGCCGTTCATGCACGAAGAAACCCGACAACAGCAGCGCGAGGAACATCTTTATGTTCACGCCGAGCCCGAGGAAAATAACGGTATTGACCAGCGTGCGGATGAAAATCGGGTCGTCGAAGATGCGCTGATAGGCCTTTACCTCGGTGCCGAGATACAGGCCGTAACCGACCGGATAGAGCACGAAGGTAAGAAAGATGGCGATATAGGGGATCAGCATGATCAGCCCCCAGGTCGCCTCGGCCGACATGCGGCCAGAGCGGTGGGAGGGCGCGACGTCTTGCGCGAGTGACACCATCGTCGCGACCCTCCCTTGTACGCTTAGCTCTTAACCAGGACCTTGATGCGGGCGATCATTTCATCAACCGCCTGCTCCGGACTGATCTTGTCGCCGGCGACGCGCGCAATGGCGCGACCCCAGACATTCTCAGCGTTGATCGTGGTGAAGTGGTAGTCATAGACGAACTGGAAGGGAATCGTGCCTTCCGTGATGAACTGCTGGTAGACCTGCTTGCGGTGCGGGTCCTTGCCATCCTTCCAGAACGGACGCTCAGCGCCCGACTTGGTAACGGTGAACCAACGGCCCAGCGCGCCTTCGACGAACGGGTTGAGGTTCTCTTCTTCCAGCAGCATGGCCAGGAACTGCTTGCCCAGCGCCTTCTGCTTGGCATCGGCGAAGACCACGGCGGTCTTCACGGCAGCCAGGTTCGGCAGCGTACCGCCATCGGGCTTCTTCGGCCAGCCGGCGGTCTGGATCAGCGTCTCGTAGTTGATCTTCGCCTGGGCATCGCCCTTGTTGGCGTTGTCCAGATGCGACGACGGGATCGAGATGGTCGCGTTATGCGTCATCACGGTCGTCTTGTTGTGGAAGTTCACATTGTTGTCGGTGTCGGTCCAGGTGACGGACGACGGCGGCGTGCAGCCCTTCAGGTTGACGTCGGCATAGTCCTTCAGGGCGTTGATCAGGCCCTGCTTCACCTTCGGATTGTCGACCGTCAGGTTGCCGTCCTTGTCCACCGGGGACGCGTCATAGGCGTTCACGAAGGTCAGGAAGCTGTAGAAGGTGTCCGAAGCGGCGATCGAGCTCGGGTGACCGATGCCGTAGACGCGTTTGCCCTTGGCGCGCAGCGCCGGCTGCACCTTGTCGCACCAGAAGGACCAGTAGCCCTTCCAGTCGGTCGGGATGTCGGTGGTCTTGAAGCCGGCATCCTCGATCATGTCCTTCCAGTAGAAGGTATGAATGGTCTGCTGCTGCACCGGCATCGCGTAGTAGGCGCGCTTCTTGGTGGTGGCGTTGTTCAGGAAGACCGTCTCGAGCGTGCCCGGCAGGAACTTGTCCTTGATCGGGGTGATGATGTCGGTCAGGTCTTCGATCTTGTTGTCATTCGCCCACTTGCCGGTGGTGCGGAAGTCATAGGTGGTGCCGAAGCCCACATCCGGCGGCGTGCCGGCTTCGACGGCGCTGACCGTCTTGGTGATGATGTCCTCGGTGCTGAACAGGCTGAGCTGCACCTTGGCGTTATGCTTCTTCTCGAAACGCTCGATGAAGGCATAGAGCGCCTTGTCCTCGGCTTCATAGAAGCCCTTGGTGAACCAGACGGTCACCGTCTGCTGGGCCGCCGCGGGCGTGGCGAAGGACGCCATACCGGCAATGGCAGTGGTCGCAAGAATCAATCCCAATGCTTTACGCATCTTCTCGGTCCTCCCTGAACCTACAGACCCGTTGTGGGTTCTGAATGTCTGACAATGCCACTCCGGCCTACGGCCTTGAAGTTGCATCTCATATATCAGCTTAGCCAGCCCTCTGCGCCCTGCCAAGTCCCCGCGTGCGGAAACCGTACACGACTTTTGGCTTGTATTCCGGGCAGACAGGTTACGCGCCGGCTACACCTGTGATCGTCCGGTGGCCGGTGTCGTAAAAACACCGGCCACCGCATCGTTATCCGCTCAGTGATTGTGCCCCTAGTGATTATGCCTGGGCACGCCGAAGGTCTCGGCGATCTTCTGGTAGTCGGTGGCGAAATCCAGGCAGCCGCCTGTGGATAATTGACCGACATACTTGCGCTGCAGCTCTTGCCACGGCGTCTGGTTGACCAGCTTGGGCGGCGTCCAGGCCTTGCGACGCGCCTCCAGCTCCTCCTTGGAGATCAGGATATCGGCCGAACGCTTGTTCAGGTCGATGCGGATCTTGTCGCCGGTCTTGAGCAGCGCCAGGCCGCCGCCGACCGCCGATTCCGGCGAGGCATTGAGAATCGAGGGGCTGCCCGAGGTGCCGCTCTGGCGGCCGTCACCGATGCAGGGCAGCAGGTTGATGCCCTGCTTCACCAGCCGGTCGGGCGGCAGCATGTTCACCACCTCCGCAGCCCCCGGATAGCCGATCGGCCCGGTGCCGCGGATCACAAGAATGCTGTTCTCATCCACCGGAAGCTTCGGATCGTTGATCCGCTCGTGATAATCCTCCGGGCCCTCGAAGACGATGGCGGTGCCCTCAAAGGCATTGGGGTCGCCGGGCCGTTCCAGATACTTCTTGCGGAACTCGGCCGAGACCACCGAGGTCTTCATCACGGCGGATTCGAACAGCGTACCCGACAGCACGGCGAAACCGGCTTCCGGCAGCATCGGCTCCTTGTAGGGTTTGATGACGTTGCGGTCCTCGCAGACCGCACCCTTCACGTTCTCGCCCATGCTCTTGCCGTTCACCGTCAGCGCATCGGCATGCAGCTTGCCGGCTTCCAGCAGTTCGCGCATCACCACCGGCACGCCGCCGGCATGATGGAAGCCTTCGCCCAGATACTCGCCGGCCGGCATCAGGTTGACCAGCAGCGGCGTGTCGTAACCGACCTTGTCCCAGTCCGTCACATCCAGCTCGACGCCCATATGGCGCGCGATGGCGTTCAGATGCGGCGGGCAGTTGGTCGAGGCACCCAGCGCACTGGCCGCCACGATGGCGTTCTCGAAGGCCTTGCGCGTCATGATCTGCGACGGGCGCAGGTCCTCATGCACGATCTCGACCGCGCGGCGGCCGGTCTCATAGGCCATCTGCGCGCGTTCGCGATAGGGCGCCGGGATCGAGGCGCAACCGGGCAGCGACATGCCGAGCGCTTCGGCCATGCTGTTCATGGAGAGCGCCGTGCCCATGGTGTTGCAGTGACCCGGGCTGGGCGCCGACGACGCCACCATCTCGAGGAACTGATCATAGTTGATGCGGCCAGCCGCCAGCTCCTGCCGCGCGAACCAAACGACTGTTCCGGAACCGGCACGCATGCCCTTGTACCAGCCGTCCAGCATCGGACCGCCCGACAGCACGATGGCCGGGATGTCGACGGTGGCTGCCGCCATCAACATGCCAGGCGTGGTCTTGTCGCAACCGGTGGTGAGCACAACGCCGTCGATGGGATAGCTGTACAGCAGCTCGGCCAGGGTCAGATACAGCAGGTTGCGGTCCAGCGCCGCCGTCGGGCGCTTGCCGGTCTCCTGGATCGGATGGGTGGGGAATTCAAACGGAATGCCACCGGCATCGCGGATACCCTCGCGCACGCGCTTGGCCAATTCGATATGGTGGCGATTGCAGGGCGACAGGTCGCTGCCCGACTGGGCGATGCCGATGATCGGCTTGCCGCCACGCAGTTCGGCGAGCGTGAGGCCGAAATTCAGGTAGCGTTCGAGATACAGCGCGGTCATGCCCGGATCATGCGGGTTGTCGAACCATTCGCGGCTGCGCAGTTTTTTCTTCTTCTCGGTCATGTGGGGCTCCCTCGAACCAAATCGTACTTACGTCTTCTTGATCTGCCTCTCGCGATGCAGAACGAACAATCCGCTGGCGACAATGATGGCGGCGCCCAGCAGCATCAGCGGCGTGGGCAGATCGGCAAAGAATATCCAGCCGAGCAGGATCGCCCAGAGCAGCGAGGTGTAGGTATAGGGCACCACGACAGCGGCCGGCGCCAGGCGCAGGCCCTGGTTGATGCAGGCATGCGCGGCCGTGGCCACCACGCCGATCAGCACCAGATAGAGAACACCCTGCAGGTCGATCGGCTCCCAGCCCCAAGGCAGCGTGAGCAGCCCGGCCGTACCGACCGCCAGCGTGTGATAGACGATCATCGACAGCGCACCGGTTTCGCGCAGCTGGCGGGTCACGATCATCATCAGCGCATAGGCCATAGACCCGGCCAGGGCGATCAGCGCCGGCGCGGTGAAAACGCCGCCCTCGGGCTGCAGCACCAGCAGCACGCCGATGAAGCCGACGCCGACGGCCAGGCCGCGACGCCAGCCGACCGCCTCGCCCAGCAGCGGGATGGCCAGCACTGTGACGATCAGTGGCGTGGCCTGATAGACCGACATCACGTCGGCCAGCGGCAGGTAGCGGACGGAAAGATAGAAGCAGGCGACCTCGGCCACGATCAGCAGCAGGCGCAACGCCTGCCGTCCCGGCTGCGCCAGCACGAAAGTCTCGCGCCAGCCGGCCTTGTGGATCATCGGCAGCAGAACGACCAGCGCCGCCGCCGAACGGATGAACAGCAGCTGGCCAACCGCCACGCTGGCGATCATCCATTTGCCTAGGGCGTCGTTGAAGGTGAACAGCGCCGTGCCCAGCAGCATGAAGGCGATGCCGCGCCAATGGCCGGCCGCCTCGATGCCTGCGGCAGCGCCGCCCAGACTGCGCTCAGCCATGATACGCCTGCATGATCAGCTGCTCTTGCGTTCCCGGCCGCGCGCCTGCTCCTGCAGGATGATCTGGTAATCGCGCGAGGCGGCGCGGATATGCACGCCCAGCAGGTTCATCGCCTTGGTCCGTTCCTTGGCGCGCAGCAGCTTGACGATATTCTGGTGCTCGGCGAGCGAATCCCCCACCGTGCGTTCCTTCGAGGTGACGCGGGCGCGCAGGGCCTGAATCTTCATCTCAAGCTGCTGATGCGCCTGGGTCAGGAAACGGTTGTTGGCCCGGCTCAGGATATGCAGATGGTATTCGGTATCCAGCCGGCGATAGGCCGGCATGTCGCCATCGGTCACCGCCTTGGCCATGCGCTTCACATTCTGCTCCAGCGCATCGACCAGTCCGGCCTCGTCATTGGCCAGCGCATCGCGCAGAGCCGCCGATTCCAGGATCACACGGTACTGGCACATTTCGGCGGCCTCTTCAGGCGCCAGCGAGAAGACGAAACTGCCACGCTGCGGCTGGATGTCGACCAGGCCTTCCAGTTTGAGCTGCAGCAAGGCCTCGCGCACCGGCGTCTTGGAAATGCCAAGCTGCGCCGCCAACACATTCTCCGACAGGGCCTCGCCCATCATCAACTCGCCGTTGGTAATCCGGCCACGGACGTGATCTTTGACCAGTTCTGTGAGAGATTTTGGACGCTCCAGCCGCGTGGTGCGGGCTGTGCTGCTTTTTGCCATGACGGGCTGACCTTGTTTCCTGCCAGACGGCAGCGTAGCAGCCACCTCCCGCAGCCTCAAGTTAATATCTGATATGTCAGTCGGCTTGCCCCCGTCGACCGGACCGGCTAGGAAGAACGGGTTCAGGAGGCGCTCGCGTAATGGCGTTCGACATTCTCTGCCTTGGCGAAGCCATGGTGGAATTCAATCAGACCGGCGGGGCCGGCAGCGACCAGTATCTGCGCGGTTTCGGTGGTGACACCTCGAACTGCGCGATTGCTGCAGCGCGGCAAGGCGCGAAGACCGCCTACTGCACCCTGCTCGGCCAGGATCCCTTCGGCGACCTGCTGCTCGACCTGTGGCGCACCGAAGGCGTTGATACCGGCACGGTGGGCCTGCGCGCCGATGCGCCGACCGCGATCTACTTCGTCACCCATGGCGAGAAGGGTCACACCTTCACCTATTACCGCAAGAATTCGGCGGCCAGCCGCATCGCGCCGGCCGACCTGCCGGGCGACAGCCTCGAAGCGACCAAGCTACTGCATGTCTCAGGGATCACGCTGGCGGTCAGCGCCAGCATGCGCGAGACGGCGATGGCCGCCATCGCCCGCATGCGCAAGGCCGGCAGGCTGGTTTCCTTCGATACCAACCTGCGGCTCAAGCTGTGGCCGATTGAAGACGCGCGCACGCATATCCATGCCGCGCTGAAGCAGAGCGACATCGCCCTGCCCAGCCTGGAGGATGCCACCGCGCTCAGCGGCCTCAGCGATCCGCTGGCGATCCTGGATTTCTATCGCCAGATGGGGATTCCGCTGGTGGTGCTGAAATGCGGCGCGGATGGCGTGCTGGTGGCCAACGAGAAAGGCCGCTGGCGGCTGAAAGGCCATCGCGTGCCCACCGTTGACGCCACCGGCGCCGGCGACTGTTTCGATGGCGCCTTCCTGGCCGAACTGGTCCGCGGCGCCGACCCGCTGGATGCCGTAACCTACGCCAATGCGGCCGCCGCGCTCACCACGATCGGCTACGGCGCGGTTGCTCCGATCCCGCGCCGTGCCGCCGTGGAGGCCTTCTTCCGGTCGGTCGGCAAGACCGGACCGGAAGCGCTCTGACCGTCAGGCCTTGTAATCGCGACAGGTCTGGCGCTGCTCGCCCAGGCCTTCGATACCGAGATGCACCTTGTCGCCATGCTTGAGGAAGACCGGCGGCTTCTGGCCGAGGCCGACGCCCGGCGGCGTGCCGGTCGAGATGATGTCGCCCGGCTGCAGTGACATGAACTGGCTCAGATAGCTGACCAGATAGCGCACGCCGTAGACCATGGTCTTGGTCGAACCGTTCTGGAACCGCTTGCCGTTGACGTCGCAGAACATCGACAGGTTCTGCGGATCGGCCACCTTGTCGGCGGTCACCAGCCAAGGGCCGATCGGGCCGAAGCTGTCGCAGCTCTTGCCCTTGGTCCACTGGCCGTGGCGCTCGGTCTGGAAGGCGCGTTCGGAGACGTCGTTGATCAGGCAGTAGCCCGCGACATGCTTCATCGCATCGGCTTCGCTGACATAGCGCGCGACCGAACCGATCACCACGCCGAGTTCGACCTCCCAGTCGGTTTTCTGCGAATTCTTAGGGATGATGATGTCGTCATCCGGCCCCATGATCGCCGAGGTGGCTTTCATGAAGATGATCGGCTCCGGCGGCACGGTGGCGCCGGTCTCGGCCGCATGGTCGGAATAGTTGAGGCCGATGCAGATGAACTTGCCCACGCCGGTGACGCAGGGGCCGATGCGCGGATTGCCCGGCACCGCCTTGAGCGCCTGGGGATCGAGCGACTTCAGCTTCTCAAGCCCGGCGGGGCTGAGCGTGCTGCCGCTGATGTCCGGCACCACGGTGGACAGGTCGCGGATGGTGCCCGAGGCATCGAGCAGGCCGGGTTTTTCCTGGCCCGCCGGGCCGTAACGCAGCAGTTTCATCGTGTTTCTCTCCCGTTAAAAAATCAGATCGACCAACCGCCATCGATCACATGGATCGTGCCGGTGGTGAAAGCGGATTCATCAGCCGCAAGATAGACCGCCAGCGCGGCAATCTCTTCCGGCGTGCCCAGCCGGCCGAGCGGCTGGCGCGCCACGAAACCGGCACGCGCCTGCTCGACGCCACCCACTGCCGCAGCCTGGGCCGAGATGCGGTCGTCCAGCGACGGCGTCTGGATCGTGCCCGGGCAGATCGCGTTGCAGCGGATGCCCTGCTTGATGAAATCGGCGGCAATCGACTTGGTCAGACCGATCACGGCAGCCTTGGTCGTGCCATAGACGAAGCGGTTGGGCGCGCCCTTCACCGAGGAGCAGGCCGAGGACATGTTGACGATGGACCCGCCCTTCCCCGTGGCGATCATCGCCGGCAGAAAAGCCTTCGCCATGCGGTACATAGCCCGCACGTTGAGATCGAAGGAGAAATCCCAGTCCTTCTCTTCCGTCTCCAGGATCGTGCCGTGATGCACGAAGCCCGCGCAGTTGAACAGGATGTCGACCGCACCGGCCTCTTTCGCAAAGGCATTGATCGCCGCGCCGTCCAGCACGTCGAGCTTGCGCGTGCGGATGTTGGGCAGGTTGCCCAGTTCCTTCAGTTTGGCCTCGTTCACATCGGTGGCGATCACCGTCGCGCCTTCGCTGGCATAGGCAATCGCCGAAGCCCGCCCGATCCCCTGCGCGGCCGCCGTCACCACCGCCGTCTTGCCCTGCAAACGCATGCCTGTCGTCTCCTGTCTTATGCGACCGCCGGCAGGCAGGCCGGACCGATCGGTTCAAAACTCTTGTAGGTCAGAATGAATTCCTGGTGGCCCAGGCCTTCGGACTTGGTCGCCGCGCCGGCGCCGACCTGCTTGATCAGGTCGAAGATTTCACGGCCGACGGTATCAAGATCGGCCGTGCCTTCGAGAATGCGTCCGGCATTGACGTCCATGTCATCGGCCATGCGCGCATAGGTGCGCGGATTGGCGCAAACCTTGATCACCGGGGCCAGCGCCGACCCCACCACCGAGCCGCGTCCGGTGGAAAACAGGATGACATGCGAGCCGCAGGCGATCAGCTCGGCGATCTCGGCATTGTCGCTGATATTGGGAAAACCGAAGCGCACCTCGCCATCGGGCACGACGTCCAGAAGATAGAGCCCGCCACGGGGCGGAATATCGCCCGGCTTGATGATGCCACTGATCGGCGACGCACCGCTCTTGGCATAGGCGCCGAGCGATTTCTCCTCGATCGTGGTGAGCCCGCCATCGGCATTGCCCGGCGCGAAGCTGGGATAGCCCAGCGTCTCGTAATAGCGCGCAGCCTTGGCCACGCAGGCTTTCAGTTCGGCGCCCAGCTCCGGCGTGACGGCGCGGGCCGCCATCCAGTCTTCCATGCCGATCAGCTCGCCGGTCTCTTCAAAAATGGTCGCGGCTTTTTCCGCAACCAGGAAATCGAAGGCGCGGCCCATCGCAGGGTTGGCAGTCAGACCCGAGGTGGCATCCGAGCCACCACAGATGGTGCCGACGACGAGTTCGGAGACATCCATCGGTTCGGTCGGTTGCGCAGCCAGGGCGGCAAGCTGTGCCTCTACCCACTGCCGACCCTTCTCGATGGTCGAGCGCGTGCCGCCATTCTCCTGGATCGCCAGCAGCTGCACCGGCCGGCCGCTATCCTTGATGGTGCGTTCCAGCAGCTTCTTGTTGAAACCCTCGCAGCCCAGCGAGATCAGCAGCACGGCACCCACGTTGGGATGGGTGCAGAGCCGCTGCATCATCTTCAGCGCATAGCCGTTGGGATAGCAGCCGGGGAAACCGATCACATGCGCGCCCTGCTCGCGGTAGGGCCAGGCGATTTCCTTCGACACGTGATGGGCGCATTCGACCAGATAGGCGACCGCGACATAGTTGCGGATGCCCTTGCGGCCGTCGCTGCGTCGCCAGCCGCGCATTGCAATCTCACTCATGGGGCAGCCTCCACCGGCACGGTACTCGCCATATAGTCGCTGGTCAGGTTGTGGCTGTGCACATAGCCGCCATGCGGGATCGCTTCCGTGGCTCGGCCGATCGGTGCGCCATATTTGACGATCTTCTCGCCGGCGGCGATCTCGCGGAGCGCGATCTTGTGGCCGAAGCCCAGCGCGCGCTGCAGCGTCACTGTCCTGCCTGCCACGCTCAGGGTCGTGTCAGCAGCGATTTCCAGCCGCGCCACGGCGATATTGTCGCCCGGCGCCAGCACCAGCAGGCGCGGATCGGTGTCAGAACTTGCCATAGCGCTTGTAGGCCTCCTGCGGGTCCATGCCGGCCATGATGTTGCGGCGGACCTCGCCCTCGGTACTCATCACCTCTTCGGTCTTGGCGATCACCGCAGCCGCCATCGCAGCCGGAATGATCACGATGCCATCGCGGTCGGCGATGACGTAGTCACCGCTGCAGACCGTCACCGTGCCGATGGTGATAGGCTCGCCGAAACGGTCCGGCACCCAGCGCGAGACGATGTCCGACGGCGTGTAGAAGCTGCACCAGACCGGGAAGCCGATCTCGTCGATCATCGCCGCATCGCGGCAGCCGCCATCGACGATGTAGCCGCGCACGCCTTTCAGCTGCAGCGCCGAGGCCGACAGTTCGCCCATCAGCGCCACTTCCTTGGTATTCGGCTGGCAGATCACCACCTTGCCGCCGGGCGCCTTCGACAGCACGCCGGTCCATTCCAGCAGCGTCTCATGCGCCGATTTGGTGCGATCGATATGGCCGCTGACGGTCCAGACCTCGCCGGCGAGCGTCTGCTTGATGTTCAGGGGACGGATATCATAGGGGAGCAGGCAGTTGTCGTGACCCTGGGCCCGCAGCACGTCATGCACGGCGGAGGCATAGCAGCGGGCCAGACGATCAGCGAGCGACACGCCGGCGGCAGCCCCGGCGGACAGGGTCTCGGACATTTTCACTCCCATCTGATATATCAGTTAGAAGGACTGTACCGGGTTTCCGCCGGCCTGCCTAGTCGCGGCTGCGAGTGGATGGCGGCGGCATGTTCCGGACAGCGTTACGTCTTGTCGCGATGCAGCAACCGCCGGATACTCAGGCTCGAGGCCGTAATTCAGAAAAAAGAGGACACCGTCATGATCAAGAAAATCGCCCTCGCCGTCGCCGTGGTGGTGATCGCCATCGCCGGTGCCGCCTATTACTTCGCCTCCAACCTCGACAGCATCGTGAAGGCGGTGGTCGAGCGCTATGGCTCGGAAGCGACCGCGTCGAGCGTCACCCTGAAGAGCGTGAGCCTGAAACCCACCGCCGGCAGCGGCGAGCTGAGCGGCCTGGCGGTGAAGAACCCCAAGGGCTTCAGCAGCAATGACGCGATCAGCCTGGGCGACATCAAGGTGTTGATCGACATCTCCACCATCCAGTCCAACACCATCGTGATCAAGGACGTCACCATCCTGCAGCCGATGGTGAACTACGAATACGCATCGGCCGGCGGCAACCTAGAGACCCTGCAGAAGAACGTGCAGTCCTATGCCTCCAAGTTCAGCGGCGGCAAGACCGCGCCGGACAAGAGTGCAGGCGATCCGGGCCAGTCGGCCAGCCAGCAGCCGGAAAAGAAGATCATCATCGAGAACCTGACCATCCGCGACGGCAAGATCTCGATCGCGCACCAGGCCCTGAAGGACCGCACGCTGTCGGCCGGCCTGCCCACCATCCAGCTCAAGGATATCGGCAAGGACAAGGGCGGCGCGACCCCGGCCGAAGTGGCCGACAAGGTGATCGGCTCGATCAGCGCCCAGGCCAGCCGCGTCGCCAGCTCGGAACTGCAGAAACAGGCCGGCGATCTGCTGAAGAATCAGGCCGGTGGCCTGCTCGGCGGCAGCGGGACGTCGGGCAGCGGCAGCACCGGTGGCGGTGTGGGCGACAAGGTGAAGGGCCTGTTCGGCAAGTAGCCAAGCGGAAAATGCATATGTGCCATCGCCAAATATAATGGCGGCGATGGTCGTCGGTATCCGGGGAGCGAGCTAGTATAAACAGCTCAGCTCCCCGGTGTCGTTTTCCCCCATGATCAATCCTGTTGTGCGCAATGCCCTCGCCGGCTTCGGTGCCCTGTTGCTTGGCCTTGGCCTCGGGCGTTTCGGCTATACGCCGCTGATGCCGGCACTGATCGAGAATGGCTGGCTCAGTGCCGGCGAGGCCGGCTATCTGGGCGCCACCAATCTCTTCGGCTATGTTGCCGGCAGCCTGTTGGCCGCTACCATGGCACGCCTGATGCCGGTGCCGCGGCTGACCCGCATCTCGATGGTAGTCACCGCCATCAGCCTGATCGTCTGTGCGCTGCCGTTGGGCTTTGTCTGGTTCGCGCCGTGGCGTTTCCTGGCAGGCTTTGCCGGCGGCCTGCTGATGGTGGGCGCGATCCCGCTGGTGCTGTCGCGCGCGCCGCTGAACCAGCGCGGCCGCACCAACGGCATCATCTTCACCGGCGTCGGCACCGGCATCATCACGGCGGGAACGCTGGTCCCCGCTCTGGCCGGCTTCGGCCCTAGCTGGGTCTGGCTCGGCATGGGGCTTCTCGCCCTCCTCATCGCCGCGCTGACCTGGAAGCAATGGGACGGCGACGAGACGATGACGCCGCCGTCGCTGACCGAGCCGCCCACCCGCGCCTTCACCCGCCCGGTGGCGCTGCTGCTCGCGGCCTATACGCTGGATTCCGCCGCCTTCATCCCGCACACCGTCTTCCTGGCCGATTACGTGGCGCGCGGCCTTGGTCGCGGCCTCGCCGCCGGCGGCCTCTACTGGGTGCTGTTCGGCCTCGGCGCCGTCTGCGGACCGCTCATTGTCGGTTTCATCGCCGAACGCTTCGGCTTCTACCGCAGCATCGTCGGCGTGCTGGCCATCAAGAGCGCCGCCGTCTCCATCCCGCTGGTCTCGCAGCATCCGGTCGCGCTGGCGGTGTCGGCCATCGTTGTCGGCGCCACCACGCCCGGCATCTCGGCGCTGGCTTCGGGCCGCGTGGTCGAACTGGTCGGCGTCGCCTCGCATCGCCAGGTCTGGGGCTGGCTCACCGCCGGCTTCGCCGGCGCCTCGGCCGGCGTCGGCTACCTCTTCTCCTGGCTGTTCGACCGCACGCATTCCTACGACCTGCTGTTCGGCCTCGGCGGCATCGGGCTGTTCATCGCCATGGTGCTGACCGTCTTCGCCCGCAAGCCGGCGGCCTGACGCATTACAGCCGTCACAATTCACATATGTGAGTTGTAATAAATGCAGCCATCACGCAGGATGTCTGCATGATTCCCCTCGTCACGGCCTTCTTCGATTCCGCCACCTACACGGTGAGCTACGTTGTCAGCGATCCGGCCACACGGCGCTGCGCCATCATCGACAGCGTGCTGGATTACGACGCCGCCGCCGGCCGCACCTCCACCGCCAGCGCCGACGTCATCCTGGCGCATGTCGCCGAACAGCAGCTGACCGTGGACTGGGTGCTGGAAACCCATGTCCATGCCGATCACCTGTCGGCAGCGCCGTATTTACGCCGCCGCGGTGGCGGCAAACTCGGCATCGGCAGCGCGGTGACCGAGGTCCAGGGCGCCTTTGCCCGCATCTTCAATGTCGAGGCCGGCTTTGCCTGCGACGGCAGCCAGTTCGACCGGCTGTTTGCCGATGGCGAAAGATTCGACATCGGCACGATCCCAGTACAGGCGCTGCACACGCCCGGCCATACGCCGGCCTGCGCCAGCTACCTGATCGGCGATGCGGCTTTCATCGGCGACACGCTTTTCATGCCCGATTACGGCACGGCGCGCTGCGACTTTCCCGGCGGCGATGCGCGCCAGCTCTACCGCTCGATCCGCCGCCTCCTAGCCCTGCCGCCGCAGACGCGGCTGTTCCTCTGCCATGACTACAAGGCGCCCGGACGCGACGAGTATCGCTGGGAGACCACGGTGGCCGAAGAGCGCGCGACCAACATCCACGTGCATGACGGCGTGGACGAAGACAGCTTCGTCGCCATGCGCAGAAGCCGCGATGCCACCCTGGACATGCCGAAGCTGATGCTGCCGTCGGTGCAGGTGAATATGCGCGCGGGGCACCTGCCCGAGCCCGAAGGCAACGGCCGGCGCTATCTCAAGATTCCGCTCGATACGCTTTAAGCGGCGCGGGTTATGCTGCCCGGTTGGCGCGCAGCTTGTTCTGCAGCAGCGCGGCCAGACGCTCGATGCCTTCGCGGATGCGCGCGGGCTCGCCGAGCGAGAAACTCAGTCGCGCGGTGTTGCGCTTGGGCTCGTTGGCATAGAAGGCCGAGCCCGGCACGAAAGCCACCTGGATATCCTTCACGGCTTCGGCCAGAAGTTCGGTGGCGTCGATGCCCTCGGGGAATTCCAGCCAGATGAACATACCGCCGTCGGGGCGCGTGAAGGTCACTTCCTTGGGCAGGCAGCGCTCCAGCGTCTCCAGCATCACGTCGCGGCGCTGCTTGTAGGCCTTGCGCAGCTTCTCGACCTGGCTGGCATGCGATGCCTTGGCGATATCGCCGGCGACGATCTGGTTCACGGTGCTGCAATGCAGGTCGGAGGCCTGCTTCAGCAGCACCAGCTTGTTGACCAGCGCCGGATCGGCACAGACCCAGCCGATACGCAGCGCCGGCGTCAGCACCTTGGACAGGCTGCCGATATAGACCACCAGGCGTTTGCCGTCGCCATCCGGTCCGGCCAGCATCTGCTGCTCCAGCGCGGCGAAGCTGGGAATGCGCGCATTCTCGTAGCGCAGTTCCTCATAGGGCGAGTCTTCCAGGATCACCACGCCATACTGGTGCGCCAGCTTCAGGATCGCCTGGCGGCGCGCCAGCGAGGTGGTGATGCCGGCCGGATTGCAGAAGTCCGGCGTCAGGTAGAAGAATTTCGGCTTCTGGCGGAAGGCCTCTTCCAGCTGGTCCAGCAGCACGCCGTCTGAATCCATAGGCACGGAGATGAAGGTCGGGCGATAGGTGCCGAAAACCTGGATGGCGCCGAGATAGCTGGGTGAGGACATCACGACGGTGTCGCCGGGATTGATCAGCGCGCGGCCGAGGAAGTCGAGCGCCTGCTGTGCGCCCGAGGTGATCAGGATATCGCTGGTCTCGGCGGCGATGCCGTGGCTCTTGAGATAGCCGGCGATCCAGTCGCGCAGCGGCGGATAGCCTTCGCTGATCGAATACTGGAAAGCCTCGCCCGACAG
>Ga0209675_1001047_pt1 | contig 17198 bp, 7 predicted proteins | sample AraplaCol_mLB_r2_2_FD_184280 | JGI IMG/M metagenome (GOLD analysis project Ga0209675, IMG submission 184280) | Arabidopsis root microbial communities from North Carolina, USA - plate scrape MF_Col_mLB_r2 (SPAdes) (version 3) | ecosystem: Host-associated > Plants > Roots > Endosphere | place: USA... | reverse complement strand
CCCGAACCCGCCGCCACCGCCGCCATCGCCACGGTGATCTTCGACGTTTTCACTTTCCCGGTTACCTTCCCAGCGCATTTTTTTAACTCCTAGTTTATTTTCGCTAAGTGTAACGCATTGGTGCGCAGTGCAGGCGCACGTAGAATGCTCGACATGACATTCGAACGCAAAACTATGGTCTGGGCGCTGGCTGCCGTGATGGTCTTGGCAACAGCGGCGGGCGGCGCCTGGTACTACCAGCGCCTGAAGGAACGCGGCAGCGTGCCGTGCGCGCAGCAGCAGCCTTCCCAATTCAGTCCTTATTGCCTGGCGCAGTCGCAGGCGGCGGCTGGCCGCGGCGACCGGGCTGCGATGGCGGCGCTGGTGGTGTATTTCGATCAGCGCCAGCCGGCGGAGGCAATCCGCTGGACACGGGCTGCCGCGAAACTGGGCGAGCCACGGGCGGTCAGCCGGGTGCTGTCCTCGTGCGGCCCGGCAGGGCCGTTTTCTGTTGAGGAGGCGCAGGCATTGCTGCCGGCGGCGCCGCTCCTGGCCGTGCTGGATTTCCGCCTTGGCGGCTCGTGCGCACCGGCGGACCTGGAGGCGGCGCGCACTATCGCGCAGGCCGAGCTGCTGTCATCCGCGGATGGCGCTGGCCTGTGCAAGGTGGCGGTGCGCTTTGGCATGCTTCGTTTGTCGAGCGATGGGGCGAAACTGGATTCGCAGGCGGCGCAGCTGCTGCTGGCGGAATGCGAGCGCCGCCAGCAAGTGCCGGCCGCTGTCCGCAAGGAGGCGGAAACGGTGCGGCAGATGCTGGCGCGCGAAATCAATCCGGTCCGCATCAGCGTTGATTGACCCAGATAGGCGCTGACCATAACTGCTTGCCGTCGTCCTGCGTAAGCCGCGCGTAGTAGAAGTGGGCCCCGGGCTGCGGCGTGAAGCTGTGCTGCAAGGCGCCGACGCCTCGCAAGGGTTTGACCTCGCCTTTGCGGCCTGGCACGCCTTCCATCACCTCCAGCGCCGCGATGCCGCGGCCTGCGGTGCTGGTGTAATGTACTTCCAGTGTAAGTGGCCCGGTATTGTCAATTTGCGCGCCCATCAATTTTCCATTGGCGGTCAGTGCGACTGCGGACTGCTTGTCCATTGTTGCGAACACGCGGCGTGCGCGGATGGCGTCGAGCAGGGCGTCCAGGGTCGGCGCAGTACCGGCGGGCAGCAGTATGCCGGTGCGGTTGCTGTAGGAGCCGCCCCAGTTGGCGCAGTGGTTGTCCTGGTCGCTGCTGAAAGCCAGACGATAGCCGGCTTCCAGCAGCCTGCCGCAGGCTTCCTCATAAAAGCTGTGGCGCAGTTCGCCTTCGTCGAGACGATTCGAGAAGGCGTTGCTGTTCATGATTTCGCACAAGGCCATGACGGCGCCGCCGTCCTCGCTGAAGGCCAGCGCCTGGCCGTTGATTGGGAACTGGCTGGCGCCGGGATGGTTGAACTGGCCTAGCCAGCCTTGTTCTTTCATCAGCGTGTACAGGGCGCCGTAATCGTTCTTTGGCGTGACGACGTCGGCGAAGGGCTGGCCATTTGCGCTGCGTTCCCACCCCAGCAGGGCCGGGCTGTTGAGGATGTTGAGGTGGCCGCCTCCACTGATGACGCCCCATTCCATGCCATACATGGCGACGAAGCCGGGGTGCTGGGCGGTGTACTGTTCGGCGCCGGCGATACCCATCCGGTATAGCTGGCGGGCGGCTAGCGGATCGGCATTGGGATCGCTGCCTTCGCTGCCGTCGTACATGTGGTTGTGTTCTGATGTGAGCAGGAATTGCAGGCCGTGCTGCCGGGCGAACTGGTAGGCGTCTTCGGGGCCAAAGGCGCCGGTCCGTGGCGCCTGAGCGCCGCGGCAACGCGCGGGATCGCCGCCGCCATCGCTATGGTTTGTCTGGCTGTGCAGGTTACCGTACACGATGTCGAAGTCCAGGCCATCAAGGCGCGGTGGCCCGGCCGTGCCGGCGGCAGCCGCGGCAGCCGCAGCTGCGGTGGCCGGTTGCAACAGCGCCGGCTGGCCGATTGCGATCGGGCGGCGCTGGTGGATATTGCCGGCTTGCAGGCGCAATTCGTAGATTCCTGCGGGCAGGCCGCTCGGAGCGCGCCAGTTGACCTGGGACTGGCCGCTGCCGCCTTGCAAGACGTGGCGTCCGCGCCACTGGCGGACCAGTTCGCCAGCGGGGCTGTACAGTCCCAATGTCCAGTTCACACGTCGCGCCGCATTTGCACCGGGAAGTGTAAAGTGCACTATGAAAGTCCTTTTTTGCCCCGTGGCGGGCGGCTGGAATGCGGCCTCCAGCATGGCGTCGAATTCGTGGTGCTCCAGCACCGGCGCGGGTGGCGGGCGTTGCCGGCCGCCTGGCGCGGCATTGGCGGACCCGGCAAGGCAAAGCGCCGAGAAATGCATACAGGCTAGGAAAATCCGGCAAGCCCGGGATGCCGGTAAGATGTGGAATCCATTTTTCATGATGAGCCCTCCTGACGCGCTTGGACCAGGGAGCGATGAATTGGTTCCGTTCAGGGCGGCTTTAACGTATGCTGCTTAAATGCAAGACTTTTCTCAATGGATGAGGCGTAAGCTGCGTACCCTGGCCAGCGGGCGGGCACTGCTATGGTTGCTTGGCCTGTCGCTGGCCTCGGCAGTTGGCGCCACCTTGTTTGCTACCACCTCCAACACGGTGGAGGATGAGGCGCAACTGCGCTTCGACAACCTGAACCGCGCTACCCAATACAGCATCTCGGCCCGCGTCAAGTCCTATTCGGACGTGGTGCGCGGCCTGGTGGCTTTGTTCCAGACCTCCGACCACGTCACCCGGCTGCAATTCCGGCAATACGTGACGTCCCTGAACATCAGCAAGCACTATCCGGCCCTCGAGGCCATCAACTATGCGCCGAATGTGCCGCACGCGGAGCGCGATGCCTTCGTGGCTGCGGTGCGTGCCGATACCAGCTTGTCGCCGGGCGGCTATCCCAAGTTCGACATCAAGCCGCCAGGCAAGCGCGACTACTATGCGCCACTGACTTACCTGGAGCCCATGGGCCTGATGATGGAGAAGTTCGGCGTCGACATCATTGCCAATCCTGCCATCGACCGCGCCATGCAGCTGTCGCGCGATACGGGCGAAATCAGCGCTTCCGGCCAGCCGGTCCTGCTCAAGCAACCGGTGCCGCATATCGGGCTGGGCATGCGCCTGCCGGTCTACAAGCGCGGCATGCCGGTCGATGACGTGAACAGCCGCCGCGCCAACTTCATCGGCTCGGTGGGTATCGGGTTTTCGGTGTCCAAGCTGATACAGGGCGCGATCGACGAGATGGCCGATCGCCAGGTGCACATGATCCTGTATTCGGATGCGTCCACCGATCCTGAGAAGCGCAACCTCACCATCGAAGCGGACGACCGCCTCCTGTTCAACGATAACGGTTCGATCGACAAGCCGGCGGCGCTGCCGGGCGACCCCGACGACTACTTCATCTCCGTGCTGCCGATCGATTTCAACGGCAGCTTGTGGAAAGCCCAGTTCTACGCGCGCAAGAGCGCGATGATCGTCGGCTTCGACCGCTGGATTCCCTACCTGTCGCTGGTCACCGGTTTTACCGGCACGCTGCTGATTTACGGCTACCTGTTCACGATGTATTCGCAGCGCCGCAATGCGCTGGAACAGCGCCGCTTGCTGGACAGCGTGCTTGATAACGTCGAGGCGCACGTCTACATGAAGGACCAGGAGCGGCGCTACGTCTACGTCAATGCCAAGATGGCCGAGGTGATCGGACTGCCGGTGGAAGACATCATCGGGCGCCTGGATGTCGAGGTAATGCAAAAGCGCGACGCGGACGAGGCCTGGCAGGAAGATCGCGTGGTGCTGGCGGACCAGCAGAAGCGATCAGGCGAGGCCAGTTACACCGACCGCCACGGCGTAGTGCATCACCTTTGGACCGTGAAGGCGCCAGTGCATCTGGAGAAGGATGTCACGGTGGTGATTGCGCTGTCGACCGACGTCACCGAGCTGCACATGCTCAAAGAGCAGGCACGCGCGGCCAACCAGGCCAAGAGCGATTTCCTGTCCAATATGAGCCACGAAATCCGCACGCCGATGAACTCCGTGATCGGCATGGCGCACCTGGCGCTGAAGGGCGCAACCAATCCGAAGCAGAAGGATTACCTGCAAAAGATCTACCATTCCGGCCAGCACCTGCTGGGCATCATCAACGATATCCTCGACTTTTCCAAGATCGAGGCCGGCAAGCTGGACCTGGAGGTGCTGGACTTTGCGCTGGAATCGCTGCTGACCAACATTTCCGGCCAGTTGGGCGATGCGGCCAACCGCAAGGGGCTGGAACTGGTGTTCGAAATCTGGCCTGGCCTGTCGCACCAGTTGCGCGGCGATCCGCTGCGGCTCGAACAGGTGCTGCTGAACTTCACCAGCAATGCGATCAAGTTCTCGGAAAATGGCAAAATCTACATTCGCGCGCGGCCGGTCGAGGATCGCGACAACTACACGGTGGTGCGCTTCGAGGTGCAGGACAACGGCATCGGCATGACGCCGGCCCAGGTTTCCAACCTGTTCCAGTCCTTCCACCAGGGCGATACGTCGACTACCCGCAAATATGGCGGCACGGGCCTGGGCCTGGTGATCAGCAAGCAACTGGCGGAACTGATGGGCGGCACGGTAGGCGTGGAAAGCGAGCCAGGCAAGGGATCGACCTTCTGGTTCACGGCCAAGCTGCAAAAGGGCACCCACCTGCTGCAGGCCACCGACACCAACGCGCTGCAGCCGGATATGCTGGCGCCGATCCATGGCGCCTCCATCCTGCTGGTGGAGGACAATATCTTCAGCCAGCAGGTCGGGCAGGAACTGCTGGAAGATGCAGGCGCCACGGTGGTGGTGGCCAACAACGGCAAGGAAGCCATCGACCTGCTCATGAAAGAGCATTTCGACTGCGTGCTGATGGACGTGCAGATGCCGGTGATGGATGGTTACGAGGCGACGCGCATCATCCGGGCCCATCCGAAACTGTCCGGCACCCTGATCATCGCCATGACGGCCAACGCCGGCCGCGAAGACCAGGCACGCTGCCTGGCCGCAGGCATGGACGAATTCGTGACCAAGCCGATTGCGCCGAACCTGCTGTTCTCGGTGCTGTCCAAGTGGATGAGCCAACGCGCGGCCGAAGGCCGCATGGCGCAGGTGCGCACCACCACCACGCCTGGCCAGCCCGTGCCGCAGGCCGCGCCGGCGCCGGCGCCGATGCCCGAACCGGTCGCCGAACCGGTGGCCGAAGCTGATGCGAGTGGCAATGGCGAGTCCGAGCTGTTCGACCTGCGCGCCCTGGCCCAGACGTTCGGCAATAAGCCCGAAAAAATGCGCAAGTACGCGAACATGTTCATCGACTCGGCACAGGACGGCCTGCGCGAAGTGCAGGTGGCGCTGGCGGCGGGCGATATCGTGCGGCTATCGGAATTAGGGCACCGCATCAAGTCTTCGGCGCGCGCCGTGGGCGCCATGAGCTTTGCGGACCTGTGCCTGGCGCTGGAAAAAATGACGCCGGCCGATGGCATCGACCGCGCTCGTTCGATTGTCAGCCAGATGCAGCCTTTGCTGGACCGCCTGCGCGAACATATTGCGCAAGAAATGAGCGCCAATATTCCCGGATAGCCGGCTTTGCGGCGATAATGGCAATCCACGCTATTTCGCAGCTTTTACATGGCTCAAAGCATTCAACCCGGACTCCTGATTTTGCACGGCAATCAGCTCGAAGAGCTGCGCAGCGCCGTGTTCCAGTGGCTGCGTGGCCAGCCGCTGGCGCCGCTGGAGCAGGAGATCTTCCTGGTGCAGTCGAATGGCGTGGCCGAATGGCTGAAAATTGCGCTGGCCGAGGAAACGGGCCTGTGCGGCGCCACTCGCGTTGCGCTGCCGGCGCGGCTGCTGTGGGAAATCTACCGGGGCATGCTTGGCCACGCGCGCGTGCCGCCCATTTCCGCCTTTGACAAAGGCCCATTGACCTGGCGCCTGATGCGCCTGTTGCCTCAGTTGCTGGCGCAGGAAGCCTTTGCACCGCTGCGTCATTTCCTGCGCGATGGCGATCCTGAGCGCCGCTTGCAGCTCGCTGAGCGCCTGGCCGACTTGTTCGACCAGTACCAGGTGTACCGCGCCGACTGGCTGGAAGACTGGGTCGCCGGCCGCGACCAGCTGCGCAATGCGCGCGGCGAGGCCGTGCCGCTGGCAGCCGACCAGCGCTGGCAGGCAGAGTTGTGGCGGGCGGTGGCGGCCAGCGTGCCGGAAGAAGAACGCGGCCTGGGACGCGCCAGCGTGCACGCCGCCTTCGTCGAGGCGGTGCAGCGCGGCGATACGCCGCTGGGCCGCCTGCCGCGCCGTATCGTGCTGTTCGGCGTGTCGGCACTGCCTTACCAGACCTTGCAGGCCATGGCTTCGCTGGCGCGCTTCACCCAGGTGGTGATCGCAGTGCCTAATCCATGCCGCTACTACTGGGGCGACATCATCGAAGGCCGCGACCTGCTGCGCGCGGCGCGCCATCGCCACGCCTCGCGCAAGGACATCGACCTGTCCGTAGTGCCGTTGGAAGCGCTGCATGCGCACAGCCACCCGCTGCTGGCGAGCTGGGGCCGCCAAGGGCGCGATTACATCCGCATGCTGGACGAATTCGACACCGCCAGCGACCTGGAAGGACGCGACGACAAGCTGCGCGTGGATCTTTTCAGCGACGAGGAGGGCGCAACCCTGCTGGCGCAAGTGCAGGCCGCAGTGCGCGACATGCTGCCACTGGCTGAGCATCCTCAAATTGCGCCGGAAGGGAGCGACCGCTCGATCGAATTCCACGTTGCGCACAGCGTGCAGCGCGAAGTCGAAATCCTGCACGACCAGTTGCTGGCCATGTTTGCGGCTGACCCTTCGCTGCGTCCGCGCGACGTCGTCGTGATGGTGCCCGATATCGATGTCTTCACCGCTTCGATCCGTGCCGTGTTCGGCCAGCACCGCCGCCACGACCCGCGCTTCATCCCGCACGAAATCGGCGACGTCAACGACCGCAGCGTCAATCCGCTGCTGGTGGCACTGGAATGGCTGCTGCGCCTGCCGCAGCAGCGCTGCCGCCAGAGCGAAGTGCGTGACCTGCTGGACGTCCCGGCACTGGCGCGGCGCTTCGGCCTGGCGGAAGACGATTTGCCCACCCTGGGCCAATGGATCGAAGGTGCCGGCGTGCGCTGGGGCCTGGATGCCGAACACCGCGCGGGCCTGGGCCTGGCGCCGGCCGGCGAGCAGAATGCCTGGATGTTCGGCGTGCGCCGCATGCTGCTTGGCTATGCCGCCGGCAATGGCGACGCTTATGCCGGCATCGAACCGTATTCGGAAGTTGGCGGGCTGGACGCCGCCCTGGCCGGCTCGCTGGCACAATTGATCGAGGCTTTGCTGGCCTGGCGCGAGCACCTGGGCGTGGCGCGCCGTCCTGCCGACTGGGCAGAGCAGGCGCGCCTGCTGCTGGCCGGCTTCTTCAGCGACCGCGACGAGGCCGACCGCCTGACGCTGGCGCGCCTGGACGACGCGCTGGACAAATGGCTGGAGACCTGTGAAGACGCCGGCTTTGACGAGGAAGTTCCGCTGGCTACCTTGCGCGAAGCGTGGATGGGCGGCCTGGATGAACCGTCGCTGGAGCACCAGTTCGTCTCCGGCGGCGTGACCTTCTGTACCCTGATGCCGATGCGCGCCGTGCCGTTCCGCGTGGTGTGCCTGCTGGGCATGAACGATGGCGATTTCCCGCGCCGCGCCAGCCGCGCCGACTTCGACTTGCTCGCCTTGCCCGGCATGGCGCGCCCCGGCGACCGTTCGCGCCGCGATGACGACCGTTACCTGATGCTGGAAGCCGTGCTGGCAGCGCGCGACAAGCTGTACGTGAGCTGGGTCGGCCGCAATGTGCGCGACAACAGCGAGCAGCCGCCTTCGGTGCTGGTGGCACAGTTGCGCGATTACCTGGAAGCGGGCTGGAACCTGGACCTTGCCGCCCGCACCACCCTGCACGCCTTGCAGCCTTTCAGCCGTGCCTATTTCGAACGCGGCGGCTTGCTGACCTTTGCCGGCGAATGGCGCGCGGCGCATGACGCCAGCAGTGAAGACGCCAGCATCAGCGAGTTGCCGCCTTATGAAGTGGAGGAAACCTTCCGGCTGAGACTCTCCACGCTGGCGGCCTTTCTGCGCCAGCCGGTGCGGCATTTCTTCCGCCAGCGCCTTGGCGTGTATTTTGCCGAATCGGCCATGGTGGGCGAGGACGAGGAGCCGTTCCAGCTCGATGGCCTCGAACGCTATACGCTGGAAGACGCGATGCTGGCCGATGGCGGCGAAATGGAAGTCGCGGACGACGTCCGGGCCACCCTGCAGGAGCGTGGCCAGCGACTGCGGCGCCAGGGCGTACTGCCGATAGGATTGATCGGCGACCGTGTGCTCGAAGAACTGGTAGAAGAACTGGTGCCAGTCCGTACGGCGTGGCTGTCCTTGCGCGGCGCCTACCGGCATGAAGCCCCCAAGCTGGCGCTCCACCTTGAGCTGGCCGGGCTGGTGCTGGAAGACTGGATCGACCAGCTGCATGAAGCCGAGGGCGCGACGGTCTGGCTGATGCAAATGTCGTCCCGTGTGTGCGACAAATCCGGAGCGCCGCGCGGCGAAAAGCTGATTCCGATGTGGCTGCGCCAGCTGGCCGCCGCCGCGCAGGGCCTGCCGGTGACCGGTTTCCTGGTGGCGCGCGATGCCATCGTCATCATGGCGCCGCTTGAGCAGCAGGCAGCGCTTGCGGCGCTGTACCGCATCGTCGAACTGTGGCGTGCTGGCATGGACCGGCCTTTGCCCTTGGCCTGCAAGACCGGACTCGCGCTGGTGATGGAGGGCGACCCGCGCAGCACCTACGACGGCGGCTTCGAGCTGCCGGGCGAAAATGAAGACCCCTGCCTGGCCCGCCTGTGGCCGGACTTCGCGGCACTGGCCGGTGAGCCGGGCTTTGCGGATCATAGCCGCGCGCTGTACCAGCCGCTGGCGGACTGGCTCGCGCAATCGGTTACGGTGCAGCCGATCGAGGGCGGCGCGGAGGGCGAGGAATGAGCATCGCACTGAACCCGCTCGACTTCCCGCTGCATGGCTCGCGCCTGATCGAGGCCAGCGCCGGCACCGGCAAGACATGGACCATCGCGGCATTGTATGTGCGGCTGGTGCTGGGACATGGGGGCGAACATGCCTACCGCCGGCCGCTGATGCCGAACGAGATCCTGGTGATGACCTTCACCCGCGCCGCCACCCGCGAACTGTCCAACCGTGTGCGCGAACGGCTGGTGGAAGCGGCGGCGTACTTCCGCGCCGAAGCGCCGCAGGCGCCCGACTCCTACCTGGATGCGCTGCTGGAAGAACTGCCGGACCAGGCGGCGCGCCAGCAGGCCGCCTACCGCCTGCAGCTGGCGGCCGAAACGATGGACGAGGCGGCAATCTTTACCATCGATGCCTGGTGCCAGCGCATGCTGCGCGAGCACGCCTTCGACAGCGGCAACCTGTTCGATGAAGAACTGCTCAGCGACGAGGCAGCGCTTTACGAAGATGCGGTGCACGATTACTGGCGCCAGCAGGTCTACCCGCTGGGCGAGCAGGCTTTGCGCGTATTGCTCTCCGCCTGCCGCGACGTCTCGGCCCTGGGGCGCAGCGTGCGCGACCTGGCGCGCCGGCCGGATGCCGGCGGACTGGCCGGCCGCGAGCCGCTGGGCGCAATGATTGGCCGTGTCCAGCGCGAACAGCAGGCCGCGCTGGCTGGCCTGAAGCAGGGGTGGGCTGAACGCGCCGACCGCATGGAAGGCTGGATCGCGGCCCAGCGCGAGGCCAATCCGAAGTGCTTCAACGGCACCAAGCTGCGTGCCGACTCGGTCGCCAAATGGTTCGCGGCCCTGCGCGACTGGGCCAACGATCCTGCGCTGGCTGAACCGGACATGAACGCCACGCCGTGGATGCGCCTGACGTCGGCCGGCTTGATCGACGCCTGCGCTAAAGGCTTCGCGCCCGATATCCCGGCCGACTTTGACGAAATCGCTCCGCTGCGGCGTGCGCTGGACGAGATCGAGCCCTTGCGCCACCACGTCCTGCGCCATGCCGCCGCAACGATCGCCGCGCGCATGGAGGAGCTGAAACGCCAGCAGCGCCTGTTCGGCTTTGCCGACATGCTGGAGCGCCTGCGCAGCGCGCTGGAGGGCGCCAACGGCGCTGCACTGCGCCAGCGCATCGTCACGCAATTCCCGGTGGCGATGGTCGATGAATTCCAGGATACGGCGCCAAGCCAGTACCGCATTTTCAACCTGCTGTACCAGGTTGCCGCCAATGACCCGGAGCTCGGGCTGTTCCTGATCGGCGACCCGAAGCAGTCGATTTACGGCTTCCGCGGCGCCGACATCCACAGCTACCTTGATGCGCGGCGCGCCACTGAAGGCCGCCATTACCAGCTCGGCACCAACTTCCGCTCCACCGCGCAGGTGGTGGCTGCAGTCAACCAGGTGTTCCTGCATGCGGAGGGCGTGGCCGGGCAGGGCGGCTTTGCACGGGGCGCTTTCCGCTTCCGGACAGATAAAGGCAACCCGCTGCCGTTCGACGCGGTGGGCGCGCGCGGCCGCCCGGAGCGACTGGTTGGCCCGGCCGGCGATATCCAGGCGCTGACAGCCGGCTGCACGATGGAGCAACTGGGTGCCGACGCCTACCGCGAGTACTTCGCGGAGCAGTGCGCCGAGCATATCGCCTGCCTGCTCAATGATCCGGCGACTGGTTTCCAGGGCGAGGAAGGCTTCAAGCGGCTGCAACCGGCCGATATCGCCATCCTCGTGCGCGATCGCCGTGAAGCGGCCGCCGTGCGCCGTTCCCTGCAGCGCCGCCTGGTGCCAAGCGTCTACCTGTCCGACAAGGACTCGGTGCTTGCCAGCGACGAAGCAGCCGACATGCTGCGCTGGCTGTCGGCGGTGGCCAACCCGCTCGACGGGCAACTGGCGCGCACCGCTTTCGCCACCCGCACCGCCAACATTCCGCTGGCCGAGCTGGCCCAGTTCTCTGCCGATGAACTGGCCTGGGAACGGCGCGTGGAACAGCTCAAGGAATTGCACGTGGTATGGCAGCGCCAGGGCGTGCTGGCCATGCTGCGCCGCTTCATCCACGACCTTGGCTTGCCGGCGCAATTGCTGGCGCGGCCGGGCGGCGAACGCAGCCTGACCAACCTGCTGCACCTGGCCGAACTGCTGCAGCAGGCCAGCCGCCAGCTGGAAGGCGAGCAAGCCCTGATACGCTGGCTGGCGGAACAGATCGACGACGAGACGGATGGCGGCGACGAACGCGTGCTGCGCCTGGAATCGGATGCGGAACTGGTCAAGGTCGTCACCGTGCACAAGTCCAAGGGCCTGGAATACCCGCTGGTCTACTTGCCGTTTGCCGTCACGGTGCGCAAGGTCGACAAGCGCAACCGCACATTCTTCGAATACACCGACGAGGAGGGCCAGCGCCGCCTCGACATGCGCCTGTCCGAAGAAGGCCAGTTGGCTGCGGAAGCTGCGCGCATCGAGGAAGACCTGCGCCTGCTTTATGTGGCGCTGACGCGCGCCCGGCATTTCCTGTGGCTCGGCGTTGCGGCGCTGCCGGCGCGCAGGAAGGATGAAAACACGCTGCACGACTCGGCTCTCGGTTACCTGCTGACCGGCGGCGAACCGCTGCCTGCCGGCCAATTGCTGGAAAGCTGGCAGCAATTGCGCGGCAACTGCGACGCCATTTCCGTCGCTTTGCTGGAACCCTCCGTGCCGGTAACCCGCCTGGCGCGCGCGGTCGAGCGCCCGCCGCTGGAGGCGCCACTGGCTTACCAGGGTGACTTCGAGCGTGACTGGTCGGTCGGCAGCTTCACCTCGCTGGCAAGGCGCAGCGGCAGCGAGCCGCTGCCTGCGCCTATGCACGCCTCGCAGGAAACGCTGCTCGAAGGCGAAGAGGAGGGCGCGCACCTGCGCATCGAGGACACTGCCTGGCACCGGTTCCCGCGCGGCTCCGTCCCCGGCAACTTCCTGCACGACCAGCTCGAAGCGCTGGCGCGCGACGGTTTTGCCTCGATCCACCAGGAACACTATGCGGAACGCGCCGCGCGCCAGATCAAGCGCGCCGGCTGGGGCCATCGTGAAGAAGACACCCTGGAATGGCTGCGGGCGATCGCCACCACCGAGCTGCCGCCGCTGGGCTGCGCGCTGGACGCCATTGGGCAGCTGCTGCCGGAGATGGAGTTCTGGTTCCCGAGCGAGCGCCTGGACACGGGCAAGCTGGACCGCCTGTGCCGCCAGCACCTGCTGGACGGCATTGCACGCCCCGGCTTGCCGCAGCGTGAGCTGCACGGCATGCTGAAAGGCTTCTGCGACCTGGTGTTCGAGCACGAGGGGCGCTACTGGGTGCTGGACTACAAATCGAATGCGCTGGGCGCTGGCGACGCGGCCTACCACAAGGCAGCGCTGGCGCACGGCATGGCGGCGCACCGCTACGACGTGCAGGGCGCGATCTATATGCTTGCCCTGCATCGGCTGCTGCGCACGCGCCTGGGCGATGCCTACGACCCGGCCACGCAGCTGGGCGGCGCGATTTTCTACTTTCTGCGTGGCGTCGGCAATGAGCAGACGCGCGGTTGCTACCTGTTGCCGCCGGACGCGGAACTGCTGGATGGACTGGACGGGCTTTGCCAATGAGTTTTTACGAACATATCGACATGCTGGCTGAAGGCGGCATGCTGCGCCGGCTGGGGCCTGTGTTTGCGCGCTTCGTGACCTCGCTCGCGCCGGATGGCAGCCCCGCAGCCGGCACGCCGCTGGCGCTGGCCTGCCTGCTGCTGTCCGAACTCGAAGGCCGCGGCCACAGCTGCCTGCAGTTGTCGGCGCTGGCCGGTGATCCTACCGGCATGCTGGGATGGGGCGAAGAGGACTGGCAAAGCCTGTGCGCGGAAGCGGTCGAACTGCCGCAAGGGCTGGCGGCCTGGCACGAGTTCCTGCAATCCTGCCCCCAGGTGCTTTCCTGGCCGGGGGGCGCCGACAAGGGCCAGCCATTGGTGCTGGCCGGCGGCCGCCTTTACCTGCGCCGCTACTGGTCCGACGAAAATACGGTCGCTGATGCCGTGCGAGCGCGCACCGGTACTGGCGAAGCGGCAAACGACTTTCCCGAAACCTCGCCTGCGCTGGTGCGCGAATGGCTGGACCGCCTGTTCACGCATGCGACGCGCGAGGGCGGCGCCGACTGGCAAAAGATCGCCTGCGCGGTTGCCACGCGCGGCGGCCTGGCGGTCATTACCGGCGGCCCCGGCACTGGCAAGACCTATACGGTAGCCCGCCTGCTGGCACTGCTGTTTGCGGTGAAAGGCGAGCATGCAGGCCAGCTGCGCGTGGCGCTGGCCGCACCTACCGGCAAAGCCGCTGCGCGCCTGAAGCAAGCCATCGACAGCGCGCTGGAAGACCTGGAACAAGGACTGCAGGCGGACTTGCCGCTGCGTGAACTGGCCGAGCGCATGGGCGGCGCCCGCACCCTGCATTCGCTGCTGGGCGCGCGCCCGGATACGCGGGCTTTCCGCCACAACGCCGGCAATCCGCTTGACGTGGACGTGCTGATCGTGGACGAAGCCTCGATGGTTCACCTGGAAATGATGGCGGCCCTGCTGGATGCCCTGCCGGCAAGCGCACGCCTGATCCTGCTGGGCGACAAGGACCAGCTGGCATCGGTGGAAGCAGGCTCCGTGCTGGGTGACCTGTGCCATGACGCCCAAGCAGGAGGCTACGGCGCTGCCACGGCGGCTTTTGTGGAAGCGGCATCCGGCCAGGTCATCCCGCCGGAATTCCTCGGCAATGCAGGCGCGCTGGCGCAGCAAACCGTCATGCTGCGCCAAAGCCGCCGTTTCGGCGGCCCGATCGGCCAGCTGGCAATTGCCGTCAACAACGGCGATGCCGAGGCTGCGCGCGCCGTGCTGCGCGCCGACAGCGGAGGGCAGCTGCACTGGAACGAGGCGGCGCAGCAGGAAGACATGCTGCGGCTGGCGGTCGAGGGTTACCGGCCCTTCCTGGAAATGGTCGGGCAGGGCGCCGGAGCGGCCGGCCACGACGCCTGGGCCGCCGGTGTGCTGTCAGCCTTCGAGGGTTTCCGCCTGTTGTGCGCAGTGCGCGAAGGCGAGTGGGGCGTGTCCGGCCTGAACGAGAGCATTGCGCAGCGCCTCGAAGAACATGGCCTGCTGAAGCGGCGTAGCGACTGGTATGTGGGCCGCCCGGTCATGGTAACCCGCAACGACTATGCTACGGGCGTCTACAACGGCGACATCGGCCTGGTACTGCCCGATCCCGCGCGATCCGGTTCGCTGCGCGTGTATTTCTCGGATGGCGGCCAGGTACGCAGCGTGCTGGCGACCCGCTTGCGCAACGTGGAAACGGCATTCGCGATGACAGTGCACAAATCGCAGGGCTCGGAATTCAGCCACACGGTGCTGGTCCTGCCGCGTGAAGCGCCAAGCGTGCTGGCGCGCGAGCTCGTCTACACCGGCATCACCCGTGCCCGCCAGCGCTTTACGCTGCTGACGCCGAATCCGGGCGTGCTGCCGGATGCGATCCGGCGCCGTACCGAACGCACCAGCGGCCTACGCAGCCTGCTCGCCTGATTCATCGGCTGCCTGCAGGTCGGCGTGGATCGCCTGCAGCACCGCATCCAGGGCAGGTGCCAGCAGCGCTAGCGCCGGCAGTGCATCGGCGCCGGCGCGCAGCGCGTTAACGACGCCTGCGGCAGTGTGGCGCAAATCCTCCATGCCCAGCTGGGCCGAAAGGCTGGCCAGCGTGTAGGACAGCCGTTGGGCGCGCTGGCGGTCGCCCTGCGCCACCGCATCGCCAATGGCCACGTGCAGCGCGGACTGGCCCTGCAGGAACTGGCCCAGCATCTTGCGCAACTGGGAGCGGTTGCCATGCAAGCGAGCCAGTGCGCCAGCCATGTCGACGCCAAGGCCTGCCAGGGCGGGGAAGGCCGCTTGCGCTGCGGCCTGCGCTTCGGCGCAAGCGACAGCGCCGGGCAGCGGATGGCGGAACAAGGCGGTGAAGACGAAACGGTTTCCTTCGGCCGGGTCGCTCTCGAGCAGCAGGTGGCCGCCCATCATCGCCGCCAGCTGGCGCGCCACGGACAGGCCCAGGCCTGCCGCCGAATCGCCCGGCCCCACGGGTTCATAAAGCTGGACGGCCGCATCGCGCGCCGCGCCGGTATCGCGCACTTCCCAGCGCAGCACCGTGCCGTCCTCGCCGCTAGCGTCTTCGCGCCGCAGCTGCAACTGCACCTTGCCCCGTTCCGTGAACTTCACCGAATGCGCCAGCAAATGCTGCAGCAACTGCTGCAGGCGCGCAGCATCGCCCACCACTTCCTCCTGCAGCCCCGCTTCCACCGTGCATTCGAGCTGCAGGCCTTTGGCCCGGGCAGCTGCCTGCCATTCGGCGCAAGCCTGTTCCGCCGCGAGGCGGGCACTGAACACGCATTCTTCCATGTGGAACTTGCCCGCCTCGATGCGCGAGAAGTCGAGGATGTCATTGAACATCGTCATCAGGCTGGCAGCTGCGCCATCGACTTGTTCGAGGTAGCTGCGCTGGCGGGGATCGAGCGGCCCGCGCAGGGCCAGTTCGGTCAGGCCTATGATGGCATTCAGTGGCGTGCGGATTTCGTGGCCCATATTGGCCAGGAAGGCGCTCTTGCTGCGGTTGGCGTGGTCCGTTGCCTCGTGCGCGGCTGCTATCGCACGCTCGGCCTGGCGCAATTCAGTCACGTCGACGCCAAAACTGAGCAAGGCGATTTCGCCTTCTTCCAGCGCGCTGTGATGCCAGGCGATGCGGCGCTCATCGCCGGATGCGGTATGCAGCAAGTGTTCATGGCCGGCCGGCATGGCGCGGAACTGCTCCGGATGACCACCTTCCGGCCATTGCGACACGGCCGACATGGGCAGCAAGGGCAGGTCGCGCCATACGCGTCCCAGCACGCTGTCCCGGCCGCAGCCGGTGACCTGGGCCGCAGTCTCGTTGAAGATCAGGACTTCGCCGTCATGCCCTAATCCCAGCACCAGCATGCCGGCGCTGTTCAACAGGCGTTCCAGCAATTGGCGCGTGCAGCGCAGCTTGCGTTCCGATTCGCTGCGTGCCGCTGCGGCTGCGGCCAAGCCTTCCTGCAGCGCATGCAGGGAGGCCAGCAACTCGCCTGTTTCATCGTGGAAGTGTTCTGGGGCAGGCGACGCCAGGTCGCCGCTGCGCACTCGCTGCGCGACGGCCAGCGCTTGCGCCAGCGGCCGCGTGATGCTGCGGGCGACCAGCCATGCCATGGCGCTTGCCAGCATCAGCGAGGCGGCCAGGATCGCCAGCAGCAGCGCGCTGTCGACGCGAATGCGATCGGCCGCCTGGGTTTCGGTAAAGCGCGCGCGGCTGGCCGCGAGGCTTACCAGGTCGTCCACCACTTGCCGGTGCAAATCGTAATGGCGCTGCATCTTGGCCAGCGCATGTTCAGCGCGCGGCCGGTCACCCAGTTCCAGTGCGGGTACCAGTTGGCCGAAAGCTTCGTTGTAAAAGGCGGTCGCCTGGATATTCGCCTGCTTGAGCGACTCGGCCAGGCTGCGATCGAGGGAACGGCCCTGCCAGTATTGGACCCGCGCCACCTGCTGCGCATGCAAAGTACGCAGGCGTTGCGCCAACTGTTCGCGCTCGACCTGGCTGCCCGCTGCAGCCAATTGCTGCGCCACCAGGAAGGACTCAATGATGTACAAGGGCGGCGGCAGAACGTCAGCAATCAGGTCCTTGCCCTGGATGACGTCCGCATACAGCGGGCCGTTGACGCGCAGTTGATCGAGGGTACGGAAGGACCAGAACCCGTAAAGCAGGAAGCCGCCGGCGAAGATCCCCACAAGGATCGCCAGGCGGCGTGCAAAGCGCAGCTTGCGCAGCAGGTTCATGGTGCCTCTCGGCAGCGAACCCCGTCAGGATTGTTACATGCGGCGCCGACGGCGTTCCGTTGTGCGCACGGCTTTCTTGCGCGGGCTGGATGCTTTCATCACTTGGGGAGCATTGTCGCCCGCCAGCAGGCGGCGGATGTTCAGCGCATCCATCAGGCGCGTTGAATTGCCCCCGGCGTTCAACAGCACCAGGGTCGCTGCGC
>Ga0209675_1001042_pt1 | contig 17248 bp, 15 predicted proteins | sample AraplaCol_mLB_r2_2_FD_184280 | JGI IMG/M metagenome (GOLD analysis project Ga0209675, IMG submission 184280) | Arabidopsis root microbial communities from North Carolina, USA - plate scrape MF_Col_mLB_r2 (SPAdes) (version 3) | ecosystem: Host-associated > Plants > Roots > Endosphere | place... | reverse complement strand
AGATGTTGGGCGACTTGCCGCCCAGCTCCAGCGTGACCGGAATCAGGTTCTGGCTCGCGTACTGCGAGATCAGCCGGCCGGTGGTGGTCTCGCCGGTGAAGGCGATCTTGCCGATGCGGTTGCTCGATGCCAGCGGCTTGCCGGCCTCCACGCCGAAGCCGTTGACCACGTTGAGCACGCCCGGCGGCAGCAGGTCGCCGATGAGTTCCACCAGGACCAGGATCGACACCGGGGTCTGCTCGGCCGGCTTCAGCACCACGCAGTTGCCGGCGGCGAGCGCGGGCGCCAGCTTCCACACCGCCATCAGGATCGGGAAGTTCCACGGGATGATCTGGCCGACCACGCCGATGGGCTCGTGGAAGTGGTACGCGAAGGTCTCGTGGTCGATCTCGCTGATGCCGCCCTCCTGCGAGCGGATGCAGGAGGCGAAGTAGCGGAAGTGGTCGACGGCCAGCGGCAGGTCGGCCGCCATGGTCTCGCGGATCGGCTTGCCGTTGTCCCAGGTCTCGGCCGCCGCCAGCATGGGCAGGTTTTCCTGGATGCGGTCGGCAATGCGGTTCAGGATGTTCGCGCGCTCCGTGGTCGAGGTGCGCCCCCAGGCGGCCCTGGCCTTGTGGGCGGCGTCGAGTGCGCGATCGATGTCGGCCGCGGTGGAACGCGGAACCTCGCAGAAGACCTTGCCGGTGACGGGCGTGACGTTCTCGAAGTACTGGTTGTCCACCGGTGCGACCCATTCGCCGCCGATGTAGTTGCCATAGCGCCTCCTGAACGGCACCGCGGTACCGAATTTGCCCGGTTCGAGCATGTCCATGTCTTTGTCTCCAGTGCAGGGTTGGTGGCGTCGCGACGTGCGGCGGCCGCACGAGGCACCGCAAGCCGCGTACCCGCACGGATCGGGACATTCCCTGAGTGCTTCCGCCTGCGTGCGCCTCGCAACCGGATGTCGCAGCGGGTTTTCATTCGCAATCTGCGACATGTCCGCGCGAACATAGCGACTAGGATGTCGCACAAGGCGAAACCCTATCGGAGACACGCATGAGCGAAGCGCAGTTGCCATCGGTCAGAGTGGAGCAGGCCCGCGAGCTTTTCTTCGGGCAGGGGCGCGACCCCGCGCCCTGGATCGCGCCGCACATCTCCCGCTCGTGGCAGCGCAGCCGCCCGGTCGACCATCAGGCGATCGACCCCGAGCCGATGGCACTGGCGCTGCTGCGCGAGCGCCGCGAGCAGGCGGTGCGGCTGCTGAACTGCGCACAGCCCGAACTCGACGGCCTGGCCGAGCATGCGATCGGCAACGGCTGCGTGGTGATCCTGTCGGACGCCTCCGGACTGATCCTCGAGGAGATCGGCAGCCCCGACTTCCTGCCCAAGGCCGAACGCATCGCGCTGCAGCCGGGCGTGGAATGGTCGGAGAGCCACCGGGGCACCAATGCCATCGGCACCGCCCTGGCCGAGCGCGAGGCGCTCATGGTGCTCGGCGGCGAACACTACCTGGCGCAGAACGGCACGCTGGGCTGCGCGGCCGCGCCCATCTTCACCGGGCGCGGGGAACTGGCGGGCGCGCTCGACATTTCGGGCGAGACGGTGCGCGTGAACCAGCACGCGCTGGGACTGGTGCGCATGGCGGCGCAGCAGGTCGAGCACCGCATGCTGCTGGCCGAGGCCAGCGGGCACGTGCTGCGCTTCCATGCGCGCCCGGCGCTCATCGGCACCGCACGCGAGGGCCTGATGGTGATCGAGGGCGGCCGCATCGTCGCGGCCAACCGCGTGGCGCTCGACCTCTTCGGCCGCACCTGGGACGGCCTGCTCGATCTCGACGCGGAACACTTCCTGGGGACGAACTGGGCGCGCATGGAGCATCGCCGCAGCCTGCTCACGCTGCCGGGCGGGCGGCAGATCGCCACGGTGATGGAGCGCTCGCTCGCACCCGGTGCGTCGCGGCCGGCGGCCCGGCGCGCCGCGAACGGGGCCGAGGCGCCGGCAGACGCGGTGCAACCCCTGCTCGACAAGGCCGTGCGCGTGCTCAACGAAGGCGTGCCGGTGCTGGTGAACGGCGAGACCGGCAGCGGCAAGGAGGTGTTCTCCCGCCGCCTGCATGCCGCGAGCCGGCGCGCCGCGGGCCCGTTCGTGGCGGTCGACTGCGCCTCGCTGCCCGAGACGCTGATCGAGTCGGAACTGTTCGGCTACGAGGAAGGCGCCTTCACCGGCGCGCGGCGCAAGGGCATGGCGGGCCGCATCCGCGAAGCGCAAGGCGGTGTGCTGTTTCTCGACGAGATCGCGGAGATTCCGCTGGCCCTGCAGACGCGGCTGCTGCGCGTGCTCGAGGAGCGCGTGGTCACGCCGCTCGGTGGCGGCCAGGGCGTGGCAGTCGACTTCGACCTGGTCTGCGCCACGCACGGCCATCTGCCCGCGCTGGTCGAGGCCGGGCGGTTCCGCGCCGACCTGATGTACCGCGTGGCCGGCTTCACCGTGGCGCTGCCGTCGTTGAGCCAGCGCGCCGACCGGCATGCGCTGATCGCGCGCATGTTCATGGAATCCGGCGGCGCGGCCAAGCGCCTGCACCTGGAGAGCGACGCCCTCGAGGCACTGGCCGCCTACCGCTGGCCCGGCAACGTGCGGGAGCTGCGCAGCACGCTGCGCGCGGTCGTCGCGCTGGCCGACGCCGGCGATGCGGTGACGGCCGCCCTGCTTCCCGCGCACCTGGTCGGCTCGGCCGCGCAGACGCATCACAGCGAAGGCGATGCCGCCGCACCGGCACCGGCCGAGCCGCTCGTGGCCATCACGCGCCACGCGATCGACGACGCGCTCAAGGCCTGCGACCACGACGTGGCAAAGGCCGCGCGCCGGCTGGGGGTTCACCGCAGCACCATCTACCGCCATCTTGCGCGGCAGCGCGGCAACCGGCCAACCCACTGAACACCAGCTGCGATTCCCCGGCACCGGGCGAGGCATGCCGGGCTTCCGTGCGGCGGCTCTTCGCTATGCTTCATAAAATACAGCGAAGCATCGTTGAAACACAGAGCAAGCAATCACGCCATGGTCACCAGTCAACTCCGTTGCCTCGTCGCGCTCGGGCAGGCGCGGCACCTGGGCCGGGCCGCGCAGGCCAGCCAGGTATCGCAGCTCGAGCTGAGCGAGTCGATCCGCGCCCTCGAACAGGAATACGGCCGCCCGCTGCTCCAGCCCGGCCCCCGCTTCGAGGGCTTCACGCCGTACGGCGAACAGGTGCTGGCCTGGGCGCGCAACTTCCTGCAGGACAGCGAAGACCTGCGCCGCGAGCTGCGCGCCTCTCAGCAGGAAAGCGCGATCGCCCCGCTGCTGGAGCGCCGTTCCGTCTCGCCCAAGCGCCTGCGTGCACCCGGGCCCGGGCCTGAGCACATCGACCTGATCCTGCAGGCTGCCTTGCGCGCGCCCGACCACGGCGGGCTGCATCCATGGCGCGTGGTGGAATTCCGCGACGCGCAGCGTGCCGCGCTGGCCGACCGCTTCGAGGCAGAGAAGCGCCGCCGCGATCCGCTGGCCTCGCCGGCCGACCTGCGGCGCGCACGCGAGCACGCCACGCGACCGCCCGTGTTGCTGGCCTTCATCGTCGTGCCGCGGCCACGCAGCAAGGTACCGGCGCGCGAGCAGTGGCTGGGCGCGGGTGCGGCGCTGGGCAACCTGCTCAATGCGGCACACCAGCTCGGCTTCGGCGCCATCATGCTCAGCGGCGAACGCTGCTTCGACCGGGTGCTGGGCGCCGAGCTCGGCGTCAAGCCCGAGGAGTTCCTCGCAGGCTTCGTGAGCCTGGGCAGCGTGGTCGAGGCGCCGCCGCCGCGCAATCACGCGCTGCCGGGACAGGTGTGGTCCGCCTGGATGCCGCCTCCCGCCGCACAAGCCACCGACGCGCAGCAGGTCCCCGGCGCGCGCAGCCTCTGAAACCCTGGACATTGCCAATGACAAGACCCGACACCGGCCGCACCGAGGCCACCGGCGCGAAGTTCTCGCTCGATTCGATGCGCACCGCGCGCAGCCTCTCGCAGCTCGCGGTGCGCCGCATCGCCTCGGGCATGCACCCCGGCATGACGCATGCGCAGGCGCACGACCTCGCGATGGCCACGCTGCAGAAGCTCGAGATGGAGCGCAACTGGCATCCGATCATCATCCGCTTCGGCGAGGACACGCTCCGGACCTTCCGCGAGGCCTCCGATCCCGGCCGCGTGCTGGGCGAGCAGGACATCTTCTTCATCGACATCGGCCCGGTGTGGGAAGGCCACGAGGGCGACGCGGGCGACACCTTCGTGATGGGCGACGACCCGCAGATGCATGCCTGCGCCGAGGCGGCCCGCACGCTGTGGCAGGACGTGGCCGATCGCTGGCGCGCCGACCGGCTCAGCGGCCAAGCGCTCTATGCCTACGCCGCTGAACGCGCCGAGACCATGGGCTGGCGGCTCAACCTCGACATCAAGGGCCACCGCGTCTGCGACTTCCCGCATGCGATCTACCAGGCCGGCCGGCTCGGCGACTTCGGCCTGTGCCCGGCCACGGGAATCTGGATCCTCGAGATCCAGATCGCGCATCCCACGCTGCCCTTCGGTGCCTTTTACGAAGACCTGCTGATGGCCGACGACGCGAACCACGACAATGCGGCGGCCGAGGCCGAACCGGTCGCGGCCTGACACGCCGGACCCTCGTCGAATCTTCATCGAACCGTCATCTCCCCCGCCATGGAAGAAGCCACCGAACGACTTTTCTCATACGGCACGCTGCAGCTGCCCGCCGTGCAACTCGCCACCTTCGGGCGCAGGCTCGACGGCCATGCCGACCGCCTGCCGCGCTACCGGCTCGAGCAGCTCGCCATCCAGGACGCGGCTGTCGTCGCAACCAGCGGCAAGACGCATCACCCGATCGTCTCGCCCAGCGACACGCCCGGTGACGGCGTGGAAGGTGCGGTCTTCGCCATCACGCCGGCCGAGCTGGCGCACGCCGATGCCTACGAGGTCGACGACTACCGCCGCGACCGCGTCACGCTGGCGTCGGGCCTGCAAGCCTGGGCCTACGTCGACGCGCGCCACGCGCCCCGGGCCGGCGTAACCAAAGACTGACTTGTCCGACGATGCCGGAGCGGACAGACTTTGCGTCTGTTCTCCGTCAGCATCCATGACCCGTCACAAGCACACGCAGCGCCTTTCGGCAGTCCCTTCCACCTTGCGGATTCCGCTGGCCGCACGGGCTTCGGGCGATGCGATGTTTCCGCAGGTGGCCGTGCGCGACGCCTACGCGGCCGGCATCCTGGAGCGCATCCGCGACGACGGCCACGCGCTGCCCGAGGGCAGGGCCACCATCTACGGCATTCTTTCGCGCACGCGCCGCTTCCGCAGCCTGGCGCAGGAGTTCCTCAAGCAGCACTCCGGTGCGCGCGTGGTGAACATGGGCTGCGGCCTGAGCCACTACTTCCAGTGGCTGGACGACGGCAAGTCCCGCATGACCGACGCCGACCTGCCCGAGGTGCTCGACCTGCGCCGCGAACTGATCCCAGAGGCCCACGAGCGGCACGACGTGCGCACGCTCGACCTGACCGCGGCCGACTGGTGGGAGCAGCTCGGCCTGCCTCGCAAACGCAATGCGCAGCCGGTGTTCCTGTTCACCGAGGGCGTGTTCATGTACCTCGAACCCGCGCAGGTGCAGGCGGTGCTCGCCACCTTCGGCGAGCGAGCGCCGGCGGGCTCGGTGCTGGCCTTCGACGCGATGTGCTGGCTCGCCGTGGGCCGTGCCAGGCAGCATCCGTCGGTGCGTGCCACGGGCGCCGAATTCCGGTGGGGCATCCGCCGCGCGGCCGAACTTGCGCAAGCCCACCCGCGCCTGCAGCTCGTTGCCACCTACCGGGTGCTGGAAGGCATCGGCATGCCCTACACGCTGTTCGCACCGATGGTGATGCTGTTGCTCGGGGTGCCCCTCTATGCGGTGTATGCGTTGAAGGCGACGGACGCACCGGATCCCACAGGCGGCCTCGATACATAAACGCACAATTTCCCGGCAGTAGCCCGGATTGGCGGCTTTGTCCGGCCTGGGGTGCGCGGAATGGCTGACGCGGCGCGGGTGCGGCATGGCCCATGCTTGGCGCTGTTCCCGGTCGCGGAAAATCCCTGCGGTTGCGTGCTGCATTAGGATGGTTTCCAGGGCCCGCCGTCGCCACCGATTCCGCGGGCCGTTCCGCTTTCACTCTCTCCCAAAGATTCGCAACCCTCAAGAACCACATGCTTGATCGCCGATCCTTCCTTGCCGCCGGCAGTGCCGCCGCCGCACTTGCCGCCCTCGGACTGCCCGAAGAGGCGCTCGCCGCCAACGGCCTGCAGCTGAGCCAGCCCACGCCGTTCTCCTTCGATGCGCTGGTCGCGCAGGCCAAGTCGCTGGCCGCCAGGCCCTACGTCGCCGCGGCGCCGCTGGCGCCCGAAGTGCTCGACCGCATCGACTACGACGCCCACGGCAAGATCAAGTTCGATCCGGCCAACGCTCTCTTCCGCGACGGACCCGGCGCGTTCCCGGTCACCTTCTTCCACCTCGGACGCTTCTTCCAGACGCCAGTGCGCATGCACGTGCTGGAGAACACCGACGGCGACGCATTCGCACGCGAGGTGCTCTACAGCCCCAGCTACTTCTCGATGCCGCCCGACAGCCCCGCGCGCGCGCTGCCGCCCGGCGCGGGCTTCGCGGGCTTCCGACTTCAGGAGAGCCGCCTCGGCGACCAGAGCAAGCTCGACTGGCAGAAGAACGACTGGGTCGCGTTCCTCGGCGCCTCGTACTTCCGCGCCATCGGCGAGCTCTACCAGTACGGCCTGTCCGCGCGCGGCGTGGCGCTCGACGTGGCGGTGCCCGACAAGCCCGAGGAATTCCCGACCTTCACGCGCTTCTACTTCGAGACGCCGGCCGCCGGCAACACCACCTCGATGACCGTCTACGCACTGCTCGAGGGGCCGAGCGTCACGGGCGTGTTCAAGTTCGTCATGCAGCGCACCAAGGCCGTCATCATGGACATCGACGCGCGCATGTTCCTGCGGCGCGACGTGTCGCGCCTGGGGCTGGTGCCTCTCACGTCCATGTTCTGGTACTCCGAGACCATCAAGCCCACCGCCATCGACTGGCGCCCCGAGGTGCACGACTCCGACGGCCTGGCCATCTGGAACGGCGCCGGCGAGCGCATCTGGCGCCCGCTCAACAACCCCACGCAGACGCGCGCCTCCGCGTTCGCCGACACCCGCCCGCGTGGCTTCGGCCTGCTGCAGCGCGACCGCGCCTTCGATCACTACCAGGACGGCGTCAACTACGAGAAGCGTCCGAGCCTCTGGATCGAGCCGCTCGGCGACTGGGGCGAAGGCTCGGTGCAGCTCATCGAGATCCCGACCGACGACGAGATCCACGACAACATCGTCGCGTTCTGGGTGCCCAAGGCCGACGCCAAGGCCGGCGCCAGCTACAGCCTGCAGTACCGGCTGCACTGGACCGACCAGGAGCCGTTTCCCTCCCCGCTCGCGCGCTGCGTGGCAACGCGCATCGGCCGTGGCGGGCAGCCCGGCCAGCCGCGCCCGCAGGGCGTGCGCAAGTTCATGGTCGAATTCATCGGCCAGCCGCTGACCACCGTGCCCTTCGGCGTGAAGCCCGAGGTGGTGCTGACGGCCTCGCGCGGCAAGTTCTCGTACGTGTTCGCGGAGGCCGTGCCCAACGGCGTGCCGGGCCACTGGCGTGCGCAGTTCGACTTCACGCCCGAAGGCAACGAGCCGGTCGACATGCGCATGTACCTGAAGGTCGGAGACCAGACGCTCACCGAGACCTGGCTCTACCAGTACCAGCCGGGCTGAAGCCGGCGGCCGCTCAGCGCCTGTCGGCGCCGTTGTAGGGCGCGAAGAGTTCCACCCCCAGTCGACGAACACGCGCAGCTTGGCGCTGAGATGCCGGTTGGTCGGGTACACCACGTGCAGCGGATACGGCTCGGGCGCCCAGTCCTTCAGCACCTCGACCAGCGCGCCGCTCGACAGATAGGGTGCAGCCATGACGTCGAAGGTCTGCGCCACGCCCATGCCGGTGAGCACCGCGCTGAGGTGCGCCGTGCTTTCGTTCACGCCGACCACGGTGTGGCCGTGTATCTCCATGCGCTCGTCGCCGCGCCCGTAGCGCAGCGGAATCGGGCGGTTGCTCATCGACGAGAAGTAGCCCACCACGCGGTGCGTGCCGTCGCCGAGGTCCGATGGCGTCTTCGGCACGCCGTGCCGCTCCAGGTACGCCGGCGTGGCGCAAGTCACGAAGGGCAAGGTCGCGATGCGGCGCGCCACCAGGGACTGGTCAGTCAGTTCGCCGGCACGGATCACGCAGTCGACCGCATCGCCTATCAGGTTCACCGGCCGGTCGCTCACGCCGATCTCGAGCTCGATCTCCGGATATCGCGCGTGGAACGCAGGAAGCTGCGGAATCAGCACCATGTGAAGCGGCAGCAACGAGCTGTCACGCGCAGAGCCCGTTGCGGGCGTCTGAGGTGAATGACAAGTCCACCGGGTTCAGTGTCGAGCGACAGACGTTCAAAGGTGGTCGAGCCGACGTCCCGACATTGCGCTCTTGCACCCGGCCAACTGCTGCTGGCGAATAAGGTGCGTCGCGTCCGCAATACCGTAAGTCATTGATAAGTAACAACTTTTTTACATCATCTAGACCTTAGCAAGGTGCGTCGCGCAACGCTGGATCTGACGGCGGCATTTTTCAACGCGGTTGACTGTTCGTAGTTTGCGGATGCAGAGAGCGTCCAGCATCCATCTCGCCCAAGCGGACAGAGGCGCTGAGTTAAAGCCGTAAGAAACGCGCTAACGCCCTTTGTTGAACTCCGGCCCGTTGACCTGCGCACGGCCAACGGATAAAGGCGCGGATTCCCCACGGTCCCGTACGCGCTATCGCGGCCGCTCAGCAACGTGCCCGACCATCGCTTGCCGCGTCGTTCATGGCCGCCCAGGATGCCAGCGGATACTGCGCCCCACGTCCAGCGCAGAACTCGCAGATCACTCCAGGCCCTTGTCGCGCCAGCTTCAGGCGTCGGCCCAGCGTAGGCTCTTCGCGCCTTGCCACGCGTGGGTCAAGCAGGGACACGGGTGTCTTATCGAGGTGCAGCATCGCACAGCTGAGGATGAAGCGCCTGTGCGCCTCATGCGGCGGCTACATCGCCGCGCCGGCCTGACCGTGATGAACGCCAGCGTGGAGCGCGGTGTGGGCACGCCGATGCGGGCGTTGATTGTCCCTTGCCGGTGGTACGGCATGTGGTTCCTGAAGCGGCTGATCAGCGTGTGCGTGACGAAGCCGCTGGCAGCGATACCGCTTTCGATGACCTCTGCCACGCTGGGCGCCTAACGTAGCACCTGGGAGCAGCGGCGGGCCACTTACCATGGATGTGGCGGTGCACAAAGAACTCGGCCGGCACGATGTGTTGGCGCCTCGCTGATCTCCTGGCCGATGCGCGTCATCGGGCGCCCACAACCGAGCTCCTGGCAGTCGGCGCGCTCGGGCTCGTGGCGGGGTTCGACACTGCGCAGGTGATCGCGGAAAGACTGCGAGGCGGCCGACGTGTGGGCGATTTGGTTGTTGTATCCGAGGCCGCAGTTCCTCCGGCGGGCAGGGCCGCTGCGGCTTCACGCCTAAGCCGCTAGCGCTGCTCAGGAAAGCCCGCTTCGTCCTCGGCAAGCGTCCTGAAACAGGCGGCGTTGCTCAGCATTCTGCATGGCCTCGGACTTGGCGCCAAACTCGGCCATGGAGAGCTTCTTCAGTTTACTAAGGGCTGAGCGCACTGCCAGAAAGGTACGCCGGTCCAGGGAGCAGGCCCGCGACGATGTGTTCGACTACATCGAGCAGAAGGCAGCCGAGGCCGTTGGCGTCTCGCAGCCCGTAGGTACACGGTGGTTCCGTCATCGTGGCGGCATGCCATTGTTCATGTCGAAGCCTGTGTCCGCGAGATATCTGTCATTCCGAGGAGCGAGAAGAGATTGCCCTTCTGCGGGCCAAGGAGCTCGGGATACGAGAGATAGCTCGTCGTTTGGGGCGAAGCCCCTCAACCGTCTCTCGAGAGTTGAGCCGCAACGCTGCGACTCGCGGTGGCAGGCTTGAGTATCGAGCGTCTGTTGCGCAGTTGAAGTCAGAGTTGGTGGCCAGAAGGCCCAAGCCAGCCAAGCTGGTGATGAACCCACGTCTGGGCCAATATGTCCGCGACCGCCTGGAGGGCAAGATTCATGATGTTCAAAGGCGCGAGGTCGCCGGGCCTCGGCAAGCTCCGTTCATCGGCCGCAACTAGCCTCATCGTGGTGACCGCAAATGGGTCAATGGCTGGTCGCCGGAGCAGATTGCCAACCGTCTGCGGGTCGACTTCCCGGATGATCGGTCCATGCGCATTTCGCACGAAGCCATCTGTAAGCGCACGGTGAAGTCATCTTGATTGCCTGAGAGTCGGCAGGCATCGTTTCCACGATGAATGATGTGGACGCAATAGATGGTGTGGTTAAGCGGGCGCCCCGTCGCAAGCACAGTGCGCGGTTCAAGGCTGAGGTCCTTGAGGCGTGCCGGCAGCCGGATGCTTCTGCCGCGGCGATCGCGAGGCTGTACAACCTGAATGCGAACGTGGTGCACCGGTGGCGTGCCGATGATCGCAGGGCTGCGTCGCCGAAGGCGACTGACGTTCCAACCCTGCTGATGCCCGACTTCATCGCGCTCGATGTGCAGCCGGAAGCCGAGATGCCGGCCCGTGACATCCGCATCGAACTGAAGCGAGGCAGCGCCACAGCAGTGGTGCACTGGCCGGTGGAGTCAGCGTCGTCGTGCGCAGCCTGGCTGCGCGAGTGGCTGCGTTGATCCGCGTCGATGCGGTGTGGCTGGCCACCGAGCCGATCGACATGCGCGCTGGCACCGAGACGGCGCTCGCGCGCGTCGTGAAGGTGTTCGGCGCAGCGCAGCCGCACCATGCTTACTTGTTTGCCAATCGACGCGCCAACCGCATGAAGGTCCTTGTGCACGATGGCATCGGTATCTGGCTGTGCGCGCGTCGGCTGAACCAGGGCCGGTTCCTCTGGGCTAACGCGAGCCTGGGCTCGCAGCTGGTGATGACGCGTGAGCAACTCGACGCGCTCGTGCTCGGGTTGCCCTGGCAGCGCATAGGTCCAGCAGGCGTCATCACCGTGGTGTGATCGCACGGCGGCCATGCAATTGCGGCAAACGCCGATGACATTCAAACGCTCGGGCGGCACCATCCGTGCTCATGGTGGATGCCGAACAACTGAAGGGCCTCGATGCAGAGCAGTTGCGCGAGGTGACCCTCCGGCTTCTCAAGGACTTGACTGAGCAGCAAAGCCTGCTCGAGGCCAAGGACCGATCGATCGAGACGCTCACCCGCGAGGTCACCTTCAAGTCCACCAAGGTCGACCAACTCACCCACGAGCTCGCACAGTACAAGCGCCTGCGCTTCGGAAAGAGCAGTGAGAAGCTCGACGCTGCACAGGCCAGCCTTCTGGAAGAGACGCTTGACGCCGACTTGGCGGCCATCGATGAAGAGCTGAAGCAGCTTCGCCCGCCATCCAAGACCGAGGACAAGCAACAGCCGCGTCGCACGCAGCTGCCGGCAGACCTGCCGCGCGTCGATGTCCGCCACGAACCCGAGTCGACCACCTGCCCGTGCGGCTGCGCGCTCAAGCGCATCGGCGAAGACGTGGCTGAGAAGCTCGATTACGTTCCCGGTGTGTTCACCGTCGAGCGGCATGTGCGAGGCAAGTGGACGTGCGCGAAGTGCCAGACGCTGATCCAGGCGCCGGTGCCGGCCCAGGTGATCGACAAGGGCATCCCCACCGCCGGCCTCCTGGCGCAGGTGATGGTGGCCAAGTACGCCGACCACCTGCCGCTGTACCGCCAGGAAACGATCTTCGGGCGTGCCGGCCTGACCATCCCGCGCTCGACGCTTGGTGCGTGGGTAGGCACATGCGGCGTACGCCTGCAACCCCTGGTCGACGCACTCAAGGGCGCCATCCTCGCTCACGGCGTACTGCATGCCGACGAGACCCCGGTGGCAATGCTTAAGCCCGGCACAGGCAAGACGCATCGTGCCTATCTGTGGGCCTACACACCAGGCGCCTTCGAAGGCATGAAGGCCGTGGTCTACGACTTCGCCGACAGCCGGGCCGGTCAGCATGCGCAGGACTTCCTGGGCGAATGGCGCGGCGCGCTGGTTTGCGACGACTACTCGGGCTACAAGGCCCTGCTGGCCAAAGGCGTCCTCGAAGCTGGATGCCTGGCCCACGCCCGGCGCAAGTTCGTCGAGTTGCACACAGCCAACAAGAGTCACGTCGCAGAGGCAGGCATCCAGTACTTCGCCCGGCTCTACGAGATCGAGCGCGAGGTGAAGGATCTGGACGCAAATGAGCGGCATCGCATCCGCCAAGCGCGGGGTCGGCCGATCGCCGAGGCACTGCATGCCTGGATGATCGCGCAGCGGCTCAAGGTCCCGGAAGGTTCAGGGACAGCCAAAGCACTGAACTACAGCCTGAAGCGCTGGCCTGCGCTGACGCGCTACCTGGACGACGGCAACTTGCCTGCAGACAACAACTGGGTGGAGAACCAGATCCGGCCGATTGCCGTGGGCAGAGGCAACTGGCTGTTCGCTGGGAGCCTTCGTGCCGGGCAACGCGCCGCAGCCATCATGAGCTTGATCCAGTCAGCCAAGCTCAATGGCCACGATCCGTATGCCTATCTGAAGGACGTGTTCTTGCGCCTTCCAACACAGCCGCATAGCCGCATCGACGAACTGCTGCCGCATCGCTGGCAGCACACCTGACCACCTGCTCGCGCTCACCGCCAAACGTGCGGCCCTCGTCAAGATGTGTTCGCCGTGTGCTTACAGCCATCTACCAAGCCCTCTACATTCAGGGGCGAGCTGCTCTCAAGCACGAGCTGGTGAGCTATCTGCGTATGGGGCGTGCGTTGCGCGTGCCACGGGCCAAGGCCAAAGCATGGGCCCATGTAAGCGAGGAGGTGATGATCTCCAGTCGACCTGCAGAGGCAAAAGATCGTGCCGTGCCGGGACATTGGGAGCGGGACTTGATCATCGGCTTGGACAGGTCCGCCATCGGGACGCTGGTGGAGCGATCAAGCCGCTTCACCAAGCTCGTGCATTTACCTCGCGAGCTAGGTTATGGACTGACTCCCCGAACGAAGAATGGTCCAGCGCTGGCGGGCTACGGAGCCATCACCATGGCCAACGCGCTCAAGAGAACAGTGGCCACGCTGCCAGCCCAGCTGTGGCAGTCATTGACTTGGGATCCGGGCAAGGAACTGTCCGACCACGCGCGGTTCACCATCGAGTCCGGGGTGCGCGTCTTCTTTGCCGATCCGCACAGCCCATGGCAGCGCGGCACGAACGAGAACACGAACGGCCTGCTGCGCCAATACTTCCCCAAAGGCACTGACCTGTCTCGCTGGAGCGAACAAGAGATTCAAGCCGTGGCCCGGACCTTGAACAACAGGCCGCGTAAAACGCTGGGCTGGAAGACACCGGCTGAGGCGCTGAATGACTACCTAAAATCCGTTCAACAACCCGGTGTTGCGACGACCGGTTGAATTCGCCCAGTTCACCAGCCATGATTGGCAAGGCTTCCTGCGCGACCACAACCTGGTGAGCAGCATGAGCCGGCGCGGCAACTGCCATGACAACGCAGTCGCAGAGAGCTTCTTCCAGTTGCTCAAGCGAGAGCGCATTCGCCGACAGGTCCATTCGACGCGCGATCAGGCCAGGGCCGATGTCTTCAACTACATCGAGATGTTCTATAACCCCAGGCGTCGCCACAACACCGCTGGCGACTTGTCGCCCGTAGAGTTCGAGCGACGCCATTTCCAACGGCTCAAAAGTTTCTAGGGAAGCCGGGGCGATTCAGTGTGTCGACAATGCGGCAATCACTTCGGCGTCTTCAATCGTGATTTTGGGGTGCGAACACCTTCGTTGGTATCGCGCCGAAATGCTTTTGAACAAGCAGAGGCCTGAAACGCCCTGGTTCCCCAGGTGCCCTTGAACCGTGGAATCGCTACAGCGCCGTTTCTCGGCATTGTCGCGCCACAGTTTCTTCGGCGAGCCCATGACCTAGGAAACGGCGACTTTGCTCACAATGAGCAATACCGTCGAACATGCTCGGCGAGCCCAGATAAAGCAACCACGGCGCCGCAATAGCGAAGTACGGCGAGACTCTGTGCAATCCTCAGACTCAAGCTAATACAAACTTGGACCTTCACATCTTAAAAGATGCTTGGGTGCCGCACGGAAAACCAAGCCTGCGCCATTCTGGACGCGTTGCCGAGATGACCGTGCGTGCAACACCCACAAACCTTCCAGCGGCTGGTTCGAGAGCAAGGATCCGACTCCCCATTCCAAATGCTTCGACTACGGAGCAGGCACCGGCGTGACTTGACGAATGACGTTATTGAGCCGGTCGGCGATGTAAATCGTGCCGTCGTCACGAATCGCCAGACCCACAGGACCGTTGAACGTCGCGACGGTGCCGACACCGTTCACAGCGGATGCAACCCCTGGTTGCCCAGCAAGCGTCGTGACCTTGCCCGTGGCCGACACCCGACGCAGCAAATTGCCGTCAGTCACATACACGGCGCCGGTGCGATCCAGAGCGATACCAGAGGGCGCCGTGAAGGATGCAACATCCGCTGCGCCGTCGTCCGATCCATTTGCTCCCGAGCCTGCCAGCGTGCTTACCACGCCATCGGGTGTGATCTTACGAATCCGACGATTTGATAGATCTGCGACAAAGAGCGTGCCGGCGCTGTCGACAGCAATACCCTTGGGGTTATTGAACGCTGCCGCCGTGCCCGTTGCGTCGACATACGAACCAACCAATGCCTGTCCTGCCAACGTGATTACGTCACCACCGGGCGAGATCTTACGAATCGTGTGAGCCTGCTGGTCAGCTACATAAATGAAGTTTCCGGCATCCACCGCGATGCCAAACGGGCATACGAAGCTTGCAGCTGCACCGGTTCCATCCGAGGTGCCAAATTGTGCACCTGCGAAGATCGACACCACGCCAGCTGGCGTAACCTGCTGGACCGTTGCTTGGTTATTCACTTGGTGACACTGCCCCGCGTAAAAGTTGCCAGATGGCGCGGCCGCAATGCCACCTAGTCCTACAAACGCGTTTCCGATCGTGGCAAGAGCCGACACGTCACCTGCGGGTGAAACTCGACGCACTCGGCCAGACCCCTGCGATACCACGAGACCTCCGCCTTGCTCAAAAGCCACGCCAAGAGGTTCGCTGAAAGCAGCAACCGCCGCACCACCATCAATTTCGTCATTCACGCCGGAGCCTGCAAACGTAGAGACGCTGGCGAGCGCCACTGAGCAAGACACAGACACATCCGCGACGTCGGCGGTGGCCGTCGCTTTGCCATTGCTCACCGTGCAGTTCTGCCATAGCGGTTGCGAGCGAACCGTGACGTCATATGCCGCGTCCTTGTTCAACGTGCCCTTGAAGGTGAAGGTGCCATCCGCTGAGATCGTCAGATCATCCCCAGCATTGTTCTGTAGCACGACCGTGCCTTCGAGCCCCAAGACCGCTCCGCCCACAACATACGTGGATACGGGCTGGGGTTGGGGCTGCGCGGCGGGTGGAAGGGCCAAGAATGCGCCACCACCGCTACCCCCACCGCCACCTCCGCACCCCGCTAGCAAGGCCACCACACACCAAACTGCCACCGCCCGAAGACGAAATCCACGTTGTTTTAAAAGCATGAAACCAGTCCTTAATCAACGGCCTCAAAAGCGAGACCTCAGGCTGGGAAGTGTGAATTTTCAAGCTTCAGGAGTTACCTATACTGAAGCATAGGTCGCGGTTTTAGATCGCCGAACCGTTACCCAGCATGGTCGCGGGGCCGCTGCTGGCTTGAGTGAAGGATGGGACGAGCGCCGACGCCAGCATCGCATTTCATGCCGAAACGACAGTGCATGTTCGTCAAAATCGCCCTTTCCGAAGGCAACGAACACTTGGAGGTTCTCGAACGGAGACAGTTGGATGCTTATTCCCATTTGACGAGCCGCATTGTTCTTTGCCAATGCGCGCGGATCGTTGCTCAGGTGGGATTGCTCAGCACCGAAGGTCGCGCTCCATCTTTGCTAGGGCAGCTCCCGACTTGCTCACAGCGCCCGCCAAGCTTGCCGCCGCGATGCGCTGGCCGCCATCGACCAACCGCGCCGCTTCTTGCTTGAGTTCGAGCGTATAGCACGCCCTCGTCGTCTTTGCCATTTTGGTGCTCCTTGCATTGAAACACCCAGCAAGGGCTACGTTCTTCGGGGTCAAGGACACCGATGTCAGTCGCTCGGCACGCCTGATTGGCACAGCAATACTCATGTGAAGCTACCTGCCCCGACAAAAAATCCAGCTGTTGGCGCTCAGTTGCCTCCTTCTAGGTCAATTTCCTTGAACAGATCGCTATAGAACTTGGAAGCGTAACGCGCCATTTCGAGCACCGAATGAGGCCGAATTGCTCCGGGCACTGCGGGAACGGCGAACGTCAGACCCCTATTCTTCACGGATCGTGCATCAACAGTCGCCGGATCAATCGCCACGGTCACGGTGCTACCGGGCGCCAATAGAAACTCGGCACCGCCTATGATTTTGCTACCGGGCATGATTGTTCCAGGTCCCATGACGCGAGTCCTAGCGTGCACAATTTCTGAGATTAGATCTATGCCATGCTCATCGGCGTGCCTGGCCTGATGAACATATTGGAGAACAAGGTCTTGCTTGCGAAGTGCGGCAAACTTTTGCTGGAGGCGTGACCAGAATGGCTCCTTTTTGTAGAAGGCCTCACTCTTGTTCCAAACTCGCTGATGGAAAATGAGGAAAATCTCCCACGCATCGGCCAGATCATCCAGTTCCGCGGCGGACTCCATTTCATTCAGTTGTTCTTGCAGCTTCCTGTAAGCGACTCGTGGCGGTGATTGCGACATCCCTCAACTCCTCATTAAGCCCATTTCTCACCAGCGGCCAAATTCTTGGTAACACGCTTTCATCGCCGATGCGGCGAGTGATTATTTTAGGTTGACCCCAGCCGCAATCTCTTCCAAGCGCTCAAGCTCCTTTCGAAGCTGGCGAGCCACCTGATTCTGGCTGCGCGAGGCGAGGGATCGTACGGATGCCCGCAGCGAAGACTTCGACAATTGCGAATCGGCGTTCGGTGGGCCTGCATAAACACCGCCCCTGCG
>Ga0209675_1001041_pt1 | contig 17262 bp, 14 predicted proteins | sample AraplaCol_mLB_r2_2_FD_184280 | JGI IMG/M metagenome (GOLD analysis project Ga0209675, IMG submission 184280) | Arabidopsis root microbial communities from North Carolina, USA - plate scrape MF_Col_mLB_r2 (SPAdes) (version 3) | ecosystem: Host-associated > Plants > Roots > Endosphere | place... | reverse complement strand
TCCGAAGCGTGTTCCTTTGCGGCATCTCCGAACTCGACACCTACACCGCGGAGGAGTTCTCTCGTGCTCTGGGCGAACACACCGTGGTACGCCGCGCGCAAGGGAACGGGCAGGGGCGGGCCGGCACAGGGCGGGCGGCTGCTGGAATGCGCCAGGACACCGAGCGGATCGTGTCGCCTGCCGAATTTCATCTCCTGCCGAACCTAACAGGCTATGTGAAGTTGGCGGGCAATTTTCCGTTGGCGCGTGTGCAGATGCGCTACAAGAAGCGGCCTGTGGTGGTAGCCCCCCTCGTGATAGCGGACGCGTTTCTTCAGCACCCTCAGGCTTCGAGCCTGCTCTTTACGGCGCCAGCCGGAACGTAGAAGCCGGCTTGCCATGCTCTCCTTCAAGTTTGTTTCCAATGCCGCAGGTGCCGCACACTATTTCGAGACGGCCGACGACTACTACGGCAAGGAGGGCCATCATGGCGAGTGGCTCGGGTCAGGTGTCGCCTTGATCGGGCTCGAGTCGGGGGACGCTGTCCAGCGTGAACAATTCCGACGCTTACTCGAGGGCGAGCTTCCTGACGGGCGCCGCGTGCGGACCAGCCGCACGCATGCGGGATCGCAGCGCAACGGAATCGATTTCACGTTCAGCGCGCCCAAGTCGGTGAGCTTGCAGGCGTTGATGATGGAGGATATGCGCGTTGTTCAGGCGCACGACGCAGCGGTCCGGGAAAGCGTGCAGTTGCTCCAGACCTTTGCGGTGGCGCGGAAGAAGGAGCGCGGCCTTTCATATCGCGAGCGCACTGACACGCTGGTCGCCGCGGCGTTCCGGCACGAACTGTCGCGCGCACAGGACCCGCAACTGCACACTCACGTTGTGGTCATGAACCTGACGCAGCGCGGCGACGGACAGTGGCGCGCGTTGGCTAACGAGGATCTGCTGCGCAACGTTAGATTGGTCGGGGCCTTCTACCGGAATACACTGGCAACCAAACTGCGGCAACTTGGTTTCGAGTTGCGTGCGACACGCAAGGGTGGTTGGGAACTTGCGCACATCCCCGAAGCTGCCATCGTGCTATTCAGTCAGCGCAGCCGCGAGATCGAACGTCTCCTTGCTGCAAGCGGCCGCGACCGAGACCATGCGAGTGCAGCTCAGAAGCAGGTGCTTGCGCTGGCGTCTCGCCCACGAAAAACGCAGAGTGACCGGGTTTGGCTTCGTGAGCATTGGCAACGATCGCTTCGTGAGGCCGGCCTGGATGTGCCGACATCGCAGAAATCGACGTCGGGCGTCGACCGCCCGACGCACCGCATGGGCATCGTTTTGAGCCGTATTACAGCCGAGAGACGTCGCGCGGCCGTGACATCGGACAATGCGGTCGAATTTGCGATCGCCCACCTGGCTGAGCGCCAGGGCATTTTCTCTCGAAGTGAATTGCTTGAGGTTGCTTATGGGAGGGCGGCGACGCACGCGTGCGCTTCGGACGTATGCGCCGCGCTTGACAGGGCGCGCAGAGATGGCCGACTGGTGCAGGAGATCGCGCTGTATCAAACGGCGCGCTCACTCAGCCTGACGGCAACAGAACTCGCCAAGGATCCGGCCGCGAACAGATTCAAGGCAAATGATGAGCGTGAAAAGCTGGCGCGTTCGTCCTGGATTGCATTGACGATGGCGACCCGCGGACAGACCCATTCGCAGGCAACGGCAGCCGTCGACGCGGCCATCGCGCGCGGCGCATTGGTCGCCACGGAGCAACGCTTTGCGACACCCGCCGCGTGTCGCAGCGAGCAGCACCTCCTGGCCATCGAGCGCGCGGGCAGAGGTGCCGTCTACCCTGTCGCCGGGACAAGTCGGGTGTTGTCACTGCTGAAGACGTCCGATCTTAATGAGGGCCAGCGGGCCGCGGTGACGTTGATCCTGACGTCCCGGGACCGCTTCGTCGGCGTCCAGGGGCTGGCTGGGACGGGGAAAAGCCACATGCTCAGCAAAGCGGTTCAAGAGATCAAGTCGCAGGCAACGCGGCTTTCCACGCTCAGCGGCTTCAAAGTGATCGGGTTGGCCCCTTATACATCGCAGACTCGCGCACTTGCGACATTGGGGATGGCGTCCCAGACCCTTGCGTCGATGCTGGCGCGTAGGCGCGACCATGATCGCCTTGATGACCGAACCATCGTCTTTCTCGATGAGGCAGGGGTTGTGCCCGCTCACCAGCTGGAACGGTTGATGGCGCTGATCGAGCAGCGCCGTGCCCGCCTGGTTCTTCTCGGGGACCGACACCAGACCCATGCGGTCGAGGCGGGCAAACCGTTCGAGCAGTTGCAGGATGCAGGCATGACCAAAGCCTTCCTAACCGAGATACAACGACAACGTAACCCAGAGATCTGCGCGGCCGTGATTCATGCAGCGCGCGGCGAGGTGCCATTGGCTGTGCAGCGCCTCGAGCCGAGCATTGTCGAGGTGCGCGTGGATGCAAAACGACGTTCTCTGATCGCCGAGGCCTACGTCCGACTCTCAGAGCCTGAACGCACGCACACGCTGATCGTGGCTGGCACCAACGAAGCGCGACGCGAAATCAATGCGTTGATCCGACGAAATCTCAGTCTCGAAGGCGGCGAGCAGGTGTGTGTGCTGGAACCCGTCGACATGACCCGCGCCGAGCTTCGGTCGACCCAGAGCTATGACGCAGGACAGGTGATCATCGCTCAGCGCAGCTACGGTGACGATTTTCCCAAAGGCGAGCACCTTCAAATTGTCGATGTGCATCACGGCGAGGCGCGCAATGTCCTTGTAGTACGAGGCGAAGACGGGCGGTCCATTGAGTTCGATCCGTCAACCCGATCGATGCTGCGCGTGTATCAGCCGCAGATGGTGGAGATGGCACCTGGAGATTGGGTAAGGGCAAGTGCCCATGATGCTGAACAAGGGTTGCGCAATGGCGAGCGCTTTCGCGTAACTGCCGTGGACGCCACCCATCTCACGCTGGAGGGTGCCGGGGGGAAGGTCAGTGTGCAACGAAGCCGCGGCGCGCACCTCCAGCACGCCTACGCCAGCACCGTTCACTCGGCGCAGGGGCTGACGTGCGATCGCGTGCTCGTTGACGCCAACACCCGCAGCCTGTCGAGCAATCGTGCGATCTTCTATGTTGCAGTTTCGCGTGCGCGCGATCATGTCACCCTCTTCACCGATGATGCCTCGAGGTTGGCCACAGCGATGAGTCGGGAGCCCAAGAAATACGCGGCGCTCGAGTTGCGGGAGGCGACGGGCGAAGCCGCGATTCTGCGCGCACGCATCGATGGGAAGCCAATCGCCACCAATGCCCAAGCGAGGTTGGCTGCCACGCTTCGACCGAAGACGCTAAAGGTCTCTGAAAGGCGAGATACTCGCCTATCGACGCGAAGCTGATCGAGGAGTCAATTGCCTTAGGTGGATGCGCGGCGGCCTACTGCGTGCGGTGCAATGATCAGACAACGGGAACGCGAATGCTCAAGGCTGACACAAGCAGTGCCGCCTGGACGGGCTTCTCAAGAAACTGAGCCTTGAAACTGGTGATCGTCTCGGCAAGCTCAGCCACAGCACGAGGATCGTCACGAAGCGGGGGGCAGATCAGCACGACCGCGCTCGGGGACCTGCGCTCGCTCAATGCCGCATGCACGCTTGCAGTGTCGCTTTCTGGGATGGGCCAATCAATCACGTAACCATCGAATGGCTCGCGCCTTGCGGCGTCCAGAAAGGCCGAACCGACCGAAAATTGGTACGGCTCAAGACCCGCGTTTTCCAACTGCGCGCAAAGCTTTTTCCCTGCACGGGAATTCTTGGTCCAAAGAGCAATACGGTGATGCGGTGAGAGCTTCTGATCGACCTCGAGCCGTGCAATGCGCAGCGCATGTGCGTCGGGTGTCGATCCAGCCGGCATCACGAGATGCTCATTGCCCGTGCGCAGCGCAACGAATGCGTCGCCCGGCGCCGCAGCGTTGTCGGGACGAAGCCAGATCCTGCATGGAATGCTCGAGGCGCCGAGGCACAACGTGGCGCGGAACGACTGCAATGAGGATTCAGGCGAGGAATCTTCCAGCGGGGCCACCACATGGCCGAGCGTCTCGCCGAAGTGAGCGCCGAGTGCGCTGAGCTCCTCCAGCGTCCAGGCAGTGCTTCGACTGATGCGTTGGTGAGCGGCAGCGCGCGACAGCGCGAAGAACTCCCCGATGAATGCCGAATGCCGATGCTTGGCAATGCCGTGCCGCTCCAGCAATGCGCGCACGGCATGCGCGCCGCGAGACATCGCGGAGTCTTCATCTGCGGACTTCTCAGCGGACATGAATTGTTCCAATGCGTAAGTTTTGCTGTTCAAGACAAAACGAAAAGCGTAGTCTTGAAAAACAAGACGAAAGCCAAAATGTCTTGTTGAACTGTACTACTTGAATGTGCTGCGCCTGCTTTCGATCAAAAGGACGAAGCAATGGTTGATATTCCGATCCTGCTCGAACAATGTGCCCCACAGGTGGCGCCAAGCTTGATGCGGGCACTTGTGCACATCGAGTCCGCTTGGCAACCCTTCGCCATTGGCGCAGATGCAGGTCAGGGATCAGTCACTCAGCCTCACTCCCTTGAACAAGCGGTCGTCACCGCGAGGCGGCTGGTGGATTCGGGCAGGTCGTTTTCGGTGGGTTTGGCTCAAGTGCATGTTAGCAACGTGCTGCGTTCAGGCCTGAGTTGGGAACGGGCGTTTGATCCCTGCACCAACCTTAGCTTGGGGCAAGCGATCCTGGCCGACTTCTATCGCGCGGCGGGCCGAGCTGGCTATGTTGGGGATGGCGCTGTGCGTGCAGCGCTTCGTGGCTACAACAGCGGCGGAATCGGTCGGTATGTGAGCGAGGGCTATGCCACCAACATCATCCGGCATGCCGATGCTTCGGGTAAGTCCGCCCTCTTACGCGCCAATACAGCGGTCCTCCAACTTGTGCCGTCGGCGCGCAGCGAAATGCCGGGGCGGCGCAGTTCGAGCGGCAGGTCGGCGGAATCCGAGGCTACGGATAGTCGTTCGCAGCAGGCCAGCGAGATCTTCGAGAAGGCCATGCCGGTCCCTGGCTTTTGAGAAGCCGGGCTTCACTGAAAAGCACCAACTTGGAGGACGCCATGAAGTCACTTTGGCTGGTCAAGCATCCAGAATCGTACGCAGCCATGGTCGCGCGAATTCGCGAGTTTCCATGGCGCCAGGCGGCCTGGGTAGCCGCATTGATGGGATCCAATTGCGCATTTGCACAGAGCCTGAAGCAGGCTGGCGTCAATATCTTCAACACCATCTACGGCGTCGTCGGCGTGATCGGTGCGATCGCTTGTCTCGTGACACTGTTGAACTGGGTCACTGGCAACTGGCTCGGTCGAGAGGACCCGAAGAAGATTTTTTTCCAAGCGCTGCTTGGCACGGCGCTGGCATTCGGCGTCGTCGCCATCATCCAGTTCGTGAAGGATGCGGTCGGCGGTTCGGCTTCCGGCATCTCTAGCCTCTGAGGTCCATTCATGGCCAACCACAGGTACGAGGAGCCACCGTTGGAGCGGGTGTCCGTGTATCGCGGGCCGCAGGTCCCGGTGTTGCAGGCTTACGTTCCATTGCCGGTGTTCGGCGCAGAGTGCATGACGCTGCTGCTGGGCATGCGCGTGATCGGTTTCTGGACGTTGCTGCTGATTCCGCTGCACGTCATCCTCGTGCTTCGAACCAACGAAAATCCGTTCTGGGTGCGTAACGTGGTGGCCAACTACCGGCACCGTTGGTTCGTGAGCCATCGGCGTGCAAGAGACGGTGCCATCGTTTTCAGCCCGCATCCGAGTCGCAAGGAGGTGAACTGATGCGCGCCCACGCGGTCCTCAAGGGTGAGCGCAGTGTTGCAAGCTGCCTGCCTTACTCCCAGCAGATCGATGAGCATACGGTGGTGACGCATGAAGGAGATCTCACCCGGACCATCGCGCTGCAGGGCGTCGCTTTCGAGACGATCGGGCACCGAGAACTCGACGGCCTGAACCAGCAATGGCTCGCCGCGATCAACAACGTTGCCCGCAGCCCTCATGTGGCGCTATGGACGCACGTGGAGCGACGCCAGGTGCACCACGACGTTTCGGCCGTCGCGTATGACAACGCGTTGTCGCGCGAATTCGCAAAGCAGTACGCAGGCAAGTTCGAAGGTGAGCGCCAGTTCGTCAACCATCTGTTTCTTTCACCGGTCTATCGCATTGCCGGCAACGGTGCGGATCGCATAGGCCTTCGTCTCGCGCGGGGTGCCGCAGACACCATGGCCCGCCTGCGCAAAGGCGCGGTCGAAGAGTTGCAGCGAGTGTCGGTCCAACTTTTGGCCAGCGCCAAGCGGTATCACCCGCGGTTGCTGGGCACTTCGGAAGTTGACGGTCAACTGCGATCACGGGTGGCACAGTTCTACGGACGACTTGTTCACCATGCTGACCGCCAGGTGCGACTCGGGGCATTCGAACTGAGCCAGTGCCTCCAGGCTGGGGCACTGCACTTCGGCGCGGAGACGGTGGAGATCCAGCATGCGGCAGGTTCGCGACTCGCCGCGTGTCTCACGCTCGTGGCCCCGTACACCGCCGAGCAACTCGACGTCAAGGTGTTCGATGGGCTTCTGTCGGCGCCCTTCGAGTTCGTGCTCAGTCAGTCCATCACGGTCATGGCATTCGACCGGGCAGATGCGCTGCTGAAATCTCAGTACAACAGGATCAAAAGCACCAGCGACAACGAAGAGCAACTCAAAGAGGTTGCTGCCGCGCGCACGAAGCTCCAGGCCGGGCGGTTCTCGATGCTTGATCACGAACTCGTGCTGGTCGTCTATGGAGACACAGTGAAAGACCTTAACCGAAATGTCAGTTCGGCGGTCACCTTACTGGACCAAAAGAGCATGGGCGTTGCGCGCGAGCGTGAAGGCGGACTGATCTGCGCGTATTTCAGCGTGTTGCCGGGAAATTTTCGGCATGGGCGCATCCGTGCGATGCCGATCAGCAGCAGCAACTTCGCAAAGCTATTTCCCATGCACAACCATCCCACGGGAAACGCCCATGGCAGCCAGTGGGGCCCGCCAATCGCGCTGCTGAAGACGGCAGCCTCAGGGCCGTATTACTTTAACTTTCATGTGAGTCGCGACCGCCTTCTCGAGCAAGGCGTGCGTTTGGACTATGACGACGCTCCGGATTCGGTTGAGTTGCCCAGGAGCGGTGCCGCTGCGGCAGGGCAGGGGCAACGGGCGCATCGCAAGGAACTGGGCAACTACAAGATCATCGGCCGATCCGGAAGTGGAAAGACGGTTCTCAAGCTAGCGCTTCGGCTGCTAGCCCGGAAAGCGGCTACGAGGGGCGGCAAGGTGCTGAAGATCTTCAGCTTCGACAAGGACTACGGCGAGGAGATCTGCATTCGCGCCATGGGTGGGCGCTACTTCCTCATCGCTGCGGGCGAGCCGACCGGGATGAACCCGTTCTCGCTGCCACCCACGCCCGAGAACATCGCGGTGATCTTGAGCATCATGACGTGGAACGCGCAGTTCGGCGGAAAGTACGTCATGTCCCACCGCGACGAGGAGGACCTGTTGAGGGGCATCCGGCAGGTCTATCAACTCGAGCCGCAGCAGCGTCGCTACGCACGCGTGCGAGATGCGCTGTCGACCCACCAGGAGCAGAGTCTCTACCATGCGCTGGGCCGATGGTGCGACGCTGGCGCGTTCGCATGGGTGCTGGACAACCCGCAAGACCGCTTTGATCTGGCGGGCTGCGACACCTTCGGTTTCGACATGACCAGCTTCCTGGACATTGAAGAAGCGCGCACACCGATCCTTCGGTACTTGACCCACAAGATCGCGCAACAGGTCGCCGGAGCGCCTCACATCATCGACATCGCAGAAGCCTGGCGTGCATTGAAGGACCCTCTGATGCAACGGTTCATCGAGGACAAGGGCAAGACGATACGCAAGGAAGATGGCGTGATCGGGCTCGACACGCAGGAGCCGAGCGACATTAGCAGGTCTCCGCTGGGCAGCACTTTGCTTTCACAGTTCCCGACGCAACTGCTGCTTCCCAACAGCGAAGCGGAGGAAGAAGACTACATCGACGGGCTGAAACTCACGCCGCGCGAGTTTCACCTCGTCAAGCATACCGAGGAGAACTCCGGTCAGTTCCTTCTGAAGAAGGGCGCCGAATCCGTTCTTGCACGTATGGATCTGTCCGGTCTGGAGGACATGCTCTCGGTGCTGTCCGGCAGCCTGGACAACGTTGAGGTGATGCGAACGGTCATTGCGGAAGTGGGACCAGATCCGCAGTTGTGGCTGCCTGTTTTCCATCAGAGGAGAGTGTGATGACGATCGTCCATTGCTGTCGAGGGGTACTGATCGCTGGTGCCATGTGCCTTGGCCTTCTGCAAGCGACGCAGGCGCAGATACCGGTGACGGTGACCAGTGACGTTCCGGCCACCGTCAACCAGATCGAGACCATTGCCAAGTGGGTGGAGCAGCTAAGTGCGATGGACAAGCAGCTCGATCAGATGAAGCAGCTGTACAAGACGCTGCAGGGTGGCCGAAACATGGGCAGCCTGCTGAACAGCGACCTGGCCAAGCAGTATCTGCCTGAGGATTTCTCGGCAGCGGCGCGGTCGCTGCGGGACGGCACGGGTGCATTCGCGGGGATTTCCGGCAGCCTTGACGACATTGTGCGAGCGAGTCAGTTGCGGACGTGCGCCGAACTGAACCTGGATGCGTCGCGGCGCACGCAGTGTGCCCAGCAATGGCAGCAGCTCGCTCTTCAGAAGCACATCGGCGAACTGGGCTATCGAAAGGCTGCGGAAAACATTCGCAATCTCCAGACCTTCGTGGCGTCGATCAACGGTTCGACTGACCAGAAGGCGATCTCCGAAGTGCAGGCACGCATCCAGGTGGAGACCGTTCGAATGCAGAACGAACAGATGAAGCTGTCAACGATCCGGGCGATTCAGGAGGCCGACGTAAAACTGCGAAGGCAGGCTGCGACGGACGCTTTCAACGCGGGACTGGCCCGTGGGTCTGCCGGTGGCATTCGGTTTTGAGGTTATGTGTTCATTCAAAATCTTCGTCAGTTGCTCCCTGGCGTTTGTCACGGTTTCATTCGCGGCTTGCGGCAACCAATCAAACTCGAGCGCTCTCGAAGTCGACGCCGCGTTCGTGGCTGCCGAAGCAGACAGGGGAAACCTTGACCCCTTGAAGGACCTCGGTATTGCGTGCCATGCTGAAACTGTAAAACTTCATCGCCGAGATCGGCAGTGCGCGACCTTAGAAAAAGCCGGTTCGCTTCGCAAGCCGCTGGACACGCGGTTCTGAAGGTAACGGATGATGAGGTGACGCAATGGCTGACAACATCATCGGTGATATATACACCCACTTTGACAAGGCGCTCAGTGGTTTTTATGAGGGTGCAGCGAGCGGCATCTCCGCGTATGTGATTCCGGTGGCCTGGATCGTGCTCGGAATATGCGTATTGATCTGGTGCTATCTGCTGATGCAAGGCAAGGTGGCGGTGCCTGCGACCGACTGGCTGCTTAAGTTCATCGGGTTCATGCTGGTACTGCACGTGATGGGCAACGGCTATCTGGGTTGGGTGGCAACCCCTATCTTCAATCTGCCTTCCGAGTTGACGGCAGCCGCGAGCCATTCCTCATCCGACGCTCCCACGCTGCTGGGGCAGGTCAACACGAAAGTCATCGATCTGATCTCGGCACTCTTCACAGCTGCAAGTAGCTTCGCGAGCGATCTGGCGATCGGGGCAGCCATCACGGTCTTCCTGCTGACGTTGCTTGTGACCGCGGCTGCATATCTGCTGCTGTCAACAGCCTTGTTTGCCGTGATTTTCGCGAAGCTCGGCTTGAGTCTCGTGCTTGCCGTCGGTCCATTCTTCGTACTAGCGCTGGTGTTACCACAGACAAGGAGCTTGTTTTTCTCGTGGATCTCGACTGCGCTGTATTTCGTCTTCTACCACCTCTTCACAGCACTGTTCATCTTCTTGTTCATAGGCGTCGTCGATGTGTACCTTTCCAGACTTGCCTCTCAAATTGACAGATCCGGTGGAGGAGAGGTGTCTGCTATGGCGGCGCAACTTATTGACGCTGGCGGGAACCTGAGCGTCATTGCGATATGCATTCCAGTGATCCTAATCTCGTTGGCGATGTTCTGCATGTTTTTGCAGATTCCTGCCATCTGTGCATCGATGACCGGCGGCAGTGGCGGCACATTCTTCCCAGGTCTTGGGGCTCTGGCGCGCATGCGGCGGGCAGGAAGGGGGTGAAGTGGCAACACGTATTTTTACATCGGTGCTCTTGTTGAGCCTCTTCGTGGCGGTCGCGGGGTGCAGTACATCCAAGGCTCCGCCGGGCTGGCCATCCGGAGAGCCGCGGCCGATCAACGCAACCTCGGCGAATGGCGCGCGGTGATGGACAAACAGGTCTACTTCGCGGCTGCAGTCGATTGGGATGCGCAGCGCAGGCTCGACCTTGAGCGCCGGGCCGCCCGGAGCACGGGCATTGCTTGGGTCTGCGCGGTGCTCAGCGGGCTGAGCATGCTGAGCGTCAGCGTGTTGCTGCCGCTCAAGCAGTTCGTGCCCGCCGTGATCCGCGTGGACAACGCGACAGGGGCCTACGATGTGCAGGCGCCTGGGGAATTGGTCCGAGTCGGCCTTGCTCGTGACCAGAAGATCCTGCTGTCGGACGTCGCTCGCTATGTGCTTGCGCGTGAGGGCTTCACGCGTGGCGAGGCGGAGACCAACTACAAGACGGCCTATCTGATGTCCTGCGGCCCCGTGCGCGGCGAGTGGGAGGCCTATTTCAATCCGCACCTCAATGCGCAGTCGCCCGTCAACACGATGAGTGCCACGGACTCCGAGCGCGCCGAGATCCTCAACGTGACGTTCTTGCCGACCGACCGAGAGGATCTTCGCGTCACTCAGGTTCGCTTCGACAAGACGGTGACGCGGGGCGTGTCGCCGCCGGTGCGCACGCGCTACATCTCGACGCTGACGGTGCAGTACGACGCCTCCAATGTCCCGGCGCAGATCAAGGATCTGCAGATCAACGCCTTCGGTTTCTGTGCGATGAACTATCGACGCGACCAGGAGGGTGCGCCGCAAGTGCTCACATCGACCGCTGCGAGCGGGGAGTTGTTCGGTCACCCGAACCGTGATGCAGACGCGGCTGCCTTTTCAGCCGGCTCCTCAGCTGGCTCTTCTTCTGCAACCTCTCGGCCCTTGGCGGCGGGCGCGCGATGAGGCCCTTTGCAGTCGCATGGCTGGTGCTCGGGGCTGCGCTCTCCTGGCAGAACGCAAGGGCGGAGATCGGCACCGTGGCAACGACGCGTGACGCGCGAATCCAGACCGTGCGTTACACGAGCGACGATGTCATTCGCATACGTGCGGCGGAGGGCGTGGTGACGACGATCGAGCTGGGGCAGGGAGAGCAGGTGCAGGATTTCGCGATGGGCGATCGTGACGCTTGGCACGTGGCGAGCAGTGGCCGCTTGCTGCTGATCAAGCCCAAGGATGTCAAAGCCGACACGAACCTGACCGTTTTCACTGATCGGCATTCGTATCTTTTCGTCCTGCGGATCGTGGCGCGAGGCACCCGGGATGTCGCTTACTGGGTGCGACTCGTGTATCCCGGCGAGAGTCTCGGCAGCATGCCGGACCGCGCGCAGTTGGAGCGCCAGCAGGTGCACCGCGACTTGGTCGGCGCGGCCCTCGAAGGGGTCTTGAATCGGGACTACTGGATTGTGGGCTCGCAGGAGCTGCAACCCCTGGCCATGCATGACAACGGGCGCCAGACATTCATGCGATTTTCGGCGGCGCATCCCTTGCCTGCCGCCTTCGTCGTCGAACCCGACGGCACAGAGAGTCTGGTGGACTTTCACGTGGAAGGAGACACAGTGGTGCTGCATCGTGTGGTCGAGCGCGTATTGCTGCGCCGAGGCAATCAGGTGGCCGGCATCACGAACAGAGCGCCCTTGCGGCCCACGGACTCGGCGGCCACGGGCACCGCCAGCGAGAAGGTGCAGCGTGCGCTGCGGAGTCCGGGAGGGTGATGGGATGTTCAAGGTCAACCAGGAGCCGCCACTGGCCGAGGAAGACCGCGACGGCGTGGTCGAGCCGCCACGCGCGGTTGCGCCAGGTCAGAAGCTGATCCTCCTGGCCACTGCCGGCGTCGCGGCATTGCTGATCCTCTGGGGCGTTGCGAGCCGCAACCACTACTTCGGTCTTTTTGGCGCTGCCTCGCACAGCAAGGATGAGGTTCATGCCGAGGCGCGCCCAGTCAATGTGCCGGAGGTCCGAATCCCGATGGCCTTGGGCGGGCAGGCAGTGCCTCCGCCGTCGTACGTCGAATGTCCCGGCGGCCTGCGATTGCCGATCGGATTGAATTGCCCGGAATCCGTGCCTTCTGTGCCCGTCGCGTCTTCTGCGCCTTCGAGCGATGAGTCCCTGGCGCAGCGCGTTCGCGAGCGCCGCCTCAGGAGCTCGATCGCGTTCGCTGCGTCCGCGGTGGGCGTGCGGCCCGGGGTGGCGCTCGGAGGTGCCCCGGCGGCAATCGCGCCGGCGCCTCCCACAGCAGCGGAGACCGCTGGGTCCACCGTGTTGGGGCGTTCGCTCAGCGGCACAGCCACCGCGGGCGTGAGCGCCTCGCTCATCGGCAATCCCTCGCTGACGTTAGCCAAAGGAACTCTGCCGGACTGCACGCTGCTCACGGCGATCCTGAGCGATCAGCCGGGTTTTCTGAAATGCCTTCTGAGCGCGCCGGTCATGTCCATGGATGGCAAGGTCGTTCTCATGGAGGCCGGTACCACGTTGGAAGGGGAGTATGCAGCCGGCGTACAGCCTGGGCAGCACACGATCTTTACCTTGTGGACCCGTGCGGTAACGCCCCATTTCGTCGTCGTGCCACTGGCCTCGCCGGGCGCGGATCCGCTCGGACGCGCAGGCACAACCGGCAGCGTCGACAACAAGTGGATCGAGCGCTTCGCGGGTGCGCTCTTGTTTTCGCTGTTCGAGGATGCGAAGCAGGTCGCGATCGCGAAAGACGATGCGCGCGCTACGCGTCGCGCTGCCAACCAGTCTGGCGACACGTACAACATCGGCACGCAGGGCACATTGTCCCAGCTTGGCAACACCGACAGCACCACGCAGTCGGTCGTCCAGGAAATGCTGCGTCAGGGGGGACAGGCACGGCCCTCCCTCTACAAGAACCAAGGCGAGATCATCAAGATATTTGTCGCACGGGACATCGACTTCTCGAGCGTGTACGCCCTGCGGCCTGTCGACGCGCCATCAATGCCATGAGCGAAGCGGACCGACACCTCTCGATCCTGGCGCATCTGCGGCTGCTGCAGGGCTGGCTCGACGACGCCGAGGTCAACGAGATCGCCGTCAACGCGCCTGGCACGGTGCAGTTGTGGCGCGGCGGCGTCTGGCGCGGCGTAAGTGCACCTGCAGTCGACTTCGACTACCTTCAGACGCTGGGCGGCTTCCTCGCGAATCTTTCACGGAAACCGTTCGACGATGGACATCCCATTCTCTCGGCGTATCTGCCCGGCGGCGAGCGCGTCGAGATGACCATGCCGCCAGCAGCCGCGCGCGGCATGATCTACCTCAACATTCGAAAGCACACCAGCCAGCCGTTCTCCATCGAGCAGTTTGCCGCACAGGGCTATTTCGATCGCACGCGGCACGCTTTTGCGCCGGGCCTGTCTTCCGCAGACCGCGACGGGTTGGCTGCATTGCTCGAGCCCTCGCAACTGGCGCGGTGGAAGCTCGCTGTTGCAGGCCAATGGCCGACACTGCTCGCCAATGCGGTGAGCGGCCGGGAGAACATCCTGGTGTCCGGCGCGACGGGTTGCGGCAAGACCTCCTTCGTGCGCGCGCTTGTTGAACTCGTCCCCGCATGGGAGCGCCTGATCACGGTGGAGGACACGCCAGAGATGCCGCTGCGCAGTCATTCCAACTCGCAGGCCCTCTTCTATCGGCGGGAAGGCCATGTCGGCGAACGCATCGTCGGGGCCACGGCCAAGGAAGTGCTCCAGGCAGTCATGCGCAAAACACCACATCGGGTGCTGCTGGCGGAGCTGCGCGGCGACGAGACATTCTTCTATGTCCAGAACGTCCTGAATTCGGGCCACCCGGGCGGCATCACCACAGTCCACGCGAACTCACCGCGCGATGCCTTCATGCGCGTGGCGCTACTGATCAAAGCATCGGACGAGGGGCGCAGCCTCGCGCTGGAAGAAATTCTCCATCTGCTGCACATGCTCGTGCATGTCGTTGTCCAACTGGAATTCGATCCGGCTGATGGTCGCCACGTTCCCGCGATCTATTACGACCCCATGCAGGCCGTGGCAATGGCTCGTTGAGGGCGTCGCATGCTCGACAGTTCCTGCCTCGCCGCTTCGGTAGGTGGCGCAGTGCAGCCTCAAGCAGCCTCTGGCGGGGTAATAGCCCGTGCAGTTTCATCCCAGTGCGCCTGTGAAAACTCCCTGATCGCGACGCGGAGCTGCGACACGGCAATGCGGGTCATGCGTCACGCGACGTGGTGGCGATCGACTTGCTCAACGCAGGGATGAACTGCGACAGGCATTCCAAGCCATTCGGGTCCGATCTTGCCGTGTATGTCCACAAGGTCGCCGACTGAAAAGCCAAGCCGGTTGGCGAGTCCTTGCACATGGGCACAGAACTGGACGGACGGACCATCCAGCTTCGTCGGATGCGGCCGCTGTTTCTCCTAAGGGCTCAGGTCTTCTGCACAAAGTAAGCGCACGCATCCCGTCGAGACCATCTGCTCCACAATTTCGCCTCAATTGCTCCTTACTGTCGATGGGTGCCTTGTTCCATCCGCATCCCGACCCGCCATGCCCGACGGCTCCAGGCCTTCGCTCTTGCGGCCGCCGCGCTGGGTGTGACGCTTGCCGCCGGCTGTTCGCCGTCCCGTGTCGCACCGATTGTCGCCCCTGTCCGCTCGGCTGCGACGGATGCGCCGGGACCCAAGCTGGGTGCTGCCTGCAGCGTCGAGCTGTACGGCGATTCGATCCTGCACGGCGGTTACCTCGGCGACCGAAGACTGCGGGAACCGCCGGCGGACGCGCTGCGCCGCCTGCGCCCTCGCTACCGCGTCGTCGACCGGACGGTGAACGGCGAGACCGCGAGCGCGCGGTCGGCGTCGTTCGCAAGCGAGGAACGCGTTGGCCGCATCGTGGTCATCGAGCACGGGCTCAACGACGCGATGCAAGGGCTGCCACTGGAGAGCGCCTTGCGCGCGATGGTCGCCAAGGCCAGGGCGGAAGGCCGCCAGGTGGTGCTCACAGGCCTGTCGCGCACCTTAACCGGCACCGAGGTGCGCGCGCTGGGCGATGCGGCCGTGCGGCGCGTGGCGCGGGATCTGGCCGTGCCCTTCGCCGACTGGGGCAGCGTGCCGGTGCGCGCCACGGAGATGGCGGACATCCTGCATCCCGCGCAGGCCTATTCGGGCCGGCTCGTCGAGCACCTGGCAAGGGTGCTGGACACGGTCGCGCCCGAGTGCGTGTGAGCGCGCGCGCCGCTGCGTCGCTCGCCCGCTGACCGTTCCATTGCGGCATCGCGCAATTGCACGACGCCATCGACGGCACGGCCACAGAGAAGGCGATCCGGACATCGCTCCGATTGAATGAAGGGCGGGCGAGCCCGTGGGCGCGCTAGCCCTGAGCGACGCTTTTCTTCCGACGACCCGCATCCGACCGCTTGCTTGCGCGCGGTGCGGACGATCCCGCCTGCCCGGTGCGGATCGCAAGGACGCACCTCCAAAAAAAAACAGCCCGCACAAGGCGGGCTGAATGGCCCCGATCTCGCAAAGGGCCTGTGGAGGGAGGTGCCCGCCGGAGGAATCAAGCGGACCACCGAATGATCGCGGCCCATTTGGGAGATTTTGTGGAGGACCTCGGCGTGGCGCCAGTTCGTCAGGGTTTTACACAGGGCGGCGTTTTCGATAGGCGTGTCTACAATATGGACGTGTATCCACAATATGGACAAGACCATGCCCCTCGACGATGCGGACCCGAACCCCAAGACGCCCTACCAGTACCCCAACCCTCCGGACGCATTGCCCGAGATCGTGGTGCCCCACGCCATTCCGACCGACGAGCGGCTGTGGGTGCCGCAGGCAGAGAACGTGTGGTTCCGCCCGCTGTGCCTGAACGCGAGCCAGGGCTACTGGATGAACCTGCTGCGCGTGCGCAAGTCGGGCGTGCTGAGCCGGCATCGCCATCCGCAGGCCGTGCACGGCTTCGTGCTGAAGGGCCGCTGGCGCTACCTCGAGCACGACTGGGAAGCCACCGAAGGCAGCTACGTGTACGAGCCGCCGGGCGAGACGCACACGCTGTACGTGCCGGAAGACGTCGAGGAAATGATCACGTACTTCCAGGTCAACGGTGTCATGTACTACACCGACCCCTGGGGCAAGGGCATGGGCTACGAGGACGTGTTCACCAAGATCGACATGTGCCGCAGGCATTTCGAGTCGGTGGGGCTGGGCGCGGACTTCACCAAGCAGTTCATCCGATGAGCGCATCACCCGCCGGCTACGGCCGCGCGCGCTACGACTTCGCCGGCAGCGTGGCGGTGGTGACCGGCGGCGCAAGCGGCATCGGTGCCGAGGTGGCCGCGCAGTTGCGGCACAGCGGCGCGCGCGTGGCGGTGTGGGACATGGCCGAGCCTGCCGGCGACGACGCCTGGCAGGTCGACGTGACCGACAGCGCCACCGTCGAGCGCATCGCGCACGACGTGGTCGCGCGCTTCGGCCGCATCGACTTCCTGGTCAACAGCGCCGGCTTCGCCGGACCCACCATGGCACTCGACGCCTACGACCCCGCCGTGTGGCGGCGCATCGTCGACGTGAACCTCATCGGCACATTCAACGTGTGCCGCGCCGTGGTGCCGCACATGCGTGCCGCGAACCAGGGCGCCGGCGCGGGCCGCATCGTCAACATCGCGTCGCTCGCCGGCAAGGAGGGCACGCCCGACGCCTCGGCCTACAGCGCGGCCAAGGCCGGCGTGCTGGCGCTGACCAAGTCGCTGGGCAAGGAACTGGCGACCACCGGCATCCTGGTGAACGCCATCGCGCCGGCCGCGGTGCGCACGCCCATCCTGGCGCAGATGTCGCCCGCGCACGTGCAGACCATGATCGGCAAGAGCCCGATGCGGCGCCTGGGCGAGAGCAGCGAGGTCGCCGAGATGGTGGCGTGGCTGTGCTCGGGCTCGTGC
>Ga0209675_1001037_pt1 | contig 17333 bp, 40 predicted proteins | sample AraplaCol_mLB_r2_2_FD_184280 | JGI IMG/M metagenome (GOLD analysis project Ga0209675, IMG submission 184280) | Arabidopsis root microbial communities from North Carolina, USA - plate scrape MF_Col_mLB_r2 (SPAdes) (version 3) | ecosystem: Host-associated > Plants > Roots > Endosphere | place... | reverse complement strand
ATGCGTCAACTAATGTCAGGGACTGGCGCGCCGCCGACCTCCGTTGAAATCTCAACGATCAACATGCTCAAAGGTGCATGAGATGAAACCGCTCCGCATCGGTGAGATCGTCACCATCATCAATGACATGGAATGCAGCAACGAGCCAGCCCTCGACCATGACGGCGAGGACGTTCAGGTAATCGCCATCCACCGCCACCAGATGTTTGATGACCCTGCTGCACCCAACGGCTTCCGCTTTCGCTACTTCCACATCGTGCAGACCAAGGATGGCTCGATCCTGGCCTGCCAGCGCCACGAGCTGCGCAGCAAAGGCGACGACCCGGCGAAGTCCGTGTTTGAAAGCCTGATGAACCGCATCAAAAATCGGGTGATGGCATGAGAGCGCTGCGAATCGGGGATATCTGCGTTGGACAGAACTTCATTAACGACGCCGAATATAACGGTGAGGAATGCACAGTTATTGACTTTCGTCCCGTCAATGCAGTTGTTCCAAAAACTGGCGAAGTTCGATATGGCTTCTTCTATATCGTCAAATGGTGCAATGGTGAGGTGTCGGCTCAGGAACGTCACACGCTTCGCCCCAAAGACCAACCGACGCCAGAAGCCGAGCAGGAATACAACGCGCTGGTCAAGCGCCTGAATGCAGGGGTGACAGCATGATCGACATGGAACGCTTGGCTGAGCTTGAAGGCGACGTTAGCGTCGCCGAAATGGAACTCAAGTGCTATTTGGAGCGCATTTATCCAGTCGGTTCCCGCGTAAAAATAATGCTTCGTTGGGGCCAAAAGAATCCAAGCCTCGGAACGGTTTATAGGCATGGCTGGAATGGTCATGTTGATGTCGAAATCGACAACGCCAAGCCATTCTCGCGCCAGCGCTTTCGTAGTGTGCATCCGCGAGACATCGCATGGTGCAGTGCTCACGAGGCCGCATTATGAACTTCGCCCAATTCTTCGTTCTTACCATGCTCGCCATCAGCTTCTTCTGCTTCTGGCCCGACCGCCGCGCCATGAGGTCTTGGCAGTCCTCTTCCATCATGAGCATGTACCTTATTGCCGCTGTAGCCGTGGTGTTTGGAGGTGTGGCGTGACCATTCGACGTTCAATCGATGCGGGCGAGATCAAACCCGGCAACTACATTCTCGGCAGCAGTGTACTTCGATATGTAATCTGCGGTCGCCCTGGTCAAGTGACGCGCATTGCTGGCAAGCGGATCTACTACACGAGATTCCTGCAAGACGGCAGTGGCAAGACAGAAGATACCCACATGAACCGCGACCAAGTTCTGTTCGTGTGCGACACAGAACGGGAAATGATCGCATTGATGCAGTTGAGCGCAGAGCGCGAGCACGCCATCTCCGTCGCAGTTGCCAGCATTGAGCAAGACCTTAGCGCGCAATACGACTTCCGCTTATCTATCCTGGTCAAGGAGGACGCATGACCACCTTCGAGATCGGCGAAATCGCCATCCTCCAGAACATGCCCGACCGTCACAAAGGCCTCAATGGCGAGGAATGCACCATTGTGCGAATCGTCAAGAAAGGCGAGGTCTTCCGCATCAACGGCGTAACGCGCCCGGTTGAAATCGACGGCTACGGCATCACTGCCAGCGGCAACATCCGCGCCATTGTTCGTCCTGAACATCTGCGCAAGAAACCAAATCCATCATCCGACGATGCACTGCAGGTTTACGAAGCCCTAGTTGATCGGCTTACGCGGCCATTGGGGGTTGTATGAATCAATACAAGCGCGTTTTGCGCAACACCAAGGGGCGAGACATTATCGTTGGTGACGTTCATGGACACTTTACCAAACTAGGTGCTGCGCTCAGCGTCATCATGTTCTCACCGGAGGATGGTGACCGGCTATTTTTTGTTGGCGATCTGGTTGATCGCGGCCCGGAGTCTCTTGAGGCTTCTACCTGGCTTGCGCTTCCGTGGGTTTATGCCGTGCGCGGCAATCACGAACAGATGGCAATTGACCACGTTGCTGGCATGTCCAACTCAGAAAACTATATCGCCAACGGTGGCGCATGGTTCCTTGGACTCTCAACCCAAGAGCAGCAAGAAATCGCAGCCGCCTTCGACGCGCTCCCGCTGGCCATTGAGTTGGAAACCGAACATGGCATGGTGGGCATAGTCCACGCCGAAGTCCCAATCGACCGCTTTGCTGACATTGAAGCTGAGCTGCAAGGACCGCGCGGATACGTCATAGAGCAAAACCTGACATGGAGTCGTGCTCCCTATATGGGCGTGCGCTGCGATCACGTTCAAGACGTTCTCGCGGTTGTCGTCGGCCACACTCCAAAGCCTACCTGGACCACCATCGGCAACCATATCTATATCGATACAGCCGCATGGAGGGGTGGTGAATTCACATTACTCGATGCTGCAACCCTTCGACCAGTGGGGGCAGTATGAAAGAGCGTCCCATTCTATTCAGCGCGCCGATGGTGCGCGCCATCCTCGACGGCAGTAAGACGCAGACGCGGCGGATCGTAAAGAACGACCCGGGCCCTTACTGGAACCCCGTGGTCGGTCTGTACAACCCGATCGTCATCGACAACGGCGGATATGAGGCTCCAGGCCCGGAAATCTTCGGCGCTTCTGATGAGATCCAGGGGCGTAAGTGCCCCTATGGCAAGCCAAGCGACCGTCTCTGGGTGCGCGAGAATTTCGCCTTCACCGACACGCATTGCCCTGAGTTTGAAGGCTCTGTTGACTATCAGGCCGATGGCGAATGCTACGCAGTTCAGAGTCAGGAGCTATTCAAAGTCGCCAGCTTGCTCGACCCGTGGAAAGGCCCGTGGAAGCCAAGCATCCATATGCCGCGCTGGGCCAGCCGCATCCTGCTCGCGATCGTCAGCGTACGCGTGGAGCAACTACATGACATCAGCACCGAAGACATCTGCGCAGAGGGCTTAAGCACCACCATGCGTGAGTTCGATGCCGAGTGCGATCTGCATGAGCAATGGCGTCAACTGTGGGAATCGATCAACGGCGCAGAAAACTACGACAGCAACCCATGGGTATGGGTTATTGAATTCAAGCGGGTGTTGCCATGACCTACCGCCACCAATCCTATGATTACGGCAAAAAGCCAAAGCAACCACCCTCAAACACCTTCTGGTGCAGAGGGTGCAATAAGGGCAAGGCAATCGCCGGAAGGAAGTTGACGCCGGATGGCTGGCGGTGCAAGTGCTGCCACGGAGGTGTGGTGTGAATCCAGTCATCATCGGAGACGCAACGCTTTACCTCGGGGATTGCGCCGAGATCCTACCAACCATTGGGAAGGTGGATGCTGTGATTACCGATCCTCCATATGGAATAAACGAGAACAGCAAGAAAGTTGCAAGTCGTGGAAAGCTAGCGCAAGCCAAGGACTATGGTGAGTTCGATTGGGCCCGGCATCGACCTGCTCGAGGCCAGCCTGAACGGTGTGCACCTTTCCAAGGCCCAGGCCGGCAAGGCGAAGGCGGCAGGGCTCTTGACCGGCGCCCTGGACCTGAACCTGCCCGTCGCACGCGGCGGCTACTTCGGCCTGCGCATCGAGATGAAGTACGGCCGCAACAAGATGACGCCAGAGCAGGAATGGCACGCCCGCCGGCTGACCGAGGAGGGCTGGCTGACCGTCACCTGCTGGGACTGGCTGGCCGCGCGCGACGCCATCATCGAATACCTCACCAGCGAGCCTACGGCGCTTTGCCATGGCTGTGTTGGTGCGGTTTGCAAACCACTTATCTAAAAAACCACCACATGAAAGAGACAATCACCTTCGGTTCAGTGTGCAGCGGGATCGAGGCCGCGAGCGTGGCGTGGAACCCGCTGGGCTGGAAGGCCGCCTGGCTGTCCGAGATCGAGCCATTCCCGTGCGCCGTGCTGCAGCACCATTACCCGGACGTGCCGAACCTGGGCGACATGACCAAGATCGCGCACCTGATCCGCGACGGCTTTGTGCCAGCACCGGACGTATTCTGCGGCGGTACGCCCTGCCAAGCCTTTTCCGTTGCTGGACTGCGCAACTCGCTCGACGACGCCCGCGGCAACCTTTCCCTTATTTTCTGTGAGATCGCTGATGAAATCGACAAACGCCGCACTGCAATTGGACTTCTTCCTTCCGTCATCTTCTGGGAAAACGTGCCTGGCGTACTCAGCACCAGCGACAACGCCTTCGGCTGCTTCCTTGCTGGCCTTGCCGGAGAAGATGATCCGCTCGTCCCGCCAGGGGGTAAATGGACGGACGCTGGTTGTGTGTATGGTCCCCAAAGAACAGTCGCGTGGCGGGTTACAGACGCCCAATTTTTCGGCGTGGCCCAACGACGCCGCCGTGTGTTCGTTGTCGCAAGTGCTCGAGAAGGGTTCGATCCCGCAGAGGTACTTTTTGAGTTCGACGGCGTGCGCCGGGATTCTCCGCCGAGCCGAGAAACGGGGCAAGAAACTGCCGGCACCCTTGCAAGCCGCACTGATGGCGGTGGCTTCCCAGGAACTGATGAAGCCTGCAGCGGATACGTGCAGCCAGTCGGAGGATTTCAGCGACCTGGTGTAGATCTTCGCAATGGTGCGCTGACCGGCGAAGTGGCGCACACGGTGCAGGCTGGGCAGCACGCGCCTGACCCTGGCGGGACACCCCACGTGCTGACGCCGATCGCCTTTAATTGGAATGCGCAGCCGGACCAGATGCGCTTTGATCCGCACGTAAGTGCGTCGCTCACCTGCTCGCAGCAGTCCGCCGTGGCCTACAAGAAGCCGCTGCCGGGTGAAAGTGGCAATGCTTATTGGCAGCGTATGACCGATTATGAACGCGAGCACAACATTGACCCGACTGCAGGCGCCGCGCCGTGGCCTGCGCGTTCTGTTGTCTTGCGCGGCCGCGAGGGTGGCGCAACCGCCGAGCTGGGTGACGAAGTGGCCGGCTGCCTGCGAGCGTCGACTGGCGGCGGGGATAAGCCGCATGTGCTGGCTCCTGTATGCGTCACGGGCGATATCACGCACACCCTGAAGGCCGAAGGCTTCGATGCCAGCGAGGACGGCACCGGGCGCGGGCAGCCGATCATCGGGATTGACGTATCGCATGCGCTGATGGCTGCGCGAGGTGCATCCTGCTCGCTTGATCCGTCTATGGAGACGTTCCCGCATAGCGGCATGGCCGTGCGCCGCCTCACGCCTGTCGAATGTGCCAGACTGCAGGGGTTCCCAGACGATTACCTCAGCCAAGTCATCATCCGCAGCAAGCCGGCGGCAGACGGACCAATGTACAAGGCGTTGGGCAATTCGTGGGCGGCGCCAAACGTTCGCTGGATCGGTCGCCGGATCGACCGCCATTTGCGCGCCCTGAGTGGTGCTGAAAACGAAACAATTATTGAAAAGACCACCGCATGAAACCATACGCACTGCACCGCGGCGACGTGCTCGAGATCCTGCCAACGATGGCGGACAACTCTGTCGACGCCATCGTCACGGACCCACCCTACGAGCTCGGCTTTATGGGCAAGAGCTGGGACGCCAGCGGCATCGCCTACAACGTTGACATGTGGCGTGAGGCGCTATAAGCAGCCACCCCCCCCCTGCGGAGTTGATTGAAACCATGAGAACAATATCCACATACCAAGCATTCTTCGGTGGGAATTACTTCACATTACCACCTACGTCATGCTGGCTCGTCTGGGATAAGTTGAACGGCAAGAATGACTTTGCTGATTGCGAATTAGCTTGGACGAATTGGCCCAAGGCTGTGCGTCGCCTGCAGTGGCTCTGGAATGGCATGATCCGCCAGGGTAATGAGGAACGCTTTCATCCGACACAAAAACCGCTGGAAGTGATGAAGTGGGTGATTGAGCTTTGCCCAAAGGCTGATTCCGTCCTTGACCCCTTCATGGGTTCGGGCACAACCGGTGTCGCCGCCATCCAGCTTGGCCGCAAGTTCATCGGCATCGAGCGCGATGAGCGGTATTTCGAGATAGCCTGCAAGCGCATCGAACAAGCCGTCGCACAGGGCCAATTATTCGCACCAGAGCCTCCCAAGCAAGAGCAAGGGAGTCTGTTGTGAAGAACTCCAGCGAACTCAAGCGCACCTCAACCCTGCGCCGCACAGCGTTCAAGACCGAACCGAAGCCCGACAAAGGCCCGAAGCAAGTCAAGTGTGCGAATTGCCGCAAGCCTTCCGGCCACTCGAACACCATGCAGCCCTGGTGCAGTATTGATTGTGCCCATGCCATCGCATTAAAGCGCTTGGCGATGAAGAAGGCAAAGGACGCACGCGAGGAGCGCGCGAAGACGAAAGTGCAGAAGGAAGCGTTGAAGTCGCGCGGAGAACTACTGAAAGAGACTCAGGATGCATGCAACGCCGTTGTTCGTTTCCGCGACCGCAATGAGCCGTGCTTCTGCTGTGGGAAATGGGAAGGCGACATCTATTCTGGGGCTGGAGGGCAGTGGGATGCCGGCCACTATCTATCGCGCGGTAGCCATCCAAACCTGCGCTTTGACCTTCGCAATATCCACCGCCAGCTCAAGTCATGCAACCGCCCTGGCGGCACGACCAAGGAGGCGATGCAGAACGGAGTTCGTGCGCGAATTGGGGAGAAGGCATTGGCAGAACTGGAGGCGGATAAGACGCCTCGCCATTGGACTCATGATGATCTTCGTGAGATGCGGGATAACTTCCGCAAGATGTTACGTCAGATGAAGAAGGAGGCGAACGATGCCTGAGCGCCGCAAACCCCTCAATGTCGAATGTCAGACCTGTGGAAAGACATTCCCAGCCCACCAGTGCAAGCTAGAGCATGGCTTCCGCAAATTTTGCTCCGTCGAGTGCCGGCACGAAAGTAACGGATTCCGCCGCAAGGTATTCGCTGCGTTGCCATCAAGTGCATCCAGGCTGTGCGAGCAATTCAATCTGCCCAACAAGACCATCCAGCGAATCTTGAAGCGCGGTGTCGAGGCCGGGATCTGCCATATGGTCAAACTGGTTCGTGTTGAAGGTGAAGTATCACGCAATACTTCGCCCTACGAGTTCTGGTTCAAGCCTGGACCGAAGCCAATCGTGAGCCTCTTGCCAGAAGCATTCAAGGATGCGCACAAGATCTTGCTGCCACATGTGATCCTCGGCGCGATGCCAGGCATTCAATCCGAAATCCGCGCCAAGACAGGTATATCCCAAGCCTCGGTCAGTGTGGCAATTCGCCAGCTCCGCAGGGAGTGTAAGTGCTATATCACCGCCTGGAAGCGCCAAGGAACTGGTGGCGCGGTCGCAGTATTCCGAGCCGGCAAGCATAAGGACGCTATCTGCAAGATCGAGAACTTCACAAGGCGTGAAGTCTTCGAACGCTACATCAAGAAACTCGCCAAGAATGGCGACCTGGAGGATTACCGCCGTCGCGCTGCAAGTAGGCAGGCAATCCGCACCAAGCGCAAGGAAGGAGACCCATTTATCAATGCTCTATTCGGCAAGCCTGCCGATAGATTAAAGGAGGCAGCATGAACTTCTATCTCGCACTCACCGCGTTGGGTGTCATTGCTTTCATCCAAAACATGGCGTTCACATGGGTAAGCCGCAGCCGCAATAGTGGCGACCCAACCTATCACCGCTATGCATCCATCTGCTCGAACGGGATTTGGTTTGTTACGCAAATCCTGGTCTGGAATCACGTTTGGGAGATCACAAAGTCAGGTGATTGGTGGCGGCTGGCGCTGGTTAGTGCCGTCTACGTGCTGGCGACGACTGAAGGTTCCGTGTTGATGATGCGCATTCTTCTGAAGCGCGAGACCGGCAAGCGGAAGGTGGGCTCGCAATGAAATGCGCTCGATCTTGGCGACAGCATTTCGCCTACTTTCCGGTTAGAACGTTGAGTAGGCGTTTAGTCTGGTTCCGCACCGTCGAGCGATGTTGGAATCCAATGCTGAACTATTGCGTCATTGACGCCTATGATTCTGGTGACTATGCGGGTGGTTGGGAATACCGCTTACCCCTGGTGCGACTATGACTAAGCATATCGTTTGCTACTCCGGCGGCCATAGTTCTGCATTGGTGGCACTCCACGTCGCCGAGACGCGGGGCACACAAGACCTGATTCTTCTGAATCACGACATAAGCGCATGGGTTGAGCATGAGGACATAAAGCGCTTCAAGCGCGAAGTTGCGGAATACATCGGACTACCTGTTACTTACGCCACCTACATGGATGCGCAATACGACCAGTTCGACGTATGCGTAAAAGCACAGGCGTTCAAGGTGGAGAACGGACAGGAGCTTTGCACTAACCGGCTTAAGACTAGGCCATTCATGGCTTACCTGGAATCTGAGCATCCGGCAAAGGATGTTGTCATCTACTACGGTTTCGATCTCAATGAGCAGAAGCGTATTACGCGCCGCGCCGGCATCTTGGGGCAACTGGGCTACAAAACTGCCTTCCCATTGGCAACCTCAAACGTTAGAGTGCGTGCCACTGAGGATATTGGGATTGCGCGCCCCATGACATACGGGGCCTTCAAGCATGGAAATTGTGTCGGATGTCTGAAGGCAGGCTGGCAGCATTGGTACATCGTGTACTGCACCAGACCTGATATTTGGGAAAAGGCGAAATGGGCTGAGGATGAAATTGGCCACGCCATTCATCATGATGAGAACGGTCCAGTCTACCTAATAGACATGGAGCCGAAGTTCGAAGCGATGAAGCGCGCCGGCATTCCAGCAACTGAGCATATTTCGCATCAAAGATTTTGGGCTGGAGTGCAAAAGGTCATCGAAATCAAGGTGCAGGCAAACCTCTTGCCATGCGAGTGCATTTTCTGATTTATCAACAGCAAAACGACCACTGCACGTTTTAAAGATCAGTGATAAAACGCGAACTACAAGATCAAAATTAATTGGAGAAAGAAATGAAGCCTGCGGTATCCCTCAAGGTAATGGCGGAAGACAAGAACGACGAAGAGGTCAGCAAGATCACTGCCTTCGACGTACACCCCAAGCGCATCGAGTTGGATGAACCTGGTGTGAACCGCCCGATCAACTGGGCGCACGTTGCGAAACTGAGTAAGGCCTACGAGAATGGCGCCAAGTTCCCCCCGCTGGATGTGCGGGTCGAAGAAGGGCGCATCATCGTAGTCGATGGTCAGCACCGCGCCCTAGCCGCACAGCAGGCCATTGATCGCGGCGTTCCAGTTCGCGCGTTGGCCTGCCAGCAGTTCCGTGGTGGTGATGATGAACGTGTCGCGCATACGCTCACCAGTTCTGGTGGCCTGAGCGTCACACCTCTTTACCGCGCCGAGAAATACCGCGACCTCCGCAACTGGGGCTGGTCTGAGGAACGCATTGCCGCCCGTGTCGGCGAAGAGGTCGATCACGTGCAGGACTACCTGATGCTTATCGATGCAAACGTCGATGTGCGCAAGGCCGTCGAGAACAGCGAAATCTCCGTCACCAACGCCATCAAGATCATCAAGCAACACCAGTCCAAAGCCGGCGCGGTCATTCAGGCTGAGGTGAAAAAGGCGAAGGCCCAGGGGAAAAGTAAGGCTACGGACGGCACCATGAAGCCATGGAAGCCCAGCCCGCGCCTCGCCACGCCGATGATCCAGGCAGCAGAGGAGTTGGTCAACTCAATGCGTGTTGAGGACCGCGCCCGCCTGCAGAACGGCCAGCACGACCCACATTCCATGGTTTCGGTTCCAGCCGCCACGCTGGCAGCACTCCTCAAACCCTACGAAGATATCGCTCAGGCCCGCCAGAACGCCGCACAGCGCGTTCGTGAGCGCACCTTGGAGACATCACAGGGCGACATGGTGAAAGAAGCCGCCTGAGGCTCACATGCGCGATTACGCCAAAGTCAGTCCGCAATTCTGGATCGGCAAGACCGGCAAGGCTCTGCGCAAACAGGGCGTGGAAACGCTCGTGGTGAGCATGTATCTCATGACCGCACCGCACGCCAACATGCTGGGCCTGTTCTATCTGTCGATGGCAACCCTCGCTCATGAGACTGGCTTGGGCATCGAAGGGGCATCGAAGGGGCTTGCAAGGGCCATCGAAGCAGGATTTTGCGACTATGACGAGGACGCGGAAATGGTGTGGGTCTATGAAATGGCCTCCTACCAGATTTCCGATCAACTGGAACCCAGGGATAAGCGTTGCGCCGGAGTTCAGAACGAGTACAACGATCTCCCTGAAAACAAGCACTTAGCTGCGTTTTTCAGGCGCTACCAAAAGGCCTTCCACATGACAAATTGCCGTGATTTGGAAAGCCCCTTAGAAGCCCCTTCCAAGCCCCTCCTAAGCCAAGAACAGGAACAGGAGCAAGAACAAGAGCAGAAACAAGAGCAAGAGCAAGAACCTTTTGCGGCGGCTAGCGCCCCCGCCAAAAATTCCAAGCAGGCCTCGGAACCGAATCCTAACAACCTGCTGACATGGCAGGCATACAAGGGAGCCTACGCCGCGCGCTATGGTGTTGCTCCAGTGCAGAACGCGAAGTCCAACTCGATCATCAAGCAAGTCGTCCAGGCCCTCGGCGCTGAGGCCATCCCCGTTGCCGCGTTTTACGTCCAGCACAATGACCGAAACTACGTGGCCAAGATGCACCAATTGAACCTGCTGCTGGCTGACCACGCGAAGCTTCGGACGGAGTGGGCCACCAACCAGCGCATGACGAGCACCAAGGCGCAGCAGACCGACAAGACGGCGACCAACCTCGACTCCTTTGCGGAGCTTATCGCTGAAGCCGAGGCACGCGAACAGCAGGAGCAACAACATGCAGGGTAGCAAAGTCATTCAGGCAATCGCTGTGACCGCAGAGCTTTGCGGGCGCAGCTTCACCCCCGCCGCCGCGCGCGTGTTCGCACAGGACTTGGCCGGCTTCCCGGACGAAGCGGTAATGGCTGCACTGACCCGCTGCCGGAAGGAGGTGAAGGGAATTCTGACCGTGCAGGATGTGGTCTCCCGGATCGATGACGGACGACCTGGTGTCGAACAGGCCTGGGCCATGATCCCACACGATGAGAAATCGTCAGTGGTCTGGACACAGGAAATGGCGCATGCCTACGGCGTTGCAGCACCGCTGCTCATTGATGGCGACCGCATCGGCGCGCGCATGGCGTTCAAGGAGGCATACGCAAAGGCCGTCGCAGACGCCCGAGATCGCAGCGAAGCGCCAAAATGGACGCCATCCTTTGGTGGTGATCCTGCTGGCCGGCAAATGGCCCTTATTGATGCTGTGCGTGCCAAGCGGCTGACGTTGAAAGTGGCGACTGGAATGCTCGCTGCTTACCCCGACCTCCAGGAGGGCTTGCTTATCTCGGTAGGAGCGACAAACCATCCATTGCTCGCCGCACCGAGTCCAGATAATCGCAAGCGGTTGCAAGACCTCTTGGGTCAACTGAAAGCCTTGAAATGAGCGCGCAACTAAAAGGCGAGGCCGAAGCGAGGTATCCGATGGATACGGCAAGTGGATACGACCACAAGGCATGGGCGAAACGCTTCGTTTATCGCGCTGAGCGTGGTGATCGCAACCTACTGCCGGTGCAAATTCTATTCGCGTACATGGCCCTAGGCCTTGAGGTGCCGAAGGAAAGTTCTGTGGTGAAGAAGTGAAATGCGTTGACTGCCTCCGCATGGAACCACCACGCCGCGAGCACATGCACTCCGGCCTATGCCACTGCCCAGACGACCCGAGTGCAACCTTCAAGACACTGCACTACGAACGGGAGTGCGGGAAGTTCGTCTTGATGAACGAAGCCCAACGCGAAGTAAAGCGTGAATACTGGAGGAAGATTTTGCAACCAGTGAAACGAGTTAAAGAGGAGACGGAAAGTGAAAGTTGATATCCAAATGGACGGTAAGCTTCGAATCACAGCAGAGAATGAAACGGAGGCATTCGCCCTGCACCATTGGCGCCAGAAGGCAATCGACATGACGCCGCGCGGAGTTGATGCCCCACTCCTGTATACCGAATCCTCAATTTTCATCTGCAGGAACTTCACCACCTACACACCAAAGGAAAAATCGTGACCCTCATCAACATCAAACTGAAGATGGAACAACTGCTGGCGCTGGCTGAAAGGCAAGCGCTCGACCTTGATCCAACAGGCCGCACCTTGGCGCAAATCGAATTCGAGGGCGACCTACCACCAGCGATTGCTGAGGCTCGCATCGCACTGAAGTTCATGGAGGTGGCGTGATGGCTGACCAGTTCTTTTTCTGTTTTTCCGAAGGCTCATATAGCGACTACGGCATCCATGGACTGTATGTGTATGACCATGAAGTAACCCAGGAGGAATGGGACGTTTCCACAGTGAATACTTGAAATCGATCCCGGAATTCCAGCCGCATCCCGAGTATCGGTCCCCGGAGTGGGATGCATACTTTGAGGATGGTGGTGGTTATAGTATTAGGCAAAAATGGCTGGCTGAGAATGACCCAGAGAAGAGTTTCCAGGCTAAACATAACATGGTGAAGATTGAGTACACCGAACTGTGGCGCGATAGCTGAGACGAACATGAAACCAGAGCACACCAAACCCTTCGACCTGGAAGCCGCCAAGGCCGGCGCGCCGTACTGCTGCCGTGACGGCCAATCCTCAACCATCCTTAAATGGGATGGACGCCACGCCGGATACCCGCTGATCGGCATCTACGGCGAAGAGGATGCAACGATGGATTGGGCGCCCGATGGCCGGTATGGAAATTCGGCTCGCGATCACCTGGATCTGGTCATGATTCCCCTGGGTATATGCGAAGGCAAACTGGTCTGGTGGGATGATGATCTACTCACTCCAACTGGTATTTACAGAGCACAAGACCTAAGAGGCTTTTCGAGTTGTACATGGCCAAAACCAGCACTGCAGTATCCGAGAACGAGGATGACAAAAGATGAAATCACTAATCTTGCACTGAGCGTGCCGATGGACGATGTGCAAATTATCGTCGCCAACGCAGCCATCGCCAGAGCCATCGAAGACGGTGATGTAGTCCCTGCTGCCCTGCTGGAGAAGGTGGCTATTGCGGTTCGCAACGAATGTGTTGAAAAAGTCGCTCGCCTTGATTCTAAATCAGGCATCTATCGTATCGACCTCGCTGCCATCATCAAAGCTGTACGGGAGGGTAAGGCATGAGCGAAAAAATAGAAAACCTCATTGCCAAGTTGGCGAAGATTGACCGCGCGATGATCAAATTACAGGACCGAAGGGACGAGGTTCAACAAGCGCTTTGCCACGTCCAAGGTCTTCGCTGCTTCTGCCGCTGCGGTGATCGGATATGTATGCCAGAGGAAGTGAAGCTGGAATGGGAGGAAAGGCCATGAGCGAGCGAGGATCATTCTGTACGGAGTACATCTATTGCGACAAATGCCTTGAAGTTGTGCAATCGATCCTGATTGACAACGACAAATTCCTGAGCAGCGAAACCATTCCAACTCACAGCCATGAACCGCGCATCGTAGCCGGGAAGATTGGTGGCCTATTCCCAGGTGAGGAATTACTCGACATGGAGTGTGAGTATGGTCCAGCCATTGCAGCGCGGATCTGCCATCCGCTGCGCATCGCGGTCCTCGCTGAGAAGGGTGAGAAGATTTTTCACATTACGCCAGAGATGAAACCATGATTTACCCAGTTCTAATTTTCATGACCATTGTAGCCGTGGTGCAGTTATTGATGCGCTCCATTGTGGCGAATGAATACGGCCCCGAAGTACCAAACGAAAAGGAGTAGTCATGGCATCAGTAAATAAAGTCATCATCGTAGGCAACCTCGGAAAAGATCCTGATGTGCGCTACACCCCTGCCGGCGATGCAATCGCAAATATTGCAGTCGCTACGAGCTACCACACCAAGGACCGAAATACCGGTGAGCAGAAAGAGCTGACCGAGTGGCACCGGATCTCGTTCTTTGGTCGCCTTGCCGAGGTGGTCAGTCAATACCTGAAGAAGGGTAGTAGCGTCTACGTGGAAGGTCGGCTCCAGACCCGCAAGTACACTGACAAGGACGGCATCGAGAGGTACGCTACTGACATCATCGCTGAAAACATGCAGATGCTTGGCGGGCGCCAGGATGCCCAGGACTCCGCTTCGCCAGCCGCCGCTCCGGCCACCGGAAAAGGAAAGGGCAAAGGCAAGCCAGTAGCGCAGTCGGCATCACGCCCCGCGCCGAACTTCGATGACATGGACTCGGATATCCCGTTTTAGGAACGAGCACTGCACGATTTTCAGGGCGATGATATAAAGCGCAAAACGTCGGAGGTGATATGCCAAAGCAGTTCGAACATTGGGTGATGCAGCCGGTATATCCGGCGGACGATGATGGAATTCAGAAGTGCGAGGTGCGCTTTCCGAAATATTCCGACATGGTTATGACGGTAACCTATGCGGAATTGGCAGCCAATACTCGTGTGTCGGTCCATCAGATCCGCGAAGCCATTGAATGCGCCTCGGCCCGCGCAAGTCGCCGCAACAGCTAAGGGGTAGTCATGGACGAAGATAAGCAAAAGGTGACATTGGCGCAGTCGGTTCGCGAACTGAGGGAAAACATCCCGGCAATGATTGAGTTGACCAAATTGAACGCGCAAATCACCCGCGTCAAATATCTCTCTTTGATTGAACAAGGTTTTTCGACCGACCAAGCGCTTAAACTCTGCCAGCAGTCATGAGCTTCATCGAAAAATACGTCCATAGCCTCGGCTCCAGTGACCTCCGCGACGACGAGCACCACCATGCCACGGACGCACTATGCGCCGCAGCATTGGCTGATGCTTCTGGCCGCGCCCTTGGTTCCCTCCTGGCTCGCGTCAAGTACGGAGATGGCAGCGTGCACAAAGCATTCGAGGCCGGCACCGGCAACCTGGTAGCACTGCTTCGAGTATGGGAAGCGCGAGTTAAGCAGCAAGGCCTGGCCCGCAAGTGGGTTACGCTTCGAGCTGAGTGGGATATCACTGCCGCCGAGGCCCTGTTCAAGCGAGTGGCCCATTCCTCGCTGGCATATTGGATGGACCCAAACTGCAGCTCATGCCACGGCGCCAAGCAAACCCCCGACCGTCGCATCTGCCCGACCTGCAACGGAACTGGCTGCGCGCCGATACCAGGTGGGGGCTTCGAGCGCGAGCGTGTCGCGGATATGGTCAGCGAACTGCAAGACTTACTCATGTCGCACCAGCGCGCGGCGGCATCATTAAATAGGAGAGAAGGGCGATGAGTGACGATTACGAAGGTCCAGTACAGGGCAGTGAATTGAATGTGGTTGCGAGCGCCATTGTGTGCCCTGTAGGTGAGCGACAAATTAGCGAGGCAGCCTACACCATGAGCGAATGTGGCCAGTGGCCAGACGGTGTAACAGTATCAGCCGAACAGCTTATTAAGTGCTGGCAGGTGGTAGAGTTCATCCGTCATCAACCAAACATGGAGATCCCGGAACGCCTGAAGATGTAGTCATTAAAAAATATTAGATTGTGCTTGTAAACCAAAAAACACCAAACTATAATACGCACGAACCTACATACTTCCGGCCCTCGTAATGTGCGATAAATCGCCACCGATAACCGGGATTCGCGAGCAGACCAGGCCAAACGTTACAGCCCTTGCTCGCACTAAAATTTACCGACTCACCGCGCGCTATAGTCGCGGGAGTCAACCCAAAGACCCGCCTTGTGCGGGTTTTTCTTTTTTGTACAGCGCCATCCGGTGTCGCCACTAAATGCTAATCCGGCTCGCGCCCGCTGCCAAATAGGCGCGAGAAGAATGTAAGGAGCGCTTCCATGACCGAAGTGAAGCGCCCGACCAAACAGCAACTCCGCGAATACCTGTACAAGCGCCACGAATCGAAAGACCCGCCGCCGACGCCAGACGAAGCGCGTCGCGAGCTTGGTTGGCAGCTCGTACCTGATTCGAAGCAGTACAACCACGACGATTAGTCAAAGGTGGAGCCTAGTCCTACCGCGACTTGATAATCTAGGATACGTACCGACTTGTTGGGGATGCCGGCTGATAAAGAGCCAGCACTCAGTAGTGCAAGCGAAAACCACAAACTAGGTGCAGACCAACGCGCTCCAGGACGCTGGAGTAGCAAGCCTGCCGTTGCCTCACGAAACGAGGCACCACACACAGCCATCTTGTCGCACCTATTCCCGCATGGGACTTGGCGGCAGGGTGGCTCTGTGTGGTGACGCGCTAAGTTGCGCAGCATAATGCCGTAGTTCAGTGGATAGAACGCCGGGAGTGGCGACCCGGAGGTCGCAGGTTCGAGTCCTGCCAGATCGAGAAATTCCGAAAGGATGACGGTCTGTAATTTGCGGCAAGCTTCCAACGCACGCCACATGGATTCATCACAACCAGTCTCCAATACCGGATCTAGTCACCCGGTATTCTCGCCGCCCCACTCGGGCGGCTTTTTTATTCGTAAGGTCATGAGAATCCCACGCTTCCGCCGCCAAGAGGACAAGATATACCTAGCCATTCTTGGTTTGATGATTCTGGCAATGGTGATTCCAGCCGGTTTGCTGTACCTATCGAAAGCCTGATATGCAGCTCAATTGGCGCTACTACCGCAGCCTGTTTCCAAGGTTGGTGAAGGATGACCCGGGCGAGATCCTGGATCAACTGGCCATCCGCCTTGAGGACAACGAGATCGCCATGACCATCTTGCGCTCCAAGGGTTACGAGGGATTGAGCTTGGTCGAGATGGTGAAGCGTGTACCGCCTGCAAGCCTGAAGTATTCATGACCCCAGAAGAAGCAATCCGTAAGCACGACAACCTCCGCCGGCACTGCGAGGCGCGCAACATCCCATTCAGCCTGACCTTGAAAGATTGGGTTGACGCTTGGGGTGACAGGATCATCGACCGTGGGCTGCTGCAGCTCCAGCGCATAGAGAAGTCCAAGGGCTTCGTGCCTGGCAACGTACAGATCGGCCCGAGGCCAGCTAAGCAATGAAGCTCCAGAACCTAAAGCCACGTGTGGCACCCATGAAGGCCAATCGTATCCAGTCGATAGCAGTCAACCCCGCCGCTACCCCAAGGCTGCGTGGTCGTGCCGGTGTGGAGCGCCGCGCCAAGTGGTTAGCCGAGCATCCGCTGTGTGTGTGTTGTGAGGCGAAGGGCGTTACCAGGATGGCAGAGGTGGTCGATCACGTGACGCCACTATGGAAGGGCGGAGCTGACGACGAGTCGAACTTTCAGTCGCTATGCCAGACACCTTGCCATGATGAGAAGTCGGCCCGCGAGGCAGCAGAGCGGAGTGGGAAAGTGTACTGAAAGCAACACTGTTCATGAATGAATCGATGATGTTTCATTATAGAAACGTATCCAAATTGCAACAATAATGTTGCCGGGGGGTATGTTGAAAAATTGCAACAAACATCATCGGACAC
>Ga0209675_1001035_pt1 | contig 17372 bp, 10 predicted proteins | sample AraplaCol_mLB_r2_2_FD_184280 | JGI IMG/M metagenome (GOLD analysis project Ga0209675, IMG submission 184280) | Arabidopsis root microbial communities from North Carolina, USA - plate scrape MF_Col_mLB_r2 (SPAdes) (version 3) | ecosystem: Host-associated > Plants > Roots > Endosphere | place... | reverse complement strand
GACGCTGCACGCCATCAGTACCGGCCTGGCGACCCATGGTCACCATGCATTGCAGGTCCTGCTCCGACTCGCGGTCGTGCAAAGTACGGTTGGCTTCCTGCCAGTTCAGCAGCACGTGGTCGCGGTAAGTCCAGCCATTGCTGTTGCGGATGAAGCGCGCCCGCTCGCCATTGCACAGGGTCGCCTCGACACCCGACTTCTCGTTCTGGCATTCCTGCGGGTTGACCTGGGCCACGCCATCACGCGATGCAACATAATCAGGCAGCGAGTCCAGACGGCGTTGCAGTTTCTCGACCACCATCGGGTAAATGTACTGGCGCAGGAAACTTTCACGGCCGATCACCGCGCGGCGCATTGCCGTTCTATTGAGCACCGCGGGCGCCTGGCTGCGCAGCCAATGGCCGACCGCAGTAATAAAGAACTCCTTCAACGGGCCGTTGTCGCATGGCAAATGGGATTTATCCACGTCACACAAAGCCGCCTGCAGCACCAGTCCGCCATATTCATTCACCGCTGCGGTGAACTCCAGGCGCCAGCCGGCCACCGGTTGGCGCAGGATGTCGCGCCGGCCGTAAGCGTTGTAAAAGCGCAAATTCCCCGACGAAAGGGTCAATGTCAATTGGGCAGTAGTTGGTGCCGCGGAGTCATAGCGGATCTCGACCGGACGCAACTCTGCACGGTCTTCGCCTTCCCCGCCGAGGGCCAGGCTGCCCACTTCCATGCTCCCGTAACGGATGTCGTTAGGAAACTCTCCGGCGGCCCGCATGGCGTCAATCGTGCTTTCCAGAAACTTTCCAGACGTGAACCAGCTGGCAGACAGCTGTTGCACCGAAGTCGTGGTGTCGGAACCGATTTCAAAAAATACCGCTTTAGTTGTGACCATTTTTGCTTTTAAGAATGTTAAGATTTGGCCGTTTGGCAATGACTGCACTGTAAGAAAAAAAGCCTTCCGCCGCCTTCCGGCAACCTTCCGGAGGCCGGAAGAAAACCTTCCGGGCCGGAAGAAATGCTCCGGAAGGTTTGCAAGTCATTGATTTATAAGAGACATATAAAAAGAAGGTTGGACAAGCCATGGAGTTTCAATTCGGCGACTGGTTGGTCAGTCCAGAAGCCAATATCGTCAGCAATGGGGATGCGAAGACGCAGCTCGAGCCGCGCGTGATGGCGGTGCTGCGCTATCTTTGCCGCCACCCAGGGGCGGTAATTCCAGCGGAAGAGATCCTTCAGGCTTGTTGGGGAAGCAATGAACTGGGCGACAACCCCGTTCACAAGGCCATCACCCAACTGCGCCGCGCTTTCGGCGATTCGACCACCGACCCGCGATATATCGAGACCATCCGCAAGCGCGGATACCGCGCAATCGCCCCAGTCGTGACCCTGGCCGCGCCCCCCTCGACCACCTGGGAAGGCGGCTCGCCGTTCCGCGGCCTGGAAGCATTCCAGGAAAACCATGCCGCCATCTTCTTTGGCCGCGTGCAGGCGACCGCCCAGTTGCGCGAACTGGTCTTGACCCAAGCAGCCCATGGTTGCCCCATGGCATTGATTCTCGGACCTTCCGGCTCGGGGAAAACTTCTCTGGTTCGCGCCGGCCTGCTGCCGCAATTAATGGCAGGCGCGGTTCGCTCGGATGAGCCAATCGGGCTATCCAGTACTGTCTACCTCGATTGCGCCGACCTCGGTAGCGGCACCCTTTTCCAGGCCTTGGCTGGCGCCCTGATCGACGCCGAGATCAACGGCGCGCCTCTGTTCCCCGGCTCCAGCGCCGACAGCCTTGGACAACGCTTGGCTTCTGATCCCGGGGGCGTGGCCACAGAACTATGCGAACGCGCCTGTCCCCGTACCGCAGTTGGCGTGTTCATCGACCGCCTTGAAGCCGTTTTCCGTGCCCAACCGGATGAAACCAACCGCTTCATCGACGTAATCGATGCGCTTGCCAAGTCCAACTGCTTGTTGATGTTGGCGGCCTGCCGCAATGACTTCTATCCAGAAGTAATGGCCCAGCCAGTCCTGCTCGCTTTGAAATCCCGGGGCGCTCACTTCGACGTGTTGCCGCCAGATGGCGCGGACATTGCACAAATTGTCCGCCAGCCTGCAATTGCAGCAAGCCTTACGTTCGAAACAGACGAAGCAACTGGAGCCAGCCTTGACGATGTTCTCTGTGATGCCGCTCGTGGTAGCCCGGACACGCTGCCGTTGCTCCAATACTGTTTGAATGAACTCTATCGCGAGCGAAGCGAAGATGGAGTACTCCGATTTGAAATCTATCGCCAACTTGGCGGAATCGAGGGTGCTGTAGGAGTCCGTGCGGAACAAGTGGTGTCCACTATGACGACAGCGCAAATGGATGCATTACCCCATGTCTTGTCGCTGTTGGTAAATGTCGGAGAAGACCAGAGCGCCGTAACATCACGCCGTAGCGCGTTCAATATGCTCCGAACGGAAGAGGAACGCGAACTGGTGCGGGTCATGATTGAAGCGCGCCTGTTTGTCAGCGAATTGTCCGGTGACGTTCCCAGCTTCGGTGTTGCCCATGAAGCGCTGCTACGCCGTTGGCCACGCGTTGCTGATTGGATTGAGCGCCATCGCAACGCGCTACAAATACGTATGCGGCTGGAGGGACAAGCAACACGCTGGCAAGAATCCTCAAGGTCGCGGGATCTGCTCCTGCCCCGCGGCAGCCAAATCAACCAAGCGTCTGAATTACTTTCATTGCGCGACTTTGCACTAACCCCTTTAGCTGCCGAGTATGTGCGCGCCTCCATCAGTCGTGCCAGATTCGGTGAACGGATCCGCTTGGGCGTAACAGTGCTCATCGCGCTGCTTGCCATATTGGCTGGTATCTTAGGTATTACTGCGCGAAGCGCGCAGCGTGATGCCGAACAAAAGCGTGCAGATGCCGAAGGCTTGCTGACATTTATGCTAGGTGACTTCGTTGAAAAATTGCGGCCGTTAGGTCGCCTGGAGTTGCTTGACAATGTGGCGGGAAAGGCAATGGCATATTTGGCCCAGCCTACTACAGAAAACGCTAGTGCCGGTGCAATCGCGCAACGAGCAAAAGCGCTCCATGTAATCTACGAAATCAATTCAAAGCGAGCCAAATTGCAGGAAGGCGCAGATGCGTTGCAAGTAGCTCGCCAATTGCTTAGACCGGCCATTGCTGCCAATCCCGCTGACGAGGCGTTAGTCAGACAGTTGGCGGTGAATTCTTTTATGTTGGGGCAGTTCCATATGGAACGCGGCCAATTGGACAAGGCAGAAAAATACATTGAAGAGTACGTTGGCTTTGCCGACAAGTACGCTGCCGTAGCCCCCGACAACATCGACAGTTGGATCGAGCAATCCTACGCCCACAATAATTTGGGAAGCATTGCAATGAAGTTGCTCGACTATTCTCGCGCTGCCGCAGAGTTTCAGCGGGCTCTGGACCTTAAGCTAAAGATCAGAAAGCTCAGGCCCAACGATCAGAGCCTGTCAGTTGATCTTTCCAACAGCTATTCATGGTTAGCGGAAACGCACCTTAAAACGGGTGATCTGAAGGGTGCAATGGCCCTATACCACCAGGAAGAAAGCCTGCTCAGACCCGTTCACGAAGGCAATGCACTGTGGACCTATCGACTGGTCCTTTCGTTAATGCGCCAGTCGAATCTTTCTCAAGCCCTTGGTAACGCAAGCGAAGCATTGACCACCGTCCGACAGGCCGAAGGATTCCTGGACAGGATTGTGGGCCAGGATCCTTCCAACCGTAGCTGGCTGGCGCGCCTATACCAAACACGCATGCGGCAAATCGAACTGCAAAGTCCAAAACCAAGTACTGCTGCAGAGCTTGCACTTTTAACAGATTTGCGAAACAAATTGAGCGCTTTGGCTGACCAGGATCCCAAGAATTCCAATCTGCAGTATTTGTTGGCGAAAGCAAAGCAAACCTTGGCATCCGCGATGATGCGGGCAAGTAAAAATGATGATGCAATGCACACTATTAACGACGCAATCGCTGGCCTCGATCAGCTAAAAGAAGGGAAGAGCAACGATCCGATTTTTGTGACCATGTATTCTGAACTGCTCTTGGCACGCGCCGATATGCGCGCTGAGCGCAAGAATGGCGACGACAACTCATCTGACTGTCGATTAGCAGCACAACTGCTTGACCAGCAGAAGCAAAGTAAGGGCGACTTTACAATTCTCGCCTTGCAGGTGCGTGCTTATACCTGCCAAGGCCAACAAGACAATGTCCGCCCGCAAATTGCGGCATTGGAGACGATGGGTTTTCGGGACCCAAAATATTTGCAGCATATTTCAACCCACCCACCTAAGAAAGGGATGCAATGAGCGATAACAAGAAAAAGGAATCGCCAGTGATCCACGTCAAGGTTACGGTCTCAACAGCCGTTAATCCTTCGACAGGAGAAATCGAGTACATTCCCAAGTACCATCCAGAAGTCATCTCCGTCACTGAGCCAGACACCATTTTGAGTTTCAAGCTTCACAAGCCTACTCCAGATGATGTGATTATCAGTGCGGTTGCGAGACGGCCTGCCGACAATACCCAACTCAGCACACCATCAATCAGTACCAACGGCAAAATGGTCACGTTGACGGACGTGAATACAGAAAAGCAGACTCTTAATCTGGACTTTGATTTTGCATCAAAGAAAGGCGGCAAAACCACGATGCTGAAAGAACCTTCTGCTTCGTTGTTGGTCAGCGATTATCCGGAAATCCTTAACGAACCACCACCATGATCCGTTTCGCCGTTTCTTCGCTGGTATGTTTAAACATTGCTTCTACAGCCCTCGCGCAAGGTTCGACCGGCATCAACCGCAAGGTCGTAGCCAAGGCCGATTCTTCCATCCCTGGCTTTGAAGCGATCGTCGCACGCGTGGAACTTTCCGCGGGGAGTGTGGCGGGTCGGCATACTCACAACGGCGATGAGATTGGCTACGTAATGGAAGGAGGGGGCGAGTTATTGATTGACGGAGAAACTCCACGCGTTTTGAAGGCTGGGGACGCATTCATTATCCCCGCCGGTCGAGTTCATGATGCTCGCACCGGCACTGGCATTCAATTAATCAGCACCTATGTAGTCGAAAAGGGCAAGCCTCTCGCTTCATCGGGAAAATAGAAGTGGCCCATGTCAACGCATGTTGTTCAAAGCGCCGCGGACGCCGCTTGTCCGGCGTGTCGCGGCGTTTGCATTCGTGGCCGTGCAACGGCGAACCACGGCCGAATAGGATGCGGCCAGGCATTCGGTGCCGTCGAAGTAGCCACGCTCACGTAGAAGGCGATGCAGCGCAGGCAGCTTGTAGCCAGGCACTGTTGCGGCCATGTGGTGCTCAACGTGGTAGTTGACGAAGTTGGGCGCGATCAGCAATCGCGCGAGTGGACCGACCAAGGTGGTGGCGGTGTTGCGGCGCGGGTCGCGGTCCATATGATCGGGGACGCCGCCATGCTCGCCCATCACGCGCAGTCGTAGCAGCAGCGGGAAGACAAATAGCTGGCCAAGCCACCAGCAAGCGTAGACCTCGGGCACACCTAATGCCCACAGTGCAGCGATAATCAGCCCGTGCATTAAGAACACTGGATACAGCGCACCGCGGTCGGTTGGCTGGAACTGGTAGACGATCCCTTTCACGCCATTCACGCCGGAGATGTCGCGCAACAATTTTCGGAGCAGGCTGGCGCGGGTGGCGGGATAGCCGGTGACGAATGCCAGATCCGGGTCGGCGCCAGTGCCGGCTGTGCGATGGTGCTCCAGGTGGCCACGGCGGTAGGCTGCGTAAGGCACGTTAGGCAAGGCGCCGAAGACCCATTTCCCCATCCACTGGTTCACTCTGCGCGAAGTGAAGAAATTCAGGTGGGCGGCATCGTGCGTGAGGATCGCGAAGCCGAGCGCACGGCCAGCCAACACCACACTGGCGATGATCCAGGCGACCGGATGATGCCACAGTGCTGGCAGCGCAAAGCTGGCGGCGACAAGCGCCACGTTGACGATCACTACGCCTGAAGCACGCCAGTTGTCGGCTGTGGTGAAGGCCCGTAGTTCCTGCTTGTTGATGTAGGAGAGGATGTTCATGAGATCATCCTAGCGCTGCGCATATCCCAACGTGGTACATTATTCGCCATGCAGCATACTTTTTCAGCCATCCCGACAAACATCTACATCGACCACAATTGCTGGGCGGGTGGCGTCATGCTGATCCGGGAATTGCTGGCGGTGGCTGGCACCTTGAATGCCCGCGAACCTGACTTGCACGCTGCTGCAATGTTCGATGTGGCTCTCGTCGGTCCAACCATGCAGCCTGTGCGTTCCTTCACCGGGCCAGCGCTATTGCCGGAGCGCAGCCTGCGCAACGCGCGCCAAGCCGACGTACTGGTGCTGCCGTCCTTCTACGGCGACGTGCCCGCCAGCCCTGCCCTCATACGTTGGATCAACAAGCATTACGAGGCTGGCGGCTGCATCCTGGCTTCAGCAAGCGGCGTGCGGCTGCTGGTGCAGACAGGTTTGCTTGATGGGCGCGATGCAACTTGCAATCTGGCGGATCGGCGCGCAATCGCCGCGACGCGGCCTGAAGTACGCCTGTCACCGCAATCGCCGCTCATCGTGGATGGCAGGTTGATTACAGCGGCCAGCATCACGCCCACCATCGACGCGTGTGCCCACCTGGTTCGCCGCTTCCACGGCGAAAAAGCTGCGCTGAAATTTGCACGCTATGCCAACTCGGCGCGCCAGTTGGCAGACGTCGGCGTCGCGAGCGGACATCACGAACACGACGACGCCCGCATACAAGCCGCACAACGTTATATCGAACACCATAGCTGCGCGGGCATCACGCCCGACGACGTGGCGCGCCATATCGCCATGAGCCAACGCAACCTGGCGCGGCGCTTCAGCGCGGCGCTTGGCGTCACGCCGGTGCAGTACATTCTTCAATGCCGCATTGAGCAAGCCAAGCGCCTGTTGGCAAAACCGAACGTCAGTTTGCGGCGCGTGGCGATTGAAACCGGTTTCAGCGACGAAGCGGTATTTCGCCGCGCGTTCAAGCAGCTGGCGGGCCAAGCGCCCAGTGCCTGGCGGGCGTTGCTCGACAATTAAGGGTTGTTGTTTAAAAGTGCTGGTGGCGCCTGCTGCGCTGTACATTCCCGCAGGGCAATGCCACCATGTGAACACACCTAAAAAAGCAAACCATCGGGATGAGAATCACAGCACTGCAAGGCCTTCGCTACAGGCCGCTGGCAGTCTTGCTGCTCGCGGCGGCAAACGCATGCGCGCAAGATGCCGACTTGACCACTTTGCCGCTTGAGCAATTGATGTCGATGGAGGTCTTCAGCGCCTCCCGCTTTAACCAAAAGGCGACGCAAGCTCCTTCGAATGTAACCGTTCTTACTTCGGCTGACATCCGTGCCTACGGCTGGCGCACGCTCGCCGATGCATTGCGCAGCATTCGCGGCCTGTATACCAGCAACGACCGAAGCTACAGCTATCTCGGGGCGCGCGGCTTCCTGCGGCCGGGAGACTTGAATACGCGCTTCCTGTTGCAGATTGATGGCACGCGCATCAACGATCCTGTGTTCGACCAGGCGCAGCTTGGCGCCGAATTTCCGCTCGATCTTGAACTTGTCGATCGCATCGAGTTTGTGCCGGGGCCAGGATCGTCGATCTACGGCACCAATGCTTTCTTCGGCGTGATCAATGTCATCACTCGCCACGCTCCCGATCTTGAGGGAACGCGCGCAACGTTGGAAGCCGGCCAGGCGGGCACGCGTTCGGGCAGCGCGAGCTATGGCTGGCGCAACGGAGATGCGGAACTTCTGCTGGCTGCAAACCGTGGCCTCAGCGATGGCCGCGATCTCTACTTCCCCGAATTCGGCGGCACTGCGCAGGGATTGGACTGGGAACGCTATTCGCGCTTCTTCGCGCGCGGCCAATACGGCGCATGGTCGCTGGCACTGATCGATGGCAAGCGTACCAAAGGCATGCCTACCGCCTCCTACGGCCAGCCATTCAACGTTGCTGGCGGGCTGACGATCGATGAATTGCGCATGGCGGAAGTCGGCTACCGCAATTCGATGTTGCCGCTGCATGGCGAACTTTCGGCGCGCCTTTACCATTCCGAGTACCTCTATGACGGACACTTTGTCAACCAGGATCCTTTCGGCACCATCAATATGGACCGGACGCGCGCGAAGTGGTGGGGAGCGGACGTCAACCTCTTCCTGCAGCTTCTCGAATCGCACAAGGTCGTCGTTGGCGCGGACTACCAGTACAACCACGACGTGCTGCAGCAGAACTTCGACACGGAGCCATTCGTCAGCTACCTGGATGACCGTTCACAAAGCAAGCGTTTCGGCATCTATGTGCAAGATGAAATCACACTGGCGAAAGGCATACTGCTCAACGCCGGCCTACGCTATGACCGCGAAACCAGCACTGGCGGCGTCTTCAATCCACGCCTGGCCCTGATTGCCGAACTGTCGCCGGAAACAACAGCCAAGGCAATTTACGGCAGCGCATTCCGCACTCCTAACAGCTATGAACTGTTCTACGGAATCGATACCGAAGGCGGTCAATTGGCAAACCCTAATCTTGGCCGCGAACGCATCCGCAGCCATGAACTCTCATTGGTCCGGCAATTGGGCGCCAATGCTCGCATTACGCTGAGCGCTTATACCAATCAGGCTTCCGGCCTGGTGACGGAAGTCGAAGATGAAGAATTCGGTTTGCCGATCTTCCGCAACCTGGGGCGTGCGCGCGCTCGCGGCATCGAAGTTGAATATGAGCGCACCTTCAAGAACGCGGCTAGACTGAGAGCCAGCGTTTCGCGGCAGACTGTCTCGGGCGGCATCAGCGAAGTCAATTCACCGCGCTGGCTGGCCAAGTTCAATGCTACCGGGCGACTGGCCGGTGTCTGGCATGTTGGTGCCGAAGGCCAGTATGTGGGCGCACGCAGGCTGCTCGATGGCGGCGAGGCTGCTGGCTTCATGCTTGCCAACATTAACTTCTTCACCATCGGCCTGACGCGCCACTTCGATGCTTCGCTTGGCATTCAGAACCTGTTCGACCGGCGTTATGCGGATCCTTCCTCGCTTGGCCTGCTGCAGCGCTCCATCGAACAGGACGGCCGCCGCGTCTACCTCAAGTTGAAGGCGGCCTACTGATGATGCGCCAACTCTTCGCCCTGCTGCTGTTGCTGGTGACCGCGAGCGAATATGCTAGCGCCCAGCTTCCTGCCGGCGCGGACGAGGCGGAGCTGAAGGCGGCCATCCTGTACAATTTTGCCTTGTTCACCGAATGGCCTGCGGACACCCTGCCCGCCAGCGCGCCGTTGCGCCTGTGCGTCTTCCAGGGAAACGGTTTACTGACCGCATTGACGGGGCTGCAGGAGAAGCAGGTCAACGGGCACCGCGTTTCGGTGCGCACACTGCCGGCGGCGCCGGGCGGCGCACAGCTCGCGGCCTGCCACCTTCTGGTGCTGGATGCGCAGGACCGCGAACGCTGGTCACTGCTCAAGCATGACCTGGCGACCAGCAGCGTGCTGACGGTCGCAGACGACAGGATCATTGGCGCCAACGGCGCCATGATTTCATTTGGTATCGACAATCGCCGCGTGGGTTTCGACGTGGACCTGGTGCCAGTGCGCCAGGCACGCCTGACCCTCAGTTCCAAGCTATTGCGGCTGGCAAGGAGTGTGCAATGAAGTCGCGCGCCAAAACCGCGCTGCTGCCAATCGGCAGCAGGGTAGTCCGCTCCACCATGCTGGCGGCGGGCGCAGCCCTGTGCCTCGCCGGCATGCTGATGGTAGTGTTCCAGTTCATGGCCTTGCGCAGCACCTTGCTGCGCGATTTGCAAGTACAGGCCCGCATCGTCGGCAACAACAGCACCGCCGCCCTCCTCTTCAGCGATGCCCGCGCAGCGGAAGAAATCCTGAGCGGCCTGTCGGCTTCGCCCAGCGTGCAGAGCGCGAACATCATTGTCGGCAGTACACCGCTGGCGCAGTTCCGGCACAATAACGCGCCGGTGCCCGAGATGCCTGTCAGCGAGACCGGCCAATCCCTGCACGAATACGGCATGGACTATATCGAGGTGCAGGAACCGATCACTGTCGACCGCAAACTTATCGGCAGCGTCTCCATTCGCGCCACGCTGCTGCCGCTTTACCGCCGCTCGCTTGCATTTGCGGCATTTACCGCGTGCGCGACCCTTGGCTCCTTTGCGCTGGCCTGGTTGCTGGTGCGGCGCATGCGTGCGGCCGTGGCGCTAGCGGAGCAGAACCTGCACTTGCTGGCGCACGTCGATCCCGTAACTTGCCTGCCCAACCGGAATGCCTTCAACGACCAGTTGGCGCACGCGCTGAAGCGCGCGGACCGCCAGGAGACCAGCGTCAGCATGCTGCTGCTCGATCTCGACAACTTCAAGGTCGTCAACGACACACTGGGCCACGATATTGGCGACATGCTGTTGCGCCAGGTGGCGCAGCGCCTGGGGCAAACCTTGCGCAGCACTGACGTCATCTGCCGTATCGGCGGCGACGAATTCGTGGTGATCGTGGAGCCGGCCGAGGACGAATCGGAGCCGGACCAGGTGGCACGCAAAATCCTGCGTGCGCTGGCCGACCCGTTCATGGTCGAAACCCACCAGCTCTTCGTCAGCGCGAGCATTGGCGTCAGCGTTTATCCCAAGGATGCTCCCGATGCGGCAGCCGTGGTGCGCTGCGCCGACATCGCCATGTACCACGCCAAGAACAAGGGCAAGAATGCTTATGAAGTCTTCCATGCGGAGATGGCGCAGCGGGCCAGCAAGCGCCTGGCACTGGAGGCGAACCTGCGCAAGGCTCTGCAGAACAATGAGCTGTCCTTGCATTACCAGCCGCAGATCGATGTGCGTAGCGGCCGCATGCGCGGAATGGAGGTGCTGGTGCGCTGGCATTGCGAGGCATTGGGCGGCATGGTGAGCCCGGCGGAGTTCATTCCGGTGGCGGAAGAAAGCGGTGTGATCGTGCCTTTGGGCCGCTGGGTGCTGCAGATGGCGATCAGGCAGGCTGCGTCATGGCGCAAAGCGGGGCTGCTGGATGACATCGAGCACGTTGCGGTGAACGTGTCGGCTTGCCAGACCAAGGACGTGCAGCTGATGTATGAGGTGCAGGCTTTGCTGATGGAGACTGGCCTGCCGCCACGCTTGCTGGAACTGGAGATTACCGAGGGCGTGCTGATGGAGAATGTGAACGCCAATATCGCCTTGCTGCACAAGATCCAGGCGGCGGGCATTCATCTTTCCATCGACGACTTTGGGACGGGGTATTCGTCGATGGCTTACCTGAAGCGTTTCCCGATTGACCAGCTCAAGATCGACCGCAGCTTTGTGAATGCCGTGCCGGGGGATGGTGCGGCGATCGCGAAAGCGATTATTGCGATGGCGCATTCGCTGAACATGACCGTGGTGGCGGAAGGCGTGGAGACTGAGGAACAGGTGGCGTTCCTGTCGGATGCCGGGTGTGATGTGATGCAGGGGTATTATTTTGCGCGGCCGATGCCGGCGGAGCAGTTGGAGGCTTTGCTGCGTGAAAGGCGGCTTTGGGCTGCCTGAAAACCGGAACCTGGGTCTGACCCAAGGATCAGACCCAGCTTTACCGGTTTTTAATCCAGCTTGGTCGCGTGCTCGCGCGTAGCGTGGAAAGTCAGCTTCGGCCAACGTTCCTGCGTCAGGCGCAGGTTGACGCCGGAAGTCGCCAGGTAAGCCAGGTTACCCGCCGCGTCATACGCCACGTTATGCCCCAGCGCCGCCTCGAAGTCGGCCAGCGCCTTCTTGTCATCGCTGGACACCCAGCGCGCCGTCGAAATCGAAGTGCTCTCGAACACCGCATCCACGCCATATTCATTCATCAGGCGCGAAGCCACGACTTCAAACTGCAGCACGCCGACCGCACCCAGCACCACCTCGCCGCCCTGCACCGGCTTGAACACCTGCACAGCGCCCTCTTCGCCCAGCTGCTGCAAGCCCTTCTGCAGCTGCTTGATCTTCAGCGGGTTACGAATGCGCACCTGGCGGAAGAAGTCCGGCGCAAAGTAAGGAATGCCGGTGAACTGCAGCATCTCGCCTTCCGAGAAGGAATCGCCGATCTGCATATTGCCGTGGTTTGGCAAGCCGATGATGTCGCCGGCGTAAGCCTCTTCCACCTGCTCGCGCGAAGACGCCATGAACGTCACCACGGACGACACTTTCACCTCGCGGTTCAGGCGCAGGTGCTTGACCTTCATGCCGCGCTCAAAGCGGCCGGAGCACACGCGCAGGAAAGCGATACGGTCGCGGTGCGCCGGGTCCATATTGGCCTGGATCTTGAACACGAAGCCGGAGAACTTCTCCTCGGTCGGCTGCACGGTGCGCACGGTCGCATCGCGCGAACCCGGCGCAGGCGCCCAGTCCACCAGCGCGGACAGGATCTCGCGCACGCCGAAGTTGTTGATCGCGGAACCGAAGAACACCGGGGTCTGCTTGCCGGCCAGGAAATCTTCCAGGCTGAATGGGTGGGAGGCGCCGTGCACCAGTTCCACTTCCATGCGCAGCTGGTCCATCTCGAGCGGGAACATCTCCTGCAGGCGCGGGTTGTCGATGCCCTTCACCACTTCGAATGACTGGTCGGCGCTCTCTTCGCCGGCGCGGAACAGCAGGATCTCGTCGTTGATCAGGTGGTACACGCCGCGGAAGTTCTTGCCCATGCCGATCGGCCAGGTCACCGGCGCGCACTGGATCTTCAGCACGGATTCCACTTCATCAAGCAGTTCCAGCGGATCGCGGCATTCGCGGTCCAGCTTGTTCATGAAGGTCACGATCGGCGTGTTGCGCATGCGGCAGACGTCGAGCAGCTTGATGGTTTGCGCTTCCACGCCCTTGGCCGCGTCGATCACCATCAGGCCCGAGTCGACCGCAGTCAGCACGCGATAGGTGTCTTCCGAGAAGTCCTGGTGGCCCGGGGTGTCGAGCAGGTTGATGGTGTGGTCGCGGAATTCGAACTGCATCACCGAGGAAGCCACGGAAATGCCGCGCTGCTTCTCGATTTCCATCCAGTCGGAAGTGGCGTGGCGGCCGCTCTTGCGGGCCTTGACCGTACCGGCCATCTGGATCGCGCCCGAGAACAGCAGCAGCTTTTCGGTCAGCGTGGTTTTACCCGCATCCGGGTGGGAAATAATGCCGAAAGTACGGCGGCGAGCGACTTCGCGCGCAATCAGCGCGGGGGTCTTGCTCGAACTTTGAACTTGGATATCGTCAGACATGATGGCAGCCAGCGGTTGGCGCAGACGGAAAACCCGCTATTTTACCACCACTCCCCTCACAGCCGGAGGGCGTAATCGAGCATGATTTCCATGGCCAGGCGGCCGCGCACCGCGATCCGGCCGATGCGGCCCGGCTGGAACCTGACGCTGGCGAAGGCGGCCAGCAGCAACTGCTCTTCTTCGAGGTTCATCGGCGAATCGACCGCCACACGTTCGACCTTGCCTTCATCGCTGATCCAGACCTGCAGGGCCACCGTTTGCGGGGTGATGCCGGGCACCACCAGCAACTTGCCTGCCACCAGCCCGTCCGCCACTTCCGGTTGTTCGGTCATCGCTTCGGCGCCGAAATAGTGCCGTTCGGCCGATTCCACGCCAGCGTGGCCGCCAGTTTCAGCTTGCCGCAGCGCCTGCGGCATGGGCGCAGGGACTGGCGCCACTTCGGCCTGGGAAGGGCCGGTGGATGCCAGGCGCACGCTCACCGGCGCTGCTGGGATCAGGCTTACCGTCAGCGCCGGTCCTGGTTGTGCCAGGCTGCCGCCCTCGCTGGCGACGCGGCTGGCCTGGCCCACCAGGACCAGGGCCAGGCCCACATGCACCAGGCCGGAGACCAGCAGCGCCAGCCAGGGCCGCAGACGGTTTTCCATCACAATTCCATCAGTCCGAGATTTCACGCCACAGGATGCGCATCTTGTCGGCATTCGGATCGTCCTTGCTCACGCGCAGGACCTGGGGAATGCCCATGCCGTTCGATGCCCCGACCGGATAGATCATCGGAGTGCCGCTTGGCAGCTTGACTACGCTGTTGCCGACAATCGGCGAGGCGTACTTCAAGCCACCGGCCACGTTCACCTGGACGTTGCCGCCGGTCCGGTAGTCGAGCTGGTACAGCCAGCTATAGCCGCCAGGCTGGCAAGCTGACACCGATGGCACCGTCGAAGCATAAATCAGCGTACCGAGGAACAGCTGCGGCGACAACGTGATCCGCTCGCCGGAATCCGGCAAATCGATAAACCAGCCCATCTTGCTCGACCACTCGACGGCGTTGGTGCTGATGTTGCGGGTCGCGCCTGTCGTGGTCACGGTTTGGCGCACCAGTTGGCCGGTGCCGGTGACAGTGGTGCTGCCATCGTCCTTGATGCCGAAGATGCTTTGGGTATCAACATCGTCCAGGTCGCTCTGGCCCAGATAGCGGCCGGTACCAAAGAAGATTGCCAGCTTGTCCTGGATCTGGCCGATCGACGGCGCAACCATGATCGGCTTGCCAGGGAAATCAACCAGCTTGCTGGCCGTGCCCTTTTCCAGGTCGAAGCGCCACATGACGCCGGTCAGGTCGCCGCCATACGCGCCGACAGCAGTGTTATTGTTGGTGAAGTCGGGCGAGCGGACATTGATGCGGGCCAGGCCGCTTGGGTTTGCCGTGGAACCGACGCCAGTCGCAATGGTTTTCAGCAGCGAGCCGCTGGCCAGGTCGAGGATGAAGACATAGCCGCCGCCATCGCCGCCGGCATACTTCGTACCCTCCGGCACGTTGTTGTAGCCCGAGGCCAGCACCGCCACCCATCGGCCATCGGCCATTTTGGTGATGAAGGCCGTGCCGAAGCTGTAACCCATCTTTGGATTATTGTCGGCCGTGTAGTTCCACAGCGGGCGTGGATCGTCAGGGTCGGTAATGTCCAGCGCATAGTAGCCACGGCCGCCCTTGCCCATCGCGCCGATCAGGATGGTTTTCCAGCTGCCATTGATCTTCGCATCGCTCATGGCCAGCGGGCCATCCAGGAAATAGCGGTGCTGGCTGCCATAGTTGGCATCGGCCAGGCGCCACATATTCGGCAACACCATCGGCGGTACGTAGGCCCAGCGTTCCTGGCCGGTCTCGCCGTCGAAGGCGTGCAGCATGCCGTCATTGGATGCCGCGTACAGCGTCGGCTGGCGATCGGTATTCGCGCTCTTGAAGTCGAGATAGCCGTCGTCGTCGAAATTGAACGGTGGCGCCTTCACATAGATCGGCTGGGCGTGGACGATATCGCCCAGCGCTTTCTCGCGGTCGCGGTACAGGCGTTCATACGTGCCGTATTTCAGGTCGCGCTCCTGGTCTTCATAGCGGTCCTGGCCGCGCAGGTAGTTCACCAGCGAAGCCGGGGTAGCAGCGGTCTTCTGGGTGCTGGACCAGCTGCTGGCCTGGCTCAGCTTGCTGGTGTCGAACAGGGCAAGCTGGGCCGTCGTCAGGCCGTTCTTGCCCGTATTGAACAGGGTGCGGGTCGTGCCGTCGGCTGTGTAGATCACGCGCGTGTCGCTGTCGCCGGTCGTGGCGATCTTGTTGCGCAGCAGCGGCTCCGCCTGCCAGAACGGCGTCTTCGACACTTCACCGGTCGACAGGTCGAGGGTATAGCCGCTCACATCGCCGTCCCACTTTACGGTGCGGTAAGTCGCCACGTAAATGAAGTTGTCGCCTGCGGTAGGCTGCAGGGCGCTGGTTGCCGCCGCCGCACCATTGCCGGTCACGCTGTCGATGCTGCGCAGCGCGCGGCGCAGGCCGCCCTCCAGCGCTGCCGGGTCCTTGGTGCTGAAGTAGGTGCCACGGCCATTGACGGCGGCGTGCCACAAGTCGTCGATCGTTTCCGGCGCATTGCCGCTTGGCGCAGGCCATTTGGTCACGCCCTGCTTGATATTGAAGTAGTCGCCCGAAGCACTGGTCTTGTAGTTCGAATCGTAAGTCAGCGTGCCGTCCACGCCGAGGCCGATGGTGAACGTGGTCATGTGCTGGTGCTGTGCCACATCGTCCACGTCTGCGTTTGCCCCGGATGGCGCAACGTTATCCGTGCACACGTCCTTCGTCGTGCACGAGGAACGCAGGTCGGTATGGTAATAGTAGTACGCTACGTCTGCCAGCGTATTCGAGGTTTTCAAGGCATCCTTTGACGGCAAGGTCGCGCTCGCGGCGCCATCGGTATCGCCCACCCCGTTATAAGAATCGTTCCAGTAGCCATCGGTTGCCAGGATGGTGAAATTCTTCTGGCAGGAATACTGCACCGGATCCTTATAGGTGCTACTGGTTCCCATATACATCTTGCCCAGCGAGTCCAGCGAATTACGCAGGGGCGTGCCGCCGAGCGGATCGAAGCTGTACAGGTCGGTATAGAAGGACTGCTTCTGGCTCGCGTCGAAATTGTCGATATTCAGCGCAATCGGGTTGTTAATCGTGGTCAGGCCCACGCGCGCATGCAGATAGGCTGCGTCATCGGAATCGTTGACAATCGGCGTGCCGCGCACATCCTTGAATGCCTGGCCAATCGCGCTTTTCGTCATCTGGGTACGGGTGCGGTACCAGGCGAACCAGGTGGCAAAGTTCGACATCTCCTCCTGATAGGTACAGGTGGTGCCGGCGCAATCGCTACGGCCCGCGGCCTTGACCGGGAACGTCGTGGTCGGCGTAATGTCTACGCGCGACCAGTTGTAGTAGCGCACGTATTTGTAGGTGTCGGTTTTCTTGGCCTGGCAAGTGCCGGCCTTGCCGAAGTTCTGGTTTGGCGCACCATCCGACGTTTTGCACCACTCAACGCTCACGTTGTAGTAGTAAGGTGCGCCATCCTTCGAATACAAGGTTGTGTAGTCGCCGCTCGGATAGGTATACGCGCCCTTCTCCAGCGCCTGTTTGCACTGCTTTTCACTGTTGCACCATACACGCTCGGGATATCCCGTCACCAGGTTCACCGTTGCGGTTTTCGACAGGCGCGGGCAATTGCCACCGGACACCACACCTTTGCACGGTGTGGCGCTCGGCTGCTCGGCGCTCGTGTCGTCGATCATCTGCACGCCGTAGCCATCGCTGGGCACGGCGCTCCACGGCGCCACATAGGCAGTATTGCCTTTATGGTCGGGCAAGCGCGTACCGTCCGCCTTGGTCGGCCACATGTAGCGGATCGCCGGGTTGTAGTACAGGCCATTAAAGCCGCTGGCAAAGAAAGGCGGATCGCCCGGTTCACACACCACCAGGGTATTTTTGCTGTTGGTCCCGCGGCACATGGTGCCGAAATTGCCAAGCGAGGTATAGCGCACGTAATCGGGCATATAACTCCACGCCATGCTGCCGGAATTATCGAGGTCCAACA
>Ga0209675_1001019_pt1 | contig 17518 bp, 20 predicted proteins | sample AraplaCol_mLB_r2_2_FD_184280 | JGI IMG/M metagenome (GOLD analysis project Ga0209675, IMG submission 184280) | Arabidopsis root microbial communities from North Carolina, USA - plate scrape MF_Col_mLB_r2 (SPAdes) (version 3) | ecosystem: Host-associated > Plants > Roots > Endosphere | place... | reverse complement strand
GCTTTACGGTGGCAAGAAAAAATCTTGAATTAAGCCCCAGTTCCCTCTCCATCACCTATTCCATTCGTACCACGCTGAACACGGACTTTCACATGACCGTTTTCCGAAAAGGCCCTTGCTACAGCTTCCTGTAGCCTTATCTGAGAGTCGACAAAGTCCGCGTTGACTGGAAAATCATCTACGTGCATGTGAAGTGGAAGTTCGCCAGAGAGCACCTTTATCGCCAACTGCCTTAGAAGCTGTTGGCTGTTCTCAAGATCTGTATGCCCCTTAGGGATGTAAGCACCGTTGCGCAGCAGTACCCGATCGTAACGGAGGCCAAGATCCGCAGCCATTGAGCTAAGAAGCAGGACAAGTAACTCCTGCTTCTTTTCCAGCCACCGCATACCGGTCTCTTCATTGGAGCTGGTGTTCAAGTGATCGAGATAATCCCGCCAAGCGTCCAGAACGTCTGTTTCGGTACGTCCCCGCCGCCGAGAGCGTCCGCCGTTGAATACCAAGTCGATCATATTCAGGGCACGAACATGGTCCGCAGCCAAAGTTGAGCCGCGGGTCGCCATTAATGTACTGAAAATCCACAATTTTTGATTGCGAGCCTCTCCAGCCTTCTCCAGATATTTTTGTACCTGTACCGCCAGTATTGGACCAAACAAAGTCGCTACTATCGTGCCGATACCGAAGACCCAACCCGCTTCCATAGCCTGCTCCAAGCCAAAAGGTAGTGATGTACAGCGCCTTCTGAGCGTAGACGAAAAGGGACGGAACCCACCGATGACAGCACGAACCAAGGACGCCAGTTCAAGCGAAAAAATCGGAAGGAAAGCACTTTTCCCCCTCCCGCCGGCGGGCCTCATACATTTTTTTGTGAAAACCTTCGGGCGATGAAAGCTAAGTCCACAACAGGCCAGCCGCCGCACTGGTGGGTTCACGACGTTTTCAATTGGTGAAAGGAATGGAAAAATACAGAAATAGCGCAGCAGACTTCAGCACGTATGGCGATTCATCCAGCAGCCACGTTAAAGCCCGAAATAGAAGGGGCAAGGTGCCGAAAAGAGCCTGAACAGGTGGGTTTTCTAAAGCTGACAACTTCGATTGCCTAGACAAAACTTTCAGTCTGGTGACGGGGTAGAAAACGTTGGAGCCATTGCCGCTCAAGGTCTCCAGCGCTATTTGACAGCTTTCCGAAATTTCAAAATCTTCAACGTCTTCATCCGGTCAGACGGGTGGGACGCCCCCCGCGGAAAGGGGGTGAAAAACGTCCACATTGCGTCCACACCTAACAGTTATATGCACTGAAATGATATGAAATGGCTCCGGCCGTTTCCGATAGGCGCTGGCTCGACCGTTCGTCATTGATTGAGAATAACGTGAGTTTGTCATTTTTCTTGCTGTATCCTGCGCAGGCTTTCTGAAAGCGCGGATCTACCAGATCTATCAACAGACTTAGCGAGGAGCGCAACCATGCACGAGATTCCGAATCTCCCCTTCCCAAGCCTGCACGAAACTGAGCAGACGACCACGCAACAAGCCGGTGCCCAACAGCCCGAACCGAAAGAAGCCGCCGAGAGCCGTCCGGCCGACAGCGAAGAGTAAGCAACACCCGCCGTACAGACCGTGTGGAAAGCGCTAACATGCGCTTTCCACACTGCCTGAAACCTGAGTTGCCATGTCCAAAGAATTCGATGAACAACAGGCCGAGACCCTGATCGGTGCCACCGAAAAGATGATCGAGATCTGGAGCCGTCTCTCGCCCGAGAAACAGGCCACCCTGCTCGCCCGTTTCGGCAGCGAAGAAAACGCGCTGGCCGCCCTGGTCACCACGCAATTGGTCGCCCCGGCCAAATAGTTTTACTTTTCCCCGCCCTGGACGCGTCCGCATCGGTATCATGAGCAGCCTATCTATTCTGCTCTTCCCGTGGATCGTAATTCATGTCGTCCTCTATGCCAGAACCCCAGCGCCCCCTGGCGGTCACGCTGCAAGTCGTTTCCATCGTCCTGTTCACCTTCATCGGCTACCTGAACATCGGCATTCCGTTGGCGGTGCTGCCCGGCTATGTGCACAGCGACCTGGGCTTCGGCGCGGTCATCGCCGGGCTGGTGATCAGCGTGCAATACCTCGCCACCCTGCTCAGCCGCCCGTATGCCGGCAAGATCATCGACAACCAGGGCAGCAAACGTGCGGTGATGATCGGTCTGGCCGGTTGTGGTTTGAGCGGTGTGTTCATGCTGATTTCGGCGTGGACGCCCAACCTGCCGCTGCTGAGCCTGATCAGCCTGTTCGTTGGCCGTCTGGTGCTGGGCAGCGCGGAAAGTCTGGTCGGGTCAGGCTCGATCGGTTGGGGCATCGGCCGGGTCGGCGCCGCCAACACCGCCAAGGTCATCTCGTGGAACGGCATCGCCAGTTACGGAGCGCTGGCCGTCGGTGCGCCGCTCGGGGTATGGCTGGTCAGCCGTTTCGGTCTGTGGAGCATGGGTGTGAGCATTCTGCTGCTCGCCACGCTGGGGCTGCTGCTGGCCTGGCCGAAAACCGCCGCGCCGATCGTGGCCGGTGAGCGTCTGCCGTTCATGCACGTTCTCGGGCGCGTCTTTCCGCACGGCTGCGGACTTGCGCTGGGCTCGATCGGTTTCGGCACCATCGCCACCTTCATCACCCTGTATTACGCCACGCAGCATTGGGATAACGCGGTGCTGTGCCTGAGCCTGTTCGGCGCCAGCTTCATCGGCGCGCGACTGCTGTTCGGCAACCTGATCAACCGTCTCGGCGGCTTTCGCGTGGCGATTGCCTGCCTGTCGGTGGAAACCCTGGGCTTGCTGTTGCTGTGGCTGGCGCCGGACGCGCACTGGGCATTGGCCGGTGCGGCATTGAGCGGTTTCGGTTTCTCGCTGGTGTTCCCGGCGTTGGGCGTGGAAGCCGTGAACCTGGTGCCGGCCTCCAGCCGTGGCGCGGCGGTCGGGGCTTATTCTTTGTTCATCGACTTGTCGCTGGGCATCACCGGGCCGCTGGCAGGGGCGATTGCAGCGGGCTTCGGATTTGCCTCGATCTTCCTGTTCGCCGCCCTCGCCTCTTTGAGCGGCCTGGCACTGAGCGTCTATCTCTACCGCCACACGGCGAAGTACCGCGAAGACTAGAAATCCACCTTGCCGCGCCCGGCCTTGATGCTGCCGCGCTTGGTCTTCGATTCGAGCCGACGCTTCTTGGAACCCAGCGTCGGCTTGGTCGGCCGGCGCTTCTTCTCAACCTTGGTGGCGCTGAGGATCAGCTCGGTCAGACGCTCCAGTGCATCGGCGCGGTTCTGTTCCTGCGTGCGGTACTGCTGGGCCTTGATGATCAGCACGCCGTCGCCGGTGATGCGACTGTCGCGCAGCGCCAGCAGCCGCTCCTTGTAGAACTCGGGCAAGGACGAGGCCGGAATGTCGAAGCGCAGGTGCACGGCGCTGGAGACCTTGTTGACGTTCTGCCCACCGGCGCCCTGGGCGCGGATGTACGTCAGTTCGATCTCGGCATCCGGCAGATGCACGTTGTTTGAAATCACCAGCATGGAAAAACGTCCGTAATCAGAACCCGCAGGATACCGCGAAAGCACAAAAAACCCGGCACTTGGCCGGGTTTGTTGTTTTTGCAACGACGCTTACTTGGCTGCGCTCGCTGCGTGCAGTGCCTGTTGCGCACCACGCTTGTTCTTGATCACGTAGCAGACCCACATGAACACGACCCACACCGGAATCGCGTACACCGAGATCTGAATGCCCGGGATCAGCAGCATCACGCCGAGGATGAACAGGACGAACGCCAGGCAGATGTAGTTGCCGTACGGGTACCACAGCGCCTTGAACAGCGGCTTCTGGTGGGTCTTGTTCATGTGCTGGCGGAACTTGAAGTGCGAGAAGCTGATCATCGCCCAGTTGATCACCAGCGTCGCAACCACCAGCGACATCAGCAGTTCCAGCGCATGTTGCGGGATCAGGTAGTTGAGCAGCACGGCCACCAGAGTCACAGCCGCCGACGCGAGGATCGAACGTACCGGTACGCCGCGCTTGTCGATCTTCGCCAGCGCTTTCGGCGCGTCGCCCTGCTCGGCCATGCCCAGCAGCATGCGGCTGTTGCAATAGGTGCCGCTGTTGTACACCGACAATGCCGCGGTCAGAACCACGAAGTTGAGGATGTGCGCAGCGGTGTTGCTGCCAAGCATCGAGAACACCTGCACGAACGGGCTGCCGCTGTAGGAATCGCCCGAAGCGTTGAGGGTTTCCAGCAGGCTGTCCCATGGGGTCAGCGACAGCAGGATCACCAGTGCGCCGATGTAGAAAATCAGGATCCGGTAGATCACCTGGTTGATCGCTTTCGGGATCACGGTTTTCGGCTTGTCGGCTTCGGCTGCGGTGAAACCGAGCATTTCCAGACCGCCGAAGGAAAACATGATGATCGCCATGGCCATCACCAGGCCGCTGACGCCGTTCGGGAAGAAACCACCGTGGGACCACAGGTTGCTCACGGCCGCCTGCTCACCGCCATGGCCGCTGACCAGCAGGTAGCTGCCCAGGGCGATCATGCCGACGATCGCCACGACCTTGATGATCGCGAACCAGAATTCGGCTTCACCGAAGACTTTGACGTTGGCCAGGTTGATCGCGTTGATCAGCACAAAGAACGCCGCGGCAGTGACCCAGCTCGGGATCTCCGGCGCCCAGTAGTGGATGTATTTGCCGACCGCGGTCAGCTCCGACATGCCCACCAGGATGTACAGAATCCAGCAGTTCCAGCCCGACAGGAAGCCGGCGAAACCGCCCCAGTATTTGTGCGCAAAGTGGCTGAAGGAGCCGGCCACCGGCTCTTCGACGATCATTTCGCCGAGCTGGCGCATGATCATGAAGGCGATGAAGCCGCAGATGGCATAGCCGAGGATCATCGACGGACCGGCGGATTTCAGCACCCCGGCCGAGCCGAGGAACAGTCCGGTACCGATCGCGCCACCGAGGGCGATCAGTTGAATATGGCGATTTTTCAGGCCGCGTTTCAGCTCGCCTGATTGCGAGTTTTGTCCACTCATGAAAAAGGTCTCACGCAAGGTTTGATGATGTTCAGTAGACGTTGCTGCAAGGTTGCGATTTCAGCCAACCTTGATCAAACCCCAGCGCAGGCACCAGGAATTCAGCTTTTTTACAACGGTCATGCGTCACCTGTTTGTTTTTATCTGTGACGAAATCGAACCCGACACGCTTGTGACGCGGCGGAGTGAACAAGGCGGATAAACCTTGAGGTTTGCGCGATTACGCAGAGGGTCACAGTTAAAACGCGGCGCATTGTACACCGCTAACCCCCTGCTGCCAGACCTCGCCGGATCAGCGTGTCGGTTGCCGGGATTGCATGTGTCCACCCCGGGAAGCCCGGGCGGCTGCAAAATTTGAGTCAGGCCTTTGCAGGCCATCGGCGTGGACGATGGAAGATTCGCCCCACGTGGAGAAGTGAAAATGGATAACGGCGTTCATTGCGCCTCCTTCTTGTTATGCACCTGCACGACAGGCATGGAGCGCATCTCACCCTCCAAACGACGCTGAAACAAGCACGCCAGAGGGCTGCGCAAGGCCCGGCGGGCGTGGCTGCGGCAGATTTTCCTTACACCCAGGCAAAGCCACCCGATTCATGGGACGGCGAGGGCTTTTTCGTAAACATCCACTGACAGCGCGTAACGTAAAGTTTCCACTCCAGACCCCTCGAAGAGGCGTCCGGTGATTGACGTTAGCTGGCTAACTATTTGAAAGGCGTTAAGTTTTTTGTTTAAAAAAAAGAAAAACACGCCCGAAAAAAAGAAATAAAAAGTCCAAAAAAAAACGCCAACCCTGAGGTTGGCGTTTTCTGTTTTCAGCTTGAAGCTTGCCGCTCGAAGCTTACAACCGCGTTATTCCGGCTTCTTGCGACCGAAACCCGGACGCTGACCGGAACCGGCCGGTGCGCCACGGCGCTTGCCCGACGGTTTGTCATCGTCAGCCAGCTTGATGCCTGGACGCTTCGGCGATGGCTTGGACGGACGCTTGGTGTCGACTGGACGATCCGCCACCGGCGTACCGCGACCTTCGCCACGCTCGGTACGGCCATTGGCCGGACGCGGAGTGCGTGGACCGCGCTCGCCATCCGGACGCGCTGCCGGTTTGCGACCTGGACGCTCGCCTTCGATCTGCGGCTCGCGAACCGGACGCGGACCGGCGCCAATTGGCGCACCGTTGGCCGGACGCAGGGTACGCACGCGCTCGGTACGGGCCATCGGACGCGACGACTTGCGTTGCATGCGGTCGAGCTTGTCTTTGCTCTTGGCATTCAGTTGCGGCATGGCCACCGGGGTCAGGCCGACTTCGGCGCTCAGCACGTCGACTTCGTACTGGCTCATTTCGCGCCAGCGGCCCATCGGCAGGTCGGAGTTGAGGAACACCGGACCGAAACGCACGCGCTTCAGACGGCTGACCACCAGGCCCTGGGATTCCCACAGGCGACGTACTTCACGGTTACGACCTTCCATCACCACGCAGTGATACCAGTGGTTGAAGCCTTCGCCGCCCGGTGCCTGTTGAATGTCGGTGAAACGCGCCGGGCCGTCTTCCAGCACCACGCCGGCCTTCAGGCGTTCGATCATTTCGTCATCGACTTCGCCACGTACACGCACGGCGTACTCACGGTCCATCTCGTAGGATGGGTGCATCAGGCGGTTGGCCAGCTCACCGTCGGTGGTGAACATCAGCAGACCGGTGGTGTTGATGTCGAGACGACCGATGTTGATCCAGCGACCTTCTTTCGGACGCGGCAGCTTGTCGAACACGGTCGGACGGCCTTCCGGGTCGTCACGGGTGCAGATTTCGCCATCGGGTTTGTTGTACATGATCACGCGGCGAACCGACTCGGCAGCTTCTTCACGCTTGATGACCTTGCCATCAATGGTGATGGCGTCGTGCATGTCGACACGCAGGCCCAGGGTGGCGTCTTTGCCATTGACCTTGATCCGGCCGGCAGCGATCCAGGATTCGACGTCGCGGCGCGAGCCGACGCCGATACGGGCGAGGACTTTCTGCAGCTTTTCGCCTGCTGGGCCGATTTCCTGGTCGTCTTTCTGATTGATGTCACTCATCTGGGCACCTCCCGGTGTGGTCTGTTCAGCGGCGCTGAATTGAGCCGCTGAAGCGTTGAAATCTGGGTTTTCGGGCGAAGGGATCGCCGAAGGGTCGCGAATCATACGCGGATGTGGCCGCGCGCGCATCAGAGACTAGTCGATCAGGCCAAGGTTATTTCTTTTTCCGCCGACCGGTGGCCCCGAGCTTGATCAGACGCAGCGCGGCTTCGGCCAGTACGGTGCGCTTGTCGTCCTTGTCGAGTTTCTTCCAGGCCCGGATCTCGCGCTTGCTGCGGCCGCAGCCGAGGCAGATGTCGTCGCTGAACTTGCAGACGCTGATGCACGGGTCCTTGGTCGAGCTCATGCTCAATCCTCGAACTCGCGGCGTTCGGCTTCAATGGCTTCGGCCAGGGCGCGGGCTTCGGCTTCTTCTTCGCTCAGTTCTTCCTCGGCGGCGGGTTCCGGGGCGGGCTGTTCAAGCCGGGCGACGGCGGCCAGCAGTTTTTCCCGGGCTTCGGCCACGCCGAGCACATCGTCTTCCTGCTCAGGTTCGTGCTCGAATTCAGGTTCATGCTCAAATTCAGGCTCGAATTCAGGTTCTGGCTCACCCTCGTGCGGCGGCTCGAGCGGATCGGACTCAACCCCGGTCGGCATCGATTCGCCGCCCACCCCGTCACGCAGCAAGTCGTCGAAGTCGGTCTTGATCCCCTCCTCCATGCTGTCCAGTTCCAGCAACAAGGTATGGAAACTGGTTTCCTCCTTCGGCTCTTCCGGCTCGGCACTGGCGTCGGCCAGTTCCTGCAAGCCCGGTGGCACCGGAGCGTCGTCGAAGTCGAGCACCGGTTCCGCCTCGATCTCGCGCAGCTCGGCCAGCGGCGGCAGGTCGTCGAGGTTCTTCAGGTTGAAGTGGTCGAGAAACGCCTTGGTGGTGGCGAACATCGCCGGTTTGCCCGGCACGTCGCGGTAACCGACGATGCGAATCCACTCGCGCTCGATCAGCGTCTTGACGATGTTGGTGTTGACCGCCACGCCCCGCACGTCCTCGATTTCGCCCCGGGTGATCGGCTGGCGGTAGGCGATCAGCGCCATGGTTTCCAGCAGTGCGCGGGAATAGCGCTGCGGACGCTCCTCCCACAAGCGACCGACCCACGGTGCGAACTTTTCACGGATTTGCAGGCGATAGCCGGAGGCGACTTCCTTGAGCTCGAACGCCCGGCCCTCGCAGGATTTGCCGAGCAGGGTCAGGGCTTTCTTGAAAACCGGCGGTTCCGGGCGCTCGCCTTCCTCGAACAGTTCATACAGGCGCTCAAGGGATTGCGGCTTTCCCGAGGCCAACAGAAAGGCTTCAAGCAGGGACGCCAGCTCGCGGGGTTCAGTCAGGTTCATATCGGGACTCGTTATTCGGCTCGGGCTCGCACGTGGATCGCGGCGAACGGCTCATTCTGCACCAGCTCGATCAGGGATTCCTTGACCAGTTCAAGGATGGCCATGAAGGTCACCACCACCCCGAGCTTGCCCTCTTCGGCGGTGAACAGCTCGATGAACGGCACAAACCCGCCGCCCTTGAGCCGCTCCAGCACGTCGCTCATGCGCTCGCGGGTGGACAGTGCCTCGCGGCTGACCTGATGGCTTTCGAACATGTCGCCGCGACGCAGCACTTCGGCCATGGACATCAGGATTTCTTCCAGCGCCACGTCCGGCAACAGCTTGCGCGCGCGGGCTTCCGGGGCGTCGAGCTTGGGCACGATCACGTCGCGACCGACCCGGCTCAGGCCATCGATGCCTTCGGCGGCAGCCTTGAACCGTTCGTACTCCTGCAGACGGCGAATCAGTTCGGCGCGCGGGTCGTCCTCTTCGTCCTCGACGGTTTCGGCCCGGGGCAGCAGCATCCGCGACTTGATCTCGGCCAGCATCGCGGCCATTACCAGGTACTCGGCGGCCAGTTCCAGGCGCACCGACTGCATCAGCTCGACATAGCCCATGTACTGGCGGGTAATTTCCGCCACGGGGATGTCGAGGATGTTGATGTTCTGTTTGCGGATCAGGTACAGCAACAGGTCGAGCGGGCCTTCGAAGGCTTCGAGGAAGACTTCCAGCGCATCCGGCGGGATGTACAGGTCCAGCGGCATTTCCGTGACGGCCTGGCCGTAGACCATGGCAAACGGCAGTTCCTGCTGGGCACCGGCCTGGGGATCAACGGTTTCCACTGCAGACATTCAGGCCTCGACCATGAATGGAGCGGGATCGCCGCAACCGACGCGGGTCACTTCCGGATCGTCGCCCGTGAGGTCGATCACGGTGGAGGCCTTGATACCGCCGGAACCGCCGTCGATGATCAGGTCCACCTGATGCTCGAGCAACTGGCGCATTTCGTACGGGTCGCTCAACGGGTCTTCATCGCCCGGCATGATCAGGGTCACGCTCATCAACGGCTCGTCCAGTTCGGCCAGCAGCGCCAGCGCGATCGGATGGCTCGGCACCCGCAGACCGATGGTGCGCTTCTTCGGATGCAGCAACAGCCGCGGCACTTCGCGGGTGGCGTTGAGAATGAAGGTGTACGGCCCCGGCAGGTGGGCTTTGAGGATTCGAAAGGTCCCGGTGTCGATCTTGGCGTAATTGCCCAGCTGCGACAGGTCGCTGCAGATCAGTGCGAAGTTGTGTTTCTCGTCGAGCTGACGCAGGCGTCGAACGCGCTCGATGGCGTTCTTGTCGCCGATCTGGCAGCCGATTGCGTAGGAAGAGTCCGTGGGATAGACCACCACTCCGCCCTTGCGGATGATCTCGACCGCCTGTTTGATCAGGCGCGCTTGCGGGTTTTCCGGATGAATCTGGAAAAATTGACTCACATTCTCTACCTGTTCAGACGGCGGCAATAACTGGGTCATGTTTGAACCGACCCCACAGGGGTGGAAGGTCCTCCGGCACCGGCCGGTACTGGCCGATCTCGGACCAGCCACCAGGGCCATGGAAATCACTGCCGGCGCTGACCAGCAGACCGAACTCACGGGCAAGAATCGCCAGGCTGCCCACCTGTTCCGCAGGCTGATGGCCATTGACCACTTCGATCGCATGCCCGCCCGCTTGAATATAGTCGGCAATCAGCTTTCGGCGCTTGCTGCGGGTGAAATCGTAGTGCCACGGATGCGCCAGGCTGACCCAGGCGCCGGCGGCGCGCAACGTGCCGACGGTGTCTTCCAGGGTCGGCCAGTGCTGCTTGACGTCCCCCAGCTTGCCGGCGCCGAGCCATTTGCGAAACGCCTCGGCGCGATCCTTTACAAAACCTTCACGCACCATCCAGTCGGCGAAATGCGGGCGGGCCGGCGCGTTGCCGCTGTCGCCCAATTCCTGCTGGATCTGCCGCGCGCCGTCGAGCGCATTCGGCATGCCCTTGAGGGCGAGCTTGCGGCTTATTTCTTCAGACCGCAGCCAGCGGCCGTCGTGCAACTTCGCAATCGCCTCGACCAACGGCGCGGCATTGACGTCAAAACCGTAGCCGAGAACGTGAATGGTCGCCCCGCCCCAGGTGCAGGACAATTCGACGCCGTTGACCAGTTGCATGCCCAGCCCCTCGGCGGCCGTGCGCGCTTCGGCGAGGCCTTCGAGGGTATCGTGATCGGTCAGGGCCAGGACTCGCACGCCGTTCTCGAACGCACGCGCAACCAGTGCCGCAGGCGCCAGGGCGCCATCGGAGGCCGTGCTGTGGCAGTGCAAATCAACGTTCACGGGGATGTGTTACCTCAAATCAGCTGGCGCTATCGCGCGCCCATATGTTTGTTATTATGCCGCCACATCCAGCTTCTGGCTCTCACTGTGAAACAATTCATCGATTTCATCCCGCTTCTGCTGTTCTTCATCGTCTACAAACTCGATCCACGCACCGTTGACGTTGCCGGCCATGAACTGACGGTAGGCGGCATTTACAGTGCCACCGCCATGCTGATCATCAGTTCCCTGGTGGTGTACGGCGCGCTCTTCATCAAGCAGCGCAAGCTGGAGAAGAGCCAGTGGCTGACCCTGATCGCCTGCCTGGTGTTCGGCAGCCTGACCCTGGCCTTTCACAGCGAAACCTTCCTGAAATGGAAAGCCCCGGTCGTCAACTGGCTGTTCGCCCTGGCCTTCATCGGCAGCCATTTCATCGGTGACCGCCTGCTGATCAAGCGCATCATGGGCCACGCGTTGACCCTGCCGGATCCGGTCTGGACCCGCCTTAACATCGCCTGGATCGCCTTTTTCCTGTTCTGCGGGGCCGCCAACCTGTTCGTCGCCTTTACCTTCCAGAGCATCTGGGTGGACTTCAAGGTGTTCGGCAGCCTGGGCATGACCGTGCTGTTCCTGGTCGGTCAGGGCATCTACCTGTCCCGTCACCTGCACGACGCCGATACCACAACGCCAAAAACCGAGGACTGACATGCTCTACGCCATCATTGCCACCGACGTCGCCAACTCCCTGGAAGCCCGCCTCGCTGCGCGCCCGGCACACCTTGAACGCCTGCAAGTGCTCAAGGGCGAAGGCCGCATCGTGCTGGCCGGCCCGCACCCGGCGGTCGACAGCAATGATCCGGGCGCAGCAGGTTTCAGCGGCAGCCTGATCGTCGCCGAATTCGACTCCCTGAGCGCGGCGCAAGCCTGGGCCGATGCCGACCCGTACGTCGCCGCCGGCGTATACGCCAATGTTGTCGTGAAGCCGTTCAAGCAAGTCCTGCCGTAACCTCCCCCGCAAAAGCCCTCAGCGCGATGAACCTTGTCGGTTCATCGCGTTCTCAATCGCTCATTATTCTCGTTTGCCGGCCGACAACCTGCCCAATATCCATTTGGAAACAGGAGTCGCGATGCGCAAGGGTCCGTTGTGTCTGATGTTGGTCACGTTGTCGATCATGGCGCCCGCCCATGGTGAAGAAAGCACCGAAGGCAACAGCTCCACGCCGCTTTCATTGAGCGCCGGCAGCCAGATCACCGAGTTGCAGCAGCGCCTGAAGGCCAGCGAGCAGCAACGGGAAGAACTGAGCAAACAACTGCAAAATGCCGACAACACCCGCGAAAGCGCCCAGCTCGCCCGGTTGCGCCAGGAGAACCAGCGTCTGAAGCTGCAACTCAAGGAAGCCCAGGCCAGCCCGCTGCCGCGCCTGCTGACCGAACAGCAGCAATGGTTCGTCACCGGGGCCGGGGTAGCGCTATTGGCGCTGCTCTGCGGTATCTTTGCCAGTGGAGCAAGCCGAAAACGTCGGCAATGGCTAAATTGAGTGAGTCATGAGCGAGCTGTTACTGATTGATGATGACCAGGAGTTGTGTGAACTCCTGAGTAGCTGGCTGAGCCAGGAAGGCTTTCAGGTCCGGGCCTGCCACGATGGTCAGAGCGCCCGCAAGGCGCTGGCCGAAACCGCGCCGGCGGCCGTGGTGCTGGATGTGATGCTGCCCGACGGCAGCGGTCTGGAACTGCTCAAGCAACTGCGCAGCGATCACGCCGACCTGCCGGTGCTGATGCTTTCGGCCCGGGGCGAGCCGCTGGACCGGATTCTCGGCCTGGAACTGGGCGCCGACGATTACCTGGCCAAACCCTGTGATCCGCGCGAACTGACCGCCCGCCTGCGCGCCGTGCTGCGCCGCAGTCATCCGGCCGCCGTGTCGACCCAGCTCGAGCTGGGCGACCTGAGCTTCAGCCCGGTGCGCGGCGTGGTCAGCATCGACGAAAAGGAATTCACCCTCACCGTCTCCGAAAGCCGCCTGCTCGAAGCCCTGCTCAAGCAACCGGGCGAGCCGCTGGACAAACAGGAACTGGCGCAGATCGCCCTCGGCCGCAAGCTGACCCTGTACGACCGCAGCCTGGACATGCACGTCAGCAACCTGCGCAAAAAGATCGGCCCACACCCCGACGGCCGCCCGCGCATCGTCGCCCTGCGCAGCCGTGGCTACTACTACAGCCTCTGATCGTCTGTCAGTTTTGTCAGGTCGGCGCGAAAGCGTGTTTACCCAAGCTTTACACAGCGCTGACCGCCGCTGACCTTGATCTCCGTAATCTGTACTCATCCGGAATGTACCGGGAACGAGACAAAGGAGATTCACCATGCGCAAGACTCTTATCGCTCTGATGTTCGCCGCTGCCCTGCCGACCGTCGCCATGGCCATGCCACAGGATGGCGGCCCGATGGGTAGCCCGCTGGACGGCCCGCGCCATGGCGGTCAGATGCACGGCATGCACGGCAAAGGCCCGTACAGCCAACTGGACCTGTCCCGCGAACAGCGCGAGCAGATCCGCAAGATCATGGGCGAGCAGATGCACGAGCGTAAGCAGACGGTCGAAAAATACCTGGAGAAACTCTCGCCAGCCGACCAGAAAGCCATGAAAGACGAGATGGCGGCCAACCACAAGAAGGCCGAGTCCGATGTCCGCGCCGTGTTGAAACCGGATCAACAGAAGAAATTCGACGAGATCCAGAAGAAACAGGCCGAACGTCGCGCCGAATGGGCCGAGTTCAAAGCCTGGAAAGCGCAACAGCCGCAAAAGGCGCAATAATGTTCTAGCGTCACGCCCCGACCCAACGGCTCACCGCCGTTGGGTTTTCTTTGTTTGAGGATTTTCTGTGCGTTCATTGTTCTGGCGTATTCTCGCCAGCTTCTGGCTGGCCATCGCTCTGGTTGCAGGGCTTTCCATTCTGCTGGGGCACATGCTCAACCAGGACGCGTGGATCCTCAGCCGCCATCCGGGCCTCAACACCCTTGCCGCCGAATGGACGCAGACCTACGAAGCCCAAGGCGAAGACGCCGCCCAGGACATCCTCGAACAGCGCAAACGCCAGTACCACATCGACGTGCAAGTGCTGAATGAAAGCGGCGACCCGGTGGTCCGCGGCACCTTCCCCCGGCGCGCGGCAGCCTTCGAGGCGCGGCAGAACAACGATGACCGACGCCTGCCCTGGCGCCGTCTGACCGACGAATTCACCAGCGACAAAAGCGGCGACACCTACCTCTTCATCTACCGCATCCCGCACCCGGAACTCGACGCCTGGCACCGCGAAAGCCTGCTTTGGCCGTTGAGTGCGCTGGGCATCGCGCTGGTGGTGCTGACCCTGTTCAGCCTGTTGGTGACCTTTTCCATCACCCGTCCGCTCAGCCGTTTGCGCGGCGCGGTGCACGACCTCGGCCAGACCACCTATCAGCAGAACAGCCTCGCGCAACTGGCCAACCGTCGCGATGAGTTTGGCGTGCTGGCCAATGACTTCAACCGCATGGGCGCACGTCTGCAAAGCCTGATCGGCAGTCAGCGCCAACTGTTGCGCGACGTGTCTCACGAATTGCGCTCACCGCTGGCCAGGCTGCGTATCGCCCTGGCTTTGGCCGAACGTGCAAGCCCCGAAGAACGGGAAAAACTCTGGCCGCGCCTGACCCGCGAGTGTGATCGGCTGGAAGCGTTGATCAGTGAAATCCTGGTGCTGGCGCGAGTCGATGCCGACAACGCCAGCGCCGAAGACGTGGATCTGAATGCCTTGCTCGCCACCCTGCAAAAGGACGCGCAGCTGGGCTCGCCGGAGCAGACCGTGCGCCTGGAAGCCGAGCCGGCACTTAATCTGACGGGCTGGCCGACCATGATCGAGCGCGCCGTGGACAACCTGCTGCGCAATGCCCAACGCTTCAACCCGGTCGGGCAGGCAATTGAAATGCAGGCTTCACGTCAGGGCGAGCGGATCGTGGTCAGCGTGCGTGACCATGGGCCGGGGGTGCAGGCCGAGCACCTGAGCCAGTTGGGCGAACCGTTTTATCGGGCGCCGGGGCAGACCGCTGCGGGCCATGGCCTGGGACTGGCGATTGCCCGGCGGGCGGCGGAGCGGCATGGCGGGACGCTGGTGCTCGCCAATCACCCGCAGGGCGGATTTGTGGCGAGTCTTGAATTGCCTCTCGTACCGGGGGCAATTGTCCAACCGTGAAACCAATGTGGGAGCGAGCCTGCTCGCGATAGCTTTTTGTCAGTCAATGGTGATGTGACTGGCTGCCCCCTATCGCGAGCAGGCTCGCTCCCACATTTATTTAGTGTGTCAGGCCTTTGCCGGCCAGGCGCTGACAAACTCCGCCAGATCAACCTTCTCGGCCACCCGCGGTTCTTTCTGCGGCGTGCCGAGGTACAGGAACGCAATCACCTCTTCGTCATCCGTCAGGCCCAAACCCTTGGCGACATGTTTCGAGTACGCCAGATCACCGGTGCGCCACACCGCGCCAATTCCCTGCGCGTAAGCCGCCAGCAGAATCCCGTGAGCCGCACAGCCTGCGGCCAGCAACTGCTCGGCCTTGGGGTATTTGACGTGATCCTGCAACTTGGCGATGACCACGACCACCAGCGGCGCCCGCAGCGGGCCGTTGCGTGCCTTGTCGATCATCGCTTCGGTGACTTCGCCTTCCTGCATCTGCGCAGCTTCGGCCAGCAACTCGCCCATCTGCTCACGCGCCGCGCCTTCGACGGTCAGGAAGCGATACGGCTGCAAATGGCCGTGATCCGGTGCGCGGGTCGCGGCGGCGAACAGCACTTCGCGCTGTTCGGCGGTGGGGGCCGGATCGATCAGTCGTGGAACGGAAACACGGTTGAGCAAAGCGTCGAGAGCCTGCATCGGCCACCTCCTGAAAAAAATGTCCGGCTATTCTAGCTGCAAGTGATCCAGACGCGTCGGTTTACATGCCTTGCACCGCAGGTAGAATGGCGCCCTTCCCACATCAGCCCGAGCGGACTTCATGGCGTTGCCGACCTTACGGATCATTGGTTTCATCATCGGCATCTTCCTGATCACCCTGGCCGTCGCCATGGTCGTGCCCATGGCCACCCTGGTGATTTTCGAGCGCACCGGCGATCTGCCGTCGTTCCTCTGGGCGAGCATGATCACCTTCGTCGCCGGCCTCGCGCTGGTCATTCCCGGTCGCCCGGAACACATTCACCTGCGCCCCCGGGACATGTACCTGCTGACCGTCAGCAGCTGGCTGGTGGTGTGCATTTTCGCCGCGCTGCCGTTTCTGCTGACCCAGCACATCAGCTACACCGACTCGTTCTTCGAAAGCATGTCCGGCATCACGGCCACCGGCTCCACCGTGCTCAACCATCTGGACGACATGTCCCCCGGCATCCTGATGTGGCGCTCGCTGCTGCACTGGATCGGCGGTATCGGCTTCATCGGCATGGCGGTGGCAATCCTGCCGCTGCTGCGCATCGGTGGCATGCGCCTGTTCCAGACCGAATCCTCGGACCGCTCGGAAAAGGTCATGCCCCGCTCGCACATGGTGGCGCGGCTGATCGTGGCGGCCTACGTCGGCATCACGATTCTCGGCAGCCTGGCGTTCTGGTGGGCCGGGATGAGCCCGTTCGATGCGATCAACCACGCGATGTCAGCGATTTCCACCGGCGGGTTCTCGACCTCCGACCAGTCCCTGGCCAAGTGGACGCAACCGGCGGTGCACTGGGTCGCGGTGGTGGTGATGATTCTCGGCAGTCTGCCGTTCACCCTGTACGTGGCGACGCTGCGCGGCAACCGTCGGGCGCTGATCAAGGATCAACAGGTGCAGGGTTTGCTCGGGATGTTGCTGGTGACCTGGCTGGTGCTCGGCACCTGGTACTGGTGGACCACCAACCTGCATTGGCTGGACGCGCTGCGCCATGTCGCGCTGAACGTGACGTCGGTGGTCACTACCACGGGGTTTGCGTTGGGGGACTACAGCCTGTGGGGCAATTTCTCGCTGATGCTGTTCTTCTATCTGGGCTTCGTTGGTGGCTGTTCCGGTTCGACGGCGGGCGGGATCAAGATCTTCCGTTTCCAGGTCGCCTACATTTTGCTCAAGGCCAACCTTAACCAGCTGATTCACCCACGGGCGGTGATCAAGCAGAAGTACAACGGTCACCGCCTCGACGAGGAAATCGTTCGTTCGATCCTGACGTTCTCGTTCTTCTTCGCGATCACCATCTGCGTGATCGCCCTGCTGCTGTCGCTGCTGGGCGTGGACTGGATGACCGCGTTGACCGGCGCCGCCAGCACCGTGTCCGGCGTAGGCCCGGGCCTGGGCGAGACCATCGGCCCGGCCGGCAACTTCGCCAGCCTGCCGGATGCGGCCAAGTGGATTCTGTCGTTCGGCATGCTGCTCGGCCGACTGGAGATCATTACGGTGTTTGTACTGTGTATTCCGGCGTTCTGGCGTCACTGATCGCCTTCGGCGCCTCCAGCAACCGCGCCCGGTAATCGCCGGGCGTGGTGTCGAACCAGCGACGGAAGGCGCGGAAGAAATTGCTCGGATCGGCAAACCCCAACAGATAGGCAATCTCCAGCAAGGTCATGCTCGGTTGCGCCAGGTATTGCTCGGCGAGTTCGCGGCGGGTGTCATCGAGCAACTGCTGAAAACTGGTGCCCTCCTCCTGCAAGCGTCGTTGCAAGGTACGCTGGGACAGGTGCAGGGTC
>Ga0209675_1001014_pt1 | contig 17608 bp, 23 predicted proteins | sample AraplaCol_mLB_r2_2_FD_184280 | JGI IMG/M metagenome (GOLD analysis project Ga0209675, IMG submission 184280) | Arabidopsis root microbial communities from North Carolina, USA - plate scrape MF_Col_mLB_r2 (SPAdes) (version 3) | ecosystem: Host-associated > Plants > Roots > Endosphere | place... | reverse complement strand
TCCGATTAAATCGGAAGGGGTTGACTCCGGCCTTGAGGCGAAGATATGTATCGCTACCGATTAAATCGGAAGTGATTAATATCCAACCCCGGAGCCCCCCCCCATGACCCAGCATTTCTCCGCGCCTGCCCAGCTTCAGGCCGTGCTTTACACCGCCCACACCCGCACCACCGGTGGCCGCGACGGCGCCGCCCGCAGCGACGATGGCCGCCTCGACCTCCGGCTGTCCCCGCCGGGCAGCAAGGGCGCCGGCACCAATCCCGAGCAGCTCTTCGCCGCGGGCTGGTCGGCCTGCTTCATCGGTGCCATGACCCGCGCCGCCGGCCAGCTCAAGGTCAGGCTGCCGGCCGATGTGGCCGTCGATGCCGAGGTCGACCTTGGCACCCTCGCCACCGGCGAATACCAGCTCGGCGCGCGGTTGAATGTCGGCCTGCCGGGTCTCGATCGCGGCATCGCGCGCCAGATCGTCGAGATGGCGCATCAGCTCTGCCCTTATTCGCGCATGAGCCGCGGCAATATCGACGTCACGCTGAACCTGGTCTGAGCCGAGAGAGAGAAGGGGCACGATCATGCAAAATCTCATCAACCCGTCGCGCCGTCATTTCCTCGGCGGTGCCGCCATGGCGATGGCCGCCGTGGAATTCGGCCTGGTCAGCGCGCAGTCGCGGGCGCAGGAAGCCGGCAGGCCGGCCTCGCTCGGTCTGCTGAAGCAGGTCAATGCCGGTACGCTCAGCATCGGTTATATCGAAGCCGGCCCGGGCAATGGTCCGGTGGCAATCCTGCTGCATGGCTGGCCTTATGACATCCACGCCTTCGCCGAGGTGGTGCCGCAGCTGACCGCCGCCGGCTATCGCGTGATCGTGCCCTACCTGCGCGGCTATGGCACGACGCGCTTCCTGTCGGATGCCACGCCGCGCAACGGCCAGCAGTCGGTGGTCGCGGTCGACATCATCGCCCTGATGGATGCGCTGAAGATCGAAAAGGCCGTCGTCGCCGGCTACGACTGGGGCGCCCGCACCGCCAATATCATGGCGGCGCTGTGGCCGCAGCGCGTGAAGGCGATGGTTTCGGTCAGTGGCTACCTGATCGGCAGTCAGGCCGTGAACCAGAATCCCCTGCCGCCGCAGGCCGAATTCGAATGGTGGTACCAGTTCTACTTCACCACCGAACGTGGCCGCGCCGGCTACGAGAAGAACCGCTACGAGTTCAACAAGCTGATCTGGCGGTTGGCCTCGCCGCAATGGAAGTTCGACGAGGCCACTTATGCGCGCTCGGCGGCGTCCTTCGACAATCCCGACCATGTCGCGATCGTGATCCACAACTATCGCTGGCGGCTTGGTCTGGTCGAAGGCGAGGCGCAGTATGACGCGCTGGAAAAGACGCTGGCGACTGGACCGGCCATCGCGGTGCCCACCATTACCATGGAGAGCGATGCCAACGGCGCGCCGCATCCGGACCCGAAGAACTATGCCGCGAAGTTCACCGGCAGGTACCAGCACCGCCACATCACCGGCGGCATCGGCCATAACCTGCCGCAGGAAGCGCCGCAGGCCTTCGCCCAGGCCGTGATCGACGTCGACCGTTTCTAGTGGAGTAAAACCATGACGCTGTTTGTCCTCGCCTATCTCGCCGGGCTGTTCACCATCGCCACGCCCTGCATCCTGCCCGTGCTGCCCTTCCTGCTGGCGCGGGCGGATACACCTTTCCGGCGCGGCGGCCTGCCGATGCTGCTGGGTCTTGCCATTGCCTTCGCGGCAGCGGCAAGCCTGGCGGCGGTGGCCGGCGGATGGGCGGTGGCGGCCGGCAGCTACGGTCGCGACATCGCACTGGCGCTGCTGGCGGTCTTCGGCCTGGCGCTGCTGTTCCCGCCGCTGGCCGACTGGCTCAGCCGGCCGCTGGTGGCGGCCGGCGCGACGCTGTCGCAGCGCGCAGCAGAACGCAACACCACGGCTGCGTCACTGCTGCTCGGCGTCGCCACCGGCCTGGTCTGGGCGCCCTGCGCGGGCCCCGTGCTGGGTCTGATCCTGACCGGCGCGGCGCTGAATGGCCCGAGCGCGGAGACGGCCCTCCTGCTGCTCACCTATGCGCTCGGCGCGGCGACCTCGCTGGCTGCCGTGCTGCTGTTCGGCCGCCGCGTGGTTGCAGGGGCTGGTGGCGGCCTACGCTGGGGCGAGGGGCTGAAGCGTCTGTCCGGTGCCGCCGTCATCGCCGGCACGGCCGCGGTGTGGAGCGGCCTCGATCTCGGCCTGCTGACGCGGCTGTCCTCGGCTGGCACGACACGGATCGAGGACTGCCTGCTGACGCTGCTGCGCGGCGGCAACGCCCAGGCGGCGGAGGCACAGCCGGTGCCGTTGACCGGTCCGTTGCGCGCGCTGCTGGGCGCGCAGCAGTGGCTAAATACCCAGCCGCTGCAGGCGTCCGATCTGCAAGGCAAGGTGGTGCTGGTGAATTTCTGGACCTATTCCTGCATCAACTGCCTGCGCGCACTGCCTTACGTGCGGGCCTGGGCTGAAACCTACAAGGACCGTGGCCTGGTGGTGGTGGGTGTGCACACGCCGGAATTCGCCTTCGAGAAGGATGCCGGCAATGTGCGCAAGGCGCTGGCCAATCTCGGCGTGAAGCATGCCGTGGCGCTCGACAACGACTTCGGCATCTGGCGTGCCTTCAGCAATCGTGGCTGGCCTGCGCTCTACCTGCTCGACGCCCGTGGCCAGATTCAGCATCAGGTGCTGGGCGAGGGCCGCTACGAGCAGACCGAAGCCAAGATCCGCGAGCTGCTGAACGAGGCCGGCAATAGCGTGGCCGGCGGCAAGGCTGGCGTGACGGCGACCAGCACGCAGGTGGCGGCGGATGAACGCAACCTGCGGTCCGGCGAGACCTATATCGGCTATCGCCAGTCAAGCGGCTTCGTCTCGCCCGACAGCCTGCAGGAAGACCTGCCCGCGCTGTACCGGCCGGCCACATCGCTGCGCACCAACCAGTGGAGTCTGGATGGCAAATGGACCGTCGGCGGCGAATACGCCACGCTGAACAGTAGCGACGGCGGGATCACCTACCGCTTCCATGCCCGCGACCTGCATCTGGTGCTGGCGCCGCCGTCACCGGATCGCCCGGTACGCTTCCGTGTCACCATCGACGGCAAAGCGCCGGGTGCGGATCACGGCTTCGACACGGACGCCGATGGCTGGGGCACCCTGACCGAAGATCGGCTGTATCAACTGGTTAGGCAGTCCGGCACGGTACGCGACCGGCTGTTTGAAATCACCTTTGCCGAGCCGGGCGTCCGCGCCTACGCCTTCACCTTCGGCTAGATGGTTACCGCAAGGGGCGCTAACCCCCTGTGACGGTGCGCCATATCTTGTGAAATGCGGTCCGCACCCTATCTGTGGTGCGGACCCATCGCACAGGATTTCCCATGACCGCGCAGACTTCCATCACGCTCCCCACTGTTTTGTTGAATGACGGCCGTTCCATCCCGCAGCTCGGGCTGGGCGTCTGGCAGGCCTCGAATGACCAGGCCGCGCAGGCGGTGCGCGCCGCGCTGCAGGCCGGCTATCGCCATGTCGATACCGCGGCGATCTACGACAACGAGACCGGCGTGGGCGAGGGCATCCGCTCGGCCGGGGTGAAGCGCGAAGAGATTTTCGTCACCACCAAGCTGTGGAACGACGCCCAAGGCGGTGACAGCGCGCTGAAAGCCTTTGACCAGAGCCTGAAGCGGCTGAAGCTCGACTATGTCGACCTCTACCTGATCCACTGGCCGGCACCGCGTAAAGATCGTTATGTCGAGAGCTGGAAGACGCTGGTGAGGCTACAGAAAGAGGGCCGGGCGAAATCGATCGGCGTCTCCAATTTCATGCCCGAGCATCTCGACCGCATCATTGCCGAGACCGGGGTGACGCCGGTTCTGAACCAGATCGAACTGCATCCGCACTTCCAGCAGGCCACGCTGCGCGCCGCCCATGCCAAGCGTAACATCGTCACCGAATCCTGGAGTCCGCTGGGGCAGGGCAAGCTTTTGAGCGATCCGGTGATCGCGGCGATTGCCGCCAAGCACAAGCGGACGCCGGCCCAGGTGATCATCCGCTGGCATCTCGACAGCGGACTGGTGGTGATCCCGAAATCGGTGACGCCGTCGCGTATCGTGGAAAATGCCGATGTCTTCGGCTTCAGCCTGGATGCCGACGACAAGGCCAGGATCGCCACGCTGGATGCGCAGAATGGCCGCCTCGGCCCTGATCCCCTGACGGCGGCGTTCTGACGCCTAGACCGCGCCTTCGTCGGGGATCGGCAGCACCCGGCCGCAATGCTTGCAGTGCACGGCATCCATGTCGTGGATCTGCAGCGCGCAGTCGGGGCATTCAAACCGCACCTTGTGCGGCCGGAAGATCGCCTGCAGCAGCCGCAGGAACAGGCTGACGCCGACGATCATGATCAGCACGGCGGTCAGCCGGCCGCCGGGCCCCACCAGCGTGATGTCGCCGAAACCGGTGGTGGTCAGCGTGGTGATGGTGAAATACAGCGCGTCGATATAGGTCTCGATGCCCTTGTTCACGCGATGCTGCGTCACATAGACCAGCGACGTGACGATGAAGACGAAGACGAACAGGTTCAGGCTGCGCTGGAACACGTCTTCATAGAGCCGGAATTTCGGCGAGACGGCGCGCAGGTCTTTCAGCAGGCGGTAGGACCGCAGCAGCCGCAAGGCGCGGAAGACGCGCAGGAAGCCGAGATTCTCCAGCAGCACCGGCAGGAAGAGCGAGGCAATCACGGCCAGGTCGACGGCTGTGTGGATGCTCACGATATGCTTGCGCCGGTCGTCCTCGGCATAGAGCCGCGCCAGCAGCTCCGTCACCATCAGAGTGCCGATCGTGTAATCCAGCACCAGGAGCCACCATTGCTCATCGCCCGCCGAGGCGACGATGAAAACGATGATGGTGAGGATGTCGAAGCCGACCAGCCCATAGCGGAAGCGGCGGGCATTGCGGCTGTCGCCGAAATACAGGCCACGAAGCCAGTTGCGCAGGGTGGTGGTCGCCAAGATGGCTGCCCCTTATCGGTTAAGTCCTTTCATTCTATGGGCTATTTCCGTGGTTGACGCAACCGCGCATCGCCTGTATTAAACCAAAAGGTTATTTAACGAGTAGGTTTAATTACTATGGCCACCGATCGTCTCAGCCTCACGCTCTCCGCCCTGGCCGACCCGACCCGTCGGGCGATCCTGGCGCGGCTGGCCACGGGCGAGGCGAGCGTGAATGAACTGGCCGAGCCTTTCGAGATGAGCCTGCCGGCAGTGTCCAAGCACCTGAAGGTGCTGGAACGCGCCGGCCTGATCACGCGCGGTCGTGCGGCGCAGTGGCGACCCTGCCGGCTGGATGCCGGGCCGCTGCGCGACGTTGCCGGCTGGCTCGAAGGCTATCGCCAGTTCTGGGATGCCAGCCTCGACCGGCTGGATGCGTATCTCACGCGGATGGAAAAAGAGGGCGGATAAGCCTGCCACCTCGCCGTGTCCTCGACCTGACACCCGTCAACTCAGACAGAAGAGACCTGCCATGCTTGATATCCTTGCCATTGTCGCAGCCGTTTTGCTGTTCGCCATTGCGGTCGTGCTGATCCTCGCCGCCAACAAGCCCGATGAATTCCGTGTCGCCCGCAGCGCCAGCATCCAGGCGCCGCCGGAAAAGATCGCGCCCTATATCAACGACCTGCGCCGCCATATCGAATGGTCGCCGTGGGAAAAGATGGACCCGGCCATGATCCGCAGCTTCAGCGGCAATCCGGCCGGCGTCGGTCAGCATTACAACTGGGACAGCAAGAAGCAGGTCGGCGCCGGCAGCCTGCAGATCACCGAGATCACCGCGGGCAAGACACGGATGAATCTGGATTTCACCCGGCCGTTCAAGAGCAACAACTTCGTCGAATTCGCCTTCGAGCCGAAAGGCGATGCAACCCAGGTAACCTGGAGCATGAACGGCATCACGCCCTTCTGGGCCAAGATCATGCATGTCTTCTGCAATGCCGAGAAGATGTGCGGCGATGCCTTCAACCAGGGCCTGTCCGACCTCAAGCTGCTGGCCGAAAAGTAAACCGCTGCACTGATGACCCGGGCGGCCGATTACTGCCCGGGTGATGGCGCGGCGATGCCGCCTGCGCTTTCATCGCGTCTTCCCCTGAAAGAAAGAGAAAACCATGTTGAAGATTCTTGCCGGTGTCGCCGGCATTGTCGTGCTCTGTATCGTCGTGGTGCTGGGCCTGGCGGCCACCAAGCCCGATGAATTCCGTGTTGCCCGCAGCACCAGCATCAAGGCGTCGCCGGAAAAGATCGCGCCCTACATCAACGACCTGCGTCGCCATGTCGAATGGTCGCCCTGGGAAAAGATGGATCCCGGCATGGCGCGCAGCTATAGCGGCAACCCGGCCGGTGTCGGCCAGCATTACGACTGGGACAGCAAGAAGGATGTCGGCGCCGGCAGCCTGCATATCACCGAGATCACGGCCGCGCGCACGAAGATGAACCTCGACTTCGTCCGGCCGTTCAAGAGCAACAATTTCGTCGAATTCGCCTTTGAGCCGAAAGGCGAGGCGACCCAGGTGACCTGGACGATGAATGGCGTGACGCCCTATTGGGCCAAGATCATGCATGTCTTCGTCGATGCCGACAAAATGGTCGGCGGGGCCTTCGATCAGGGCCTGTCGGACCTGAAGCAGCTGGCCGAAAAGTAACAGCCACCTTGCGAATCGCCGCGTCAGTCCGGCATAAAGCTCCAATCCACCTTTACCGGACTGGCGCGCGATGAGCATCACCATCTACGGCATCAAGAACTGCGACACCATGAAGAAGGCCTTCACCTGGCTGACCGATCATGGCATCGCGCATGATTTCCATGACTACAAGGCCAGCGGCGTCAGCAAGGCGAAGCTGGAAGCCTGGTGCAAGGAGCTTGGCTGGGAAACCGTGCTGAACCGCGCCGGCACGACATTCCGCAAGCTGCCCGATGCGGACCGCGAAAACCTGACCCGGGCCAAGGCCATTGCGCTGATGCAGGCGCAGCCCTCGATGATCAAGCGGCCGGTTCTGGATATCGGCGGTCGCCTGCTGATCGGCTTCAAGCCTGATCAGTATGCGGAGGCATTCAAGGGCAAGGCCAAGCGCCGTTAGGCCGGCCCGGCACAGGCCCCGCTAGGAAAGCAGCCTCCGCCATTCTATCCTGACCCGACCTGCTACCGCAGGGCGGGAGGGCGTGTGACATCGCACGAACCGGTACCGACCGATCCGAAAGACAAGCGCGTGCAATACACGCGCATGCCGGTGGTCGATGCGCTCGATACCGATGCCTTCCGCTTTGTCTTCGAGCTGTGGCGGGCGCGGCGTCGTGGCCGTCCGCTGCCGGCGCGCGGCGATTTCGATCCGCTCGATCTCAAGCCGGTGCTGGCGCGGCTCATGCTGATCGAGGTGCAGGATGACCCGCCCGATTTCCGCTACCGCCTCGCCGGCACGCATTCGCGTGACCTGACCGGACAGGAATGGACCGGGCGCTCGATCCGCGAACTGGTACCGCAGCAGCATGCCCGGCTGCTGTGGAACGATCTCTGCGAGATGCAGCAGACCCTGCAGCCGCAATATGTGCGGCTGGATATCATCAGCGCGGTGGGCGAGCCGCTGTCCTACCGCGTGCTGCGCCTGCCGCTGGGCAGCGACGGCAAGCGGATGGACATGGCGATGGTAGTGCAGGATTACGGCGATACCCTGCCGTTGCTGCGCAAGTATTTCGACGATGAACGCCAGCGCCAGCCTTGATCCGCCGCGCAGGGGTGCCAGTTTCAACCGTAGCCCGAAGTTCAGAAAAGGGACCTGCGCGGCGGGGCCACCGCGCGCTAGGATCGGCCGCGCGACACCGGAGCTCCCATGACCCTGCTGTATCTTGACGACCTGAGCATTGGCCAGCGCTTCACCAGCGCGCCCCACGTGGTGGAGGAGGCCGAGATCAAGGCTTTCGCGACCCAGTACGACCCGCAGCCCTTCCATCTCGATCACGAGGCAGCGAAGGCCACGATCTTCGGCGGCCTGGCCGCCAGCGGCTGGCATACCGCCGCCATCACCATGAAGCTGCTGGTCGGCTGCACGCCGCTGGCCGGCGGCATCCTGGGCGCCGGCGGCGAACTCGCCTGGCCGAAGCCAACCCGGCCTGGCGACAGCTTGCAGGTGACGGCCGAGATCACCGAGATCATCCGCTCGAAATCCCGGCCCGATCGTGGCTCGGCCATGATGCGGATCGAGACGAAGAACCAGCATGGCGAACTGGTGCAGACCTTCAGCGTCCGCACCGTGGTGCCGGTGAAGCCGGCCTAGTCTTCCTGCCGGGACCGCGCTATGTGATGGGCCTCGCCACTTCCGGAGCCCCCAGGAAATCTCCATGTCCATCTCGATGTATGATGCCGCCGTGCCGGTCTTCACCCGCATGCTCGGCATGCTGTCCACCCTGCTGACCAAGGCCGAGGCCTTTGCCGCGGAGAAGAATATCCCGGCCGCCGATCTGCTGGAGGCGAGGCTGGCGCCCAACATGTTCACGCTGACGCGCCAGATCCAGGCGGCCTGCGACGCCGCCAAGTTCGGCGTCGCGCGTCCCTCCGGCGTCACGCCGCCGAGCGATCCCGACACCGAGACCACGGTGGCCGAACTGCAGGCGCGCATCGCCAAGACCAAGGCTTTCATCGCCGGCGTCGATACGACGGCTTTCGAGGGCGCGGAGTCGCGGCCGGTGACGCTGAAGACCTCGGGCGGCGAGATGCCGTTCACCGGCAAGGACTATCTGCTGGCTTTCGCGCTGCCGAACTTCTTCTTCCATGCCGTAACGGCCTACGACATCCTGCGCCACAAGGGCCTGTCGCTGGAAAAGAAGGATTATCTGGCGCTGCGCTGATTACTGGCCGTCGAAGCGGCGGCTGAAGATCACGCGCGGCTCCTCGATGTAGCCGATGGCCTCGTAGAAGGCGCGCACCTTGTCGTTCTCGGGGCGCACCATCAGCATCACCTTGGGGATGCCGCGCGCCTTCACCCAGTCCTCTGCAGCAGCAACCAGCTTGCGGCCGAGGCCGCCTTTCTGCAGGACGGGCGAGACGGCGAGGTAGTAAAGCCACGCGCGATGGCCGTCATGGCCGACCATGACGCTGCCGACAACCTTGCCGCCATCCTTGCCGATCAGAATGGTCGATTCTGGCTTCGAAACGCAGGTGTCGATATCGCTGCCGGGATCGTTCCAGGGCCGCGTCAGGCCGCAGGCTTCCCACAGCGCGATCACGGCTGCGCGGTCGGAGGACTGATACGGCCTGATCTGCATCTTAGTGTTCTGCCATCAATGTTCGGCTTGGGCCGCGCGGATCGATTCCACGCGGATTTCCTCGGTGAGGCGCGCCTTGTACGCCGCGAATTCCGGCGTGGTCTTCACGGTGTAATGGCGCGGATGTGGCAGATCGATGGCGATGTCGCATTTCACCTTGCCGGGGCGGGCGGTCATCACCAGCACGCGGTTGGCCATGAAGATGGCCTCGTCGATGTCATGGGTGACGAACAGCACGGTCTTCTTGTGCTGCTCCCAGATGCCGAGCAGCAGCTCCTGCATCAACGCGCGGGTCTGGTTGTCCAGCGCGCCGAAGGGCTCGTCCAGCAGCATGATCTTGGGATCGTTGGCGAGCGCGCGCGCCAGGGCCGTGCGCTGCTGCATGCCACCCGAAAGCTGCTTGGGGAAGTGGTTCTCGAAACCGCGCAGGTTCACCTGGTTGATGAAGTGGTCGGCGATCTCGGCCTGCTGCCTGTCGGCGATGCCCTTCTCGCGCAGGCCGAAGCAGATATTCTGCCGCACGGTCAGCCAGGGGAAGAGGGTGTAGCTCTGGAACACCATGCCGCGATCCGGACCCGGCTCGCGTACGACGGCGCCATCCAGCTGCACGCTGCCGGTGGTCGGCTGGTCGAGGCCGGCGACGATGCGCAGCAGAGTGCTCTTGCCGCAGCCCGACGGGCCTAGAATGGTGATGAAGTCGTTGTCTTCGACCGACAGGGTGGTCGGTTCCAGCGCGCGGGTCGGCTCGCCGCCGCGCACGCCGGGGAAAACGCGACTGACGTTTTCGATGCGGAGCTTGCTCACTTGATGAAATACCAGGGATAGAGGCGCTGGTTGGCCTGCTTGAACAGGTAGTCGGAGATCAGTCCGATCAGGCCGATGATGAAGATGCCGAAGATCATCTGCCCGGTATCGAGCAGTCGCTGGCTGTCCATGATCATATGGCCGATGCCGCTCTGCGCGCCGATCAATTCGGCGACGATCACATAGGTCCAGGCCCAGCCCAGCACCAGGCGCAGTGTTTCTGCAATCTGAGGGGTTGCACCCGGAAGCAGCACGCGCAGCACGATGCCGGCGCGCTTGGCGCCCAGCGTCTTGGAGGCTTCGACCAGATCGAGCCGGCTGCCGCCGACGATCACGGCGACCATCAGCACGATCTGGAAGAACGAGCCGATGATGATGACCGACAGCTTCTGCGCCTCGCCGACGCCGGCCCACAGGATCAGCAGCGGAATGAAGGCCGAGGCGGGCAGGTAGCGGGCAAAGGAGATGAAGGGCTCGAAGAAGGCCTCCACGCTCTTGAAGGCGCCCATCAAGATGCCGAGCGGGACGGCGAAGACGGCGGCGATGACGAAGCCGCCCAGCACGCGCCAGATGGTGATCGCGATATCGGCGTGGAAATTATACTGGGTGAACAGCTCGATGCCGGATTTCGCGGCCTTCAGCGGATCGGCAAGAAACAGCGGCGGCACGATGCCGCCGAAGGTGACGGCGCCCCAGAGGACGAAGAACACCACGAAGAAGAGAATCCCCAGGGCGGTGCGGCGCCCTGGGGAAACGGGTTTAAGCGGATCGAACACTTAAAGTCCTGACTGATAGATGCGTTACTTGATGAAGCTGTCGTCGACGAGCGCCTTGAGGTCCGGGATCGCCTTGATCACGCCCGATTCCAGCTGGATGTCGGCGGCTTCCTTCATGAAAGCCTGCAGCTCGCCCTTGAAATAGGCCTGGTTGGCGGCCTTGTCCTGCCAGGCGATGAAGCTGGCCGACTTGGCGAAGTCCTCGCCGGTCTGCTTCACCTTGGCGCCCATGATCTCGTTCGACTTGGCCGGTTCCTTCTTGATCATGTCCAGCGCGTCGAAGAAGCCGTTGACCACGCCCTGCACGACCTTCGGGTTCTTCTTGATGTAGTCGGGCTGGAAGGCGACCATGTCGACCACGACCGGATATTCGATCGTGGTGTGCAGGATCTTGCCCGAATTCGGCGCGTTGCGGATCGAGGAGAGATACGGCTCGTAGGTCGAGGCGGCGTCATACTGGCCGGCAACGAAGGCCTGGGCGGCCGGATTCGGGGCGAGGGTCGCGTACTGCACGTCCTTCGGGCCCATGCCGTTACGATGCAGCATCACCATCAGCACGAAATAGGGCGTGGTGCCGGCGCCGTCGACGGCGATGGTCTTGCCCTTCAGTTCCTTGATGGAGTTGATGTTGTTGCGCACGGCCAGACCGTCGCCGCCCTTCGACTTGTCGAGCAGCAGCACCTGGGACAGCGGGATGCCGGCGGCGGTCCAGGCCACATAGGTGTCGACCGTGGTGGCGACCGCCTGGGTGGCGCCGGCGGCGACCGTCAGATGACGCTCTTTCTGCGGGATGAACTTGATCTCGACGTCGACGCCGTTCTTCTTGAACAGGCCGGCCTCGGCGGCCAGCGTCAGCGGGGCAAAGCCGGTCCAGCCGCTCATGCCCAGCACGATCTTCGGCATGTCCTGCGCCATGGCCGGTACGGCGGCAAACAGAGCCAGGGCGGCAGCAGCGCCCGTCATCCACGTCTTCTTCATGTCCCAAACCCCCGGAGAGTGTCGGTTGCAGCCCTCATGGCTACAACGCAGATGCACAATTTAAGACCGTGGCGCGAAACACGGCAAGTCAAATAATCATGTATAGACAAGTGAACCGGCCGGGCCTTAGGCTGGGCCCATAATCAGGCGGAGGGACTCGCGATGAACTACCGATTGCAGCCCGGAAAACTCCCCTTGGGCGAGATTGCCGCGCTCTATCGCGCGTCGGTGGAAATTTCAGGCCCGCTTCAGATCGAGATCGATGCCACCGCCCGCGGCCCTGTGGATAACAGCGCCGCCGTAGTCGCGCGCGCCGCCGCCGGCGCCGATGCGGTCTATGGAATCAACACCGGTTTCGGCAAGCTGGCCAAGGAGCGTATTCCGCCGGCCAAGGTCGCCGAACTGCAGCGCCGGCTGGTGCTCAGTCATGCGGTCGGCACCGGTCCGCTGCTGCCCGATGCCATCGTGCGGCTGATCCTGCTGCTCAAGATCAATTCGCTCGCGCAAGGGCTGTCTGGCGTGCAGTGGAGCACGATCGCGGCATTGCAGGCGCTGCTCAATGCCGATGTGCTGCCCTGCATTCCGGCTCAAGGGTCGGTCGGCGCGTCGGGCGATCTCGCGCCGCTTGCGCATCTTGTGCTGCCGCTGATCGGCGAGGGCAGGGTGCGCATCAAGGGCGTGGAGACCGATGCCGCCGCCGGTCTGAAGGCCGCGGGCATCGCGCCGCTCACGCTCGGGCCGAAGGAAGGCCTGGCGCTGCTGAACGGCACGCAGGTCTCGACCGCGCTGGCGCTGGCCGGACTGTTCGCCACCGAAGACGCAGTGGCGGCGTCGCTGGTGATCGGCGCGCTCAGCACCGATGCGGCGGCCGGCAGCGACACGCCCTTCGATCCGCGCATCCATGCAGCGCGCGGCCAGCCGGGCCAGATCGCGGTGGCCGACCTGCTGCTGCATCTGCTGGAAGGTTCATCGATCCGCGCCTCGCATCGCACCGGCGACGAGCGCGTGCAGGACCCGTACTGCCTGCGCTGCCAGCCGCAGGTGATGGGTGCGGTGCTCGATATCCTGCGCAATGCCGCCGCCACGCTGAGCATCGAGGCCAACGGCGTGTCCGACAATCCGCTGGTTTTTGGTGAGGGTGAAATTCTCTCCGGCGGCAACTTCCATGCCGAGCCGGTGTCGTTTGCTGCCGACATCATCGCCCTGGCGCTGGCCGAGACCGGCAATATCGCCGAGCGGCGCATTTCGCTGCTGGTCGATCCGGTCTTAAGCGGCCTGCCGGCCTTCCTGGCGCCCAATCCCGGAATCAACTCGGGCTTCATGATCGCGCAGGTGACGGCGGCGGCGCTGGCCTCGGAAAACAAGCAGCGCGCCCATCCGGCCAGCGTCGATACCATCCCGACCTCGGCCAACCAGGAAGACCATGTCTCGATGGCGGCCCATGCGGGCTATCGCCTGCTTGCCATGGCGGAAAATCTCGCCGGCATTCTGGGGGTGGAATGGCTCTGCGCCGCGCAAGGGATCGAACTGCGCGCGCCGCTCACGACATCGCCGCGCCTGCGGGCAGCGCATGCGCTGCTGCGCGGCCGTGTCGCCTTCATGGGCGAGGACCGTTACCTGGCGCCGGATCTCGCTGCCGCCAAGCAGATGGTGCAGGACGGCGCGTTGCGCCGCCTGCTGGGTGCATCCTTACTTCAGTGACTCATCCGACGAGACGGCGCGGCAATAGGCCAGCGTGACGCCGAAGATGACGAAAGCGGCGACGACGCCACAGAGGAAAATCTGCTGGACCAGCGGCATGACAGGGTTCCTTTCTTGGGCCGGGATGGCCATGACCCGAGGCTAGGATCTCTGCCGCAGCGCAACCTTGATCTCGATCAAGGGATCGCGAATCGCTACAACGCCGATTCTGTGCGCAGTACAAGGCCTTGTGACGTGCCGCGCGGCTTGTCTGGCGCGCCGGATATGCGTTACCTCACAGGACCCGCTGCGGATATTCCGATTCTGTCTGACGGGTGTGAATCCGCAGAAGGTCAGGAGAGGGCTATGAACAAGGCTGATTTGATCGAGATCGTGCGCGAGACCGCGGGCAGCACCAAGGCCGCCGCCGGCGAGGCCGTGGATGCGATCTTCGAGGCGATGGCGAAGTCGTTGAAGAAGGATGGCAGCTTCACCATCGTCGGCTTCGGTACTTTCAAGGTGTCCAAGCGCGCCGCGCGCAAGGGCCGCAACCCGCAGACCGGCGAGACGATCAAGATTGCAGCCTCCAAGTCGGTGCGCTTCAAGGCCTCGACCCAGCTGAAAGGCCGGCTGTAAGTTTTCTGGCGTTTTGCCAAAGCAAAAGGCCCGCTTTTCAGCGGGCCTTTTTCATGTCCGGGAAAGCTGCTCTTACGCGAGATGTAGCTTGAAGAAGGCCACCGCCTTGCTCCAGCCGTCTTCCGCCTGCTCCTTGCGGTAGCTCGGGCGATAGTCGGCATGGAAAGCATGCGGCGTGTCGGGATAGACGTAGAAGACGGCCGGCTTCTTCGCCGCCGCCAGTGCGTCCTTCATCTTGTCGACGGTGTCGTTCGGGATGCCCTGGTCGGCGCCGCCATAGAGGCCCAGCACCGGCGCCTTCAGATCTTTCACCAGGTCGATCGGATGCTTCGGCGTCAGTTCGCTCGACTGGCCGACCAGGCGGCCATACCAGGCCACGCCGGCCTTCACCTTCGGGTTATGCGCGGTGTAGAGCCAGGTGATGCGGCCACCCCAGCAGAAGCCGGTGATGCCCAGCTTGGCGGGGTTGCCGCCGTTCTTGGCGGCCCAGGCGGCGGTGGCGTCGAGATCGGCCATCACCTGCGCATCCGGCACCTTGGCGGCGGCAGCCTGCGCGCCGGCCATGTCGGTCACCTTGCTCATGTCGGCCTGGCGCGCGTAGAGATCGCCGGCGATTGCCTGGAAGCCCTGCTTGGCGAAGCGGCGGCAGGTGTCCTTGATGTATTCGTGCACGCCGAAGATTTCCTGCACGACGAGAATGGTGGGGAAGGGACCCTTGCCGGCCGGCTGGGCGCGGTAGGCCTTCATGTTGCCGCCCTTGACCGGAATGTCGACCTCGCCGGCCACGAGGCCAGTGTCGTCGGTCTTGATGGCGGTCTGGCCCATCACCGGGCCGGCGGCCACGGTGAAGCCGGTGATCAGGCTGGTGGCCATGAACGAGCGGCGGTTGAAATCGACCTTGGGCATCAGGCTGAGCAGATCAGCGTTCATTGGTGTCTCCCGGGATAAGCCGGCCTTGCAGATTGCGCCGGCGAACAGAGGCAGCAGGATAAGGAAGCTGCCCCATCGCCGTCGATAACAAAGCCGTGAGATCGGCCGATATCTGCCCAAAAGCGGAAGCGGCTAGCCGAAGGTGCGGATGACGAAGGCGACGCCGGCGAAGATCGCCAGCCAGATCGCGGCAAAGGTCAGGATGCGCGTGCTCTTCCACGGCAGGCGCAGCACCGCCGGCAGGATCAGCAGGACGGACAAGAGAAGGGCGGCGAGTTGCAACCAGTCAGCCTGGTTCATGTCGCCGCCCTTTCAGGAACAGATCGATTTTAACGGCTGGATCAATCAGCCGACGAAACCTTGGCGCCCGGCGCGCGCTGGCACATGCGGTGCAGGCGGGTGGCTTCCGGCTCCTTGAAGGAGAGGAAACGCATCTCCAGGCCGCTGACCACCTTGTAGGAGGGGTTTTGCTCGGCGGTCGGGCCCTGGTACTTCGCCGGCGTGGTATGCACCACCGACATGACGTTCTCGGGGCTGATGCGCATCTCGATCTTGCCGCCATCGGCGGTGTTGTCGGTGGCGCAGACCTTGCCGAGCTGGCGGTCGAAGCTTTTCACGCGGTCGTATTTCGGGTCGGCGACGCCATCCGGCACGGTGCTGCTGGCGCTGCTGGCCAGCAGGGCGGGGCGATAGCGGTGGAATTCAGCCGTTGCCAGCACGATGCTGCCATAGGGGAAGAAGATTTCGACATCGTCGAGCCGGGCATGCTCGCCCAGGCGGCCATCCACCACAGGCAGCTCGATCACGCGATAGCTGGGCAGGCGGGTGACGTCTTCGTTCAGGCGGATGATGCCGCGGTCGTTGCCGCGATCCTTGGCGCGCTCGATCTCGAACGGCACGGCGGCGGTCGGCTTGGCGGCCTTGCTGCCCTTGCTCTGGGCCTGGGCGGCCAGCGGAGCGAGGCCGGCGACGGTGACAGACAGCACGGCTGCTGCAATCCAGAATCGACGCATGAAGGACTCCCCCTCGAAGCGGATCGCCCGACTGGCGATACGGGCGTTTGTCGCCATTGATATACCGAATGTGGCGCGAGACTAATCGATTTTGCGATTCTTGCCAAGAGTCCAAGAGTTATCAAATGGTTACCAGTAAATTTGGGAGTCTTCCGGGCTTTGCCATCGTTGGCCGATCCGGGTAATGTACCGCCGCTTTCAGGCCGACCCTCATGTCGTATGGGCCGGCCTGTTGTTGCTTGAGGAGTGGCGCGTGGCCAATTTTATCGAGGAAGTCGACGAGGAAGTCCGGCGCGACCGGATGGAAACCCTGTGGAAGCGGTTCAGCCCGTTCATCATTGGGGCCGTCGTCATTCTGCTGCTGGCGGTCGCCGGCTATCAGGTCTGGAAGCATTTTCAGGACGAGAAGACCGCCGCCGCTGGCGCCGCCTTCAGCGCCGCACTGACCCAGGCGCAGAGCGGCAAGCAGACCGAGGCGGCGCAGGCGCTGGCCGAGATGGCCAAGACCGCGCCCAAGGGTTTCGCCCAACTGGCCCGCTTCCAGCAGGCCGCCATCCTGATCGAAGCCAAGGACATTCCGGCCGCCATTGCCGTCTATGATGCCATCGCCGCCGACAGCGGCGTCGAGACGCGCTTCCGCGACCTCGCCCGTTATCTCGCCGCCTTCCACGGGCTCGACAGCCTGGAGGCCGATCTGCTGCGCCAGAAGCTGGCCGGTATCAGCGCCGACAGCCCCTGGTCGGCCAATGCGCGCGAGCTGCAGGCTTTGATTGATCTCAAGACCGGCAATACCGAAGCCGCCCGCAAGCAGCTTACCGCGCTGTCTGACGACCCGCTCGTCGCGGCCGGCCTGCGCGGCCGCGCTGCCGAATTGCTGGCCGCGCTCGGCGGTCCGGTCCAGTAAGCCCATAACAGAAGGCCCGTTTATGAAGCGCATCGCCGTTCTGCTTCTTGCCGCCGTCAGCCTGACGGCCTGCGAAACGCTCGACGACTGGTTCGGTAGCCCGGACAAGACGCCGCGCGCGCAGGGCGAGCGCATCTCGGTGCTGACTTTCGACAGCCAGCTCGATCCCGATCCGCAGCTGGCGGAAACGCCGGTCAGCCTGCCCAAGCCCTGGCGGAACACCGAGTGGCCGCAGGCCGGCGGTTATCCGGGCCATGCCATGCAGCATCTCGAGGTGGGCGACAGCCTGCGCCGCGCCTGGACCGCCAGCATCGGCGAGAGCGCCGACGACACCAAGAAAATCCTGGCCCAGCCGGTGATCGCCGACGGCCGCGTCTTCACCATGGATTCGGAAGCCAATGTCAGCGCCTTCGATGTGACGAATGGCCGGCGCCAGTGGCGCATCAGGCTGACGCCGCGCAAGGAAGACGAGGGCGCGATGGGCGGCGGTCTGGCTTATCATGCCGGCAAGCTGATCGCGACCACCGGCTATGGCGACGTCTTCGCCAT
>Ga0209675_1001000_pt1 | contig 17802 bp, 19 predicted proteins | sample AraplaCol_mLB_r2_2_FD_184280 | JGI IMG/M metagenome (GOLD analysis project Ga0209675, IMG submission 184280) | Arabidopsis root microbial communities from North Carolina, USA - plate scrape MF_Col_mLB_r2 (SPAdes) (version 3) | ecosystem: Host-associated > Plants > Roots > Endosphere | place... | reverse complement strand
AACATGCCAAGGGCATGGTCGTGCCGGCCACGCTGTTCGAGGAATTCGGCTTCGACTACATCGGCCCGATCGACGGTCATGACCTGGAATCGCTGGTGCCGACGCTGCAGAACATCCGCCAGCGCGCCCTGGAAGGCCACGGCCCGCAGTTCCTGCACGTGGTGACCAAGAAGGGCCAGGGCTACAAGCTGGCCGAGGCCGACCCGATCCTGTATCACGGCCCGGGCAAATTCAACCCCGCCGAGGGCATCCGCCCGTCTGCCAAGCCGTCGCGCAAGACATACACGCAGGTGTTCGGCGAATGGCTGTGCGACATGGCCGCCGCCGACAAGCGCCTGATCGGCGTGACGCCGGCCATGCGCGAAGGCTCGGGCATGGTGGAGTTCGAGAAGCGTTTCCCGGATCGTTACTACGACGTGGGCATTGCCGAACAGCACGCCGTGACGTTTGCCGGGGGCCTGGCCTGCGAGGGTCTGAAGCCGGTCGTGGCGATCTACTCGACGTTCCTGCAGCGCGGCTACGATCAGCTGATCCACGACGTGGCGCTGCAGAACCTGCCGGTGGTGTTCGCGCTGGACCGCGCCGGCCTGGTGGGCGCCGACGGCGCCACGCACGCCGGTGCGTACGATATCCCGTTCCTGCGTTGCATCCCGAACATGATGGTGATGACGCCGGCCGACGAGCAGGAATGCCGCCAGCTGCTGACCACGGCATACCAGCAGGATTGCCCGACCGCCGTGCGCTACCCGCGTGGCGCGGGCGTGGGCGTGGCTACCGAGGCCGCGCTGACGGCGCTGCCGCTGGGCAAGGGCGAGATTCGCCGCGCAGGCCAGGCGCGTGCCGGCCAGCGCGTGGCCATCCTGGCATTCGGTTCGATGCTGCATCCGTCGCTCGCGGCTGCGGATGCGCTCGATGCCACCGTGGCCAACATGCGTTTCGTGAAGCCGCTGGACGTTGACCTGGTCAAGCAGCTGGCCGCGAACCATGACTACCTGGTGACGGTGGAAGAGGGTGCGACGATGGGCGGCGCCGGCAGCGCCGTGCTCGAAGCACTGGCCGAGGCCGGCATCGAGATTCCGACGCTGGTGCTGGGGCTGCCCGACAAGTTCATCGATCACGGCGATCCGGCTTTCCTGCTGTCGCAGTGTGGCCTGGATGCCGCTGGCATCGAGCGTTCGGTGCGCGAGCGTTTCGCGCTGACCGGGCAGCCGGTGAAGGTGGCCACGCGCGTCGCCTGACGGCCAGTCGCCAGCACGCTTTGCCCGGGACCGGCGCGGATTATCCGCGCCGGTTTTGTTTTGGCTGTCCGCAAACGGCAGGAAGCTGCATCGGCGGGCCATTGTCCGCAGGAAATACGCGGATTCACGCGTGGGCGCGGCAGCACCTTCCAATATTGCGTAGAATCGCCATTCCCATTTTTGTGTTCGCAGCTGCGGGCCGGCGCCCCCCTCCTTTTCTGTCCGGACCCGTCGTTTCACACTCGTTGCGCGGCGTGGAGAAATCCTGCGAAAACGCCGCGACCGTAAGGATGGCCGTCATCCCCTGACGACGTCCTGGAGGAAACCGTAGATGAATGACATCAATCCCGCCTTCGTGATGCCCGACGTGCAATCGAGCGTCGATACCCGCCAGATCGTGATCCAGCGCGTGGGCGTCAAGGGCGTGCGATATCCGCTGACACTGAAGACGCCGGCTGGCGACATCGGCACTGTTGGCACGTTCAACCTGGACGTACGCCTGCCGGCGGACCAGAAGGGCACGCATATGTCGCGTTTCGTGGCGCTGCTGGAAGACAACCGCGCGCCGCTGGACCTGGCCCGGTTCCGTGCGCTGCTCGACGACATGCTGGTGCGCCTGGAAGCCGATGCCGGCCGCATCGAGGTATCGTTCCCGTACTTCATCAGCAAGACCGCGCCGGTGTCGGGCGTGCAGTCGCTGCTGGACTACGAAGTGACGCTGGCCGGCGAGAAGCGCGACGGGCAGACACGCCTGTTCCTGACCGCGCTGGTGCCGGTCACGAGCCTGTGCCCGTGCTCGAAGAAGATCTCGCAGTACGGCGCGCATAACCAGCGATCGCACATCACCATGCAGGTGGAACTGGCCGGCGACCTGGATGTGGAAACGCTGGTGCGCATGGCCGAGGAAGAGGCATCGTGCGAGCTGTGGGGCCTGCTCAAGCGTCCCGACGAAAAGTTCGTGACCGAGCGCGCCTACGAGAACCCGAAGTTCGTGGAGGACCTGGTGCGCGACATCGCCATGCGTCTGAATGCCGATGAACGGATCGTGGCGTACACGCTGGAAGCCGAGAACTTCGAGTCGATCCACAATCACAGCGCCTACGCCGTGATCGAGCGCGACAAGCGCGTCGCGTAAGCGTTCGAGGTGGCTCCCCGCTTCCGCCCGGCGCGGGCGGGGAGAACTAGCTGTCCTGCGAAGCCGGCGTGCCGGCAGGGGCCGGCAGGCGGATATCGGACAAATCCCAGCGCGGCGTGACGCCGTAGTCGTAGCCATGTCGCGCCAGCTGGGGCGCGGCCTGCAGGCGCATGGCGCCGGCAAAGGCGATCATCGCCCCGTTGTCGGTACAAAAGGCCAGGTCGGGGTAGTACACGTCCACCTTGCGGCGGCGGCCCATCTCGTCGAGCCGCTCGCGCAGCTGCCGGTTGGCGCCGACGCCGCCGGCCACCACCAGCCGCTTGTGGCCGGTCTGCTTGAGCGCGTTGAACGACTTTGCGGCCAGCACGTCGACGATGGCATCGACAAACGACCGCGCCAGGTTGGCCCGGTCCTGCTCGCAGGCGTTGCCGAGCTTGCGCGTCTGCGTCAGCACGGCGGTCTTGAGCCCCGCGAACGAGAAATCGAGATTGCCGGAATGGAGCATCGGCCGTGGCAGATCGAACGCGCCGGGATTGCCGAATTCGGCCAGCCGCGACACCTCGGGGCCGCCCGGATAGCCGAGGCCCAGCAGCTTGGCGGTCTTGTCGAACGCTTCCCCTGCGGCGTCGTCGAGCGTTTCGCCCAGCAGCGTGTAGTCGCCAATGCCTTTGACTTCCATCAGCTGGGTGTGGCCGCCCGACACCAGCAGCGCGACGAACGGGAACGGCGGCGGGGCATCGGTCAGCAGCGGCGAAAGCAGGTGTCCTTCCAGATGGTGAACGCCCACCATCGGCACATCCAGCGCAAAGCCCAGCGCGTTGGCCACCGAGGCGCCCACCAGCAGCGCACCGGCCAGGCCGGGCCCCTGGGTATAGGCGATGGCGTCGATGTCCTTGCGCTGGCGGCCGGCATCGTCCAGCACCTGCTGCAACAGCGGCAGCACGCGGCGGATATGGTCACGCGACGCCAGTTCCGGCACCACGCCACCGTATTCGCGATGCATGGCGATCTGCGAGTGCAGCGCATGCGCCAGCAGACCGGCCCCGGTGTCGTAGAGGGCCAGCCCGGTTTCATCGCAGGAGGATTCGATACCGAGGACAAGCATGGGAATTCTGGTGCGGCCGGACGGGTTCGGGCTGCAACTGCAGCGATCTTGCCGGCAAAAATCGGAAGGCCAGCAGGGTAGCACACCCTGACCCCATGCGCTCGGGCGCCAGTCATTCGCTACAATCGCGGCTTCTTGAAAGGGCGACATGACACAAGGCAGGAAAGACCGGTTCGACGTGGCGGTGCTGGGCGCGGGTGCGGCCGGCATGATGTGTGCCGCCGTGGCCGGCCAGCGCGGCGCACGGGTGGTGCTGATCGACCATGCCACGCGGCTGGCCGAGAAGATCCGCATCTCGGGCGGCGGCCGTTGCAATTTCACGAACCTGCAGGCCGGCCCGGCCAACTACCTGTCGTCGAACCCGCATTTCTGCCGGTCGGCCCTTGCCCGCTACACGCCGCAGGACTTCCTGGGCCTGCTGCGCCGCTACGACATCGGCTGGCACGAAAAGCATCGCGGCCAGCTGTTCTGCAACAACAGCGCCGAAGACATCATCCAGCTGCTGCGCGCCGAATGTGACGCCGGAAGCGTGCACTGGCAGACCGGCTGCACGATCGACGAGATTCGCAAGGAAGGGGACGACTACCTGCTGTTGACCAGACAGGGCCCGGTGCGCGCCGGCGCGGTGGTGGTGGCTACCGGCGGGTTGTCGATCCCGAAGATCGGCGCGACGGATTTTGGCTATCGCATTGCTCGCCAGTTCGGGCTCAAGGTCGTGGAAACGCGCCCTGCGCTGGTGCCGCTGACGTTCGACGGTCAGGCCTGGCAGCCGTTCGTGCCGCTGGCCGGGGTGTCGATGGAGGTCGATATCGCCACCGGCAGCGGCAAGTCGGCCGGCGCCTTCAAGGAAGACCTGCTCTGGACCCACCGTGGTCTGTCAGGGCCGGCCGTATTGCAGATTTCCAGCTACTGGCGGCCCGGCACGCCCATCGAGATCGACCTGTTCGATGGCGAGGACGCCGCGGACTGGCTGATCGGCCATAAGAAAGGCGGTCGCAAGCATCTGGATAACCTGCTGGCCGAACGCCTGCCGTCCCGGCTTGCCGACGCCTGGTGCGCCGCCGTGGGTCTGCAGGGCACGCAGTCGGTGGCCGACATGCCTGACAAGGCGCTGCGCCAGCTTGGCGACGCGCTCAACCGCTGGCGACTGGTGCCGTCCGGCACCGAGGGCTACAAGAAGGCCGAGGTCACGCTCGGCGGCGTGGATACACGGGGGCTGTCGTCGTCCACCATGATGGCGCGTGACGTCGACGGTTTGTACTTCATCGGCGAAGTGGTGGACGTGACCGGCTGGCTGGGCGGCTACAACTTCCAGTGGGCCTGGGCATCGGCCGTGGCGGCAGGCGAGGCGGCGGCCGAGGCGGCGCGGGGCCGGTCCGCATAGACACCGCGCATGCAGTGGCGCAGGCCATGCGCTACAATCGGCGCTCTCGCACATGACCGGTGAGGCGCTTCGTTCCCTTTTGACCGACGCTTTGCTTCTGCAAGAAACCCGCTACGGGCCATGGCTCCGGCGGGTTTTTGCGTTATGGTCCCAGTTGCTACCAATTTTTCGGAAGATTGCCATGTCCCTGAAAGCCCGCATTACCGATGACATGAAGACCGCCATGCGCGCCCGCGAGACCGAGCGCCTCGGCACCATCCGACTGCTGCAGGCTGCCATCAAGCAGCGTGAGGTGGACGAGCGCGTGGAGCTGGACGACGCCGCCGTGACCGCGGTCATCGACAAGATGATCAAGCAGCGCAAGGACTCGATCAGCCAGTTCGAGCAGGCCGGTCGCGACGACCTGGTGGCCAAGGAGAAGGCCGAGGTCGATGTGCTGGTGGCCTACATGCCCGCACAACTGTCGGAAGCCGAAGTGGCCGCCGAAGTGCAGAAGGCCGTGACGGAAGCCGGCGCCACCGGCCCGCAGGACATGGGCAAGGTCATGGGTCTGGTGAAAGCTCGCCTGGCCGGCCGTGCCGACATGACAGCGGTGTCGGGTCAGGTCAAGGCTGCCCTTGCACCCAAATAATTGGCAGTCGCATCAGATATAAGCAGGATTAGCAGTTGCGAAGCGCGGAGTTGGCGTCGCGTTGACGGGACTTGGCGCTCAATGTCGGCGAAGGCCGGCATTTCGTTGCGGCTGCACTACAATGATTCGATGGCAGCCGGGCGACGTTCCGGTCACGCATTCCAGAAAAATGGCCGCCGGTGTGTCCGGCAGGCATTGGCATCAGGACGGTCAGTCGGGTGATTCCGCAATCCTTCATTCAGGACCTGCTCAACCGCGTGGACATTGTCGACGTGGTGGGCAAGTACGTACAGTTGAAGAAGGGCGGGGCCAACTTCATGGGCCTGTGCCCGTTCCACAACGAAAAATCCCCTTCGTTTACGGTTTCCCCGACCAAGCAGTTCTATCACTGCTTTGGCTGCGGCGCGCATGGGTCGGCCATCGGCTTCCTGATGGAGTATTCGGGCCAGTCGTACCCCGATGCCGTGCGCGAGCTGGCGCAGTCGGTGGGGTTGTCCGTCCCCGAGGAACGCAACAGCTTGCCGCCCGCCCAGCGCGCGGAACAGCAGGCCAGATCGGTGGCACTGAGCGACGCCATGTCGCGGGCCACGGAGTTCTACAAGAAACAGTTGCGCGGTGCGCCGCAAGCCATCCAGTACCTGAAGGGCCGCGGCCTGACCGGCGAGATTGCCGTGCGGTTCGGGCTTGGTTACGCGCCGGACGACTGGCAGGGCCTTGAGGCCGTGTTCGGTACGTATCGCGACGATGCCATCGCGGCGCCACTAGTCGAAAATGGCCTGTTGATCGAATCCCAGGACAAGCGTGACGCCGACGGCAAGCCGCGCCGCTACGACCGGTTCCGTGACCGGATCATGTTCCCGATCCGGAACACCAAGGGCAACGTGATCGGATTTGGCGGTCGCGTCATGGGTCAGGGCGAGCCTAAATACCTTAACTCCCCCGAAACGCCGCTCTTCAGCAAGGGAACGGAGCTTTACGGCCTGTTCGAGGCGCGACACGCCATTCGCGAGAATGGCTACGTGCTGGTGGTGGAGGGCTACATGGACGTGGTGGCCCTGGCGCAGCTTGGCTTTGCCAACGCGGTTGCCACGCTGGGCACGGCTTGTACGGCGATCCACGTGCAGAAGCTGCTGCGCCAGACCGACGCCGTGGTCTTCTCGTTCGACGGCGATGCCGCCGGGCGCCGGGCCGCGCGGCGGGCGCTGGAAGCCTGCCTGCCCCATGTGGCTGACAACAAGACCATCCGCTTTCTGTTCCTGCCCGCCGAGCATGACCCCGACAGCTACGTGCGTGAAGAGGGTACCGACGCTTTCGCGCGCCAGGTGCAGAACGCGATGCCGCTGTCGCGCTTTCTGCTCCAGATCGTCACGGAAGACCAGGACCTGCGCCAGCCCGAAGGCCGCGCCCGCGCCCAGTTCGAAGCCAAGCCGCTGCTGCAGGCCATGCCGGCCGGCGGTCTGCGGCTACAGATTGTGCGCGAACTTGCTGATGCTACCGGTACGACGCCGGCCGAGATCGAGGCGGTGTGCGGGCTGGGTAGCGACTCGTCGCGGGTGGGCCGTTTCTCGCAGCCGCGCCCCCGCGCCCGGCGCCAGGCGCCGACCGGGCTGGAGCAGCAGGTGATCCAGCTGCTGATGAGCTACCCGTCGCTGGCTAGCCGGCTTGACGAGGATGCGCGCGCATTGCTGCTCGATCCGCAGCGTCCGGAAACCGAAGTGCTCGCTCACTTGGTAGCCGCCTGCGACGGCATCCAGGGCACCATGAATTTTGCGGCCTTCAACGAGCAACTGGCCCAGACGCCGTACGCGGACGTCTACGCCGCCGCCCGGGCCGCCGTGCTGAAGGAAGAAATGGAAGAGGCGCTTGCGACACTTGAATTCGACGGCGCCGTACACAAGCTGCTGGCAGACCCGCTGCAGCGCGAACTGGAGACATTGCTGGCCGCCATACAGGCCGGCACCGCCAATGAGGACGATAAGGCGCGCTATCGCTGGCTGATGCCGGAAGTACAGCGCCGTCGTCAGATGGGATGGCGGCCCGTCAACGCGGAAGACGAGTAGCCGCCACGCGGCACCCGATAAAAAGCGCAGCACACAGATTTTTCGGCTTGAGCCATTGCACATGTGATCCCAACTGACGGACGAATCCGGGGTCTAATCGCTTAAGCCTTGATTTTTCAGGTGAAAACCTCACCTGACAGGAAGCCGGGGATTGGCGACGTGCTACAATGCCCGGTTTGGATTGCGAAATCTCTCTCCAGTACTGGCGAAAGTGAGCGTGCCAATGGCAAAGGCCAAAGCAACCGAAAGGGCAGCCGAGAAGGCTCCCTCCAAAGCTCCCCAATCAGGGAGCGGCAAGGCGTCCGTGAAAACAACGGCGGCGAAGACTTCGACCGCGTCAGTCAGGACGACATCAGCCCGGTCTGCGCCAGCAAAGTCCGCGCGTAGCGTTTCAGCGCCCGCCGGAACCACTTCCGCCAGGAATCGCACATCCGAAAATTCAAAGCCCTCGACTTCGGCACGCGAGAGCGGCAGCAGCGCCAATACAAGCGGCAGTGATGCCGCTGCAACAGTGAAAGGCAAGAGTATCACCGTGGCGAAACAGCAGAATACCGAAGTCGAGAGCAAGCGTGCGGCAACGACGGCCGGCACCCGGACCAGCAGCGCCAAGGCTGGCGCCGCTGCCGCCGCGCCGAAGGCCCGTGCCGCAACTCCCGCACCCGTTGCATCGGAGCGCCCCGCCGCCCCGGCCGTCAAGCCCGAGCCGAAGAAGCGTGGCCGCAAGCCCAAGGCCGAGATGCAGCAAGAAGACAGCACCATCGAAGACGTGACTGAAGAGTTTTACGACAACGACGCGCCCGCCTCCACGCCCGCGGCGGCCCCCAAGACCGAGAAGCAGAAGGCCAAGGACCGCAAGGCCAAGGAAAAGGCGCTGCTCAAGGAATTCGCTTCGTCCAACCAGGCCGGTAGCGAGGAAGAACTCGAGGTCCGCCGCCAGAAGCTGAAGGCGCTGATCAAGCTGGGCAAGTCGCGCGGTTACCTGACCTATGCGGAAATCAACGATCACCTTCCGGACGACATGGTCGATTCGGAAACGATCGACACGCTGGTCGCCACGCTGAACGACATCGGCATCGCCGTCTACGAACAGGCGCCGGACGCCGAGACGCTGCTGCTGAACGACAACGCCCCGTCGGCCACCAGCGAGGAAGAGGCCGAGGAAGAGGCCGAAGCCGCGCTGTCCACCGTCGATTCCGAATTTGGCCGCACCACCGACCCGGTCCGCATGTACATGCGCGAAATGGGTACCGTGGAACTGCTGACGCGCGAAGGCGAAATCGAGATCGCCAAGCGTATCGAAGCCGGCCTGAAGGACATGGTCATGGCCATTTCGGCCTGCCCGGTCACGATCTCGGAAATTCTGGCCAGCGCCGAGCGCATCGCCAACGAAGAGATGAAGATCGACGAATTCGTCGACGGCCTGATCGATCCGAACGCCGAGGAAGTCCAGGACAACTCGCCGGCCGCCGCGGCCGCCTCCGCTGACGAGGACGAGGAGTCGGAAGACGGCGACGACGAGGAAGGCGACGAGGAAGACGACGACGAGAACGGTGCCGGCGCCGGCGCATCGGCCCGTCAGCTGGAAGAGCTGAAGCTTGCCGCGCTGGAGAAATTCCGGATCATCGCCGAGCAGTTCGACAAGATGCGCCGTGCCTTCGAGAAGGAAGGCTACAAGTCGAAGCCGTACGTGAAGGCCCAGGAAGCGATCCAGGCCGAGCTGATGGGTATCCGCTTCACCGCGCGTAACGTCGAGCGCCTGTGCGACACGCTGCGCGGCCAGGTAGACGAAGTCCGCAAGCTGGAACGTGCCATCCTGAACATCGTGGTCGACAAGTGCGGCATGCCGCGTGCCGACTTCGTGGCCCGCTTCCCCGGCAACGAGACGAACCTGGACTGGATCGAGACCATCGTCGCCGACAACAAGCCGTACAGCACGATCGTCGAGCGTAACGTGCCGGCCGTGCACGAGCTGCAGCAGAAGCTGATCGACCTGCAGGCCCGCGTGGTGCTGCCGCTGAAGGAGCTGAAGGACGTCAATCGCAAGATGTCCGAAGGCGAGAAGCGCGCCCGCGAAGCCAAGCGCGAAATGACCGAGGCCAACCTGCGTCTGGTGATCTCGATCGCGAAGAAGTACACGAACCGTGGCCTGCAGTTCCTGGACCTGATCCAGGAAGGCAACATCGGCCTGATGAAGGCGGTGGACAAGTTCGAATACCGTCGCGGCTACAAGTTCTCCACGTACGCCACGTGGTGGATCCGCCAGGCCATCACGCGCTCGATCGCCGACCAGGCCCGCACGATCCGTATCCCGGTTCACATGATCGAAACGATCAACAAGATGAACCGGATCTCGCGCCAGATCCTGCAGGAAACCGGCAACGAGCCGGATCCGGCGACGCTGGCCGAGAAGATGGAAATGCCCGAGGACAAGATCCGCAAGATCATGAAGATCGCGAAGGAACCGATCTCCATGGAAACGCCGATCGGTGACGACGACGATTCGCATCTGGGCGACTTCATCGAGGACACGAACACGCTGGCCCCGGCCGAAGCGGCGCTGCATGGCTCCATGCGCGACGTGGTGAAGGACGTGCTGGACAGCCTGACGCCGCGCGAAGCCAAGGTGCTGCGCATGCGTTTCGGCATCGAAATGAGCACGGACCACACGCTGGAAGAAGTGGGCAAGCAGTTCGACGTCACGCGCGAGCGTATCCGTCAGATCGAGGCCAAGGCACTGCGCAAGCTGCGCCACCCGAGCCGCTCCGACAAGCTGAAGAGCTTCCTGGAAGGCAGCTAAGCATCACGCCTTCTAAGGGCCTCTAGCTCATGCCTGGTTAGAGCAGCGGACTCATAATCCGTTGGTGCCGTGTTCGACTCACGGGAGGCCCACCATTAAAATCAAGGGGTTACGGTTTTTGGCCGTAACCCCTTTTTTTTGGCTGGGCAATTCCTGGGTAATGCTCGGCCTGCTCCGACTATCGCCGACGATAGCGCGACGCCTTGGGCGCGGCGTTGACCTTTCGTTCTGCTTTGAGCTTTGGCATGACCGTTTCGCGTGGCGCGTCTTTGATGGCTGCGATCACGGCCGGAATAGCCACCCGCGCTTGCAAGGTGTCCATGGCGCTGTCCACGGCGGTGCCGAATTCCTGCGCATAGCGCATGACCATGGCCAGCGACTTGTGCCCGCTCACGGCCTGGACGGTGCGCAGATCGACTCCCGCCTGCACCAGATGCGAAATCCCGGTATGGCGCATGGAATGCGGGTGGAACACGCTCGGGCTGACCCCGATCGCGTCCAGCAGTCGCACGAACCAGTATTTCACGTCGGCGCGGTGACCGGACCGAGCGCGGGGCCTGCCGTCCTTGCATCGATCACACGGGAATACCCAGGGACAGTCTGCAGGAAGAGTTTCATGCCATTCCTGCAGCACGGCAGCCAGATCCTCGGTCATCGGTTGCAGCCGGTCTCCGGCCTTGGCTTCCGGAATATAGATCTTGAGCCGGTCGTAATAAACGTGCTCCCAACGCATGCTGAGGATCTCCTGCATGCGCATGCAGGTCGACAACGCCACACAGAGCACCACAAACATGTAACCGGGCGCTGTCTGCGCTGCCACCGTCAGCAACCGTGCCATCTGCGCAGCGTCGAAGACCGCGCGCGGCTTACTTGGCTCCGCGTATTTCGGAAACTTAATGCGTAGTGCGTCAATCCAGTGCTGGTTGAAAGCATGGTTGTACAGGTGAGAAAACACCGCAATTTCCCGATTGACCTCGGCCTCCGAAGTCGGGCGCTCCGTCACACGCGGCGGCAGGTCGCGCGTGCCTCCCCCTGCCAGCGCGAATTCCTTTTTTCTCGCTACTCTGTACTTGTCAATGTCCAGCGAGGTGATTTCAATCATCGGCCTTTTCCCGAAATACGGAATTAAATGCAGTCGCAGACGACTTTCCTTATCGTTGATGTTCTTGCCGCCGGTCTCTTTCAGGTCGGCGATGTATTGATGGGCTACGGCCTCAAAGGTCATGCCGATCTTGCGGCCCTTGGGAAGTACCAGGCGGTTCTTGCGACCTTCGGCACGAAATTCCGTCAGGGTATTACGCGCCGTCGTCAGCGTGACGCCTTCGGATAGCTTGCCCAGGGTGCGATGAATCCGATTGCCGTTGACCATGCACTGCACCGAAAACACCCCGTCGCCGGAAACGAGTTTCTCGAAGGTCACGCCTTGATCGGTGCGCGTGTCCCCTGGTTTTGCCTTCTCGATCCACTTGGCATCTAGCTTAGTCATGATGTTGGCTCCTCGCTGAAACGCAGCGCTGTTTTAGGCCCTTCCGTCTGCGTCCGCAATTCGGCCAGCGCCGCACGCGCCATCCGTAGCGTGACGCCTTCGGACAACTTCCCGAGCGTGACCCGCACCCGCTTGCCACGGCGGTCGAGCAGCAGGCGGAAACGGTCATCTCCTTCCGCGAGCTTCTCGACAATCACCCCTCGGTCAGCGAGTCGGTCGCCGGGGCGAGTTCTCGCGATCTGGATCGCTGTCAGTGTCACCTTCGTCATCAGTCTCTCCTGATGGAATGCGCCCATCCCGCACGGCCTGCTCGACCAGCGATAAAAACCGCATCCTTTCCTTTGTGCTGCTCAGGTCAGGAAACAGGCCGACCCACACGTTAAGCTGCCGCAGTTCGTCGCCGGACTCTAATTCAATCAAGACCTTCTGAAGATCGACCACTCCCGGATTCAGTTCGCGTGACTGCATGGCTTGCTTGAGGTAGGCCAGCAACAGGGTATCGAGGACGACCTGCGGGCTGCTGCGGTTATCGAAAGCGACGACGCGTTGGAACAGATCTATCAGGACCGCTGACGCCCGGATGAGCGCGCTCCGCTTGTGCAAACCGTGAGGGCGCGCTTCTTTTGCGGGCGCACGAGCAATGCTGACCACGTTGCTGTAGAGAGCCGGGTCCGGGCTGCGCTTAGTCATGGTCCTCTCCGCCATAGGGCAAATTGGCGACGAACTGCGACCACTTCCTCTCGATGTAGGCGTAGTCGGCGAATTCGCCTTCAATCCACGCCTGTTTGTCATCCTGAATACGAGCGAAAACCTGCCGTTCCACCGACGTCAGAAGCTGCGGCATGTAGGTCGCGAGTCTGACCAGTCGTTGCGCCTCGGTCTGGCCCCACAACAGATCGGCCGCTTCATCAAAAGTTACTTCGCGGGGGCCCTCGCCATGGGGCACGCGAACGTCAGTGAGCGGAATGCGCTTCATGCCCTCCTTAACTGCCCAGGTGATGAACTGCGAAACCGAGCGACTCTCGTGACGTGCCCAGATCGAAATGAGATGCCTGAACACGGGATCGAAGCGAACCCCCGTGACGGGGGGCTGAGACTTCCGTCGGCTTGTCACACCAGACTTTTTTGTGTCTTTTGCGGACGACTCTTCCCGAGTCACTGACACTGCACGTTTTGGCACTTCTGTCTCCTCTGAATGGCCATTTCTAGGATAGGCGACCGGTGGCCACAATTCACAACACGTTCGAGGATTTTGTAGACTAGAATCCGAATGCGAAGACCACGGTTTGCTCGATCTAGTAGATCATTTTGCGCGCCGTCTCCATTAACGGAGGTGCAGATGAAGCAGGAGGAAGTCCATCTCGACATCATTCGCGCCGGGCCACTGCGCCCGGCGAGCAATCGCGCCGAAGAGAAAAGTGTTGCGAGGTTGATTGCCGAGGCTGAATTGGACGCACTGGTGGAAACGGAACGCGCCGCGGCATTCTTGAGCGTGAGCCCATCCACGCTCAATCACTGGCGCAGTCAGGGAAAAGGACCCTTGTTCAGAGAGATCGGAGCCGCTAACAACGCTGCGTCGCGTGGCTATATCCGCTATCGAGTTGGGGACCTTTTGGCGTTTTCCGACGAGCACTGCGTCCGGTCGACCGGCGAAGCGCGCTGCCGCCGCGCCTCACGCGTGTCCCGGGTGCCAAGCGAAACCCCGGCGCACCGCAGTACCTCACGGCGGCTGCTCAACATCCAGCAGCCGCTCTCAGATGCAGGCGATGGCAAGGCCGCACGCCAGACCGGGACAGCGCGGCTGGCGTCACGCGCCTCCTAGGCCAAGGCGCAATGCCTGGTCCCAAGGCGGGTGGGCGGTCTGCACGCCCATCGCCGTAAAACCCCGCCGCGCACCCCTTCAGATTAGTACAAATTTGTACTAATCTGAAGGGGTGCGCGGCGCAGGCGTCGGATGCCTTCCAGCGATGCGGCAGAGCTGACAGTTTGGGGAAAGCATGGGCCTGTTTGTCACGGATGCCTCCTGGCGGGAAGATTCCGATGCGTTGCGCGCGATGGTGCTGCCTTACTCGGCGTGGCGGCTGGTCGGCATCGTGCTAGTCGGGCCCAGCTTTCTCATCTTGCTCGATCCGGCTAGCGTGGACGAGTCACAGTATGTGCGGGGCTTCCTGGTGGACTCTGTGGAGAACCTGCTCGAAGTGCTTGGGCAACTGTCAGTTTGTCAGCGCAAGGGTATGCGGGCGTATGTCTTGCAGGATCAGCGCGTGGAGCAGGTGCGTGAATTATGGATCTGTCCGCGCGGAGACCGGGGGAAACACAACAGCTTTGCCTACCTGAATCATCACCGTGAATTCGTGGCCATTGGAGCCGAACTGCCTGCGGTAGATGCTATGAAGAAACTGGTCAGCTTTGCGGAATAAAGAATCAGGATCGCTAGCGCGCAGTACGAGGCTTGGGCTTCGTCGCGTGCGCCGATTTTTTGCCTTTAGCGATGGTCTCGGAAAAGGCCAAAATCGCCTCTGCCTTTGCCAGTAGCACGGATGGCGTGGTATGGAGGGCGCCCGCGAGCTCGGCGATGCGTTCCAGCGACGGCGAATTGACACCGCGCTCGAGGCGGCTCAGCGCGGATTGTTGCATGTCCATATGCTCGGCCAACTGTTCCTGGGACATATGCGCGGCTCTGCGCGCAAGCTTCAACGCTTCGCCAAATGCCCGGTTGATGTCCATGTCGCTCGAGATCGATCCAAAGCCAGTATTTTTTCGATCTTCAAGTGACTAGTCCACTTCATACGGTGTACTATTTAGAACGTATATGTTCTAAAATATGCGTCTACGCGTTGCGCGTTAGTTGATCGCCCCCGCAAGTGGCAGATCGTCAAGAGCCGGGGTACACGACGGCTCGGTTGCTCGGCTTACTTGGATGAGGCCGTGATCTCTGATTTTTGGGAATGTCGTGAGGAATGGGATGTTACGAGTCAGCGTTGAGCATTGGCCGGAAGGCAAAAAGAAGGGAAGCACTACTATAGCTTTCGCCGATATCAAACGGACCCGGGCGGGAGATCTATCCGATTACGAGGTCGTTTTGTTTGAGGATGGGATGTGGCGGGGCGCGTTTGGGACAGTAGAGAACTATCCGCGTTGGTCCGCCAGCGTTTGGGATCTGGTTGCCCGGTCCCTAGCGAGCGCGTTGTCCGGGGCCGAAGAGTTGCCCAAGCGACCGACACCAGTTGTGGCGCCGACCCACCGACTTGAAGGCGTCAGCTTTGTCCATCTGCGAGAGATTCCGGAGCCGGCACGCAGGCATTTTGAGCGAAGCATCCAGGGCAAGGCGCGTCCAGTAATCAGCGGGTTATCGGACCCATACGCTTGTGCCTGGGACTGGTTTGACTTCATAAATGGATAACCTGCGGCGCGGATGGAGGCCCTAGCCATGCTACGCGTCACCGTCGAATTGTTGCCCAACGGAAGCGCCGAAGGTCTCCGTGTGCTGGCCTTCGGCGAGATTACTGCCACAGGCGGAGCCGCGCTGCCGATTATCGGGTCTCGTTTGAAAAGACTTCCTGCCCGACACGAGACAGGCGACATGCGCGAGTACCCATGCTGGTCGGCAAGCATCTGGGATCTGGTCGCCCGCTCCAATGTGCCGCGTTGTCGGGCGGCAAGGAACTGCCTCCGCGACCGGCCGTTCCAGATGTGCCGATCCTCCGGTCCAGTGCGTCCAGTATTCCTATGTCCGCCTGCGGGAGATCCCGGAGCCGGCACGCACGTTCTTCGCCGACAACATCCGGTACTCCACGGTGCCGGGAATCTGCGAGGATCGCTGTCCGATGGAACTGCGCCTATGCGTGGAACTGGGTGGATCTCCTGAGTGGAGATCGCTAAGAAAACGAGGGCGACAGCAGTTGCGTCTCGATTGTCCAGCGTTGGATGTTACATAGGAGACGCAAGCATGCTTTGGGGTACCGGTTCTCTGGTCAGTAAGCCCACATTTCATCTGGGGGGATGGAGCATCGTGCAGACAGATGCCGGCGAGGAACACTTGGTAGGTATCGATCTTGATACCGGTGCAGGGCAGGTCAGCAGCGCAGTCATTCGGTTTGACGCCAGCGCCATGCGCTGCCAGACGGCAAGCGGACGCATCTATGTCTTACATGAAACGTCCGGTCTCTCGACCCGAGAAGCCTGGTATGTGTGGGAAGCCTGGTGTCAGGTCAACGGCGTCGAGAGTTGGACCGATGTCACCGACCGCTATCCTCAGGAAGCCGCGTCGGCCGGGCGGTGTTCGGCAGCACCGTGACGCAAAGGAAACACATGGGTGAATGTCCTACCAACGACATTCGTGAGGCGCGTCACGCCTGGACTGCGGGCGATCAAAACGTTGACGGCTGGCTGCACCAACAGGCGGGGCCCGCCTATGATGCGCAGCGCGCCGATCGCGCCGAGGCGAAGCCGACCGATCTACTTCGCGCATCAATGGCAACCCATTTCGCAGGATTGGCATCTCTGTCGACCCGCAAGGATCGATGCGACAGCACAACCGTGCATGCAGATTTTACCGCGGGGCACGACACGTTTGTCGCGGTGCACGGATTGCCCCTTGCCAAGCACCAGATGTTCTGACACGAGGAGGAGGGATGGAAGCCCCTGCGATGAACGACGCCTCAGAGCGCAATCGTCGACGTGCCCGGCGACGACACGCAAGACGCCTGCGACTACGTGTCAATTACATTCAGCACGCAGTTGCCGACGTGCGTGCGGACGTGATTGAAGTATGGATTGCGGCCTTGCGAGAAAATGACGGGCGGCTGCCTGCAGGGTTAGTTCCAGACACGGCTTTGGCTGCCATCGAGAAAGCGATCGTGTTGCCCTGGCGACTTATCCCATCTGTGCCGATGCGGGAAACCCGCCGAGCCACGCGCGCCATGAATGCGCAGGGCGCGGTCGCGCTCGGAAAAGAGATTGCTCAAAATGAACTGAAAGTCCGAGGTCATACTTAACTACTTGAGCACAAGGAGACGGGGTCCTACTAATGCTGCGCGATGCGGAGCAGGGCCTCACTGATGCGCGTGAAGGCCGTGTGAAGTCTTTGGAGGGGGTACGGGAGTCGATGAAGCGACGCTGACGGCGCGGCGAAGCGCTTGGCATCTGGATATTAAGCTGCGAACGATGTGGGAGATTTCTACGGAATCGCAGTGTGTTGACGGGGAAAGCTGCCATACAGCGGGGATCACGACTCACTCGAGGGCGTTCGTTCTGTTGACGATCCTGTCCCTTGGCCAAGCGCAAATCGAACAAAAGAAATTCTCTGGGATTGCCGACGTTTTCGCGGAACTCGCTGAACTGGACCGGCAGGAAAGGAACTGCTGATGACGCCTGCAGAAAACTAACGCAGCAGTGCATGGTGGCGAGCGTGCTGCAGGCGCCAGCTTACCTTCGACACCTACGTCGCAAAGAACGTCACTGTGGACCCGGGCATCATGGGCGGAGATTTGCTGCTGGCAGGACGCCGCGCGCAATCGTTGTTAGGAAGAATGCGATCATGGCCTGTTGTCGAATGCCCGCGACACTGAGCACGGACGTCTATCAGTTGCTTGCGCAATCGTCAGCCAAACCGCCAGACCTAGCGCGTTGGCGCTTGAACACGTCCGGTATTTCGTCAGCGATGAGGTCTGCCTGCGGCCCTGCTCGTGGTACCTGAGGAGTTTCCAAGTGAAACTGCGTTTTCCTCTTTTACTTGGAAACGGCGTCATGATTGGTGGCCAAAGGGCCGCCGACGACCGGCCTCCCCGGATTGCACCGCCTTGGCGTGCCCAAGCTGGAGCCAGAGGCAGCTACCGACCGAGGCCGTGTGGAAACGCCGCTGGAACTGCATAGCACCTCCTTGTAGGTGTCCATATTCGTTCAAACGGCGATATCAGACGATGGGGCTGGGGAGCGTGACGGATCGCGCAATTTTGGCGAGCGGC
>Ga0209675_1000999_pt1 | contig 17802 bp, 16 predicted proteins | sample AraplaCol_mLB_r2_2_FD_184280 | JGI IMG/M metagenome (GOLD analysis project Ga0209675, IMG submission 184280) | Arabidopsis root microbial communities from North Carolina, USA - plate scrape MF_Col_mLB_r2 (SPAdes) (version 3) | ecosystem: Host-associated > Plants > Roots > Endosphere | place... | reverse complement strand
GCTGCCATTTTTCAGCATTACAGGCCGATGACCGCGCTTCCTCCCAATCCGCTGTTGCCCATCCCGATCACCCAGTATCGCGAAGGCAATACCGGTATACCCTATGCCCATACTCTTGAATCCGGCCTGCCCGGCCCGCATGTCGGCATCACCGCGCTGGTCCATGGCAACGAGGTCTGCGGCGCCCATGCGCTCGACCTGCTCTTTCGTGAAAAGTTCAAACCTGCCAAAGGCAGGCTGAGCCTGATCTTCTGCAACGTCGCCGCCTATACGCGCTTCGATCCCGACGAGCCGGCCACCTCGCGTTTCGTTGACGAGGACATGAATCGCGTTTGGGGCGTCAATGCGCTGGACAGCGACCGCCGCTCGATCGAACTCGACCGCGCCCGCGAGATCGAACCGCTGATCGCCGAGATCGACCTGCTGCTCGATATCCACTCGATGCAGCAGCCCTCGCCGCCGCTGATGCTGTCGGGCCCGCTAGCCAAGGGCCGCGGCCTGGCCGCGAAAGTGGGCGTGCCGCAGACCGTCGTGGCCGACCAGGGCCACAAGGCCGGTCTGCGCATGCGTGACTTCGGCGGCTTCGGCGATCCGGCCAGCATCAAGAATGCGCTGCTGGTGGAATGCGGCCAGCATTGGGAACAGGCCAGCAAGACGGTGGCGATCGAGACCATGTTCCGCTTCCTGCGCAGCGCCGGCCAGTGCAGCGATGCCGATCTGGCCAGGCATGGCATCGCGCCCGCGCCGGCCGAACCCCAGAAATTCGTCGAGGTGACCGATGCCGTCACCATCGCCACCGAGCAGTTCAAGTTCACCGCGCCCTATACCGGACTGGAGGCGATTCCCGCCGCCGGCACGGTGATCGCCCATGACGGCGCAACAGAGATTCGCACGCCTTACAATGACTGCGTGCTGATCATGCCGACCAAGCGGCTCAAGCCCGGCCAGACCGCCGTGCGCCTCGGCCGCTATATCGCGGCGTAATGCTGAAGCAGCTCGGCTTCAGCCTGCCCGCGCTGGTCATCGGCGCGCTGGGCGGGGCAGCCTTCCTGTACCTGCGCATGCCGCTGGCATGGATGCTGGGCAGCATGTTCCTGGTCGGCGTCTGCGCCCTGGCCGGACTGGAGAAGAAAGTCCGCCTCACCGTCAATCCGCGCCTGCGCGCCATCATGATCACCATCATCGGCGTGATGCTGGGCAGCGCCTTCAAACCCGAGATGATCGACCGCGCCAAGGAATGGCTCGGCCTGGTGATCCTGATGGTCATCTACATCCCGGTCGCAACCGCGCTTTGCTACTTCATCTTCCGCAAGCTGGCGAAACTCGATCCCGTCACCGCCTATTTCTCGGCAGCGCCCGGCGGCCTGCAGGAAATGACCCTGGTGGGCGAGCATTATGGCGGCGATGGCCGCAGCATCATCATGACGCATGCGCTGCGCGTCTTCCTCGTGGTGATGACGGTGCCGGTCTATTTCCGCTTCGTCGAAAAGCTCAATGTGCCGCCCATGGCCATCGGCCGGCATATGTGGGAATTGCTGCCGATGGAGGCCGTGTTGCTCACGGCCTGCGCCGTGGTCGGCTGGTTCGCCGCCAAGGCGATCCGCATGCCGGCATCGCAGCTGGTCGGCCCGATGGTGGTCTCGGCCGTGGTGCATCTGGCCGGCTGGTCTTCCGCCTCGCCGCCGCCGGAACTGGTGGCCGCCGCACAGGTGGTGATGGGTGCGGCCCTGGGCTGCCGCTTCGTCGGCACGCCGCTGAAAGAGGTCGGCCGTGTCGCCGGCTGGGCGGTGATCGCCACGGCGGCGATGCTGCTCGTCTCGCTGGGCTTCACCATGGGCACGGCCGATCTCGTCGGCATCGACCGCGCCGGCCTGATGCTGGTGCTGTCACCCGGCGGCATGGCGGAAATGAGCCTCGTCGCGCTCGGCCTCGGCGTCGAGGTCGCGGTGGTCGCCTCGATGCATATCTTCCGCATCGCCGCGGTGGTGCTGGCGGTGCCCTTCGCCTTCCGGCTGATGGGACTGAAGCCGCGCAAGAAGGACTGAGGCCTCGGCCTCAGTCCGTCATTCTTCGTGCAGCGGGCCGTAATTGGCCTTCGGGCCCTGACCGAAGGCGCCGCCCCAGGCGAGCTGATGCCGCGGCGTGTTGTAGAGATGCTCGGGCGTCGCCGGTTCGGCGAACTTGCCCCTGGCGAGATCCTTGCGCACGAAGATGCAGTTCAGGCCGGTGACGTTGCAGCCGACCAGCTGGTAACCCTTCTTCTCGGCCAGGTCGGTCAGCGACTGCAACGACGCACCGATATATGTATTTTCGTTATAGCTATACGACGGATCGTAGGCGCCGACCATGCGCTGCGGCGGCGGGAAGGATCCGTTGTATTCCAGCACGACGACGCGGGCCTTGACCCGCTCCATCGCGGCGAAGACGTGATAGTCGTTGCCGTCGATATCGATCGACAGCAGGTCGATCTCGTCGGGGATGCCCATCTGCGTGCAGATCGCCTCGATATTGCCGGCATCGACCGGGGTATCTGACAGCACTAGGCGCTTTTCTAGGATCGCCGGTGCAAAATGGCTGCGCATGAACTGCACCTTCGGTGCGTTGATCTCGATCCACCAGCCCTTCCAGCCGGTCAGCAGGAAGTAATAGGTGTTGTTCTGCAGGCCAGTGCCGACGCCGAATTCGAAGAAGGTACGATTGCCCTCGCCGATGCGGCGGAACACTTCCACCAGCATGCCGTCTTCCTCGTTCTGCGACCCGATCGAGAAGCCGAAGCGTTCCAGCCGTTTCGGATCGGCATAGCGTTCGTCCTTCTGCAGGTCTCGCGCCAGCGACTGATAAGCGGTGAAAGCCATACGGCTGAGGGTCTGCGACATGCCGCCCAGCATGTCCCTCTGCTGGGTCAGCAGGATTTCCTGCCGCAAGGCACTCAGCATCTGGAAGACGGCCATGTCGCCCGGTGCGGCCACCATGGCCTGCAGGGCAGCGTTATGGGCATCGTTCAGGCGGCCCTGCGCATGCAGCACGGCAGCCTGCTTCAGAAAAGAATCGCGATCGCTCATCGTATCCCCCAGGCTAGGCGCCTGCCTTCAACTCGTCATACAGCATTCGGCAGACGCCGACCACAGCGCGGCAATAGGCCGGCGGGTCGAGAAAATTGGGTGGGCCGGCCATAACATCGGCCAGATGCCGGCGCCAGACGGCGCGCTGCGCCGGATCGCGGGCCAGCGCCACGGTACGATCCACATAATCGTCCTGCGTGGTCGCGATCAGTGCCGATGCGCCGATGCCATCCAGGATCGCGGCGGCATGGTTGTTGCGCAGCAGCGGGCCGCCCAGGGCGATCACCGGCAGGTGCGCCTCGACGGAATCGACAATCGTGGTCAGCCCCGAATACGGGAAGGAATCGAGGCCGATATCGGCCGCTTTCAGCAAGGCGATCATGGCATCCCGGCTGCCCAGCGAAGGCAGGATGCGGATCTGGTCGCGGCTGGCGCCGGCCTGCTCCATCATCGCCAGCCAGGATTCAGCGATCTCGCCCTGCGGCTGGCCGAAATGCGGCGGGAACGGACACAGCAGCAGATAGCTGCCGGGCACGGCTTTCAGGATGCGGCCCCAGCTTTCCAGCAGCGCGCCATGCAGCTTGGTGTAGTTCGCCCCCGTGGTGAAGACGACGGCATCGGCGGGAATCCCCAGGCGCGCACGGCTGAACTGGTCCGGATCGACGGTGGTTCGCACCGGCGTGGAGAAGCAGAAGCCCGGAAACGGCAGGGCGATGAAGCGCTCGGTGAATTCGGCATCGAAGCCGCGCGCCTTGAAATATGCGGCGCCAAGATAGGCATCCATGAACGGGGCGGCCGTGGTGGCGATGCTGGCCACGCAGGTGAAGCTGCGGCGCGCCACACGGAAGAACGGCAGGTAGGATGTCAGGCTCGCCTTCGCCGTCACATCGTTGGCATAGAACAGGATATCCAGATCGGCGGTGCGCAGCGCCTGCACCGCGCCCAGCAGATCGGGCGGCAGCCGGATCACCTGGTCGGCGACGGCGCGGATGCGATCGGCAAAGCCGGGCTGCTCTTCCGCCTCGGTGACGAAGACCACGACTTCGAGATCAGCGGCGCGGGCGAATTCAAAATAGGACAGCGCGCCGATGGTTTCCGGGTCCTGCGTCAGCTTCTTGAGCAGGATGCCGTAGCGCAGCTTGCCGCCGGCCGAAACCGGCGTGGCGAAACGATGGTCGAGCACCGGCGCCAGGTTGCGCAACGCCAGGCGGAACAACGCGGCACGGCGCGCCATGAAGCCAGTGAGCGGCCGCGTGTTATGCGTGGTCTGGCGGAACAACGCGCCTTCGAGGAAAGACTTGGCCAGCGTGGCCGCGAGCGCCGGATCGGTCTCGCCCAGCGCCTGCAGCTCGGCCATCATCCCGTCGGCATAGTCGATATAGGCATCGCCCTCGGCATCGCTGCCGTACCAGTCGGAAGCATTGAACAGCGCGGCCCAGAGATGGCTGCTGCTGAAGACCGGCGGTGCCATGCGGAAGGCGCGGCGGAACAGCGCCAGCGCGGCGGGATAGTCGCGCGCCGCCTTGGCGGCCAGGATGCCGCTGAACAGGGCCTGGAATTCTTCCTGGTTGAAGGCGGTCGACACGGACAAGAACGCTTTCCTCTGGCTGATCCGGCACCCTGCCGCACAAGGGTGAAAAGCTGGTTAAGCGCGGCAGTCGGGCGTTGGCAAAATGCCATGTTAACCTGATACTTACCGCAGCGGGGCAGACTGGGGCACGCGAACGGAGAACGGAACGGACCATGGCGGCAAAACGTGCCCTGATCACCGGCATCACCGGCATGGTGGGATCGCATCTGGCGGACTACCTGCTGGCCCAGACCGACTGGGACATCTATGGCATGTGCCGCTGGCGCAGCCCGCTGGACAACCTGTCCCATCTGGTCGACCGGATCAATCGCAAGGACCGCGTGCATCTGGTCTATGGCGACCTGCGCGACAGCCAGTCGATCGATGACGTCGTGAAGAAGGCCGCACCGGACTTCGTTTTCCACCTGGCCGCCCAGAGCTTCCCGCGCACCAGCTTCGAGGCACCGCTGGATACGCTGGAGACCAACGTGCAGGGCACCAACCGGGTGCTGGAATCGCTGCGCCAGTTCCACCCCAAGGCCGTGATCCATGTCTGCGCCTCGTCGGAAGTCTTCGGCCGGGTGCCGAAAGAGAAGCTGCCCATCGACGAGGAATGCAGCTTCCACCCGGCTTCCCCTTACGCCATCTCCAAGGTCGGCACCGACCTGATCGGCCGCTACTATGCCGAGGCCTATGGCATGACGGTGATGACCACCCGCATGTTCACCCATACCGGCCCACGCCGCGGCGACGTCTTTGCGGAATCGACATTCGCCAAGCAGATCGCGATGATCGAGAAGAACCTGATCCCGCCGGTGCTGAAGACCGGCAATCTCGAGTCACTGCGCACCTGGGCCGACGTGCGCGATGCCGTGCGCGCCTATCACCTGCTGCTGACCCATAACCCGCAGCCGGGCGCTTATTACAATATCGGCGGCACCTTCTCCTGCTCGGTGCGCGAGATGCTGGACACCCTGCTGGGCATGTCGACGGTGAAGGACATCAGGATCGAGACCGACCCGGATCGTTTGCGGCCCATCGACGCCGACCTGCAGGTGCCCAACACCGCCAAGTTCAAAGCGCATACCGGCTGGCAGCCGGAAATCCCCTTCGAGACCACGATGCGAGACCTGCTGGACTACTGGCGCGCCCGCGTCGGCGACGGCCAGGCCAAGTTCCTCACCCGATGAGCAACCGCACTGCCCTGGTGATCGGCGCCGGCGGCTTCACCGGCCGCCATGTGATGGCGCAGCTCTCCGGCGAGGGCTGGACCGCCGTCAACGCCCGCGACCACGGCCTCGATCTGACCGATCCGGCCAGCATCTCCCGTACGCTGGATGCAGCAAAGCCCGATGCCGTGATCAACCTCGCCGCCATCGCCACGCTGGATGTTACCGAACGCGATCCGATCTTCGCCGTGAATGCCTTTGGCGTGCTGAACCTGCTGGAGGCGCTGGCTGCCCGGCAGTTCAGGGGGCGGGTGATCAGCGCCAGCAGCGCCTATGTCTATGGTCCGGTCCAGAGCCGCGACCCGATCCCGGAGACCCAGCCGCCCGCGCCGCACAATCTCTATGCCTGCGCCAAGCTGCTGGCCGAAAGCTTCTGCGCCATGCATGCGGAAAAGCTCGACATCGTGGTGACGCGCCCCTTCAACGCCATCGGCCGCGGCCATCGCGACACTTTCCTGGTGCCCAAGATCGTCAGGCATTTCCGCGACCGCGCCCCGCGCATCGAGCTCGGCAACACCGCCGTGGCGCGCGACTACACCGACGTGCGCGACCTTGCCCGCATGTATACCGCGCTGCTGGATGCGAAAGACCCGCCGCGCCGGCTGCATCTGTGCAATGGCCAGGCGGTGAGCATCGCCGACCTGATCGCGACGCTGTCGGAGCTGACCGGCCACCGGATCGAGGTCAGCGTCAACCCTGCCTTCATCCGTGCCAATGACGTGCTGTATCAGTGCGGCGCGACCGACGGGCTGAAGCAGCTCGGCTATGCCTGGCGCTATACTTTACAAGACACCCTGCGCTGGATGCTGGACGAATAGGTTACAGAACCTCTTTCGCCAGCTTGCCGTCCTGCCAGCTATACACGCAGAGCTCGGGCAGCGGCACGATCAGCTTGCCGCCGGCCTTCATGTAGTCTTCCTCGCGCTTGAGGAATTCCTGCAGGAAGCCATACGGCAGCACCAGCATGTAGTCCGGCCTGGCCGCGCGCACCTCGGCTTCCGACCTGATCGGGATGCGCGTGCCGGGCGTCACCAGGCCCCATTTGCCCGGATTGCGGTCAGCGGCGGCGAAAATGTCCGTCTCGATGAATTCGCAATGCTGCAGGAAGGTGTTGCCGCGCGTGGACGCGCCATAGGCGGCAACCTTGCCACCCCTGGCCACGATGCCACGCACCAGACCGGTCAGCTTGACGCGGAAGTCCTCGATGCGACGGGCGCAGGTCTCGTAGGTGGCAATATCTTCCAGGCCGACCTTGGCCTCGCGCGCGCTGATCTCCTTCACCGCCGGCGTGCTGGTATCCTTCAGGCCGCAGAACAGCCGGATGCTGCCGCCGTTGATGCTGTTGAAGCTGGCATCGTTCAGATACATGCCGTTCATGTTGATCAGCCGCTCAAACGTGCGCAGCGTGTAATAGGCGACATGCTCGTGGCTGATCATGTCGTAGCCGATATCGAGGATCATGTTGCCGGTATAGTTCATCTCGACCACCCAGGCGCCCTCAGCATCCAGACAATCCCGCACATCCTTGATAAAGCTGTGCGGATCGTCGAGATCGTAGAACATCGAGATCGAGGTAATCACCTTGGCCTTCTTGCCGCCCAGGGCCTCCTTCACGGCTTTAGCCGAGAAATAGGTATTCACCTTGGCGATGCTGTCATCCTTGATCGACAGGATCGCGTCGGAGGGATCGACGCCGATGCGCTTCAGGCCCGGCACATTGTAGCTGAGCAGCAGCGTGCCGTCGTTGCAGCCGGTATCGATCACATAGTCACCGGCCTGCAGCGGCACCTGCCGCTTCACATCCGCCGTGATGCCGGCCAGGTGGTCGCGCATGGTCTGGTTGATGCCGGAGCGATACCAGTATTCGGCATACATCAGCCCCGGATCGACGGTGTAGCGCAGCTGCAGGAACTTGCAGTCATTGCACAGGATCAGGTCGAGCGGCACGGCGATGGGATCGGGCTGTTCGGGCTTGCGGAACACGCCGGTCAGCACCTGGGGCCCAAGCGAGAACAGCGGCTGCAGGTGCCGCGAACCGCAGAGACGGCATTTTTCAATCGGGCGGTAAGCGTCTGTCATGGGACTCTTAGCTGTAGATGAGGGTCGAGCCGCCGGTATCGATCCGCAGCGGAATCATTTTCAGCGGCGACAGCGCAGCGGTAACCGCCTGGCGCGCCTGCGGCGGCACCAGCAGCAGGAAGAAGCCACCACCCCCGGCGCCGCAGAGCTTTCCGCCTAGCGCGCCATGTTTGCGCGCCGTGGCATAGAGATCGTCGATGGTGGAGTTGCTGACCTTCTGCGACAGGCCGCGCTTGGTTTCCCAGCCCTCATGCAGCATGGCGCCGAGATCGACCAGCATCTGCGCGGGGTTTTCGGATTCGAGCACACCGACTGCCTGGTCGGTCAGCGTCAGCATATGCTCCAGCGCGCCGCTGATCGTCTTGCGCTTCGTCTTCTCGATCTGCTCGTCCAGCGTATCGGAGGCGAACCGCGCGATGCCGGTGAAGACCAAGAACAGGGTCTGCGACAGGATTTCCAGGGTGCCACCGCTGATGCGCACCGGCGAGATCTGCGTGCGGTTGCCGGGCAGGAAATCGAAACGGTTAATGCCGCCGAAGGAGGCGTGATACTGGTCCTGCAGGCCGACATTCTCGCGCAGCAGCGTGCGTTCGACGAAGATCGCCTTCTCGGCCAGATCGTATTTGGTGAAACGCAAATCGAGGATCTTGGCCACCAGGTTGAGGAAGCCGACCGTGAAGCTGGAGGAACTGCCGAGACCGGAACGCGCCGGCAGGTCGGACAGCACGGAGATGTCGAGCGGCTGCTCGACGCCATAGTGGTTCAGCACGGCGCGCACCACCGGATGCTCGATCTCGGCAATGCTCTGCACGCGTTCATGCCTGGAATAACTGACGCGGTATTTGTAATCGAGGAAAGCGCCGAGCTTGAGCGCGCTGATATAGATATGCTTGTCGATCGCCATGCCGAGCACGGCGCCGCGATTCTGCTCGATATATTCGGGGTAGTCGGTGCCGCCGCCGAAGAAGCTGATGCGCAGAGGCGTGCGGCAGGTCAGAAGCATTCAATCCTCTGCGGCGCCGGCGATCTCCGGCAATTCCGTTTGTGCGCGCCGGTAATCTTCCGGCACGCCTATATCAATGAAATAGCCGTCGCAACGGTAGGTCTGCACGCGTAAATTTCCGGTTAACCGCGCCAGGACATCGGCCTCGAAGGAAAACGCCGCCGGCAGGTCGAAGGTTTCAAACAGCCCGCGCCGCAGCGCATAGACCCCGGCCCCGATCAGACCAGGCCGGCCGGCGGCGCCCGTGGGCAGGAAGCCAGTGACCAGGCCATCGGCATCCGCCTCCACCAGCGAATAGCGCGCGCCATCGGCGACCGGACGCACCGCCAGCACCAGATCGGCACTCGTGGCGCGGCGATGGCCCAGCACCGCCTGGTAATCGATATCCAGATAGGTGTCGCCGTTCAGCACCAGCGCGTCCTCACCCTCGATCCTGCTGATTGCTTGGCGGATCGCGCCGCCGGTGCCCAGCGGCGTGCCTTCGCGCAGATATTCCAGCCGCATCCCGCGATAGGCCGGACCGACCGCCGCGATGGTGTCAGCCAGGTGATGCACGGCAAGGATGACGCGGCCGACGCCCTGCGCCTGCAGCGCATCGAGCAGGTAATAGAGAAAGGCGCGGCCGGCAACCGGGGCCATCGGCTTGGGTACGTCAGCCACCACGCTGGCGAGCCGCGTGCCAAAGCCGCCGGCCAGGATGATGGCCTCGTCGGTTCTGGCTGACTGTTGCGTCCCGTTCGACACCATGCCCTAGCCTGTTGCGTCCCGTTAAAGCCCGTTCAGGCCCGTTGCGTCCCGTTATGTCCTGTTTCGGCCTGTTCCAGCCAGCCTTTTGGCGACAGACCGAGAATATTTCCCGGTTTTCCAGGATTTTGATTCACTTTAGTGACCCAAGCCCAGGAGAAACCTGCATCGGTAATTGACCTTAAGAACAAATATCGTACATTATGGGTATATTTTCAAGATCACTCATATTCGAAGGTCATACCATGCCGCCCTCCCTGCTCGATGAATTCGACACCACGTCCTCCAGTTCCACCATTGCGCCACCTACCGGGCTCGGGACGGATGATCTGTTCCGCTTGTCCGGCTCGGTCGGCGAGCTGGGCGACAACCAGCGCCAGGATGTGATCAAGACGCAGGTGATGCTGGGCCGCACCGGCCATCTTGATTTCGGCACTCTCGGCGGCCCGACCGGCTGGCCTGGCGGCGAACTGACGCGCGGCCTGCGTAGCTATCAGAAGGATCGCGGCCTGACCGTGGATGGCGTGATGCTGCCCGATGGCGAAACGCTGCACAGCCTGAGCGGCGAGCTTCCCGACATGAGCGGTTATCGCGTGCCAACACCGCAGGACGTCGATCGCCATCATGCCCAGCTTGCACAAACGAGTATGCAGGACCAGGCAAGGTCGGCGCGCGGCAAGACATCAGGATACAGCCTGAGCGGTCTGGGACTGAAAGCCATCACTCAGCATGAGACTTTGCGCGAGAAGATATACTCGGACCAGGCCGGCAAGCAGACTATCGGCTACGGCCATCTGCTGCGGCCCGGTGAGGACAAGCAGTTCGCGAATGGCATCGATGAACAAACCGCGCAGGCGTTGCTGGCCAAGGATGTCGCCACGGCCGAGGCGGCCGTGAAACGGCTGGTGAAGACGCCGCTGTCACAGCGGGAATATGATGCGCTGGTCAGCCTGACCTATAATATCGGCCAGGGCGGCTTCACCGACTCGACAGTGCTCAAGAAGCTGAACGAAAGCGACTACCAGGCTGCCGCCGATGCCATCCTGATGTGGGACAAGATCACGGCCAAGGATGGCAGCAAGGTGCAAAGCAAGGGGCTGGTCAATCGCCGCAATAACGAGCGCGACCTGTTTCTGAACGGAACCTATAAAAGCGGAATCCAGAGAAAATGAGCCGGTCCTGCCTTACCTTTCTCCTTTTTCTCGCCACGGCGCTGACCGGGATATCGGACAATCATGCGGCCGAACCGGGCAAGCCGCTCTTCGACCGCAACTGGATCGCTCGCAGCACCACGGCCATGGGCGTGACCGGCGATGCGCGCCTGATGCCGGACCGCATCACTTTCGATGGCCATGCCACCTTCAAGCTGCGCTTCATCGCGGAGATGGCACCCAAGAAACCCTCGCTCGGCCAGCTAGATGTTGACAGTTATTCGCTCTATGAGATCGTCGACCCCAAGCCGCAGGCTATCCACAACGGCAACCATCTTTGCGGTCATCCGAAATACACGCGCAATGTTCCGCTGGCCCGCTACATGGCCATCGGCCTGAGCGATAATGATTTGCTGGATATCCTGGTCTATGCCCGCGATACGCCGCCCGAAGACATCAATTACAGCGTCCAGGGCGCCTGCGGCGGCTACAACTACTTCACGGAATAATCGCCTGATCTCAGGATGCCGGATCACGGTACCTTTTTCGTAATCTCCGGAATCGCGAAGTCGAAATCGCAGCCCTGCTCGGCCTGCGTGACGGTGTCGAAGTAAAGCTTGTCGTAACCGCGACGGCCCTCGCCGCTCGGCAACGGCGGCAGCGCGGCGCGGCGTTTCGCCAGCTCGGCCTCGTCCACCAGCAGGTCGATGCGGCGGCCTTCGGTGTCGAGCCGGATACGATCGCCGGTCTGCACCAGGCCGAGCGGGCCGCCGGCGGCGGCTTCGGGCGCGATATGCAGCACGATGGTGCCATAGGCCGTGCCGCTCATGCGCGCATCGGAAATGCGCACCATGTCCTTCACGCCCTGCTGCGCCAGCTTCTTCGGGATCGGGATGTAACCCGCTTCCGGCATGCCCGGCGCGCCCTTGGGCCCGGCATTCTGCAAGACAAGAATGTCGTCGGCCTTCACGTCGAGATCGGGGGAGTCCAGTCGCGCCGCCATGTCGGGCAGGCTGCTGAACACCACGGCGCGGCCTTCATGCTGCAGCAGGCTCTGCGTCGCTGCCGCCTGCTTGATGATGGCGCCGTCGGGCGCGAGGTTCCCGCGCAGCACCGCCATCGCGCCATTCTTGTAGACTGGCGCGGCCATGGTTTTGACCACGTCCTGCTTCCAGCCCTTCGGCATGGCGTCGAGATTCTCGCCCAGCGACTTGCCGGTGACGGTGAGGCAGCTGCGGTCGATCAGGCCTCCCAGCTCGCGTAGGATCGGGGTGAGACCGCCCGCTTTGTATAAGTCTTCCATGTAATGCTGGCCGGTCGGCTTGAGATCGACCAGCACCGGCGTCTCGCGACCCATCTTATCGTAGCCTTCGAGATCGACGCTGATGCCGCTGCGGCCCGCCATGGCGGTGAGATGGATCAGCGCATTGGTCGAGCCGCCGACGGCGAGCAGCACACGCAGCGCGTTGCGATAGGCGGCGGGCGTCAGGATCTTGTCGGGCGTCAGGCCCTCGGCGGCCATCGCCACGGCGCGCGTGCCGGTCTGTTCGGCAAGACGCCGGCGTTCGGCATGCACGGCGGGCACCGCCGCGCCGCCCGGCAGCATCATGCCTAGCGCTTCCACGGTCAGCGCCATGGTGGAGGCCGTGCCCATCACGCCACAGGTGCCGATGGTGGGCGCGAGTTCGGAATTGACCTCGTTGATTTCCTGCTCGTTCACCTCGCCGGCGCGATAGCGCGCCCAGAAGCGGCGGCAGTCCGTGCAGGCGCCGAGCTTTTCGCCGCGCCAGGACCCTGCAAGCATAGGACCGGTTACAAGCATGATGGCCGGCACATTCGCCGATGCCGCGCCCATCAGAAGCGCCGGCACGGTCTTGTCGCAGCCGCCGAGCAGGATGACGGCGTCCATCGGCTGGGCGCGGATCATCTCTTCCGAATCCATCGCCATCAGGTTGCGCAGGTACATGCTGGTGGGATTGGCGAAGCTTTCCTGGATCGAGATCACCGGGAAAGGCACCGGGATGCCGCCGGCCAGCATCACGCCGCGCGAGGCGGCCTCGATCAGGTCGGGCACATTGCGGTGACAGGCATTGTAGCCGCTGTCGGTATCGACGATGCCGATGATCGGCCGCTCCAGCGCGTCGTCGGTATAGCCCAGCGCCTTGATGAATGCCTTGCGCAGGAACACGGAAAAGCCGGCATCGCCATAGTTGGCGAGATTCTTCTTCATGCCGGTCGGCTTATCGGTGGGCTTGCTGGTCATTCTTCACTCCCGGGGACGGAGCCTGTTTTAGCGCGTCCGGCAGCGGGCTGCCACCCGTCCGCCAGGCTCGTCACTTCCTGAGCGGCTTCTGCGCCAGGATGAACAGGCGGCGGAAGGGAAACAGCGTGCGGCCGTCCTCTTCCTTTGGATAGGCCTGGGCGATGCGCTGGCGGTAGTCGGCCTCGAATACGCTGCGCTCGGGCTCCTGCAGCAGGTCGAGAAAAGGCTTGAGCGCGCTGCCCTTGGTGAATTCGGCCACCGGATTGGCGCCCGACATCACCTGCTGGTATTCGGTCTCCCAGATGTCCAGCGTGGCCGTGTGCTCATGCAGCATGCGCCAGTAGACGGCGGGCTCGGCCACCGGATAGCGCCGCAGGTGCGGTTCCAGTTTGCTGCGCCAGGGGCCCAGCTCGATCGTGTCGGTGATGCTGGTATGGGATTTGGCACCGTGATTGCGCGGCATCTGGATCGCCAGCCAGCCGCCGGGCTTGAGCATGCGCAACAGGCCGGGGATCAGCGCCTCATGGTCGCCCAGCCATTGCAGGGCTGCGTTGCTGTAGACCACATCGACCGGCGCGTCCGGCGTCCAGTGGGCGATGTCGGCCTCGACGAAGGCAGCGGAAGGATAATCCTTGCGCGCCTTCTCCAGCATACTGACCGAAGAATCCACGCCGGTGAGCTGCGTCTGCGGCCAGCGCTGCAGCAGCAGCGGTGTGAGATTGCCAGGGCCGCAGCCGAGATCGATCACCCTTTCAGGTGAGGCCAGCGGCACGCGCGCGAGCAGGTCGAGGGCCGGCCGCAGCCGCTCGCCGGCGAATTTCAGGTATTGCGTCGGGTCCCAGGACATGGACACTAGCCTACTTGAGGAAACGCCAATCACAAGGTCAGGGTTATGAATTCTTCTCAAGCTTTACGCGATTATGCTCAACAGGATTTCAGCGCCCCGCTGGAGCTGACCGGCATGGTGGTCAAGCCCGAGCATATCGATGCCAACGGCCATATGAATGTCGGTTATTACAATGTGATTTTCGACCAGGCGCTGGATAAATTCTTCGTGCCCTTCGATCTCGACTGGTCCTATGTGCAGCGCACCAACCTGTCGACCTTCGTGCTTGAGACCCATGTCTGTTACCTGCAGGAAGTAGTGGAAGGCGATCGTTTGCGCTTCACCTTCCAGCTGCTCGGTGCAGATGCCAAGCGTATCCATTATTTCATGAACATGTATCACGCCGAGAAAGGCTATCTGGCGGCGACCAGCGAACAGATCCTGGTGCATGTCGACCTGGCCACGCGCCGCTCCTGCGCCTTCCCGGCGGAACATGCGGACCTGTTCGAGCATATGATGGCGGGGCATGGCAAACTGCCCAAGCCGCCGCAGGCCGGCAAGAACATCGGCATGGCGAAGAAGGGCTGATCAGGCGCCAAGCTTGATCTCGACTTCCACGAAGGCCATCGCGGCCTTGCCGGCGTTGATCACGTCATGCGCCACGCCCTTGGGCCGCGAATAGCTGCCGCCGGCCTGCATCTCGATCAGGCTTTCGCTGCCGTCCTGTCCGATGATCTTCATGGTCGCGTCGGTGAGATAGGTCACCGTGTAGGGATACTCGTGCACATGGAAACCGGTGGCCGCGCCCGGCGCGAAATCCCAGCGCGTGATGCGCACGCGCTCGTCATCGGCCTGCTGGGTCGGAATGGCGGAACCTGTTGCCTGGCACATGCTGATCTCCTTTTCTCCGCCAATCCTAGGGCGGCGTGGCGGAGCCGGACAAGCGCCGAATTGTCGCGCTGCAATTACGCGCTGTCGGCCGGCTTCTTCTTGCGCAGGGCGGCGCGCAGCGGCCGCCCTTGCGCGATCGCTTTGAGCATGCCGCGGAAGGTGTGAACCTCCTGGCTCGCCAGCGGCACGCGTTGCAAGGCCGAACGCAGGTTGCGCAGGATCGCGCCACGCTTGGGCTCGACATTGTGGAAAAAGCCGGACTGGTCGAGTTCCTCGCTCAGGTGGTCGAACAGGCCCTGCAGCTCGTCCTGGCTGGCGAAGCCGCCACGGACCGTGTCGAGCCGGCTGGGCGCCGTGTCATCCGTCGCGGTGAACCATTCATAACCGAGCAGCAGCACGGCCTGGGCCAGGTTGAGCGACGAGAAACCGGGATTGAGCGGCACGCTGATTGCCGTATGGGCCAGCGCCACGTCTTCGTTGTCGAGTCCGGTGCGTTCGCGGCCAAACAGGATTCCGACGCGAAAACCGTCCTGCTCTTCCTGTCGCATGCGGGCGGCGGCCTCGCGCGGCGTGACCACCTCCTTCATCATGTCGCGATGACGGGCGGTCGTGGCATAGATGCGATGCAGGTCGGCGACAGCATCGGCCGTGCTGCTGAACACGCTGACCGCGTCCAGCACCGGATCGGCCTTGCTGGCCAGCACATAGGCGGCGGGGTTGGGCCAGCCGTCGCGCGGATTGACCAGACGCATCTCGGTGATGCCGCAATTCAGCATGGCGCGCGCGGCGGCGCCGATATTCTCGCCCAGCTGCGGCTCGACCAGCACGACCACAGGTCCGCGGCGCAGCGGCCCGGGCGGTGCATATTTGCCGAGCTTGGGACGATTGGTTCCGGTCATGCGATTACTTAGACGGCTGCGCCCCGTCGCGCAGCAGCTTCCACTGGATCGAATCCATCAACGCCATGAAGGCGGCATCGATGATGTTGGGCGAGACGCCGACGGTGAACCAGCGGTTCCCCTGCCCGTCAGCAGACTCGATCATGACGCGCGTGGTGGCTTCCGTGCCGCCATTGAGGATGCGGACCTTGAAGTCGACCAGGCGCAGGTCGTCGATGTAACCCTGGTAGCGGCCGAGATCCTTGCGGATCGCATGATCGAGCGCGTTGACCGGGCCGTTGCCTTCCGCCACCGAGAACAGCGTCTGGCCGTCGACATCCAGTTTCACCGTGGCTTCCGAGATGGTCACCAGTTCGGCGCGGGCATTGAAACGGCGTTCGACCTGGACGCGGAAACTGCGGATCTTGAAGTAATCGGGCATCTGGCCGAGCGCGCGGCGCGCCAGCACCTCGAAACTCGCCTCGGCGCCGTCGTATGAATAGCCCTCCGCCTCGCGCTGCTTGACGTCGTCGAGCAGGGCATTGAGCCGGCTGTCATTGGCATCGTATTTGATGCCGGCCTCGGTCAGGCGCACCAGCAGGTTCGAGCGGCCGGCCTGATCCGACATCAGAATATGGCGCTTGTTACCGACGCTTTCCGGCGGCACATGCTCGTAGGTCTTCGGGTCCTTCAGCACCGCCGAGACATGCAGTCCGCCCTTATGCGCGAAAGCAGAGGCGCCGACATAGGCGGCATGGCGGTTCGGCGCGCGGTTGAGCAATTCGTCCAGCGTGCGCGAGGTGGCGGTCAGATGGGTCAGGTCCTGCTCGCTGAGACCGATATCAATATTTTCGGCGAACCAGGGCTTGAGCATCAGCGAGGGAATCAGCGCGATCAGGTTGGCATTGCCGCAGCGCTCGCCCAGACCGTTCAGCGTGCCCTGCACCTGGCGCACGCCGGCCTTCACGGCCGCCAGCGTGTTGGCGACGGCATTCTCGGTATCGTTATGGGTATGCACGCCGAGCTTCGATCCGTCGCCGAGCTTGGCAACCACCTCGCCGACGATGCGCTCGACCTCCCAGGGCATGGCGCCGCCATTGGTGTCGCAGAGCACGGCCCAGCGCGCGCCGGCGTCCAGCGCCGCCTTCAGGCAGTCGAAGGCGAATTGCGGGTTTTCCTTGTAACCGTCGAAGAAATGCTCGGCGTCATACATCGCCTCGCCGAATTTCTTATGTGCGGCACTGATGCTGTCGGAAATCAGTTCAAGGTTTTCATTCAGCGAAATGCCGAGCGCGACATCGACCTGGTAGGCCGAACTCTTGCCCACAAGGCAGGCGGCATCGGCCTTGGCGTCGAGAATGGCGGCGAGGCCCGGATCGTTGGCAGCCGAACGCCCCGGCCGCTTGGTCATGCCGAAGGCGACGAACTTGGCGCGCTTCAGCGCCGGCTTGGTCGAGAAGAATTCACTGTCGGTCGGATTGGCGCCGGGCCAGCCGCCCTCGATATAGGCGACGCCGAGCTTGTCGAGCGCCTTGGCGATGACGCGCTTGTCCTCGACCGAGAAATCGACGCCCTGGGTCTGGGCGCCGTCGCGCAGCGTCGTGTCGAAGAGATAAACGCGGTCCTTGGCCATCACCCTTACTTTCCCGTCAGCCGCTTCGCCACGCGGTCGCGCCCGATCAGTGGCAGCAGCGGCGCCATTTCAGGCCCCTTGTCACGGCCGGTCAAGGCCAGCCGCAGCGGATGGAACAAAGCTTTTCCCTTGGCGCCCGTCTTGGCGGAAATTGCCTGGCTCCAGGCCTTCCAGGTCGTGGCATCCCAGGGCTCGGCCGGCAGGGTCTCGGCGGCGGCGGCCACCACGGCGGCGTCTTCATGGACCGTCGCCACCTCGCCGGCAACCACGACCCACCAATCGGTGGCCTCGGCCAACCGACCGATATTCCCGCGTATGGCCTGCCAGAAGCTCTCCGTCGCGCCGTCCGGCAGGCGGTCGCGCACGGCGTCAAACGGCGTCTCGTGCAAGATCTTGGCGTTCAGCAGGTCGAGCTCATGCGGATCGAGCCGGGCCGGCGCGCGGCTGAAGCGGGTCAGGTCGAAACCGGCGAC
>Ga0209675_1000989_pt1 | contig 17959 bp, 18 predicted proteins | sample AraplaCol_mLB_r2_2_FD_184280 | JGI IMG/M metagenome (GOLD analysis project Ga0209675, IMG submission 184280) | Arabidopsis root microbial communities from North Carolina, USA - plate scrape MF_Col_mLB_r2 (SPAdes) (version 3) | ecosystem: Host-associated > Plants > Roots > Endosphere | place... | reverse complement strand
GCAAAGCCACGGTTTTGGCGGGTTTGTTCGGTCTTACTGGTCTGAACAGTCAGGTCGGATTTCGCACTGCGATAGCGCATCGACGCGCACCGTCGAACCCCGCTGGGGCACGACTTGCCTGATGCCTCGAATAGCTTTACAACTGGCCGCACCTTGGCCTGGTCCGTCTGGAAAACCATGAACTCGATCTCCCGCGCCGTACCCGAAGTGGCGCTGCAAGCGATCCGCAAACTGATTACCGAGCAGGGCTTCGGCCCCGGCGATGCGCTGCCCTCGCAACGGGATCTGGCGGTTCAGCTGGGCGTCAGCCGCGCCTCGTTGCGTGAGGCGTTGTCGTCCTTGAGTGCGCTGGGTGTGGTCAGCATTCAGCCGGGCAAAGGCGTGTTCGTGCAGGCGCCGGTCGAGTTGCCTCGTGGCGAGGGCGCGCCGGCCTGGCCGTTCGCCGCCCAGGCTTCGCCGCTGGAAATCTTTCAGTTGCGCTATGCGCTGGAAGGGTTTGCGGCCGGTCTGGCGGCGGTGACGTTGAGCACGTTTGATCTGGACGAACTGGAAGACAACGTCGCCGCCATGCGCGAGCAACTGCGCGCCGGCGACTTCGAGGCAGCGGCGAAACTGGATTTCGAATTCCACCGGCGGATCCTGCTGGCCAGCGGCAATCAGGCGATGCTGAGCATCCTCACCGCCAGCGCCGACATCTTTCTGGAGAGCCAGAAACTACCGTTCATCCGCGCCGAGCGGGCCATGGAAACCTGGCAGGAACACCGCAAGATCCTCCGCGCCCTGGCCCGCCGGGCCTCCGCTGCCGCGCAGAAGGCCATGCAGGAGCACGTGCGCAATGCGGCGCTGCGTACCGGAATCGCCTTCATCGCCCCCGCCGGCGCGTGACTTGAGCTATACCCAAACTCATCGAGTGCCATAGCAAGACTCAATCATCTGCGGCTTCCTGAACAAGGGAAGGGCGGCTATGATGGGCCACGTTTTTTTGCTTACAACCTGGAGAATTCCATGAGCAGCGATCTGATCAAACACGTTAGCGACGCTAGCTTCGAAGCCGACGTACTCAAGGCCGAAGGCGCTGTCCTGGTCGACTACTGGGCTGAATGGTGCGGCCCTTGCAAAATGATCGCTCCGGTTCTGGACGAGATTGCAGAGACTTACAAAGGCAAGCTGACCGTTGCCAAACTGAACATCGACGAAAACCAGGAAACCCCTGCCAAGCACGGCGTACGTGGTATTCCGACCCTGATGCTGTTCAAGAACGGCAACGTGGAAGCGACCAAGGTCGGCGCTCTGTCGAAGTCGCAACTGGCTGCTTTCCTCGACGCCAACATCTAAGCGTCGCGGTAAAGTTGTCCTCAAAAAGCCCCGCAAATTGCGGGGCTTTTTGCGTATTCAGGGCTAGACGCTCCGAAACTCAGGTGGTACATTCGGCCCCGCACTGGTTTCTCCACTGCCCCCTGCTAGCCGTCGCCGACGCACTTCCTTTCGAATAAGTACGCGATCCTGTCGCCTTCTCCGCGGCGCGGCCTCATTAAGCCAAAAGCTTAATTTCCCCCCTCCATAAATGATTACGTCATTCCTATATGAATCTGACTGAACTCAAGCAAAAGCCGATTACCGAACTGCTCGAATTGGCCGAACAGATGGGCATAGAAAATATGGCCCGTTCGCGCAAGCAGGACGTGATTTTCTCCCTGCTGAAAAAGCACGCTAAAAGCGGTGAGGAAATCTCCGGTGATGGCGTGCTGGAGATTCTCCAGGACGGCTTCGGCTTCCTGCGCTCCGCTGACGCTTCCTACCTCGCCGGCCCTGACGACATCTACGTCTCGCCGAGCCAGATCCGCCGTTTCAACTTGCGCACCGGTGACACCATCGTTGGCAAGATCCGCCCTCCGAAGGAAGGCGAGCGTTATTTCGCCCTGCTCAAGGTCGACACGATCAACTTCGATCGTCCTGAGAACGCGAAAAACAAGATTCTCTTCGAGAACCTGACCCCGCTGTTCCCGACCGTGCGCATGAAGATGGAAGCCGGCAACGGTTCCACCGAAGACCTGACCGGTCGTGTGATCGACCTGTGCGCCCCGATCGGCAAAGGCCAGCGTGGTCTGATCGTTGCACCGCCGAAAGCCGGTAAAACGATCATGCTGCAGAACATCGCAGCGAACATCGCCCGTAACAACCCTGAAGTTCACCTGATCGTGCTGTTGATCGACGAGCGTCCGGAAGAAGTGACCGAAATGCAGCGCACCGTGCGCGGCGAAGTGGTTGCCTCGACCTTCGACGAGCCGCCGACCCGTCACGTGCAAGTGGCTGAAATGGTGATCGAGAAGGCCAAGCGCCTGGTCGAACACAAGAAGGACGTGGTGATCCTGCTCGACTCCATCACCCGTCTGGCCCGTGCCTACAACACTGTGATCCCGAGCTCCGGCAAGGTGCTGACCGGTGGTGTCGATGCCCACGCCCTGGAGAAACCGAAGCGTTTCTTCGGCGCCGCGCGAAACATCGAAGAAGGCGGCTCGCTGACCATCATCGCCACCGCGCTGGTTGAAACCGGCTCGAAGATGGATGAAGTGATCTACGAAGAGTTCAAGGGCACCGGCAACATGGAACTGCCACTGGACCGTCGTATCGCCGAGAAGCGTGTGTTCCCGGCCATCAACATCAACAAGTCCGGTACTCGTCGTGAAGAGCTGCTGACTGCCGACGACGAACTGCAGCGTATGTGGATCCTGCGCAAACTGCTGCACCCGATGGACGAAGTCGCGGCCATCGAGTTCCTGGTCGACAAGCTGAAAACGACCAAGACCAACGACGAATTCTTCCTGTCGATGAAGCGCAAGTAACATCGTCGGTTGATTCAGAAAATGGCGTCCTTTCGAGGGCGCCATTTTTTTGCCTGTTTTTTGTCCGGCCGATAGGAGGTTTGCGATCTGGTAAGGTCAGTGACTGGGCAAAACAAGAAGCAGCGTTCGATGCTGTACAAAAAATAACCATCTGATTGGCATTAAAGATTTATGAGCACACTCGCTTATCGAAGGGATATCGACGGCTTGCGGGCAGTCGCGGTGATAGCCGTGGTGCTGTTCCATTTTGGAGTCCCTGGGTTTACCGGCGGTTTTGTCGGTGTGGACGTGTTTTTCGTGATCTCCGGTTACCTCATCACCTCGATCATCTGGAACCAGCGCCAGGCCGGCCGGTTCAGTTTCGTCGAGTTCTGGTCGCGGCGTGCGCGGCGGATCCTGCCGGCGCTGTTTGCGATGATCATCGCGGTGCTGGCGGTGGGCTGGTTTCTGATGGCGCCCAAGGACTACGAAGAACTCGGGCGCTCGGTGCGCTATCAGGTGCTGTTTGTCTCGAACATCCTGTTCATGCGCCAGGACGGCTATTTCGATGTCGCCTCGGACCTCAAACCGCTGCTGCACACCTGGTCGCTGGCGGTAGAGGAGCAGTTCTACATTGTCTTCCCGCTATTGCTGACCCTGATGTCGAGCCGCTTGAAGCACTGGCGGCTGGCGCTGTTCGGCGTGCTGCTCGTTTCATTCGGGTTGAGCGTCTGGGCGGTCCACCACCATCCGGAAAAAGCCTTCTTCCTGCTGCCGATGCGCGCATGGGAGCTGCTGGCGGGGGCGATGCTGGCGATCGCACCGAAGCATGCCTGGCGCCTCAAGCCGATGGCCGCGCAACTGTTGAGCCTGCTCGGCATGGGCCTGATTCTGTTGGCGGTGTTCGGTTTCGACAAACGTACGCCGTTCCCCGGTGCGGCCGCATTGCTGCCGGTGCTTGGCGTGGTGCTGTTGATCCTGGCCAACGGTCATCGCCAGACCTGGGTAGGTCAATTCTTGAGCAGTCGGGTCATGGTAGGTCTGGGTCTGATTTCCTATTCCTGGTACTTGTGGCACTGGCCGGTGTTCGTGTTTTCCAGCTACGCCAGCGTCGACGAGCCGAGCGCCTTCGACAGCGCCGGGTTGATCCTGCTGACCCTGGTGCTGGGTTATCTGTCGTGGAAATTCGTCGAGACGCCGTTCCGCGAGCGGCGCTTGCTGGCCGGACGTCGGCAGATTCTGATCGCCGGTGCGTTCGGCGTGCTGATAATCGGACTGGCCGGGCAAACCCTGCGCTGGACCGACGGCCTGCCGTGGCGCCTGTCCGATCAGGCATTGCAATACGCCAAGGGGCGCGAGTGGCGGCCGGAGTTGATGGCATGTCTGGCGGACGACAAGACCCCGGATGACAAGTTGTTCTGTCATTACGGTCTGCAGAACCAGGCTTCGCGAGCGCTGGTCTGGGGCGACAGTCATGCCACGGCGTTGATTCCGGTCTTCGATGATGGTGCGCAAGCCCATGGCGTCAGTGTGATCCTCGCCAGTTCGCCGGGGTGCATACCGGTGGAAGGTCTGGAGCATGACGCCCGCTGCGCGCGTTTCAACCAACGTGTGGTGCAGGCAATCAAACCGCAAACCGTCAGTGATGTGGTGCTGGTTGCGCGCTGGAGTCTGTATCTCTATGGCGATGCCAGAGGTGATCTGGGCCATGTCTTGAGAACGCCTGGCGGGCACTACGACCGTGCCGTCGCCGAGCAGCGTCTGGCTGACGGTCTGCGCGCGCGAGTGGCGCAATTGCGTGCGGGCGGGCATCGGGTCTGGCTGGTGAAAGAGGCGCCGTTGCAGGCTTTCAGTCCGCCGTACCGTCTGACGCGGCTGGCGATGCTGGATCGTCCGGTGGATGACGTCGGGCTGAATGTCGCCGAACACCAAAAGCGCCAGGCCTTCATCAGTCAGCTGTTCGCCGAGCTGGCGAAAGACCCGGCGGTACGCGTGGTCGATCCGGCGCCGAAGCTGTGCGATGAAAGCGGTCTGTGCCGTGCCGAGCTCGGTGGGTACTCACTGTACACCGATGACAATCACCTGTCGGAGGTCGGCGCGCGTTTCGTTGCGCCGATCCTTGAACCGCTGTTTGTCGACCTGCAGGCCAGGGCAAATCTGGGAAAAGGTCAGGCGAATGCAGCCAAGTAAGCAGTGACGGGCTGCCAGCGACCGGCATAGCAGGTAGGATGTACGCCTATTTTGAGGGTGCCATCGTCAATGAAATTCAAGGATCTTCGGGATTTCGTGCAGCAGCTTGAGCAGCGCGGAGAGTTGAAACGCATCCAGATTCCCGTTTCGCCGGTGCTGGAAATGACCGAGGTGTGCGACCGCACGCTGCGGGCCAAGGGCCCGGCGCTGCTGTTCGAGAAGCCGACCGGTTACGACATCCCGGTGCTCGGCAACCTGTTCGGCACGCCCGAGCGGGTGGCCATGGGCATGGGCGCCGAGTCGGTCAGCGAGCTGCGCGAAATCGGCAAGCTGCTGGCGTTCCTCAAGGAACCGGAGCCGCCGAAGGGCTTGAAGGACGCGTGGTCGAAGCTGCCGATCTTCCGCAAGATCATTGCGATGGCGCCGAAAGTCATCAAGGACGCGCCGTGCCAGGAAGTGGTCATAGAAGGCGACGACGTCGATCTGGCGATGCTGCCGGTGCAGACCTGCTGGCCGGGCGACGTGGCGCCGCTGATCACCTGGGGCCTGACCGTCACCAAAGGCCCGAACAAGGATCGGCAGAATCTCGGCATCTACCGTCAGCAAGTGATTGGCCGCAACAAGGTCATCATGCGCTGGCTCAGCCACCGTGGCGGTGCGCTGGATTTCCGTGAGTGGTGCGAGAAACATCCAGGCCAGCCGTTCCCGGTGTCCGTGGCCCTTGGCGCGGTGACGCCGGTGCCGGACAGCCTCTCCGAATACGCCTTCGCCGGTCTGCTGCGCGACAGTCGCACGGAGCTGGTGAAGTGCCGCGGCAACGACCTGCAAGTGCCGGCCACTGCCGAAATCATCCTCGAAGGCGTGATCCATCCGGGCGAAATGGCCGATGAAGGCCCGTACGGCGACCACACCGGTTACTACAACGAAGTCGACAGCTTCCCGGTGTTCACCGTCGAGCGCATCACCCACCGGATCAAACCGATTTACCACAGCACCTACACCGGCCGTCCGCCGGATGAGCCGGCGATTCTCGGCGTGGCGCTGAACGAAGTGTTCGTGCCGATCCTGCAGAAGCAGTTCCCGGAGATCACCGACTTCTACCTGCCGCCGGAAGGCTGCTCGTACCGCATGGCCGTGGTGACGATGAAGAAGTCGTATCCGGGCCACGCCAAGCGCGTGATGCTGGGTGTCTGGTCGTTTTTGCGACAGTTCATGTACACCAAGTTCGTTATCGTCACCGACGACGATATCAACGCGCGGGACTGGAACGACGTGATCTGGGCCATCACCACGCGCATGGACCCCAAGCGCGACACGGTGATGATCGACAACACGCCGATCGACTACCTCGACTTTGCCTCGCCGGTGTCGGGACTCGGCTCGAAGATGGGCCTGGACGCCACCCACAAGTGGCCGGGCGAAACCACTCGCGAGTGGGGCCGCGTCATCGTCAAGGATGATGCCGTCACTCAACGGATCGATGCCATCTGGAATCAGTTAGGAATAGATTGATGCGTGTAACCCTGCAGCCCTCCGGAGCGGTGCTCGAGATACAGCCCGGAGAGCGGATTCTCGATGGTGCGCGGCGCCTGGGCTACGACTGCCCGCAAAGCTGTCGCAACGGCAATTGTCACGTGTGCGCGGCGCTGCTGGTGGAAGGCCGGGTCGAACAGGCCGGCAAGGTGCACGACCACGGCGAGTTCTACACTTGCATAGCGGAGCCGCTGGAAGACTGCATCGTGCTGTGGGATGGCGTGCTCGCGCTGGGAGAACTGCCGGTGCGCAGCGTGTCGTGTCAGGTCATCGAATGCCGGGACGTCGGTGGCGATACCTTTCGTGTGCGTCTGCGGGCGCCGGCCGGCAAACCGCCGCGCTACCACGCTGGCCAGTATTTGATGATCGAGCGCGAGAACGGCGAGAAGTCGGCGTTCTCCATGGCCTCGGCGCCCCACGGCGGTCGCGATCTGGAAATCCATGTGCTGGCGCGCGAATCCAGTGCGCTGAGCCTGATCGATCAGCTCAGGCGCAACCCGATGGTGCGGGTCGAACTGCCGTTCGGCGACACCCATCTGGCGGAACTGCCGGACGGGCCGCTGGTGCTGATCGCCGCCGGCACCGGCATGGGTCAGATCCACAGCCTGATCGAACATTGCCGGGCTTCGGGCTTCAAACATCCGGTGCACTTGTATTGGGGCGTGCGTCGTCCGGAAGATTTCTACGAAATCGAACATTGGGACGAATGGCTGAAATTGCCCAATCTGTTCCTGCACAAAGTCGTCAGTGACCAGTGCGGCTGGGAGGGGCGCTGCGGGATGTTGCACGAAGCGGTGTGCGAGGATTTCCCTGATCTGAAACCGTTGCACGTCTATGCCAGCGGCTCGCCGGCCATGGTCTACGGCACGCTGGATGCGCTGGTGGAAGCGGGGATGGATGCCCATCAGATGCGTGCGGATGTGTTTGCTTACGCACCCCGCGCCTGAGTCCGTTATAACTCTTCATATAGCCGATCGGTATTTATGTAATTGCATAAATGCCGGTAGGTTATATATCAAACAGGCAATCAATTAAGAACTGTGCCATGGCACTCAAATTGCCTTAAAACATATGTGCCTTATTGTTACAGCGGTGCGTTCTATTAAGTAATTCTTCACCCGCGGGGAGCTGAACGCTATTCGCCATGAGCGCCATTGAAAACGCTTTTCTGAACCTGGCTTACCCTCCGCGGCTCGATCTTGGGCCGCAGCTGACGCACGAACAACTTCTCGCATCCATGCAATCGACCATGGCACGCCACAAGGGCGGGCCGGTGTGGCTGTTCGCCTACGGTTCGCTGATCTGGCGGCCGGAATGCACAGCCGTGGAGCGGGTGCGTGGGCGCGTGCATGGCTATCACCGTGGCTTGTACTTGTGGTCCCACGAGCATCGCGGCACGCCGGAAATGCCGGGTCTGGTCTTTGGTCTGGATCGTGGCGGCTCGTGCAGCGGCTTCGCCTACCGGTTGCCGGAAGACAATCTGGACAGCGCGCTGTATGCGTTGTGGAAACGCGAAATGCCGTTCCCGTCCTATCGGCCACACTGGCTCAACTGCCGACTCGAAGATGGCAGCCAGGTTCAGGCGTTGGGATTCGTATTGGAGCGACACCTGCCCAGCTATGCCGGCAACTTGCCGGATCATGTGCTGAGCCAGGTGTTCGAAAGCGCTTGCGGGCGGTACGGCACGACTCGCGATTATGTCGAGCAGACCGCTCTCGCCCTGCGCAGCCACGCCATGCCAGACCGGAATCTGGAGGCGCGGCTCAAGCGCTGTAAGTCAAAGGCCGATCAGGCGACTGCTTCGCGGCTCTGACTGGCGACTTGCTTGTGCCACAGGGTCGGGGCCAGGAAGGCCATCGACAGCAGGCAAGCGCCCACCAGCAGCACGAAACCGCCATCCCAGCCGAAGTGGTCCACGGTGTAGCCCATCGCTGCACTGGCCGCGACCGAACCACCCAGATACCCGAACAGACCGGTGAAGCCTGCGGCAGTGCCGGCGGCTTTCTTCGGCGCCAGTTCCAGCGCCTGCAGACCGATCAGCATCACCGGGCCATAGATCAGGAAGCCGATGGAGAACAGCGCGATCATGTCGACGGTCGGGTTACCGGCCGGGTTCAGCCAGTACACCAGGGTCGCGACGGTCACCAATGCCATGAACACCATACCGGTCAGGCCACGGTTGCCACGGAAGATCTTGTCCGACATCCAGCCGCACAGCAGCGTGCCCGGAATACCCGCCCACTCGTAGAAGAAATAGGCCCACGAGGTTTTATCCACGGTGAAACCCTTGGCTTCTTTCAGGTAGGTCGGCGCCCAGTCCAGCACGCCGTAGCGCAGCAGGTAGACGAAGACGTTGGCCATGGCGATGTACCAGAGCATTTTGTTGCGCAGCACGTATTTGACGAAGATTTCCTTGGCGCTGAATTCGTCTTCGTGGCTGGCGTCGTAGCCTTCCGGGTAGTCGTTCTTGTACTTCTCGATCGGCGGCAGGCCGACCGATTGCGGGGTGTCACGCATGGTCACGAAAGCGAACACCGCTACTGCCAGAGCCACGGCGGCCGGGACGTAGAACGCTGCGTGCCAGTCGTTGAACAGGCCCATGCCGATCAGGAACAGCGGGCCGATCAGACCGCCACCGACGTTATGCGCCACGTTCCACACCGACACCACGCCGCCACGTTCCTTCTGCGACCACCAGTGCACCATCGTGCGTCCGCTCGGCGGCCAGCCCATGCCCTGGGCCCAACCGTTGATGAACAGCAGGATGAACATCATGGTCACGCTGGAGGTTGCCCAAGGCGCGAAACCGAAAATGAACATGACCCCGGCCGATACCAGCAGGCCGAACGGCAGGAAGTAACGCGGGTTGGAGCGGTCGGACACCAGGCCCATGAGGAACTTGGACAGACCGTACGCGATGGCGATTGCCGACATCGCCAGACCCAGATCGCCACGGCTGTAGCCTTCGTCGATCAGGTACGGCATGGCCAGCGAGAAGTTCTTGCGCAGCAGGTAGTAACCCGCATAGCCAAAGAAGATGCCGGCGAAGATCTGCCAACGCAGGCGTCGGTAGGTGCTGTCGATTTTTTCTTCAGGCAATGGAGCCTGATGTGCGGCAGGACGAAAGAAAGCAAACATTCAAGAGCTCCAGATTTCTTGTTTTGACTGCGGATGCGAATGTTACAGTTTCGTTACCGAAAATAGCACCGCTTCCCATCGGCAAAACAGTGGAAATGTTGGATGTCGCACGTTCCTTTATGAACATGTCGCTCAGATATAAGTGCAGGGCGTTGTGGGAATGGTTACCTCCGCAGCTTCCTGCCGGGTTTCAGGATTTTGCAGGACGCAGGTTTGAGAAATGTCCTGCGAGCAATGCAGAAGGTGCTTTCTGTTTGAGGCTGCCGGCACATTTGCAGCCTGGAATGTTCTGAGGGGCGATCCGGAAGTGGGCATCAATTCCGGGTCGCCCGAGCAGGTCAGCGCACTTGCACCACAACCTTGCCTACAGCCTTGCGCTGCCCGAGATCATTGATCGCCTGCGCGGCATTGCCCAGCGGATAGACCTGCGACACCAGCGGCTTCAGCTTGCCCTCGGCAAACCAGCCGAACAATTGCTGGAAATTCGCCGCGTTGTCCTGCGGCTGGCGCTGGGCGAAGGAACCCCAGAACACGCCGAGTACCGCAGCGCCCTTGAGCAGGGCGAGGTTGACCGGCAGTTCGGGAATGCGTCCGCTGGCGAAACCGACCACCAGCAGGCGGCCGTTCCAGGCGATGGCGCGGATCGCCTGGTCGAACAGGTCACCGCCGACCGGGTCGTAGATCACGTCGGCGCCATGGCCGTCGGTCAGGCGCTTGATCTCGTCCTTGAGGCTGGTTTCGCTGTAGTTGATCAGTTCGTCTGCCCCGGCAGCCTTGGCCACCGCGAGTTTTTCCGCGCTGCTGGCGGCGGCGATCACCCGGGCGCCCATGGCTTTGCCGATTTCCACGGCGGCCAGGCCAACGCCGCCGGAGGCGCCGAGTACCAGCAGGGTTTCGCCCGGTTGCAGATTGCCGCGCTGCTTGAGGGCGTGCATCGACGTGCCGTAGGTCATGCTGAAGGCGGCGGCGGTGTTGAAATCCATCGATGGCGGGATCGGCAGCACGTTGTAGCCCGGCACTGCGACCTGCTCGGCGAAGCTGCCCCAGCCGGTCAGTGCCATGACCCGGTCACCGACTTTCAGGTGACTGACCTTTTCCCCCACCGCGCTGACCACGCCGGAGGCTTCGCCACCCGGCGAGAACGGGAAGGGCGGCTTGAACTGGTACTTGCCCTCGATGATCAGCGTGTCCGGGAAGTTGACCCCGGCGGCGTGCACTTCCAGCAGGATTTCATTCTTCTTGGCGACAGGACTGGCGACGTCTTCCAGCACCAGCGATTCGGCAGGGCCGAAGGCTTTGCACAGCACGGCTTTCATCAGGGCTATTCCTTTGGGAGTGATGGCCGATAAGTGTAGGTGTGGCAGTCAACGGGTCAACGAGCATGCCCGGCCCTGATAGTCCGCCATAAGCTTGTGCTTGCGCGGCGGGTCGTTATGCTAGGCCGCAAACCGGATAAGGAGCGAATTGTGAAAGCGTGGATCATGTTGTTGCTGGCCCTGTCTCTGCCTGTGGCAGCGCTGGCCGAAGAAGCCAAAGAGGGCGAGGCGCCGAAGGTCAACTACATCACCCTGAGCCCGCCGTTCGTGGGCAACTACGGGCTGGATGGCACCCCGAAACTCAAGGTCTACAAGGCCGACGTGGCACTGCGGGTGACCGGCGAAGAGGCGACCAAACTGGTCAAGGCCAATGAACCGCTGATCCGCAATCAGCTGGTGGCGCTGTTCACTCAGCAGACCACCGATGCGATGGGCAGCATCGAGGGCAAGGAAAAACTGCGTCAGGAAGCCTTGAAACAGACCCAGCAAGTGATGAACGACGAGACCGGCAAGCCGGTGGTTGAAGACCTGTTGTTCAACAACCTGATCATTCAGTAACAACTTTGCTGTCCGGCCCGGCCCCTTCGCGAGCAAGTCGAATCGTCGCACCGCAGCTCCCACAGGATTCATGGTGATCACAATTTTGTGATTCACACAGATTCCTTGTGGGAGGTGCGGTGCGACGATTCGACTTGCCCGCGAAGGCATTTTGTCAGGCGAAGGATGACTCAGGGTTTCAACGCGATAACCGCCGCCCACTGCTCGGCAGTCACCGGCATCACCGACAGCCGCGAACCTTTTTGCACCAGCGGCATCTCGGCCAGCGCGGTCTGCTGCTTCAGATAATCCAGCTTCAAGACCCGGTTGAATGTCTCTACGTGGGCGACATCGATCGCGCTCCAGGCGTTTTTCTCCGGCGTGGCTTTCGGATCGAAGTAATGGCTTTCCGGTTCCAGTGCGGTGGGATCCGGGTACGCGGCTTCGATTATTTTGCCGATTCCGGCAATGCCGGGTTCCGGGCAGCTGGAATGGTAGAAAAAGAACTCGTCCCCCACCGCCATGGCCCGCAGGAAATTGCGTGCCTGATAGTTGCGAACCCCGTCCCAGCGCGCTTTGCCGAGCTTTTCCAGGCCCTTGATCGAGAGCTCGTCGGGCTCGGATTTCATCAGCCAGTAGGCCATGGTGTGTGCTCCTCAAGCGGTCATTGGGCAGGTTGTCCGGCAATTTTATGACAAACCGACGGTCGGTTGACGTCAGCATTTGCGCGACGGTTCACGTTGTCGCAAAATGCCGGCCTTTAAAGCTTGACGCTGCTGCACGGCCTACGAATGGAAACCGCTGCTGTCATCGTGATGATGTGCCTTGAGGGGGGCAATCGATGAAACGCAAACCGGATTTGCTGTGGACTTTGGTAATTTTGTTCGGTCTGGGCGTCGTGACCACCGGTTATGCGCAAAGTCTGTGGGCCAACAAGGCCGATGCACCGATTGAAGTGGCGCAACAAGTACAACAGTCGACAGCCTTCAAGCGCTGAAACTGCCTTTTCGACGCCGTTGATCCGCGCGGCGTCTATCCTGCGAAATACCACGCCTTGTCCGTCACCGTTCCCTGCAACGGTACATCCCAGCTCGCCTGCGCCAGCCGTTCGACTTTCTGACATTCATGGGCCAGTCCCAATAGCGTCGGCTTGCGCCAGTTCTGGCGTCGGGCCAGATAGGCCAGGCTGCGATCGTAGAATCCGCCGCCCATGCCCAGGCGCCCGCCGACATCGTCGAATCCCACCAGTGGCAACAACACCAGGTCCAGTGCCCAGACCTTGCGCTGACGGGCCAGATTGGCGCGCGGCTCAAGAATGCGGAAACGGTTGGGTTTGAGCTTTTCGCCGGGGCGGATCTGCTGAAAGACCATTTTGGTCCGTGGCCAGGCACTGAGCACCGGCAGGTAGGTTTTCTTGCCGCGACGCTGGGCAGCGCTGAGCAACAGGCGCGGGTCGATTTCACCGTCGGTGGGCAGGTACAGGGAAATGTGTTTCGCCCGGCGAAAGTGCGGGTCTTGTGCCAGTTGTTTATACAGGCCTTCGGCGGCCTGGCGTTGTTCGCTTCGCGTCAGCGAGCGGCGGGCCTTACGCAGCAGGCGGCGCAGTTGGGGGCGGGGCAGCAACGCGGGTTCGGTCATGGTTCGGCTTCGGCAGGGTGGGACGAAAACGTACGCATAAAAAATCCGATGCCGGCATGCACCGGCATCGGATTCGAATCAGGCTCCCCGGATGAGCCGCTGTCGACTTAGCCCTTGAACCCGAGAGTTCAAGGTGGAGGATGCAGTAGGCTTTAAGGCTTTCCGTCTGGCGGACATGCACACCAGCCCAACGTGCAACCCCCAGGGTAGTGCAAATCGGCTCAGGGACATCGTCAACTGGCAAGCACCCCAGGGAGTGCGGCGAGTATAACTCAAGCGGCCTGGCGAATCAGCCCTTGGTGACGTCCGGATCGGTCGCCAGCACCAGATCGACACGATCGAGCAAGTCACGCACCTGTTCACGGGTCGAACCGCTGGCCTGGATGTCCGGACGCTCTTCTTTGTGCAAGAGGTCGTGGGTGATGTTCAGCGCGGCCATCACGGCGATGCGGTCGGCGCCGATGACTTTGCCGCTGCTGCGGATCTCGCGCATCTTGCCGTCCAGGTAGCGGGCGGCGCTGATCAGATTGCTGCGCTCTTCCTGGGGGCAGATGATCGAATACTCTTTGTCGAGGATCTGCACGGTAACGCTATTGCTTGAACTCATGAGTCTTGCTCCAGGGCCTTGAGGCGCGAAATCATCGATTCGACCTTACGCCGGGCGATTTCGTTTTTTTCAATGAGGTGCGCGCGTTCCTCGCGCCAGGTCTTTTCCTGAGCAAGTAAGAGTGCATTTTGACTCTTTAGTTGCTCGACTCGGGTAATCAGCAGTTCGAGTCTGGCCATCAGCGCTTGCAGGTCGGTGTCTTCCATTGTGTCCACTGATTCGGTCTGATGGGTTTGGCTGGCGGACAGCCTTTAATGGTCTTGGCGAGTCTGTCGATGTAGGATACAAGGCCTTCATTCTAGACATAGCGCCGTCTGGCGCCTAGCTGCCCATGCCCATTCAGAATTCCCCGTACCAAGGCTTTGCCACCCTGCTGAACTCCAGCGGTCACTCCGTTTCGCCTGCCGAACTGCACGGCCTGTTGCTGGGCCGCAGTTGCGCTGGCGCCGGCTTCAATGCCGAAGAGTGGCTGATCGATGCCGCCGAACTGCTCGAAAGCGAGCCGCAGGACAACGTCCGCAACGCGCTGATCGGTCTGCAGGAAATGGTCAAGAGCGAACTCACCGGCGATGACGTCACCGTGGTTCTGCTGTTGCCGAACGATGACACGCCTCTGGCCGAGCGTGCCGCCGCGCTGGGCCAATGGTGCCAGGGCTTCCTCACCGGGTTCGGCCTGAACTGCCGCGACAGCAGCATGCTGAGCACCGAGGCCACGGAAGTGTTGCAGGATCTTGCAGCGATCTCCCAGGTGCAAGACGCACTGGAAGAATCCGAAGACGGCGAAAGCGACTATATGGAAGTCATGGAGTACCTGCGTGTCGCTCCGCTGCTGCTGTTCTCCGAAACCAAAAAGGCCGACGTGCCGCCAGCGGCCAAGCCGTCGCTGCACTGATCGCGTGCCAGGGAAAGCCATCTGCCCATGATCCATATCCCGAAAGCGGAATACGCCCGGCGCCGCAAGGCGCTGATGGCGCAGATGGAACCCAACAGTATCGCGATCCTGCCGGCCGCCGCGGTCGCCATCCGCAACCGCGACGTCGAGCACGTCTATCGCCAGGACAGCGACTTCCAGTACCTCAGCGGTTTCCCCGAGCCACAGGCGGTCATCGTCCTGATGCCCGGTCGCGAACACGGCGAGTACGTGCTGTTCTGCCGTGAACGCAACGCCGAACGCGAACTCTGGGACGGCCTGCGCGCCGGCCAGGAAGGCGCGATCCGCGATTTCGGCGCCGATGACGCTTTCCCCATCACCGACATCGACGACATCCTGCCGGGCCTGATCGAAGGCCGCGACCGGGTGTATTCGGCCATGGGCAGCAACCCGGAATTCGACCGCCACCTGATGGACTGGATCAACGTGATCCGCTCCAAGGCGCACCTCGGCGCCCAGCCGCCGAACGAATTCGTTGCTTTGTATAAATCGGCGGCAGAAGTGAAGGTGATGCGCGAGGCCGCGCGGATTTCCGCCCAGGCTCACATCCGGGCGATGCAGGCCAGCCGGGCCGGGCTGTACGAGTACAGCCTCGAAGCCGAACTGGATTACGAGTTCCGCAAGGGCGGGGCGAAGATGCCGGCCTACGGTTCGATCGTCGCTGCCGGGCGCAACAGCTGCATCCTGCATTACCAGCAGAATGACGCGCTGCTCAAGGACGGCGATCTGGTGCTGATCGACGCCGGTTGCGAGATCGACTGCTACGCCAGCGACATCACCCGCACCTGGCCGGTCAACGGTAAGTTTTCCGCCGAGCAGAAAGCGATCTACGAACTGGTGCTGGCTTCGCAGGAAGCGGCATTCGCCGAAATCGCTCCGAACAAACACTGGAACCAGGCGCACGAAGCCACGGTTCGGGTCATCACCACCGGGCTGGTGAAGCTGGGGTTGTTGCAGGGCGAAGTCGACGAGTTGATCGCCTCCGAGGCCTACAAGGCGTTTTACATGCACCGCGCCGGTCACTGGCTCGGGATGGATGTGCATGACGTTGGCGAATACAAGGTCGGCGGCGAATGGCGGGTGCTGGAAGTCGGCATGGCGCTGACGGTGGAGCCGGGCATCTACATCGCCCCGGACAATCAGAACGTAGCGAAGAAATGGCGCGGCATTGGCGTGCGCATCGAGGATGACGTGGTAGTGACCAAGAGCGGTTGTGAAATCCTGACCGGCGGCGTGCCGAAAACCGTCGCCGAGATCGAAGCCCTGATGGCGCAAGCACGGACCTGCGCGGCATGAGTCGGGTCAATCTGGCAATCATCGGTGGCGGTCTGGTCGGCGCCAGTCTGGCGTTGGCCTTGCAGGCCGGGGCCAAGGCCCGTGGCTGGAAGATCGTGCTGATCGAACCGTTCGCCCCCGGTGACACCTGGCAGCCAAGCTACGACGCGCGCTCCTCGGCGCTGTCTTTCGGTTCGCGGCAGATTTATCAGCGGCTGGGCGTGTGGCAGGAAATCTCCCGCCGCGCCGAGCCGATCAAACAGATTCACGTGTCCGACCGTGGTCGGTTCTCCACTGCTCGCCTGTCGGCGATGGAAGAGGGCGTTCCGGCGCTCGGCTATGTCGTTGAAAACGCCTGGCTCGGCCAGTGCCTGTGGCAGCACCTCGACAAAGACGTGATCAGTTGGCGCTGCCCGGCGGAAGTTTCCCGCATGGAGCCGCTGCCCGACGGCTATCGGCTGACCCTCAACGATGAAACCACGGTCGAATGCGATCTGGCGGTGCTCGCCGATGGCGGCCGTTCCGGTCTGCGCGAGCAACTGGGCATCAACGTGCGCAAGCGCCCGTACAACCAGAGCGCGCTGATCGCCAACATCACCCCGAGCGAAGCGCACAACGGCATGGCGTTCGAGCGCTTCACCGACGAAGGCCCGATGGCGCTGCTGCCGCTGCCGGAAAACCGCTGCGCGCTGGTCTGGACCCGTCTGGGCATGGACGCGCAACGTCTGGCCGACCTGAGCGAGCGTGATTTCCTCAGCGAGCTGCAAGGTGTGTTCGGCTACCGTCTCGGCACTCTGAAACAGGTTGGCGCGCGGCATCTGTATCCGCTGTCGCTGGTGGAGGCGGAAGAGCAGGTGCGTTCGCATCTGGCCGTTCTCGGCAACGCCGCCCACAGCCTGCACCCAATTGCCGGGCAGGGTTTCAACCTGTCCCTGCGCGATGCCGATGCGTTGGCCGCCGCGCTGCTGGCCAGCGACAAACCGCTGGGGGATTTCGCCACGTTGCAGGCCTATCGCGAGCGTCAGCGTCTTGATCAGGACCTCACCGTCGGTTTCTCCGATCAGGTCACACGCCTGTTCGGCAGTACCCAGCCGCTGGTGTCGCTGGGGCGCAACATCGGCCTGCTCGGCCTCGATCTGCTGCCGCCGGCCAAACGCTGGTTCGCCCGTCAGGCCATGGGGCTGGGGACGCGGCCGGATGCGTGAGTGGCTGATCAGACGGTTTGGCAAGGCGCGGCTGATGCGCTGGATCATGACGCTCTACCCGCCGTACTTCGGCGCCGGTGTCCGGGTGCAGCACATCAGCGATGACTTTCGTGACATCCGGGTCTCGATGGGCCTGGGCTGGTACAACCGCAATTACGTTGGCACCCAGTTCGGCGGCAGTCTGTATTCGATGGTCGACCCGTTCTTCATGTTGATGCTCATGGAGAATCTCGGCTCGAAGTACATTGTCTGGGACAAGGCTGCCGACATTGATTTCATATCGCCGGGCAAAGGCCCGGTGTTCGCCCGGTTCAACATCGACGACACCCTGCTCGACGAGATCCGTCGGCAGACCGCCAGTGGCGAGAAATACCTGCCGCAGTTGCAGGTCGACATTCATGACGGCGCCGGCAACCTGGTGGCGCGGGTCGGTAAAACCCTTTACGTGCGGCTCAAGCCGCCAGCGAGACAGGCTTAAAGCATGGAAATGCGCGCGGATGTGCTGATTGTCGGAGCCGGAATGGTCGGCAGTGCCCTGGCGCTGGCGTTGCAGGGCAGCGGGCTGGAAGTCCTGTTGCTCGACGGCAGCCCGCTGAGCGTCAAACCCTTCGACGGCGATGCGCCGTTCGAGCCGCGGGTGAGCGCGCTGTCGGCGGCCAGCCAGCGGATCCTCGATCGCCTCGGCGTATGGGACGGCATCGTCAACCGACGCAGCAGCCCGTACACCGACATGCACGTCTGGGACGGCAGCGGCACCGGCCAGATTC
>Ga0209675_1000976_pt1 | contig 18068 bp, 16 predicted proteins | sample AraplaCol_mLB_r2_2_FD_184280 | JGI IMG/M metagenome (GOLD analysis project Ga0209675, IMG submission 184280) | Arabidopsis root microbial communities from North Carolina, USA - plate scrape MF_Col_mLB_r2 (SPAdes) (version 3) | ecosystem: Host-associated > Plants > Roots > Endosphere | place... | reverse complement strand
AGCATCGCGCGCGCACTCATGAACGGCGGGCAGGTGATCCTGGCCGACGAACCCACCGGCGCGCTCGACAGCCGAAGCGGGCAGGAGGTGATCGGCATCCTGCGCGAGCTGCATGCGCAGGGGCACACGGTCATCATCGTGACGCACGACATGCAGGTGGCGAGCTGCACCGAACGCATCATCGAGATCGCGGACGGCGTGATCGTGGGAGACCGGCCCAACGTGCCGAGCGTGGCGGCAGCGCCGGCACCCGCGCAGGGTGTGCAGCACGTCGCCGCGCCCGCGACCTTGAGCCGGCCCAGCCTCGGCATCGCGCGCTTCAGCACCGGCTGGGCGCGCTTCGCCGAAGCCTTTCGCATGGCGTGGCGCTCGATGATGTCGCATCGCATGCGTACCGCGCTCACCATGCTGGGCATCGTCATCGGCATCACCTCGGTGGTGTCGATCGTGGCCATCGGAGAGGGTGCCAAGCGATTCGTGCTGTCCGACATCCGGGCGATCGGCACCAACACGCTCGACGTGTACCCGGGCCGCGACTTCGGCGACGACAAGGCCTCGAGCATCCGCACGCTGACGCCTTCCGATCTCGACGCCATCGCCGCCCAGCCTTACGTGCACAGCGTGACGCCATCGACCTCGCGCAGCCTTCGCCTGCGCTATCGCAGCGTCGACATCAACGGCACGGTGAACGGCGTGAGCGACAGTTTCTTTCGCGTTCGCGACATGCAGATGGCCAGCGGGGCGGCCTTCACCGCGAGCGACGTGCGGCAGCAGTCCCAGGTGGTGGTGATCGACCAGAACACCCGGCGAAAGCTGTTCCCCGACGGCACCGAGGCGGTGGGCAAGATCATCCTGGTGGGCAACCTGCCGTGCACGGTGATCGGCGTGTCGCAGGACAAGAAGAGCATGTTCGGCGAGAACAAGTCGCTCAACATCTGGCTGCCCTACAGCACCGGCGCGAGCCGGCTGTTCGGACAGCAGCACTTCGACAGCCTCACGGTTCGCATCCGCGACGACCAGCCGACCAAGGCGGCCGAGGACAGCGTGGTCAAGCTGCTCACCTTGCGCCACGGCAGCAAGGATTTCTTCACCTTCAACATGGACAGCATCGTGAAGACGGCGGAGCGCACGAGCCAGTCGCTCACGCTGCTGCTGTCGCTCATCGCCGTGATCTCGCTGGTGGTGGGCGGCATCGGCGTGATGAACATCATGCTGGTGTCGGTGACCGAGCGCACGCGCGAGATCGGCATTCGCATGGCGGTGGGCGCCCGCCAGAGCGATGTGCTGCAGCAGTTCCTGACCGAGGCGGTGCTGGTGTGCCTGGTGGGCGGGCTGATCGGCGTGACGCTGTCGTACGGCATCAGCTTTCTGTTTTCGCTTTTCGTCAAGCAATGGCAAATGATCTTTTCGATGGGCGCGGTGGTGTCCGCGTTCCTGTGCGCGTCGCTGATCGGCGTGCTGTTCGGCTATCTACCGGCGCGCAACGCGGCGCGGCTGCACCCGATCGAGGCGCTGGCGCGTGAGTAGGGCGCGCTTTCCTTTCGTCGCCGCGGCTGCCGTGCTGGCGCTCGGCGGGTGCACGCTGTTCCAGCCCGAGCAGCGGGCTCAGCACCCGCTCGAGGTGCCGCAGAGCTGGCAGCAAAGCCAGGGTGGCAGCGCGGCCGCGGTGCTGCCCGCGAACTGGTGGACAACGTTCAACGACCCGCAGCTCGACCGGCTGGTCGATGATGCCCTGCGCACCAACGGCAACCTGGCCACGGCGGCCATCCGCGTGCAACGCGCGCAACTGCAGGCGGGTCTCGCGAACACGAACCTCACGCCCGGCGTGGTCGGGCAGGCCGCCACCAGCCGCAGCTACGACCTGAAGCGCGGCGGCGTCGCGGGTTCGGCCTCGAGCTCGCTGGTCACGCTGAGCTACGAACTCGACCTGTGGGGCCGGCTCGCGGCGCAGCGCAGCGCCGCCGACTGGGAACTGAAGGCCACCGAATCCGACCGGGAGGCCGCGGCGGTGGCGCTGGTCGGCACCACGGCCGGGCTCTATTGGCAGGTGGGCTACCTGAACCAGCGCATCGCATTGAGCGAGTCCGGCATCGAGGACGGCCGTCGCATCCTGGCGCTGGTGCGCGTGAAATACGCGGCGGGCGCGGTGTCGGGGCTGGACGTGGCGCAGGCCGGACAGAACCTCGCGACGCAGGAGGCCGCGCACACGCAACTGCTGCAGCAACGCGTCGAAGCGCGCAACGCCTTGGCGATCCTGTTCGACCGGCCACCGGGGCAGATGGCCGCAGAACCCGCACGCCTGCCCGACATCGACTTGCCGGCGATCGATGCCGGCGTGCCCGCCAGCGTGCTGGCCCGGCGCCCGGACCTGCGCGCCGCCGAGCAGCGGTTGCGCGGTGCGCTGGCCAATGTCGACGCAACGCGCACCGGGTTCTATCCCGCACTGAGCCTGACGGGTTCGCTGGGCACGTCGAGCACAGCGCTGGGCGAGCTGCTGAAGAACCCGGTAGGCACGCTGGGCGCCGGGCTGGCGCTGCCGTTTCTGCAATGGAACACCGCGCGGCTGAGCGTGGCGGTGTCGCGGTCGCAGTACGAAGAGGCGGTGCTCGGTTTCCGGCAATCGCTGTACACGGCGCTGTCGGAAGTGGAAAACGCGCTCTCGTCGCGCACGCAACTGCGTGCCGAGAGCGACAAGCTGGTGCTGGCGCTGCAGGAGGCGCAGCGCGCGGAGCGGCTGTCGGAAGTGCGCTACCGCGCGGGAGCGACCGCGCTGCAGCCGGTGCTCGACGCGAAGGACCGGCGCCGCACGGCGGAGGTGTCGCTGGCGTTGAACCGGTTGAACCAGCTCAATGCGACTATGACTTTGTACAAGGCGCTGGGCGGGGCGGCCGTGGGGGTGCAGGGCTGATTCGAGCACGTGCTTTGTAGAGGGCGCAGCCCTCACCCTAGCCCTCTCCCGCAAGCGGGAGAGGGGACAAGACAGTTTATGGACTGGCGTTGCTCCGGGGTATTGCTCCCTCTCCCGCACGCGGGAGAGGGCTGGGGTGAGGGCAGCAGCATAGACACCACCACCCACCTCGCCACTCCAGGATCAATCCTGAAACGGCGCTTTCTTCATCAGCTTGCGAACCACCAGTCCCGGCAGCCGCAGCACGAACTCGACCATCAATCGCGCATGCATCCACGTCAGCAGCACGTTGTCGCGGCCGTAGCGGAAGTGCGAAACACCGCCTTCCTCGGCCGTCAGGTACTTCACCGGCGCATCGATGTTCACCGGCTTGACGCCGCGCCAGGCCAGCCGCACGACGGCTTCGGTGTCAAAGTCGAAGCGGCGCATCCACGGCTGGCGGGCCATCACGGCGATCAGGTCGGTCACCGGATACACGCGAAAGCCGTAGAGCGAATCGCCCACGCCGGCGAACAGCGTCTCGAGCTGGGTCCAGCCGTTGGACACGCGCCGCCCGCGCACGCGCAGCAGCGGCGCGCTGGCGTCGAACACCGGGCGCCCGAGCACCATCGTCTCGGGACGGGCGAGCGAAGCCTTCATGAATTCGGGGATCAGATCGGCCGGATGCTGGCCGTCGGAGTCCATCGTCAACGCATGCGTGAAGCCGGCGTCCCTGGCGGCGCGAAGTCCGTGCAGCACGGCGGAGCCCTTGCCCTGGTTCTGCGGCAGCACCCACACGCGCAGGCCGGCGTCGCCGGCCGCGATCTGCTGCATCCGCTCGGCGGTGCCGTCGTCGCTGCCATCGATCACCACCCACACCGGGTTCCATTGCGCGCGCGCGGCGGCAACGGTCGAGAAAAGCCGTTCTCCGGTGTTGTAGCTGGGAATCAGGACAAGGTGGGTGCGCGAGGCGTCTGGCATTCGGGGGACGCGTCGGTGGCGCGCTGTTCCATGTTTTGGCGGAAGTACTGTTCGAGCTCGGCCTGCAGCACATCGCTGTCCTGCGTCGGCGCGAAGCGCTTGCCCAGGCGCAGCGTGAACACGATGGGCAGCGGCGGCACGCGCCACAGCGGCCAGCCCTTGCTGAGGTAGGGCGAGTCGGTGTCGATGAACACCGTCTGGATCGGAGCCTGCGCCAGCTTGGCGATCAGCGTGGTGCCGGGTCGGAACGGGTTGAGCGGCGGCGTCACGGTGCGCGTGCCTTCGGGGAAGATCACCAGCTGCCCGCCGCTGCGCAGATCGTTCACCGCGAGCCGCACCATGGTGCGGGCCGACTTGTTGCTGATATAGCGCGCCAGCCGGGCGCCGGCGCCGAGAAAGATGTTGCCCATCAGGTCGGCCTTCATGATGCAGGCGCTGCGCGGCAGCCTCGCCACCAGCAGCAGTGCGTCGAGCATCGTCGGATGGTTGGCCACGAAGATCACGCCGGGCTCCTTGCGCATCGGGTCGAGGCAGGAGGCATCGATGCGCATCATCCCGGTGACCGACGCCAGCCCCCAGAACATGCGGTAGGCGAAGGCGATCGTCATGCGGCCCAGCGCGCGCGCCGGTGTCGCCGGCATGACCGGGTAGATCAGCATGGCGACAAGGTTCCAGACGAGCGAGATCAGGCCCAGGAACAGCAGCAGTGCGTAAAGCATTGCCGCAAGCGGAATCGACGTGAGAATTCGCAGCACGCGAGCCATTGAATCAGCGAGCCGGAAGGCAGGCAGTCGGACGATGGCGGGTCATGCCCGCAGCTGCCCGGCCGCGACCGTGTGGGCCTCGATCTCCACGAGCAGGTCGCTGCGGCAGATGTCGGCTTCCAGATAGACGGCGTGGCGCGTCATCGGCGCGTCGGCACCGAGTGCGCCTTCGAGAACGCCGCGCACCGCCTCGGTGTCCGACGGATGCCGCACGTAGACCACGCAGTCGAGTTCGGCCAGCGAGAACTTCGCGGTGCCGCGCTCGTTGGCGGCATCGATCACCGCCTGCAGGTTGCGCAGCGTCTCGCGCGTCTGCTCGAGCACGTCGCCGTGGTGTACGGTCTCGTGCCCCACGATGCTCGCCGTGCCCGAGATGAACAGCGCGATGTTGCCGTCGCCGATGTCCGCCAGCGCGGCGCGCGAGAAGGTCGGCGAGCGCGGGCCGTAAGTTTCGGGGTAGCGGTAGGCAGACACCTGCCGTGGGTTCTCGACCGGCAGCGGCGCCTGCGGGCCGGCCAGGAAGCGGATCGACAGCGCGCCTTGGTGGATGCCCAGTGCGCAGGCTGCGGGAGCGCCTTCGAAGGCGGCGCGGCCGGCTTCGAGGAAGGCCTCCTGGCGGCCCAGGTTGAACTGTCGGTAGCGTTCGAGCCCGCCGCCGTCGGCGTTGATGCGCGGCAGGTAGTTCCAGATGCGCTGCAGGTGCGGGATGCCGGCCTGGTCGAGAGTCTTGAACAGGTCACGGTAGGCGCGGTGAGCCAGCTCGGACAGGCCCTGCTTCTCGGTGGCTTCATCGAGATCGATGGCGCCGAGCAGCCAGTGGCCGTCGGTGCGCCAGCGCGCGATGCCAGTGGTGCCGGACTCCACGTGCGGCGCGCTTACATGCCACACGTCGGCCATCGCGCCTTGCGGGGACAGAACACGGGCATTGACGGTGGGCATCCATGCCACGCCGTGCGGTGTGCCGTAGCCGAGCGCCGCGAAGGGCGCCTTGGCATGCGTGGCCAGCGCCAGGCTGTCGGGCAATGAAAGGCGCTCGACGCGCAGATGGGAAGAGGTTTCGTCTTTGACTCGCACTGTCAACGGGCCTCTGCGGGTTGTTCGGGTTTGGTGGCGGTGTAGGCGGAGAACACGCCGAGGCTGGCATGCCGTTGCACGTCGCGGAAACCCGCGGCGGCCAGCGCCTGCATCACCCGTTCGGGAGGAATGCAGGCCTCGATCGTGTCCCAGTAGTAGCGCCACAGTTCCGAGGTGTTGCGCTGGCGGCCGACCACGCGGGCGATCAGCGGCACCACGGCACGCATGTAGCCCTTGAGCAGCGCCGTCGCGGCGCGGCCCCCGGGCTTGGTGATCTCGAGCACCACCACCCGCCCTCCCGGGCGCAGCACGCGATGGAACTCGCTGAAGGCCGCCGCCACGTCGCTGATGTGGCGCATGGCGTAGCCCATGCTCACGAAGTCGCAGCTGGCGTCGGGGCGGGGCAGGGCCTCGGCCACGCCGCGCACCAGCTCGACGCCGGGCAGCTTGACCTGGCTCATCATTCCGGGGCTGGGGTCGACGCCCACGAGCTGGCCGGTGGAACCGATGAGCTTGAGCGCCTCGCGCGCGACCAGGCCCGTGCCGATCCCCACGTCGAGCACCTGCGCGCCCGGCATGAGCCCGGCCTGGCGCAGCGCCGCACGGCGGTACGAAGGACCGGTGCCGAAGGCCAGCACGCTTTCGATGCGGTCGTAGTCGGCCGCGGTGCTGTCGAAGATTCGCAGGAGGAAAGCCTTGTGCTCCGCCTCGTTGCTGTAGTACAGCGGCAGGGGAGCGTGGGGCGGGAGGGTGTCAGGGTTCCCGGGCCCGACGGAAGGCGATGGCGTCATCGAACGATTATCACCAAAAGCCCCGGCCCGAAATCCGATCCGTAGGTGCGGCCGGGCCGTTGCGTGCGCCGGACAGTAAACTCGGAGCCTGCTTCGAAAACACAGGACAGCGAGATAGAAAGCCATGGCCGGACATAGCAAGTGGGCAAACATTCAGCACCGGAAGGGCCGCCAGGACGAGAAGCGCGGCAAGCTCTGGACCCGCGCCATCCGCGAAATCACGGTGGCCGCCCGCGCTGGCGGCGCCGACCTGGGTTCCAACCCCCGGCTGCGGCTGGCGGTCGAAAAGGCCAAGGCGGTGAACCTGCCGATCGACACCATCAAGCGCAACATCGACAAGGCCACCGGCAACCTCGAAGGCGTCAACTACGAGGAAATTCGTTACGAAGGGTACGGCATCGGCGGCGCGGCGATCATCGTCGACACCATGACCGACAACCGCGTGCGCACCGTGGCCGAAGTGCGCCACGCCTTCTCCAAGCACGGCGGCAACATGGGCACCGAAGGCTCGGTGGCCTTCCAGTTCAAGCATTGCGGGCAGATCATCTTTGCCCCGGGCACCAGTGAAGACAAGGTGATGGAAGTGGCGCTCGAGGCGGGCGCTGAAGACGTCGTCACCGACGACGACGGCGCCATCGAGGTGATCACCGCCGTGGCCGACTTCGAAGCGGTGAAGAACGCGCTCGAAGCCGCCGGCCTGAAGCCGGATGCCGCCGAAGTCACCATGCGTGCGGAAAACACCGTGGACGTGACCGGCGAGGACGCCGCAAGGATGCAGAAGTTGCTCGACGTGCTCGAGGACCTGGACGACGTGCAGGACGTTTATCACAACGCCTCGCTGTCCGAATGAATGAGTGTCTGTTTGTTGAACCACTGCGAGAAATGAAGGCCCGCGAATGAAGGTATTGGTAATTGGAGGCGGGGGCCGTGAACACGCTCTGGCATGGCGTCTTGCGCAGGCCGACCGGGTGAGCCGCGTCTACGTGGCACCCGGCAACGGCGGTACCGCCAGCGACGGACGCTACGACTGCATCGACATCACCGAGCCCGCCGCGCTGCGCGAGTGGGCCATCAAGGAAAAGATCGCGCTCACCGTGGTCGGCCCAGAGGCCCCGCTGGCCGCCGGCGTGGTGGACGAGTTCCGCGCGCACGGCCTGCGCATCTTCGGTCCGACGCAGGCTGCGGCGCAGCTCGAAAGCTCCAAGGCCTTCTCCAAGGCGTTCATGAAGCGCCACAAGATCCCGACGGCCGAATACGAGGCCTTCACCGACGCCGCCGCCGCGCATGCGTACATCGACGCCAAGGGTGCGCCGATCGTCGTCAAGGCCGACGGCCTGGCCGCCGGCAAGGGCGTGGTGGTGGCCGTGACCGCGCAGGAAGCGCACGAGGCCGTCGACTTCATGCTGGTTGACAACAAGTTCGGTGTGTCGCACAACGAAGGCGGCGCGCGCGTCGTCATCGAGGAGTTCCTGCAGGGCGAGGAAGCCAGCTTCATCGTGCTGTGCGACGGCAAGAACGTGACCGCGCTGGCCACCAGCCAGGATCACAAGCGCCTGCTCGACAACGACGAAGGCCCGAACACCGGCGGCATGGGCGCGTACTCGCCCGCGCCCGTGGTCACGGCCGAGGTGCATGCCCGCGCCATGCGCGAGATCATCCTGCCGACCATCCGCGGCATGGAGAAGGACGGCATTCCGTACACCGGTTTCCTGTACGCCGGCCTGATGATCGACGCGGCCGGCCACCCGAAGACGCTCGAATTCAACTGCCGCATGGGCGACCCCGAGACGCAGCCGATCATGATGCGCCTGAAGTCCGACCTGTTCGAGGTGTTCTGGCATGCCACCGACGGCACGCTCGACCAGGTCGAGTTGCAGTGGGACCGGCGCGTGGCGCTGGGCGTGGTCATGGCCGCGCACGGCTATCCGCTGTCGCCGCGCAAGGGAGACCGTATCACCGGCATTCCGGCCGAGGCGCCTGATGCGGTGGTGTTCCATGCGGGCACCACGCTCGAAAACGGCGAGCTCAAGACCAGCGGCGGCCGCGTGCTCTGCGTGACCGTGCTGGCCGACAGCGTCAAGCAGGCGCAGCAGCGAGCCTACGAGGTCGCGGCGCGCGTCAACTTCGACGGCGCTCAATACCGCAAGGACATCGGATTCCGCGCGGTCCACGCGCGCAACACCCCCAGCGCTTGATGCAGCCCACCACCCCGGCGGCGGTCGGCGACTACCTGCGCGGACTGCAGCAGTCGATCATCGCGGCGGTCGAGCAGGCCGACGGCGGCACCTGCGCGCGCGACGCTTGGCAGAAACCGCCGGGAGAGCCACTGCAAGGCCACGGCCTGACCTGCATCCTCGAGGGCGGTGAATTGTTCGAGCGCGCGGGCTGCGGTTTCTCGCACGTGCGCGGCCCGAAGCTGCCGCCTTCGGCCACGCAGAACCGGCCCGAACTGTCGGGCGCACCCTTCGAGGCGATGGGCGTGTCGCTGGTGTTCCATCCGCGCAACCCGTATGTGCCGATCGTGCACATGAACGTACGGATGCTGGCGGCGCTCCCGGCAGGCGGCGACCCGGTCTGCTGGTTCGGCGGCGGCATGGACCTCACGCCCTGCTACGGCTTTGCCGAGGACGCGGTGCACTTCCACACGGTTTGCCGCGACGCGCTCGCCCCCTTCGGCGACGACAAGTACCCGCGCTTCAAGACCTGGTGCGACGAGTATTTCTTCCTCAAGCACCGCGACGAGCAGCGCGGCATCGGCGGCATCTTCTTCGACGACTTTTCCGAGGGTGGCCTGGAGAACGGCTTTGCCATGATCCGCTCGGTGGGCAATGGCTTCCTGCCGGCGTACCTGCCGATCGTCGAACGCCGCCGCGCCATGCCCTACACCGAGCGCGAGCGCAATTTCCAGCTCTATCGCCGTGGCCGGTATGTGGAGTTCAACCTCGTCTGGGACCGCGGCACGCATTTTGGCCTGCAGTCGGGCGGGCGCACCGAGTCGATCCTGTTGTCGATGCCCCCGCTGGCCAGCTGGGCCTACCAGCAGCAGCCGGAAGCGGGCAGCCCCGAAGCCGCGCTGTACAGCGACTTCATCGTGCGGCGGGACTGGGTATGACCTCCGGTCTTCGCGCACTTCGTGCCGCTCCGGCAAGTGCCGTTCAGGTCGTGCTGCCAGGCATCCGTCAGGCGACCCGGATTCCGCGATGCTGCCGTCGAGTCCTGGCGTGACGCCGACCAACCCGCATCGCCGCATCGGCATCTTCGGCGGTGCGTTCGATCCGCCGCACAACGCCCATGTGGCGTTGGCCACCGCTGCGCTGGCGCAACTCGGCCTCGACGAACTGCACGTGATTCCCACCGGACAGGCTTGGCACAAGAGCCGGGCGCTCACGGCGAAGGAAGACCGCCTCGCGATGGCACGGGTGGCCTTTGCCGGATTGCAGGGCACCGTCGTCGTCGACAGCCGCGAGGTGCTTCGCGACGGCCCGACCTACACCCTCGATACGCTGCATGAACTGCAGCGCGAACAGCCCGGCGCGCAGCTGGTGCTGATCATGGGTGCCGACCAGGCCAGTGCCTTGCCGACCTGGCATGGCTGGCAGGATATACTCGGCATTGCTATCGTTTCTGTAGCGTATCGCGCACTATCGACGGGCGACACTGCCCGTTTTGATCCGAAAATGCTGCCCGGCCTCCCGGCTGGCGCGCGTTTCGAGGCGCTCGAATTGCCTCCTATGGACACCAGCGCCACCGAAATCCGGCGGCGTGCGGCGCTTGGCGTGGACATTTCCTCGCTGGTTCCGCCCACGGTTGCACGCTATATTGACCAACACCACCTCTACCGCTCTGCCTGATGACCACTGAAGCCGCCGCCAAGAAAGACACCCAGAAACTCCAGCGAGCCATCATCGATGGTCTCGAAGACGTCAAGGCGCAGGACATCCAGGTATTCGACACGGAGCATCTGTCTCCGCTGTTCGAGCGCGTGATCGTGGCGTCGGGCACCTCCAACCGCCAGACCAAGGCACTGGCCGCCAGCGTGCGCGACGCGGTGCGCGAAGCCGGCTTCGGCAAGCCGCGTGTCGAGGGCGAGGACAACGGCGAGTGGATCATCGTGGACTGCGGCGCTGCCGTCGCGCACATCATGCAGCCGGCCATCCGCCAGTACTACCACCTCGAGGAAATCTGGGGCGACAAGCCGGTGCGCGCCAAGCTCGGCGGTGCCAAGCCTGCGGTGGCCACCAGCGCGTCGAAGGACGAGACCGAAGGCAAGAAGAAGGCCGCCAAAGAACCGACGCTGCGCCGCTCGAGCGCCGCCAAGACCGCGATCCGCGCCGCCGAGCAGGAGGCCAAGGCCGCCAAGGCACCGGCCAAGAAGACCGCTGCCAAGAAGGCTCCGGCACGCAAGACGCCCGCGGCGCGCGTGCCGGTCAAGGTGGTCGGCAAGCCCGCCGCGAAGAAGCCTGCAGCGAAGAAGGTAGCCGACAAGACGGCGGCTGCCAAGAAGGCGCCAGCCCGCCGCGCATGAAGCTGCTGGTGGTCGCCGTCGGGCAGCGCATGCCCGATTGGGCGCAGACCGCCTGGGACGACTACGCCAAGCGCTTTCCGCCCGAGCTCAAGCTCGAGCTTCGCGCGGTCAAGACAGAGCCGCGCGGCTCCAAGACACTGGAAACCCTCTACGCCGCCGAGCGCGAGCGCATCGAAGGCGCGATCGCGCGCGGCATGCGCATCGTCGCGCTCGACGAGCGCGGCACCGCGCTGACCACCAAGGCACTCGCGGCCCGCCTGCAGGCCTGGCAAGGCGAGGGCGACGACGTCGCGCTGGTCATCGGCGGTCCCGACGGGCTTGATCCCGCCTTCAAGGCCGCGGCCCACGAGCGCATCCGCCTGTCCGACCTGACGCTGCCGCACGCCATGGCGCGCGTGCTGCTCGTCGAGCAGCTGTACCGGGCGTGGTCGGTGAACGCGGGTCACCCCTACCACCGCGAATGACGGGCGCCGAAGGGCAGGCCGCGTGGCTCGCACGGAAGGGCTACGCGCTGCTGCCAGGGCTGCTGCCGCCCGACCTGCTCGACGATGCGGCACGCATGCTGGACGACCGGCTCGGCACGTCCGCCGGCAGCCGCAACCTGCTGGTGCAGCCCCATTGCCGTGAAATCGCCCGGACGCTGAAGGCGAGGCTCGTCGCCATCTCGTTGCTCGATGCGTCATCCGTGGCGGTGCAATGCACGCTCTTCGACAAGACGCCATCGCGCAACTGGCTCGTCGCACTGCACCAGGACACGTCGATCCCCGCCTCGGGCGAAGGCGTGGCGGGTGTCGTCAAGGAAGGCGAGCCTTACCTGCAGCCGCCGGACGAAGTCCTGCAGTCGCTGCTGGCGGTGCGCGTGCACCTGGACGACTGCGGCGAAAGCGCGGGTCCGCTGCGCGTGGTTCCCGGCAGCCATCGCGCCGGCCGGCTTGGCGACGCCGAAGCGCAGACCCTGCGCGACGAGCATGGCGAAACGGTCTGCACGGCCGCGCGTGGCGACGCCTTGCTGATGCGTCCGCTGCTGCTGCATGCATCGTCCAGGGCGCATGCGCCGCAGCGTCGCCGCGTCCTTCACTTTCTTTTCGGACCCGCGCACCTGCCCCACGGGCTGGTCTGGAACCGCACCGTGGCCGGCATTGAGCCGGCTTCCCAGGAGAACTGAACTTGCCGGACTTCATCTACCTCGCCTCGCAGAGCCCGCGCCGCGCCCAGTTGCTCGGACAGCTCGGTATCAGTCACGCGCTGCTGCTGGCCGACGAAAGCGAAGATGCCGAATCGCTCGAGGCGGTGCTGCCGAACGAGGCTCCCGCCACTTACGTGCAGCGCGTCACCGCACTCAAGCTCGATGCCGCCGTGGCCCGGCTGCGGCGCCGTGGGCTCGCCGATGCGCCGGTGCTTTGCGCCGACACCACGGTCGCGCTCGGCCGCACCATCCTCGGCAAGCCTGAAGACGAACAAGATGCCGCGCGAATGCTGAAGATGCTGTCCGGCACCACGCACCGCGTGCTGACTGCCGTGGCGCTGCAGCACGGCACGTGGCGCCAGGCGGCGCTCAGCGTGTCGCGCGTGCGCTTCGCGGAAATGACCGACGCGCAGGTCGCCCGGTATGCGCAGGGCGGCGAGCCGCTCGGCAAGGCCGGCGCGTATGCGGTACAGGGCGCGGCGGCCGCGTTCATCGAGCACATCAGCGGCTCCTATTCGGGCATCATGGGCCTTCCGATGTTCGAGACCGCGCAGCTGCTTCGAGGCGCCGGTTTCCATACCTGAGAATTCCATGCAAGACATCCTGATCAACTGGTCCCCGCAGGAGACCCGTGTGGCGCTGGTCGAGCACGGCGCGGTGCAAGAGCTGCACGTCGAACGCACGCTCGAGCGCGGCCTGGTCGGCAACATCTACCTCGGCAAGGTGTCGCGCGTGCTGCCGGGCATGCAGTCCGCCTTCATCGACATCGGCCTGGAGCGCACCGCTTTCCTGCATGTGGCCGACATCGTGGCGCCATTCACGCCGGGCTCGCGGCCCAGCGCACCCGCCCCGGAGCGCGACCACCGCAACGGCGGGCCGATGGTGCCGATCGAGAAACAGGTGTTCGAAGGCCAGTCGCTGCTGGTGCAGGTCATCAAGGACCCAATCGGCACCAAGGGTGCCCGCCTGTCGACGCAGATCAGCATTGCCGGGCGGCTGCTGGTGTTCCTGCCGCAGGACAACCACATCGGCGTGTCGCAGAAGATCCCGTCCGACCAGCGCGAGTCGCTGCGCAGCCGCATGCTGTCGCTGATCGAGGCCGCGGCGGCGGCCGACAGCGGCGGCGTGGTGCCGGCCAACACGGGCGGCTTCATCCTGCGGACCAATGGCGAGGATTCCACCGACGCCGAACTGGCCGAAGACATCGCCTACCTGCGCAAGACCTGGTCGCGCATCCGCGAGGCTTCGATGCGCATGGCGCCGATGTCGCTGCTGCACCAGGACCTCAGCCTGCTGCAGCGCGTGCTGCGCGACATGACGATCGAAGACACGCAGACCATCCGCATCGATTCGCGCGAGCAGTTCGAAGTGCTGCTGAAATTCGGCCTCGAGTTCATGCCCAAGGCGGCCGGCAAGCTGCAGCACTACAAGGGCGAGCGGCCGATCTTCGACCTGTACTCGGTCGACGAGGAAATCGCCAAGGCGCTGGGCCGGCGGGTGGAGCTCAAGTCGGGCGGCTACCTGGTGGTCGACCAGACCGAGGCGCTGACCACGGTCGATGTGAACACTGGCGGCTTCGTCGGCGCGCGCAACTTCGACGACACCATCTTCAAGACCAACCTGGAGGCCGCGCAGGCCATTGCACGGCAGCTGCGGCTGCGAAACCTTGGCGGAATCATCATCGTCGACTTCATCGACATGGCGCGCGACGACCATCGCGAGCAGGTGCTGGGCGAGTTCCGCAAGCAGCTCGCTCGCGACCGCGTCAAGACGACCGCGGGAGGCTTCTCGCAGCTCGGCCTGGTCGAGATGACGCGCAAGCGCACGCGCGAATCGCTGGCGCACATGCTGTGCGAGCCCTGCGTGGCCTGCGGCGGCCAGGGCATCGTGAAGACCGCACGCAGCGTGGCCTACGACGTGATGCGCGAGATCCTGCGCGAGGCGCGGCAGTTTACGCCGCGCGAGTTCCGCATCGTGTCGTCGCCGCAGGTGATCGAGCTGTTCCTCGACGAGGAAAGCCAGCACCTGGCGGGCCTGAGCGACTTCATCGGCAAGCCGATCTCGCTGCAGTCCGAGCAGGCGATCGGGCAGGGGCAGTACGACATCGTGCTGCTCTGACGCCGCAGCGGCAGGTCCGTCAGAGCGTCGGGTCCTGCCCTGGCTGTGCGCTGCGCACGGCGAGCGTCTGCAGCCGCGCATAGAGACCGTCGAGCGCCATCAGCTGCTCGTGGCTGCCCTGCTCGGCAATGCGGCCCTGTTCCATCACGATGATGCGGTCGGCATGCTGGATGGTCGACAGGCGGTGCGCCACGATGAGCGTGGTGCGGTCCTGCATCAGCCGCTGCAGGGCGTCCTGCACCAGCCGCTCCGATTCGGTGTCGAGCGCCGAAGTGGCTTCGTCGAGCAGCAGCACCGGCGCGTTCTTGTAGAGCGCGCGCGCAATCGCCAGCCGCTGGCGCTGGCCGCCCGAGAGCTGGGTGGCGTTGTGGCCGAGCACGGTGTCGACGCCCTGCGGCAGGCTGTCGACGTGAGTGCTCAGGTTGGCGGCGGCGATGCACTGCATCACGCGTTCGCGATCGATTTCCGAGCCCAGCGCCACGTTCGCTGCCAGGGTGTCGTTGAGCATGACCACATCCTGGCTCACCATGGCGAACTGAGCGCGCAGGCTCTTCAGCTGCCATTCGCTGGTGTCGTGCCCGTCGAGCAGCACCTGGCCCGCGCTGGGCTGCACGAAGCGCGGCAGCAGGTTCACGAGCGTGGTCTTGCCCGAACCCGAAGGTCCGACGAACGCGACCACCTGGCCGGGTTCGATGGTCAGGCTCACGCCGTCGAGCGCGCGCTGCTCGTCGTCGCCGCGGTAGCTGACGCGCACGTTGCGCAACTCGATGCGCCCCTGCGCGTGCCCGGCCTGGAACGTGCCTTGCGATTCCGGCGCGACGTCGTCGATCAGGATCAGACCGCGCTCCAGTGCGGCAAGGCCGCGGGTGATGGGACCGGCCACTTCGGCCAGCCGGCGGATCGGCGCGATCAGCATCAGCATGGCGGTGATGTACGCGACGAAACCGCCCACGGTGAAGCCCTGCTTGCCGCTTTGCCACAGCGCGATCATCACGACCACCGACAGCGCGAGCGAGGCCATCATCTGGGTGAGGGGCGTGGTGGCGGCCTGGGCGATGGTCGATTTCACGGCCAGCCGGTTGAGGCGCTGGCTCAGTTGCTCGAACCGATGGCCCTGCGCCTCTTCCGCACCATGCAGGCGCACCACGCGATGCGCAAGCACGTTTTCCTCGACCACGTAGGCCAATTCGTCGGTGGCCTGCTGGCCCTGCTGCGTGAGCCGGTACAGGCGCTTGGAGAACACCTTCATGATCCAGGAGATGCTGGGCACCAGGAAGGCGACGATCAGCGTGAGCTTCCAGTTCAGGTAGACCAGGTAGCCCAGCAGCGCGATCAGCGTGAAGCCGTCACGCGAGAGACCGAGCAGTGCCTGCACCAGCAGCATGGCGCCGGTCTGCACCTCGTAGACCACGGTGTTCGACAACGCACTGGCCGATTGCCTCGCGAACAGTGCCAGTTCGGCGCCGAGCAGTCGCTCGAACAGCACGCGCCGCAGTTTCTGCATGCCCTCGTTGGCGATGCGCGACAAGGCGTACTGCGAAATGAACTGGGCGATGCCGCGCACCGCAAAGAGGAGCAGCACGGCAGCGGGCACGAACCACAGCGGCATCTCGCCGCGCGTGAAGCCGCGGTCGAGCAAGGGCTTCAGCAGCGCCGCCATGAGCGGCTCCGTGATGGCCGCGAGCATCGCCCCGCTCAATCCGAGGGCCCACCACTGGCGCGAGCCGCCGAACCAGGTCATGAGTCGCGCCAGGCGGCGCATCAGGGGAGGGCGAGGGTTCTCGCCGCCGGGGGAAGCTTGCATGGCGGCGGATTCTACGGGGGGGCCTTTTCGGGGCCTGCCGCGGGTGCTTTGCGGCGGTTCTGTAGGACCGCATCGCTGGAAACACGTTTTGTGACGGCGCCTGCGAGCCAGTGTGTAACATGTGGCCCGTCAAGCCGGGGAGAACTTTTTACCCGGAAACCTCTCCGAACCGCATGAACAAGCCGTTGCCAACTCCAATTCCAACTCCTTCTTCATCGCTATTTGCACGCCGCACAGTCATTGCGGCCCTCGCTGCCACTCCCATGATTCCTGCGCTGGCCCAGTTCCGGGTCGAAGTGTCGGGCGTCGGGCTCACGCAGCTGCCGATCGCGCTCGTTCCCTTCAAGGGCCAGGAAAGCTCGCCCCAGAAGATCTCGGACATCGTCCAGGCCGACCTCGAACGCAGCGGCCAGTTCCGCGGCGTCGACGCCTCGGGCCAGGCGCTGGACGAGGCCTCCCGTCCCGACCTGTCGCTGTGGCGCCAGCGCACGGCCGATTCGCTCGTGGTGGGCAGCGTCAGCAAGCTGGCCGACGGCCGCTTCGATGTGCGCTTCCGCCTGTGGGACGTGGTGAAGGGCCAGGACCTCGGTGGCCAGAGCTACACCGTGCCGCAGGGTGACCTGCGCCTGGCGTCGCACCGCATCGCCGACTATGTCTACGAGAAGCTGACCGGCGAAAAGGGCATCTTCTCGACGCGCATCGCCTACGTCACGAAGGGCGGCAGCCGCTATTCGCTGTGGGTGGCCGATGCCGACGGCGAGAACGCCCAAGCCGCACTCGCCAGCCCGGAGCCGATCATCTCGCCGTGCTGGTCGTCCAATGGCCAGCAACTGGCGTACGTGTCGTTCGAGTCGCGCAAGCCCGTCGTCTACGTGCACAACGTGGCCAGCGGCCAGCGTCGCCTGATCGCCAATTTCAAGGGCTCCAACAGCGCCCCGGCCTGGGCACCCGACGGCAACTCGCTGGCTGTCACGCTCAGCCGCGACGGCGGGTCGCAGCTGTTCACTATTCCATCGAGCGGGGGCGAACCGCGCCGCCTCACGCAAAGCTCCAGCATCGACACCGAACCGGTCTACTCGGCCGACGGCAGCACCATCTTCTTCGTGAGCGATCGCGGCGGTGCGCCGCAGATCTACAAGATGGGCGCGGGTGGCGGCAACCCCACGCGCGTGACCTTCAGCGGCACCTACAACATCTCTCCGTCTGTCAGCGGCGATGGCCGGTGGTTGGCCTACATCTCCCGTGTGGGGGGTGCATTCAAACTCCACGTGATGGAGTTGGCGACCGGAACCGTCAATGCCATCACCGACACGACCGCCGACGAAAGTCCAAGTTTTGCACCGAACAGCAAACTGATCGTCTACGCCACGCAACTGCAAGGTCGCGAAGCACTGATGACCACCACGCTCGATGGGAAAATCAAGGCCCGACTGGCAGGACAGGCGGGAGACATAAGAGAACCGGACTGGGGTCCGTTTCAAAAGCAATGACTAAGGTTTATTTGAGGAGTTTGAAATGTTGAAACGTACGATTTATTCGCTGGCCATCGTGGCTCTGATTGCCGGTTGCTCGTCGGGCACCAAGCTCAACGACACCCCGGTGGCCGACCGTTCCGGCGGTGCCGGCCAGCAAGGTGGCGCGAGCGCCGTGGCTCCTGTCACCATCGATCCGAACGCGGGTACCGCGCAAGGTCCGGTGGGCGTGGCGCGCATCATCTACTTCGACTACGACAGCTACACGGTCAAGCCCGAGTTCCAGTCGGCCATCGACGGTCATGCACGTTTCCTCAAGGCCAACCCGCAACGCCGCATCTCGATCGAAGGTCACACCGACGAACGTGGCGGCCGCGAATACAACCTGGCTCTGGGCCAGAAGCGCTCGGAAGCCGTGCGTCGCGCACTCACGCTGCTGGGTGTGAGCGACAACCAGATCGAAGCC
>Ga0209675_1000970_pt1 | contig 18131 bp, 21 predicted proteins | sample AraplaCol_mLB_r2_2_FD_184280 | JGI IMG/M metagenome (GOLD analysis project Ga0209675, IMG submission 184280) | Arabidopsis root microbial communities from North Carolina, USA - plate scrape MF_Col_mLB_r2 (SPAdes) (version 3) | ecosystem: Host-associated > Plants > Roots > Endosphere | place... | reverse complement strand
CACTCGGAACTCGGCCGCGGTTCGATCTTCGGCATCACCGTTCCGCGCGCCGCGGTCGAGCCGCAGCAGCCGGCCGCCCCGGTGGCGCTTCCGCTCATCACCGCCGGGTCGCTGCGCGACAGCTTCGTGCTCTGCATCGAGAATGAACTTGGCGTGCGGGAAGCAATGACCACATTGCTGGAAGGCTGGTCCTGCCAGGTTACCGCCGTCAGTTCGATTGCGGCGGCACGCGAAGCCGTGGCGGCGGCCGGCCGCAACCCCGACATCATTCTCGCCGACCTGCATCTCGACGAGGGCAGCCCCGACGGCCTGGACGTGATCGCCGCGCTGCGCCGCGACTGGGGACCGCAGTTGCCGGCCATCCTGATCACCGCCGAACGCAGCCAGGACATGCGACACCGCGCCGAGGCGATGGGCGTGGACGTGCTGCACAAGCCGGTGAAGCCGGCGGCATTACGCGCGCTGATCAGCCAGCGGCATCGTCCGGTACCGGCGCCGCATGCCGGCATGCTGGCCGAGACCGGCGACTGATTGTCCGACAATCGGAAAGAGCGTTAGAGCGAGAAGTGCCTGGCCGCGATCACGGCCTGGGTGCGGCTGCGCACGCCCAGCTTCTTGAGGATCGCCGTCACATGCGCCTTCACGGTGGCTTCGCCGACCGAAAGTTCATGGGCGATCTGCTTGTTCAGCTTGCCCTTGGAGAGCAGCGTCAGCACACGGAGCTGCTGCGGGGTCAGTTCTGCCACGCGGCGGGCGAAATCGTCCGGCATGGCGGCGGCATCGCCGCCTTCCACCTCGGGCGGCAGCCAGACTTCGCCGTCCAGCACGGATTGCAGCGCGCTGGCGATGGTTTCCATCGCCGCGGATTTCGGCACGAAGGCGGCGGCGCCGAATTCGATCGCACGGCGCATCACCGCGGGCTCGCGGGTCGAGGAGACAATGGCGACAGGCACTGCCGGGTAACTGGCACGCATCGCCGCCAGGCCGGCGAAACCGTCCATGCCCGGCATGTCGAGATCGAGAATCACCAGATCGACGCTGTCGCGGCCGGCCAGCGCCTGACGCGCGCCGTCCAGATCGGCGGCACCGACCACCTCGACGCCGTTCATCGCCTGGCGCAGGGCCTGGCCCAGCGCCTCGCGGACCAGCGGATGGTCGTCGGCGATAATGATTGTCAGCGCCGGTTCTGTGCCGGCCTTCCCTGCTCCCGTCATGATTGTGACGGTAAACCAGCCGCGCGCCGGCAGCAAGCAAGAGCCGGGACTGGACGACTGCAACCGGCTGGGCTAGTGCAGTCGCACCCCATCCCCAGGAGATCACGATGACCGAGACCGCCATCGATATCCGCGCCCTCACCGCACGTTGCGCCGAGGCCGCGCCACGCCACGACTGGTCGCGTACCGAGATCGCCGCGCTCTTCGCATTGCCGTTCAACGACCTGGTCTTCCTGGCGCAGCAGGTGCACCGCCGGCATTTCGACGCCAACGAAGTGCAGATGAGCAGCCTGCTGTCGATCAAGACCGGTGGTTGCCCGGAAGACTGCGGTTACTGCTCGCAGAGCGCCCATTTCGACACCGGCCTGAAGGCCAGCAAGCTGATGGACATGCAGGCGACGCTGACGGCTGCCAAGGCTGCCAAGGCGCAGGGCGCCAGCCGTTTCTGCATGGGCGCCGCCTGGCGCAACCCGAAGGACCACGATCTCGACAAGGTCTGCGGCATGATCGCCGAGGTGAAGGCACTGGGCATGGAGACCTGCGCCACGCTGGGCATGCTGAGCGCCGAGCAGGCGCAGAAGCTGGAGGCTGCGGGGCTGGATTATTACAACCATAACCTTGATACCTCGCCCGAACATTACGGCAAGGTGGTCAGCACCCGTACCTATCAGGACCGGCTCGACACGCTTGGCCATGTGCGCGACGCCGGCATGAAGGTCTGCTGCGGCGGCATCCTCGGCCTGGGCGAACAGGCCGACGACCGCATCGGCCTGCTGCACAGCCTGGCGACCTTGCCCGCGCATCCGGAAAGCGCGCCGATCAACATGCTGATGCAGGTGGACGGCACGCCGCTGGGCGATGCACCGCCGCCGGACGGCATCGACTTCGTGCGCACGATTGCGGTGGCCCGCATCATCCTGCCGCAGTCGATGGTGCGGCTGTCGGCCGGCCGCGACCAGATGAGCGAAGAGCTGCAGGCGCTGTGCTTCCTGGCCGGCGCCAATTCGATCTTCCTGGGCGACAAGCTGCTGACCACGAAAAACCCAGGCCAGAGCCGCGACGAGACACTGCTCGGCAAACTGGGCATCCGGCCGATGCCCTACACTACCGTGGAAGAAGACTCAGCCGAAGCGGCGGAGTGACTGCGGCCCGCTGCGCGGCAGCGCCGGCAGCATGCCGGTGCAGCCGGCCAGCGTGAAGACGTCGAAAGGCTGCGCGCGGTAGACGCCGATGGCACCATTCGTGCGCAGGCGTTCGGCGAAGCCCGGATCGTCGGAACTGAGCTCGATGGCATTGGGCAGCCAGGTTTCGCGCACCAGCCGCGCCTCGGTGGCAAAAGCGGCGGCGGTGCTTTGCTCTTTCGACCAGCCAAAGGGATAGATCGCGACGACCTTGCCGGTCGCCTCATCCGGCAGGGCCGCACGGCGCAGTGTAAGGCCGAAGATGGCCGCCCAGACCAGCAGCACCGCGCCCAGGAATCCGAGCGCGATCCAGTGTAGGCCGAGGCGGCCGCTCATCCTGTTACTCCGCAGCAGCAGGCGCGACGCGCACCAGCGGGCGTTCGTCGATCGGCCAGTGCACGATGGCGGCGAAGACCGCCAGTCCGGTCGAAATCCACCATACGACCGTGTATGAGCCGGTGAGGTCGAACAGCCGCCCGCCGAGCCAGACGCCGAGGAAGCCGCCGACCTGGTGGCTGAAAAAGACGATGCCGAACAGTGTGGCCATGTAGCGCGGACCGAAAATCTGCGCCACCAGACCCGAAGTGAGCGGCACGGTGGAAAGCCAGAGCAGCCCCATGGCGAAGGCGAAGATCAGCACGCTCAGCGTCGTCATCGGCATCAGCACGAAGATGGCGATCACCACGGCGCGCGCACCATAGATGAAGCTGAGCAGGTATTTCTTTGATCGTTTGCCGCCCATCACGCCGGCCGAGTAGGAGCCGACCACATTGGCCAGACCGACCAGCGCCAGTGCCCAGGCGCCGGTGCCGGCATCCAGCCCGCGATCGACGATATAGGCCGGCAGATGCGTCTGGATGAAGGAGACGTGGAAGCCGCAGACGAAGAAGCCCGAGATCAGCAGCCAGTAGCTTTTCTGGTTGCCGGCCTCTTTCAGCGCCTCGCCGAGGCTCTGCTGCGGCCCGGTGCCCTCGGGCGCCTTGCCGGCCAGGATGAAGCTGAGCGGGATGATGGCGAGCGCGAACAGGCTGAGCAGCATCAGCGCGACCTGCCAGCCGAAGGCGGCGATGAAGCCCTGGCCAAGCGGCACCATCAGGAACTGGCCCATCGAGCCAGCGGCGGTACCGATGCCGAGCGCCCAAGAGCGCTTTTCCGGCGAGACCATGCGGGCGATGGCGGACAGCGCCACGGTGAAGGACGAACCGGCAAGGCCGATGCCGATCAGCAGGCCGAGCGTGACATTCAGCATGCCGGGCGTGCTGGCGAAGGCCGAGAGCGCCACGCCGGCGGCGTAGAACAGTCCGCCGATGGCGAGCACGCGGCCAGAGCCGTATTTGTCGGCAAGCGCGCCGGCGAAAGGCTGGCCGAAGCCCCAGAGCACGGTCTGGATGGCGATGCCGAGCGCGAAGACCTCGCGGCCCCAGCCGTTGGCAGCGCTGATCGGTTCGAGGAACAGGCCGAAGCCGGCCCGGGTGCCGAAATTGAGCAGCGCGATGGTGCAACCGGCGATGATGATCAGCAGCGGCGTGCGCCAGCCCAGCCCGGGCGAGGCAGACGAGGTGGTCATGACGTTCCCTCCAGAACCGATACGGCATCTAGGCCGAGGACGAATCCTCCGGCAAGGAAGGAATTGTGCCGGTCCATTCCCGGCCAGTCCGGTTCAAAAACGACACCCGACACGCGGCACAATCAAAGAGAACTTTATGGCAACTTTTGAGTCGGAAAGAAAGCCGGCATATTCCGCCGGCTTTCCTGGACTATCAGCCGCGGATTTGCGCGGTCTCCATCATTTTCTGGGCGCTGGCCAGCCTCAGGCCATAGTGATGCAGCTTGGTGCCGGAATAGAAGATCATGTACAGCCGGCCGTCCTTGACCGCCGCATAGCCCAGTCCGCTGCGTTCGACTTCATCCTTGTTGGTGTAGCTGAACTCGAACTTGAAACCGGGCATGCCACCAAACTGGGTCGGCTGGATATTGCTGGCCTTGGCGATCGAGGTCTGGTTCAGCTTGGTGATAGCTGCTTCCCACAGCTCGACGATCTCGCTCGGGCTCATGTCCTTGCGGAAGACCAACGCATCCTTCGTGCCGCCAGTATCGCCCTGCACCGTGAGCACGGGCGTTCCGTCCTTCACGCCGCCGATGAAGATGACGTTGTTCAGGCCCGGGCCATCGGCCGTCCAGCTCGCCAGCGCCGCGGAACTGTCCACGCGCAACTTGTTTGCCTTGTTCCAGGCGATATCGGGCTCGACGCGGAAATTGGCGACATCGTTGGCCATCGGCGGTACCAGCGAATAGGCAGTGCACGCGGAAAGCCCGAGAACGATGGCAACAGCCGCCAGGCGGCGAAGGGATGCAGCAAAACGGGTCATGATGTTTTTTCCATATAGCTGGCAATGATGGCGCGGTCCTCGGCATCGGGCCGCAGATCGAGATACTTCTTGAAAGACTGGCCGGCCGCTTCGTGGCGGCCGTCACGTCGCTGGATCAGCCCGAGCGAACGCCAGGCCTGCGGCGGTGCATTCTGCGCCAGCACTGCACGCTCGTAGGTTTCCTCGGCGGTCTTGGCGTCGTTCTGCCCGGCCCGCAGGCGATAGACTTCGGCTTCGAAATAGATCAGCTCGCCGTCGCCGGGCGTTTCTTTCTGCAGGCGCTGCAGCAGCACCAGCGACCTTTCGTACTGCCGCAGGCGCAGCTCGTCTTCCAGCAGCATGAAACGAATGCTGCGGACCTTTTCGCGATACCGTTCGGCATAAGGCTCGCCCTGCACGCCAGTTTCCGCCGCCTTGGCACGCAACGTGGTCATACGCTCCTCGCTCGAGGGGTGCGTGGCGAACATGACATTGTCGTTCTTCGGGCTGGGATCGGCCTTGGCCTCTTCCATGATCTGCTGCCAGACCTCGGACGCAGCCATCGGCGCATAGCCTGCCTTGGCCATCAGCTGCAGGCCGATATCATCGGCTTCGCGCTCCTGCTCGCGGCTGAACGAGAAATGCCCCGCCATGACAGCGAGACCGGCAAGGCTGCCGGCCGCTCCCAGGCCCAGGCCGAGCACGGTGGCGAAATCCGCGCGAGCGCGCGCATCCCGCACCTTGGCCAGGCTGTGACGCTGCATGTAATGGCCCATTTCATGGCCCAGCACGGCGGCAAGCTCTGCTTCGTTGTCAACACGCAGCAGCAGGCCGGTCCAGACCTGCATCATGCCGTTCGGCGCCATCGAGGCGTTGAAATACGGCGTGCGCATCAGGTAGATGCGCATGTCGTTGCTGAAGTCCGCACTCAGCCGCGTAGTGATGTCGCGCAGATAGGCATCCCAAGCGGGATCGCGGATCAGGTGCCGCGAGCGCTTGATCTCGCCCTCCACACGATTCATGACATGCCACAGCCCGCCCTCGTCGGTGCTGGCGGCCGGCTTGTAGCCCGAGGTCATCGGCGGTTCGTTCGCTGGCGTGGTGGCGCAAGCCGCCATTCCCAGCAGGGAGCAGGAGCACAGCCCGCCGAGAAAACCGCGCCGGTGTGGCAGCACCCTGCCACGATCCGCAGTGGTCATTTCGGCAACTGGGCCAGCAGGTATTGCGCGGTGCTGACCGCGCCATCGGCGTTGCGCAGGTCGCCGGTGCCACGCGCCAGCCGGTTGAACCAGACCACGTTGCCGGTCTCAAGTTCCACCAGCGAAGCAAATCCGAGCTGCTGGCCGCCCGGCACGCCGACGCCAGCTGCCGCCGCAATCACCATCAGCGCGACGCGGCCGCCGCTGGAATAGCTGTCGCGCACCCAGACAAACAGCGCGTAGTCCGACTTGTAGATTTCTTTCAGCGCCTTCGCCGAGGGGCCGACGCTCCACTCGAACTGGCCGTTCTTGCTGGGCAGCGCCGCTTCCTGGATATACTGGTGGATCAGGATCGAGTTGCCGACCACGCCATGCAGCTTGATCAGCTGGTTGACCACATCCTGATAGGCGGCTCCGGCCCGCTCGTCCTGGAAGACCACCATGTCGATCTGCTTGCTGGCCTTCTCGCTGCGGATCGCCTCCAGCAGATAAGTCTTGGCAGTATCGGTCCAGTCCGCCCGCGGCTCCAGGCCGCCGCTGGCGCCCAGAACCGACAATTCGACGTCCAGTGGCATCAGCACGACCTGCGGCTGGCTGCCTTCCGTCCGGTTCATCGTAGTGGTGAGCTGATGAGTCTTAGTACAGCCGCCCAGCGCAATCAGCAGCGCTGCGGCAATCATGAGATGTCGCAAGTGATTCCCCCAAATACCTACCCGCGTAAATCGTGGCGAGCAGCTCTGAAAAAATCAACAGCTTTTAGATGAATATCTTGCGGACCAGCACACTGCCGGAAGGGAAGCCTGGGCCCAGACCATCTTGGCCTAGACCGGCCGCCCCATCGCCTTCTCGATCTGCTTCGCGGTCTTGTACTGGCTGAGTGCATAGACCGCCCAGAGCGCGGCCGGCAGCCAGCCGATCAGGGTGAGCTGCAAGATTAGGCAGATGATGCCGGCAATCGGCCGGCCGATGGTGAAGAACAGCAGGAAGGGCAGGAAGATCGCGATGATCAGGCGCACTGCAGATGTCTCCGTTGGTCCTTGAGTCGCAGCCAGTATAGCCCGAAACGCAAAACGGCGCGCCGGATGTCCGGCGCGCCGCCTTGGTCAGCCGAAGCTGAGAACTGTTATTTGCCGAGCGACGGATCGATCTGCTTGCAGGCGTCGACCAGGCCCTTCACGGCATTGGCCGAATGCTCGAACATCTTCTGCTCGTCGGCATTGAGCTGGATCTCGACGATCTTCTCGACGCCGTTGGCGCCGATCACCACCGGCACGCCGACATACATGCCGGACTGGCCGTACTTGCCGCCATCCAGCCAGGCGGCGCAGGGCAGCACGCGGCGTTTGTCCTTCAGATAGCTCTCGGCCATCTCGATGGCCGACGAGGCCGGAGCATAGAAGGCCGAACCGGTCTTCAGCAGGGCGACGATCTCGGCGCCGCCGTCACGGGTGCGCTGGATGATCTTGTCGATCTTCTCCTGGGTCGACCAGCCCATCTTGATCAGATCGGGCACCGGGATGCCGGCCACGGTGGAGTAGCGGATCAGCGGCACCATGGTGTCGCCATGTCCGCCGAGCACGAAGGCGTTCACGTCGTTGACCGAGACGTTGAATTCTTCGGCCAGGAAGTGACGGAAGCGGGCGCTGTCGAGCACGCCGGCCATGCCGATCACCTTGTTATGCGGCAGGCCGCAGACTTCGCGCAGCACCCAGACCATCGCGTCGAGCGGGTTGGTGATGCAGATGACGAAGGCGTTGGGGGCATGGGCCTTGATGCCCGCGCCGACCGCCTGCATGACCTTGATGTTGATGCCCAGCAGGTCGTCGCGGCTCATGCCCGGCTTGCGGGCGACACCGGCGGTGACGATGATGACATCCGAACCGGCGATGTCCTTGTAGTCCTGGGTGCCGCGCAGCTTGGCGTCGAAGCCTTCAACGGCGCCGGCCTGGGCCATGTCGAGCGCCTTGCCCTGCGGCAGGCCTTCGACCACGTCGAAGATGGTGATGTCGCCCAGTTCCTTCATGCCGGCCAGCAGGGCCAGGGTGCCACCGATGTTGCCGCCGCCGATCAGGGCGATTTTCTTGCGCGCCATAGGGAAATCCTCCGGATTTACACGTCTGTCTAGGGGTGGAAATGGTCGGCCCAAGGGGTAGCGGGAATCGTCCGGCCCGGCAAGGCTCCGGGGCCCCTCCGAAGGCCGAAGACAGCCAAGTTTCGGCAAAGAAAAGGCCGCCGGGCGATACCCGGCGGCCTGATTCCGTTTATTGGGGTTACGCTCGTTTTACGAGATGCGTTTAACGCGGCGCCATCCGGAGCGCGCCGTCGAGGCGGATGGTCTCGCCGTTCAGCATGGTGTTCTCGCATATATGGCGCGCCAGGCCGGCATATTCTTCGGGACGGCCGAGGCGCGAGGGATAGGGCACCGACTTGCCAAGGCTCTCCTGCGCTTCCGGCGGCAGGGCGAACATCATCGGCGTGCCGAACAGGCCCGGCGCGATGGTGCAGACGCGGATGCCGAACTGGGCGAATTCACGCGCCAGCGGCAGGGTCATGCCATGCACGCCCGCCTTGGAGGCGCCATAGGCCGGCTGGCCGATCTGGCCGTCGAAAGCCGCCACCGAGGCGGTGTTGATGATGCAGCCGCGCTCCTTGTCGGCCATCTCCGGCTGCTGCTGCATGTGATGCGCGACCAGGCGGATCATGTTGAAGGTGCCGACCAGGTTGATCTGCACGACCTTGATGAACTTCTCCAGCGCCACCGGACCGTCCTTGCCCACCGCCTTCATCGGCGTGCCGACGCCGGCGCAGTTGACCAGCACACGGACCGGACCGACCTTGGCGATCGCATCCTTGACGGCGGCCTCGCCGCCCGGACCGTCGGCCACATCGCACTTGATGAAGACGCCGCCGATCTCCTTGGCGGTCTGCTCGCCGATCTCGGCGTTCATGTCGAAGATGGCGACCTTGGCGCCGGCCTTGGTCAGCTCGCGCGCGGTGGCCGCGCCCAGACCCGAAGCGCCGCCGGTGACAATCGCGCCTACGCCCTTGAGATCCATTGCTCACTCCCTCAGATCGTTATGTATCGTAACTATTGCGGGGAGGGGTTATAGCCCAACCGGACCGGTTTTTCCATGATCGGCCACCCGGCCACGCGTGGCGTTGCCGCTAGGGCAGCAGGTCATTCCGCCAGCAGGCGGTCATAGTCGCCGCTGGTCCGCACCTGCGCCATGGCGGCATTGAACCGCGCGATCAGGGTGGCCGCATCGGGGCGACTGCGCGGCACAATGAAATGGATTTCGGATATGCTGAGCGGTGGATCGCTCACCGCGACGATGTCGCGCGTCAGCCCGGCCTTGGCGATCAGCGCCGTGCCGATGCGCAGATCCTGAATGAAGAAATCGGCGCGGCCGGCCATGAGCAGGCCCGGACAGCCGTATGCGCCCGGCGCCGTCACCTTCTCCACCCGGCCGGCATCGATCATTGCCTGCACCACATCCGGCACCGCGTAGCCGAGCACGCTGCAGACGCGACGGTCCCGCAGGTCGGCCGTACCGCCATAGGCGAAACGGCGCCCGGCTGGCATGAAAACGACAGGACGGACCGTGAAGAGCGGATCGGAATAGAGAAAGTCGCGTTCGCGCTCGGCGGTACGCACATAGGGGAAGGTGGCGTCATAGCGGCCGCGCAGGGTTTCCTCATAGCCCCGCCGCCAGGGCGCCGTATCCAGTATGGCAATGTCGCCCATGCGGTCGACGACATGCTGGATCAGCAGCACCGCCAGGCCGCCGCCGGGCTGCCGTGCATCGACAAAGGGCGGATAATCCTCGCCGGTGACCAGCGACAGGGATTGCGGACCTTGGGATTGCGGGCCGAGCGACTGCGCCGTCGCCTCAACCCGCACCAGACAGGTTGCGACCAGACCAGTCACGAACAGAGTGGCGCAGGCCGCCAGAATGCCGAAACGCATGTCCCAAAGCCCCCTGGCGCCAGTATTCCACAGGCGGGGCCAGCTTGCCTGCCCAATCTTGCAGCCCCCGATCCGGCTCCCCATATGACGGGCGTGAGCCTCGACCCCAATCCCCCGACCTACCAGCTGCCGGCCGACTCCGCCCGCCTGGCCATCGAACAGCCGCGTCTGGCGCGGCGCTTCTGGCGCAAGCTGAAAAAGACCGTCGGCTACCTGCCCTTTGCCGAGACCTTCCTGGCCGCGTTCTTCGCGGCCGTCGATCCGAAGACACCGACCGGCGCCAAGGCGATCCTGCTCGGCGCTTTAGGCTATTTCGTCGTGCCGGTCGACATGATCCCCGACATCCTCGGCGCGTTTGGCTATGGCGACGACATCGCCGTGATCCTGGCCGCGATCAAGGCGGTGGACAGCAGCATCACCGATGCGCATCGCGAGAAGGCGCGCGCCCAGCTCGAGCTGCTGCGCAACGGCCTCTGATTTTCTGCTAGACTGGCGGCATGCGCCGCCTGTCCCCTGCCCTCGTCCTGCTCCTGCTCGCGCTTCCGGCCCTGGCCCAGGATGTGCCTGCTCCGCCGCTGCACTTCGAGGCCGGCGCGGTGCTGCCCGGCGGCCATGTGCTGCGCGAGGCCGTCATGCTGCCGGCGAAACCCGGCCCCGTCACCCTGACGGCGCAGGACGGCAGGCTGGACTGGACGGTTGCGGTCGAGCATGGCGAGACGCGGCTGCTGCAGCCCGACGGCCACTGGGCGGCGAAGGCGGAATATCATCGCCTGATGCGCGCGGGTCAGCCGGCCTGCCAAATCTATCAGACCACCATCTCGCCGGAATGGGCCGTGCGCGGCGCGGACAAGCCCGGCCGCGCCGACTACACGCCGGCCGATGACCGCATCTACAGCTTCCGCGACACGCCCTGTCCTTGATCTTTTTGGCCTTGATGGCAGTGCCTGAAATGGGACCGGGGCCCGCCTTCTTCTGAAGACGGGCCCCGGGGCTTCAGGCGGCCCCCGCTGTTACGCGGGAGCAAGCGCCGATGCGATGCGCGCTTAGTAGGCGCGGTAGGGCTGCAGGATCACGGTGCCGGTCGGCGGCGCGGCCGGGGCCGGGGCAACGTAGTAAGTGCCCGGCTGCGGCGCCGGCTGCACGATCACGCTGCCGGTGGCCGGGCTGGTGGTCGTGGTGGTGGTCTGCTGCACCACGGTACCCGGGGCCGGCACGGTGGCGACCGGCTGCGGCACGAAGACCGCGGCGACCTGCTCGAGCTCGATATGGATGTTGCTGCTCGGCGCGGTCTTGGTCAGCACCTGGTAGACCTTGCTGTTGCGGAACAGCACCCGGCCGCCCTGCTCGATATAGGCGTTCACCACATAGGTGGCGTTCGGATTGATCGAGCCGTAGTCATAGGGCAGCGAGAAGGTGGTTGCGGTGGCACTGTTGGGCAGGATGCGCTGCTCCGATACCACGGCCGGATAGGCCTGACCACGGGTGATGTCCTCGAGGCGGACGACGATCTGCGAATCCGCCGGCAGGATCAGGCGTTCACGATAGGACACCGTGCCGTTGACGGCATAGCTGCGCGAAGCGCAGGCGACCAGCGAGGTCGCGGCAATGGAAGCAGCAACAAGTCCGAAGAATGTGCGACGGGCGATCATGGCTTTTCTCCTTATGAGGCGACGGGCCGGCCATCAGCCGTTACCCGCGAACCGTGGCCATCAAACGAGAGCCCATAAGGCCGGTTCCGCCTCGCTGCGGTCCGGTCATGTTTTTGTTTCAGGATATTAGAGATTGCGGCGGAAAGGTGGCCGCCGGCGGTTGAATAGCCCGTCAGAGATAGGCGATCAGCCTGCCGCCGATCACCGCGCCGCACCAGGCCAGCAGCGAAACCGCCGCGCCGATGCGGGCGAGCGGTGGGACGTAAGTGGTCACGCCCCACAGATCGATGGCGCGCCACGGACCGAGATGCAGCAGGGCTGCATTGAACAGGCCAACCATGATGCAGACGAGCTTGGCCTGGAAGGCAGGATTGACGGCGATATGCGTGGCCTCGGTGCTGAACAGCATCACGCCCATCGGCACCGCGATGCAGAAGCCCAGCATGGCGAGCGGCACGGCATGGCGGGCAAATGGCGCCACCGGCAGTCCCAGGCTGAAGCCTAGCAGGCGCAGGTCCAGTCCGACGATGCTGCCGACCAGCAGCACGAAGCCGAGAATATGCAGCACCTCGACGGCAGGATAGAGCAGCAGCGACGAGCGCATGGTCTCGCCGAGCGCCGACTGCTCCAGCGCGATCAGCCAGGGATTGATCGAGGCCGCGTGTTCCACGCTGTCAGCGCAGTTCGACGGTGAAGCCGTTATGGGTGATGCGCTCGGCACGCATCTCGGCCGGGTTGCCGCGGTTGGGATAGCCCACCGCCGTGACCTTGTCGCCGGCCCTGATATCGGTGATCGGCTTGCCGCGGGCGGCCATGCGGGAGGGCGGCGACAGCGTCACCGTCCAGCTCTTGTCCGCCGTCTTCAGCACCAGCTCGGCATGCGGATTGTCGGGCACGACCTTCTCGACGGTACCATCCAGCGTCAGCACTGTGGCGGAATCATAGGCGCCCCAGCCGTGATGGGCGAGGGCTGCGCCGGCCAGGCCGGTGAGGGCCAGCTTGAGAACCAGGCTGACGGCGACCAGGCCGCGATGGCGATTGAGGAAGCTGAGCAGGCGGGTCATGACAGGACACTCCGGCGAATGGGGTATCTGTCATGTTAGGCGCGCCCTGCCACTCCGCAAGGTCAAAAGACCGCGATCAGCCGTTCCGCGGGCCCGGCACGAAAAAGCCCGGCCGTTTCCGGCCGGGCTTTCGATACGGACGGTGTTGTCCGTACTTACTTGGCCGACGCAGCGACCGTGTAATCAGCGCCGGTCTTTTCCTTCAGTTCCTCCAGCGTCACGCCGGGCGCGCGCTCGATCAAGGTCATGCCGCCGCCCTTGCGGTCGACGGTGAAGACAGCCAGGTCGGTGACGACCATGTCGACCACACCGGCGCCGGTCAGCGGCAGGTCGCACTTCTTCAGGAGCTTCTTCTCGCCGTCCTTGGAATTGTGCTCCATGACGACGACGACGCGCTTCACGCCGGCGACGAGGTCCATCGCGCCGCCCATGCCCTTGACCATCTTGCCCGGGATCATCCAGTTGGCCAGATCGCCATTCTCGGCCACCTGCATGGCGCCGAGGATGGAGAGATCGATATGACCGCCGCGGATCATCGCAAACGACTGGTCCGAGCCAAAGAAACTGGAATGCGGCAGTTCGGTGATGGTCTGCTTGCCGGCATTGATCAGGTCCGGGTCTTCCTCACCCTCGAACGGGAACGGGCCCATGCCGAGCATGCCGTTTTCCGACTGCAGCACGACGTCGACACCGTCGGGAATGTAGTTCGAGACGAGCGTCGGAATGCCGATGCCCAGGTTGACGTAGAAACCGTCCTTCAGCTCTTTCGCTGCACGGGCGGCCATTTCATCGCGGGTCCAAGCCATGATGTGTGTCTCCTTCTCTGGCTTTTAGCCGCGCTTCCGCACGGTACGGTTTTCGATGACCTTGTTATACGGCGCGCCGCAGATGAGGCGCTGCACGTAGATGCCCGGCGTATGGATGTTGTCCGGGTCGAGCTGGCCCGGCTCGACGATCTCTTCCACCTCGGCAATGGTGATCTTGCCGGCGGTCGCCATGGCGGGGTTAAAGTTGCGCGCGGTCTTGCGGTAGATCAGGTTGCCGGCGGTGTCGGCCTTCCAGGCCTTGACCAGCGAGATATCGGCGACCAGGCCGGTCTCCATGATGTAGCGCTCGCCGTTGAAGACACGCTCTTCCTTGCCTTCGGCGATCAGGGTGCCGACGCCGGTCTTGGTGAAGAAGGCCGGGATGCCGGCGCCGCCGGCGCGGATGCGCTCGGCCATGGTGCCCTGCGGATTGAATTCAAGTTCCAGTTCGCCGGCCAGGTACTGCTTGGCGAAGATCTTGTTCTCGCCGACATAGGACGAGATCATCTTCTTGACCTGGCGGGTTTCCAGCAGCTTGCCCAGGCCCGCGCCATCGACGCCGGCATTGTTCGACACGCAGGTCAGGCCTTTCACGCCGCTGTCCATCAGCGCGTCGATCAGCTTTTCCGGCAGGCCGCAGAGGCCGAAGCCGCCGCACATCACCATCATGTTGTCGCGGACGATGCCGTCCAGCGCCGCCTTCGCGTTCGGGTAAACCTTGTTCATGCGCCTCTTCCCAGACTGGATATCCGGACCCGGCCCGCATCTTCACGGGGTCTCAAGTCCCTGAAACGCGAGGACATTACTGGCGCGTTTGCGCTGCGGCAACGGTCGACTTGACGCGAACCCGGCAGACTGGCAATTTGTTGGGGATATGAACAAAACCGCCCGACTGAGCCTCCTACTTCTTAGCCGCCCGATCCTGTAAGCAGGGTCGGGGCGTCCAGAAGTGCGTGCGCAGTCCATCAACCGGCCGGTTTGTCATGTCTACCCAGAAGTCCATCTCGCCTGAAATCCATGCCCCGCATGCTGCGTCCTTCGCGGCACGGCATCGCGCATCCCTGCTCCTCCTGACGCTACGACTTACCAGCGGCCGCTGAACAGCGGGTCTCTGTCAGCGGCCGTATAAGGCCCAGTCGAATCGTATATCCTTACTCTTTCGCTTCAGGAGCGAAGCCATGACCAAGATGAATTTCCACAAGTACCGACCCTTTGCCCCGATCGCCTTGCCCGACCGGACCTGGCCCAGCAAAACCATCACCAAGGCGCCGACCTGGTGCAGCGTCGACCTGCGCGATGGCAACCAGGCGCTGATCGAGCCGATGGGCCCCGAGCGCAAGATGCGCATGTTCGAGACGCTGGTGAAGCTTGGCTTCAAGGAAATCGAGGTCGGCTTCCCGTCGGCCTCCGATACCGATTTCAGCTTCGTGCGCCAGATCATCGAGGACAAGCTGATCCCCGATGACGTCACCATCCAGGTGCTGACCCAGTGCCGCGAGGAGCTGATCACCCGCACCTTCGAAGCCCTGAAAGGCGCTCGCCGCGCCATCGTGCATTTCTACAACTCGACCTCGACCCTGCAGCGCCGCGTGGTGTTCGGCCTCGATCAGGCCGGCATCACCAAGATCGCCACCGATGGCGCCAGGCTGGTGAAGGAGCTGGCCGACAAGGCGCCGGAGACCGACTGGGTGTTCCAGTATTCACCGGAAAGCTTCACCGGCACGGAAATCGACTATTCCATCGAGATCTGCGAAGCGGTGATGGCTGTGATCAAGCCGACACCGCAAAAGAGGATCATCTTCAACCTGCCGGCCACGGTGGAGATGTCGACGCCCAACATCTATGCCGACCAGATCGAGTATTTCCTGCGCAAGGTGAAGAACCGCGACAGCATCATCCTCAGCCTGCATCCGCATAACGACCGCGGCACCGGCGTGGCGGCGGCCGAACTGGGCGTGATGGCCGGCGCCGACCGCGTGGAAGGCACGCTGTTCGGCAACGGCGAACGCACCGGCAATGTCGACGTCGTGACGCTGGCGATGAACCTGTTCAGCCAGGGCGTCGATCCGGAACTCGACTTCAGCGACATCACCGCGGTCGCCCGCACGGCCGAATACTGCAACCAGCTGCCGGTCCATCCGCGCCACCCTTACGTGGGCGAACTCGCCTTCACGGCGTTTTCGGGCTCGCACCAGGATGCGATCAAGAAAGGCATGACGGCGCAGGGCCAGCGCAACGACGGCGTCTGGGAAGTACCCTATCTGCCGATCGATCCGGCCGATGTGGGCCGCGCCTACGAGCCGGTGATCCGCATCAACAGCCAGTCCGGCAAGGGCGGTATCTCCTACGTGCTGGAAACCGATTACGGCCTCGAACTGCCGCGCCGCCTGCAGATCGAGTTCAGCCAGGTGATCCAGCGCATCGCCGACGGCACCGGCAAGGAAATCTCGCCGCAGCTGATCTGGGACACATTCCAGTCGGAATATCTCGACCAGCCCGAAGGCCGCTTCGGCTTCACCGGCCACCGCACCCTGCCCGACCCGCACCAGAGCGAGCGCCGCAGCCTGACCGCCAGCCTGAAGGACGGCGGCGCGGCGATCGAGCTGGAGGGCCATGGCACCGGCCCGATCGACGCCTATATCGATGCGCTCGCCCGCCATGCCGGCGTGACCATCAACCTGATCGACTATCGCGAACATGCCATCGCGCCCACCGCAGCCAATGGCGGCGCCTCCTCGGAGGCGGTCGCCTATGTCGAGGTGAAGCGGGCCGACGGCAGCACGCTGTTCGGAGTAGGACGTGACCGGAATATCGTGGCCGCCTCGCTCAAGGCCGTGACCTCTGCCGCCAACCGTCTCCTGGCCGCGGGTTAAACCGCACCGGCCTGCCTAATCTTTCGGCAGGTCGCCGGGTTTAGGGCAGAAAGCCGCCGCTGCGGTCTTTTCTGCCCGCCCGCCCGGCGGCTAAAGTGGTGTCCGACTCGTTCCGGACAACCGGCACGGTTCTTGAAGGGTAGGATTGGCGACGACGCGCCGAGCGGGTAACGACCCGGCCATCGGCCAACAACGCTAAGGAGTGAGACACATGAAACTGGTCATGGCAGTCATCAAGCCATTCAAGCTCGACGAAGTGCGCGAGGCGCTTACCAGCCTCGGCGTCGAGGGCCTGACCGTAACCGAGGTGAAGGGGTTCGGCCGTCAGAAGGGCCATACCGAAATTTACCGCGGCGCGGAATACGCCGTTAGCTTCCTGCCCAAGGTCAAGATCGAAGTGGCGGTGAAGTCCGCGCTCGCCGATCGCGTGATCGAGGCGATCCAGAACGCTGCCAAGACCGGCCAGATCGGCGATGGCAAGATTTTCGTGGTCGACCTGGAGAAGGCCCTGCGCATCCGCACCGGCGAAAGCGACGACGACGCACTCTAAGCGTCCGAATTCCCGAAACAGCCTGGCCGCGGTATCCGCTGCCGGGCTGTTTTATTTTTAGGCCCTAGAGGGAAAAGACGAACTCGTCGTAGCTGATGTTGTTCTGCTTCAGCAGGTCGAGCACTGTTGCGATGCCGGCCTGCATGCCCTGCTTGCGGTCTTCGTATTTGTTCTCCACCGCCAGCAGCTGCGCATAGAGCGCGGCGGCCTTGTCCACCGCCTCGCGCTGCGGCACGCGGCGGTTGGAATGGTAACCGATGATCTTTCCGGATGGATCGTAGCTCGGCGTGACATGGGCATAGACCCAGTAAAAGTCGCCGGTCTTCGCCATGTTCTTCACATAGGCGAAAATCTCCTCGCCCTTGGCGATGGTCTCCCACAACAGCCAGAAGACGCAGCGCGGCATGTCGGGATGGCGCAGGATGCTGTGCGGCGCACCGAGCAGTTCATGCTCCTTGTAGCCCGAGACGCACACGAAGACGTCATTGGCGTAGAGGATGCGCCCCTTCGCGTCGGTCTTGCTGACAATCAGCTCTTCTTCGCCGAAGAAGATTTCCTTGCTCGTCGGAGCGGTTTTGTAACGTGACATCGGTAATCGCCATGACTGTGTCTAGTTTCCACAGTGGCGAATGACCGGCTAGATGACATTGACTCACATCAAGCTGGCCGGACCTGCCGCTCAATCCGCGCGCCGCATGGCCTCGGTCAGGCGGGCGATATTGAGTCGATACATGCCGATATAACTGTCGGCTTCGCCACCGGCCGGCGACAGCGCGTCGGAATAAAGCCGGCCGCCCACCTTGACCTTTGCCTCCTTGGCGATCTGCTCGATCAGGCGCGGATTGACGATATTCTCGAAGAACAGCGCCTGCACGCGCTGGCGCTTGATCTGCCGGATCAGCCGGGCGACCGCTTCGGCCGAGGCTTCGGATTCCGTGGTCACACCCTGCGGCGCCAGGAATTCGATGCCGTAGCGCTCGGCCAGATAGCCGAAAGCGTCATGCTGGGTGATCGCTTTGCGATGCGCACGCGGTAGCGTGTCGAATTCCGCCACCGCCCAGGCATCCAGGCTTTTCAGTTCGGCGGCATAGGCCGCGCCGCGCTGGCGATACGCTGCTGCATGGGCCGGATCGGCGGCAGCCAGACCATCGACAATATTGGAGACGTAGGTCTGCATGCGCTGCAGGTCATGCCAGACATGCGGATCGGCAATCTTGCCGCTGTCGGCCTTCTTCGGGCCGTGGTCATGGTCGTGATCATGCGTGCCCATCTGGCGCGGC
>Ga0209675_1000938_pt1 | contig 18580 bp, 22 predicted proteins | sample AraplaCol_mLB_r2_2_FD_184280 | JGI IMG/M metagenome (GOLD analysis project Ga0209675, IMG submission 184280) | Arabidopsis root microbial communities from North Carolina, USA - plate scrape MF_Col_mLB_r2 (SPAdes) (version 3) | ecosystem: Host-associated > Plants > Roots > Endosphere | place... | reverse complement strand
CGAAGACGGCGAAGGAAGCGAGCAGGCCGGTCATCGTGGCCTCGCTGCGGGCCATGCCGAAGATGGCGGGCAGGCACAGCGCGAGCACGACGGAAGACAGCGCGGCGACGCCGTAGCCGCCTGCGATGGCGGCTACGGCGCGCGAAGCCACGCTCAGGCGGTAACGAACGTCAGCGGTCACGACGCGCGCCGGACGGCGTGCGAGGTCGTTCGGAGATTCATGGAGGAGGGGAAGGAAAGCCCGAGAAGATGAGAATAATACTCATCTTCACAGGGTCCACGCCTGGATGACGTGCACCTGCGCGGGTTTTCCGTCCTCTCACCCGGTCTTCTTGCTAGGAAGCCCGCCCCGCCGGGCGCCACCGCCCGGCATTGGCGCGCCACTCGTACAGCCGCGATCCGATCTGGACGATGTCGCCATTGGCGACGTTCGCAGGAAAAAGCTGGTCGTACGCTCGCAGGCGATAGCCGAGGAAGTCCGCCGCCGCCTCGACATCGCCCTCCGAAGACACCACGCCCACGCCCACACCGAGCAGCGGTGCGGACTGCGGCATCAGGCCGGAGACGTTGGACACGATCGATGCGGGGGCTTCGAGCGTGGCGCCCTGCGTCATCGCCCCAACCGCGCTGCGCACGGCCACCAGGCCGCCCGTGGCGTAGGCCGCCAGCTCCAGCAGGCCGGAGGACGAAGCCCGGCTTGCGCCGATCCCGATCAGGCTGGCGTCCCCGGCCAGATAGCCCGCGACCTCGTAGACGAGCGCACCCGAGAACGGCTTTGCGCCGAAGGCCGAGGCCCCAAAGGTCAATGCGCCGTACATGGGGCTACTCCGATGGCGACCCGGCCGCCGGTTCGAACGCAAGGAAGTCGCACACGGGCAGCATCGGCAGCAGCTGCTCCAGCGTCGGCTCCTCGGCCTGGCCTGCCGTGACCTTGTCCTGCAGCGAATAGCAGAAGTCCCACACCAGCGAGCGCCATGCGCGGAAGGCACGGCCTTGCGCCTGGAAGCGCGGGACGGCCGGCTCCTCAGCGTAGGTGACCGCGGTCCTGATGTCGTCGAAGCCGTAAGCGGCCGCTGTGCTGTCGAGATGCTTCTGCACCCCGTCGCGCAAGGCTGCGGCACGTTCTTCGAGAGTCGGCTCGTGCGGTTCGGGCGTCGCCGGTTGCTCGATGCCGGGCACTTCTGGCTCCGGCCGCGCCGATGGTTCGGGAACTGGCTCCGGTACGGGAATGTCCTCGGCGATCCACATGCCGTTGGCGGCAGCGAAATAGCGCTTGCCTTCGACGGGAGGCGGCGGCTCCGCGATCAGGCAATTGCCTGGAACCAGCCACACCTCGCCTTCGTCGGCGGGCGAGAGGTCGCTCTCGTCGAGCACGATGGGGCCGATGTAGACGCGGTCGGGGCCGAATGAATAGACGGTCTTTGTTTTCATGGTCAGTACTTGATGCATGCGAGGTAGGCGGTGTTGCGGGGACGAGCCTCCGTGCTGCCATTGCTGTTCACGGAGATTCCGGTGGCGCTGTTCTTGATCGTGATCCCAGTCGCAGACGCGTAAATGCCGATCCCTGTACCGGATGCCCCCACTCCAACGTTGTGCCCGTGATTTCCGCTGCCGTCGGTGCCCAAAGTTTCGTATCCATCCGTGATATTTCCGAGAACACCGGAAATGCCCGCGCCTACACCAGACATGTGTGTGCGCGAGTAGGTGTGGCCGTGCCAGCCTTGTTGATCCGTCCAAGCACCATGCGCATGGCCGGGATCAGCAACGCCATGCGCATGGCCAGGATCGGTAATCGCATGAGCATGACCTGGGTCGGCGACGGGGTGTGCGTGTGCCAGATTGGCACTTTCCTGATAGGAACCAAGCGTTCGATCAGGATCGAACCCCCGTCCATCGTCCAGCCCTCGATCGAACACCCCCCGCCCATCGGGCAGATTAAAGGTGGTCGAACCATCCCCCGTCCCGTAAGTCGTACCGATCTTCGCGAAGAGCCGCGCATAAGTCGTACGCGAAACCGCCGCCCCGTTGCGCTTCAGGTAGCCCGCGGGCGGCGTCGCCTGCGCGAAGTAGCAGACCATGCCCGTCTGGTCGAGGCCCAGCGCCTCCTGCCAGTCGGCCTTCAACTGCTCGGTGGAAGCCGAGAGAATGGTCAGCCCGATCTGCTTCGGCCCTTCCGGAAAGTCGACCTTCGCGCCGTCGTTGCTCGATGCAATGACCAGGGTGCGCGCGAGCGCGCCGCCGGTCATCGTGGCCCGGCCCAGTTCGAACAGGCCGGTTGGGCGGCCGACCGAGTCGACCGCGTTGATCATGTAGTGGCAGGTGTCTCCCTCTGCCATGCCAGCTGCGGAGAACGGTCGATATGCATCGACGGCGCCCTGCAGCGCGAAGGAGCCCAGCCCTACGGTGGTGCTGGCCTCCAGAATGCGGTCTGCTGTCTTGTGTGCCATCGCGATGTGCCGTTCAGACCGTCAGAAACGCGACCTTGGTCGACGTCTTCAGGCGCGGAACCACGCCGGCCTGGATCGGGATCACCGGCGTCAGAGCACCGTGCAGCAGCAGCAGGCCATTGCCCGCGGCCGCGGTGCCGATGCCCAGGTGCGTGGCCGTGCCCACGGCCGTGCCGGCCACTTCCAGGAACTCGAGCGCATTCACCAGGAATGCCTCGTTCCCGATCACCGACCAGCCCGCCGGGCTGCGCGGCACGGCGATCCGTGCATACCCCGGGTACACCAGCTCGTTGGTGCTCTGGTTGGCGCCGGCACCGGGAGCGGCGGTGAGAAGACTGATGTAGAGATCCGTCGACGGGTTCGCGGAGGCGTTGTCGGCCAGCCCGGCGATGGGCGTGCCGAGAAGGATCAGCTTGATGAAAGCGTTGGCGGATGCGGATGAATATGCCATTCGAAGCTCCTGGTTCGGGTTGGTTGGTTATGCAAGGGAGAGGTTGTCGGCGGGCTGTTCGCCCATGAAGTCGGCCAGGTTGCAGCTGGCCGGGATGTCCGAGGCGCCGAGCCCGTCGATGAAGACATGGGCTGCGCGCTCGGCGGAAAAGCAGGCCTGCACGTGATCGGCGATGGCGCGCGAGATGGCTTGCACCTCTTCGCGCGTGAGCGTGACGAAGCCATCGACAGCCTTGAAGTCGATGCTGTCGATCGCTCCGGCGTCCATCTCGACCAGCATCTGGGCAAGCGCCGCGCGGTCTTCGCGGCCCGTTCGCACGCGTAGCCCGCCCGGCAGCGTCAGGCCGCCGGTCTCCGCGCTCCAGCGTTGCTCGGCGAGGTCGGCCTTGAGCTGAGCCCTCCGGTCATCCGGCGTGCGCGGATCGCGCCAGGCATGCGACGACCAGTCGAAGACATGACGCTCGCTCGGTCGCTCAGGCAGCAGCTCGGGAGAGCCGTTACGGATGTATGAACCCGGTTCTGCCGGCCCCAGATAGACGGACTCTCCGGGCCCTGCCTGAGCATGGCACCACTCGACGGTGGCTTGCGTTCCGGTGCAGCGGATCTCGCCGGTGCGGGTGTTGTAGACAGTGAAGTGAGGCATGGTTCAGCGGCGCGTGGAGAGCGCGTAGATGGAAGAGCCGGCGGTGCCGACCTGTGCGGGAGTAATGAGACTGATCGAGTGCCAGCCAGGGTTCAGAGACACCTGGATACCACCGGTCACGGTGGTCCCGGCAATGCCGGCTCCCAGCCATCGCAGCGCACCGTCGACGTACAGAGAGACATAGGCCGTCTGCATCACGAAGACAGAGCCCTGGATGAAAGTCTCCAACGGCACGCTGCCAGGTATGAAGTGATTGACCGAGACCGTGTTCGACGCGGACGACGCGAAAGAAGGCACCGTCACGGCCTGGCCACGCAGATTCAACGTATCGATCACATCCAACTGATTGATCGTCAGCCCTTCGTTCTGCAGGTTGAAGCCCGGTCCCCAGAGGCGGAATCGCCCGGTGGCGTTCTGCATCTGCAGCCCCATGCCGTTGCAGTTCAACTCGACGAAGGTGTCGCCGCCGGAGTGGCGCGCAAGAATCCATCCCCAGCTGTTGTCGCCGATCCACTTGTTCGCGCTGCGCAGGAAACCCCAGCCGCCCACACCGTCCCCGGAGATGTCGACCTGGCCCGCGTTGACATAACCCAGGCGAGAGGTGATTGCCGACAACCGGTCTACGCTGATCGAGCGCGCGAGGATACTGCCGTCGACCACCAGCGTGCCGTCGATGCCCACGGTCGATGCACCGGCCACCGAGCCCACCACAAATGGGTAGCTCACCTTGCCATCAACGGCTTCCTGCGCCACGGCGAATTTGTCGACCAGCACCGTCATGTTGCTCGTCTTGTTCTCGACGCCTATCGTGATGCCAGCAACCTTCTTGTCCCCAGTGACCTTCAAACTCCAACGAGCCCAGAGTTCTCCGTTCTGGCCGATGCGCGCGTCTTTTTCCTCCTGTATCGATGCGACCGCACCATCGAGGCGCGCAACCAAGGACGAGCGTTCGATGGCCTCTGCGGCATCGGCTGCTGCTCTTGCTGTCGCCTCATTCCGAATGGCCGCCACGGCACCCCGGTCACTAGCTTCAGAGGTGAAAGGCGTGACCGGGAAACGTCCTTGCTCCACTTTCACGAATCGCACACCGATCGCTCCGCCAGCGACGAACCCGCGCCAAAGGAAGGCAATCCTGCCCACGACTGCGCTGGCTGGAGCGAAAGCTTCCACCGCGAAGTCGTTGCGACGCAGCTGCTCGTTCATGAAGCCATGTCGGCCGTCCTTCATGTTGCTCGTGAGCCCTAGAGAAGTGCCCGTCGCGTCGAAAAATTCAAGCGCAAAGCCGCTGCTGCCGGTATCGCTCTCGAACACCGAGTCCCCCGAGCCGGCATACCACGTGCCAGGCTTGACGGGAAAGCTTCCGCTCTCCAGACGACCGTCAGCAGGAATAGCGCTATGCAGGCGCGCCGAAGTGCCCCAATCGTCTTCCACGACCTCCCACGGTTTGCCCTGCAGATTCCACTTGTCGAGATCGAACTCGAACCCGCCGTTGAACACCAGGTTGGCACGCACATAGCCGACGGCACGCGCAGAGACGATGTCGATGCGCTGCGCCAACTGCTCGGCCGTGTCGCTGACGACCTTCTCCACGTGCGTGATCGCAGTGCCGCGTTCGATGGCCTCATCGACCAGGCGCTCGCTGATGCCCGAATTGACGTTCAGCAGGTCCGCGATCTGCTCGTCGAGGCCCTCCTGCAGTTCCTTGATCGCATCGTCGATCGACGGCAACGAGGCGAGCTGGACATAACCGGCATCGCTCCCATTGCCCGCCGCATCGAACGCAGTCACCCAGTAGACCCGCGTCGCGGCCACCGGCTCGTTGCGCACGAAATTGAGCGAACCCGTGCGCCCGATCTCGACCGCTTCGGCCAGCGTCGGCCCCACCTTGACGATGTACGCCGAGATCGGCTGCGTGGTGCCGCACGGCTGCCAGGCCAGCTCGATCTGCGAGCCCCATACCTCGCCCCGCACGATCGGTTGCGCGGGTGGCGCGATCTCGATGGTGGTCGAGATCGGGATGCCCCAGACCCCTTGCGTGTTGCCATGCTGCGCCCAGACCTTCACCGTGCCCGTGGGCAGCCATCCGATGTTCGCGGTGAGGGCCTTGCCGGTCCACCGCTCCACCGCCGTCTCGAAGGTCGCGCCGACGAAGATCCGCGTCGCCCCCCATTCGAGCAGATCAATGCCGGCAGGAGCCGACCAGCGTGCCACCACGCCGTTCGGTTCGACGGCGAGGCTCAGCCCCTCGACGTCGCCTGGCTTCACGCTCGCGCCCTGCAGCGTGTGGGTGACCATCGTCCAGTAGCTGGACGCGTAGGCCGTCATGAACCGTGCGCGCACCTGGTATTCACCATGCACTTCCAGGCCGAGCAGGAAGGTCTCGGTGGCGGTGCCGGGCAGGGTGACGCTCTGCCAATCGCCGACCGGCGTGGTCGTGCGCCATTGAACCTGCACGTTCCCGCCGCGGCGCACGGCATCCTCCGCCGATGCGGACCAGCTCACGCGCGCGCGGATCACCAGCGTGCCGCCCTGCTGCACCATCTGCTCCTGGCCGCTGCGCACCGTCAGGTCGAGCGGGGGCTGTGGCAACAGGAAGGGGTTGGGCAGATTGGTGTTGGGCGACGGGTCGCGCAGCACCTCGTCGGCGGTGTCGTAGAAGGCTTCTTCGTCCTCGATGACCTGGAACGAGAGCGGCGAGCTCATCGAATAGGTCCAGTCCTGCACCCGGAAAGGCTTGTTGGCGAAGCCGTACAACGCGCTGGTCAGCAGGATGCGGTCGCCAGGCTGCAAGTGCCACGCCAGCATCTTCGGATGGACCTGCAGCACGAAGCCGCCGCGGCTCTGTTCCACCAGCACGCGGGCGATCTGGTGCGTGCGCGCATGGGCCGTGGTGAAGGGCAGCACGAGGTCGAGGAACTTGTCCTTCTGGTCGTTCTCGCGGAAGACCGCGTTCTGGTACTGCTTGAAGTCTTCCGACACGCCGTTGCGCGTGAGGTTGACGTACGTGCCCCTCGCGCCGTTGTAGCGCGCAGTGCCGGGGTTGCAGGTCTGCACCACGGTGATGGGCGCCAGCAGGTCATCGTCGGTCAGCGAGAGAACGGGCGTGGTCCAGGCGCCGGCCAGGATGCGCCATACGCCGCCCGACTCGAGGCTGTAGCCGGCCATCGTGTCTTCGAGCTGCTGCCGCGTGCTGTCGCGGTCCTGGTCAGAGCGGAACATGCCGTCGCAGGTGTAGCGCGCCACGCTGCCGCCGTAGTTGGGCCTGTCGGCCGCGACCGTGGCGGGGTTGTAGATGGCCGTGTCGCAAGCGTTGGCGGCAACGATCAGCGCGTTCTGGTCGATCTGGTCGTTGGAGGCCAGGTAGCCCTCTTCCGAGCGCAAAAAGTCGGCCAGGCACAGCGCAGGGTTGCGGCTGTATATGGTCGCGCCGGTGCGCGGGTCGTAGACCTTCTTGCCCTTAACGCTGGCGGTGATGGTTGGCAGGCCGCCCTGGAAGCGCTCGACGAAGAGATTGAGCGTGACGACGATGTACGTGTAGCCGCTGAGCTTGTGCGCATCGGTCCACAGGCCCTTGCTCGCGGGCCACGGATCGAGGTTCGCGCGCATGTACGCATCGGCCGTATCGACGCCATTGGGCGACAGGTGGATCTGCACGTTGACGCCAGGGATGCCACCGCCGATCGATTCCGAATCAGTGACGATGAATTCCGGGTTCGACGAGTAGCCGTTAGCGTCGAGCGCACCAATCGAGATGCCCTCGATCTGGATGTCGGTCACGGCTTCGCAAGGGTGCGCGGCCAGAACCATCACGACGTGCTTCAGATGGCTGAACTCGCCGCCTGTGAGCACTGCCACGACGGCACCACCAACCGGCGCGGGCTCGCCGTAGATGACGGTATGCGGCGCATCGGACGCGAGGATCGTGGTGGTGCGCTCCTTGATGTTCGCAACGTCTTCGGCGAGCTTGCGTGCCGCTGCGGCCTTGGCCTGCTTCTTGGCCTGCATGTTGCCGTAGGCACTCGACACGATGGACAGAGCGGCCGAAACGATCATGCCGCCCACAGCGGCAGCGGCCCCCGCAGCTGCGCCTACAGCCGACCCGATCGCACTAAGAATGGAAACGGGCTCTGCCATCGCAGCAGTGCACACCCCAAGAAGGGCACCGAGGAGGAGTGTGAGACGGATCAGACGCGCCATGCCGCAACCCCCGCACCAAGTGGCAAGAAAACCAGCCGGTCAGCCGCCGGCGCCGCAATGTGCGACCCCGTGCAGATACCGAAGCTGTACCCCGACACACGCCCCACCTTGCCTCCGCTGCGCGCCAGCACCACGTCGCCGCGCTGCGCCATCGCACCGGGCAGGGAGGGGCCGAGCCGCGCGGTGGCGGCCGGCAGGAACCCGCCGGCTGCGCGCACGACACGCATCGCCGCCAGCAGGTTCTTTCTTCCGACAGGCGCATCGGCAGCACGCAGATCCGCCAGCGGGTCCTTGCCCGTGCGCGCGATGATCCAGTCGGCCGCGATGTGCGCGCAGTCGTGCCGGAAGTACTCGAAGGGCACGTCTCTTCGTGCCGCGATGAAATCGTCCAGGTTCTTCGTCATGTTCATTTGCCTCGTGCTCGGGCCCAGTAGTTCAGTGCCATCTGCAGGTACTTGTTGACCCACACGGTGGGCGACCCGATCATGGAATTCAGGTACTCGAAACCTCGCTCGCCGGGATGCCTGACCTGGTGCTGGGCATCGTTGGTCCGCAGGGAAGCGGGGTTCGAGCGCACGTCATAGGAGGCCGTGCGGCACTCCATCGCGATCTTTGCGGTGGTGCCGTCGCGCTCGACCTTCATCTGGTCCATGACGCCGGCGAAGCGCAGCACAGGCTCGCCGCTGACCTGCAAGGTGCCGGCGTCGAGCAGCGCGATCCACACGCGCACGCCCCTGTCCTGGTATTCACTCGGGTCGCCGAGCGCGAGCGCGCGTGTTCCGATGTCGACGGGCGACAGCGTGAGCGTCAGCTTCTCCGCCGCACCGTCCTCGCTTTCGTGAAGCTCGCCGATGGAACCGAGATTGCCCACGCCCTGCCACGTCTCGCCCATCAGCTGGAGGCTGAGCGGCCAGTTCGTGAAGCGCGCCGTGCCGCTGCGCAGCTTGAGCTCGACGAGGGCCAGCTGGCCGTAGGTCTGGGAGCGCGCGGCCGCTTGAAAGCCGGAGCTGGTCAGGATGGTCATTGTTCCCAGGACTCCATCAGGTCCAGGCTGAAGCCGCCCTGCGTGCGCGACTCCGAGGCCCAGGTGGTCTTGCTGTCGACCCGCCTCATCAGGCAGGTCGGCCGGTCCCAGACGACCGCGCTGCCGGCCACCACAGGGGTGCGCAGCACGGGCTCGAACCGCACGGTGATCACGCCCGCGGCGTCGGCCACCGCATCGGCCTGCACGTGCAGCATCTGCCGCTGGTTGGAGCCCTGGTTGACGCCGATCCAGTCGCCCTGCAGCAGGGTCTTGCCCGCTTCGGATGCGCCCATGCGGATCGTCAGCTCGGAGGCGCCGGCGGCAGCGACCACCGCGGTCCACGCACCGCGCGCCGTGCCTCGCGGCACCGGCTGCAGCATGTCGTGCACGGCCAGCACGTTGACCTGGCCGCGCATCGAATGCACGAGCGAGCGCCAGGCTGCGGCATCGCGCATCAGCGGAATGCGCTCCTCGCTGACCAGCGTGCAGGTGCGGCGCGCCGGTCCGAGCACCGCCACCTGCATCGCGCCCGACTCGCTGTTGCTGAAAGTCAGGTCGTAGGCCTGGAGGCCGAAGTCCTGCCGCTTCACGGGCAGATCGGACGGAAGTGTCACGATGTTCATTGGGGAAGCACCTTCACGCGCTTGAGTTGTTCCATCTGGCCGCGGTTGTTCTCCGCGAGCAGGCGTTGCATGTCGGCCATCACCGCGCCGCGGTCGGAGCGGGCGTCGATGTGGAAGACGTTGGATGGCGCGAACTGGATCGTCGGCACGGCATTGCCGCCACCGCCAGGCGCACTGACCCCGAGGCGGCCGTCCGCGCCGCGGCGCAGGGGCATGATGGCTTCGGGGCCGGCTTCGCCCATGAGGCCGATGCCGCTGGCGAAGGGGAAGAACGTGGGCTGGCTGACGACGCTGTTGGCGTAGGCGTGCAGGCCGGGGGAGGCGAAGACGTTGCCCTTGGCGCTGGCGATGCCGAAGATGCTCAGCACGCCGCTCAGGAGACTGCCGAACCAGCTTCCGCCGGAACCCGAACTCGAGCCAGTGCTGCCGCCTCCGCTGCCACCGGAAAAGATCCCCTTGAACGCGCCGGGAAGCCAGCTGGAGAACGCCTCGACGGCCGGCTTCAACGTCGCGTCATAGAGCGCGTCGGCGACCGACGCAGTGATCTTCTTCTTGAGCGATTCGCCCAGCTTGTCGAGTGCGTTGTCCTTGCCTTCCAGCAGGTTCACGAAGCCTTCGCGGAAGGCACCGCCGATGTCGTCGGACATCTTCTTGGCCTTGTCCTCGTTCTTCTTCTTTTCTTTCTCCGCGGCTTCTATGCCTTCGGCATCGCGCGTGACCGTCAGAAGCTTCTTCTCCGCGCCGATACGTGCCTCCAAGGCATCGAGATAACCGGGAATGACCTGCTCGGTGTTGTCGAGGTCCTGGTACTGGCGCTCGAGCTGCGCGATCGTCAGTTCTTTCAGAGCCGACTTGGTCTTGCCGTGTGCGACGTTCTGCGCTTCCAGCGCCGTCGTTTGCTCGAGAACACTGGAAGTCGACTTGCGCATCGATTCGAGCAACTCGCCCTGGCGCGTCTTTGCGGATTCGAGCGGTGACTGCTCGGTGCGCTCTTCGCCGCCTTCCGCGCGACCTTTGTCTGCAGCTTGCTTCGACGAATCCGTCGCGCCAGCCTTGCAGTCGCAGCAGACGACCTCGATGCGAGACCGCAAGCCATCGCGCTCGGCATGCTGGATGCCAGCATCCAGACCGCGAGCTGCCGACGAGCTGCGTGAGCGTTCCGCGGAGCCGGATACCGATGGAGCTGGAGCCCTTTTGCTCTGGTGAGCCGACAGTTTGGCGACAAACACATCGGCAACTCTTTCGACGTCGCTGGTTTCCTTGGCCTCCACGGCCGCGTCGACCGCGGACTTGGCTTCACTTGCGCGCGCGCCTTGCGCCGTCGCCTGCCTGCCTTTCAGCAGGCCCAGTTCTCTCAGCCTCTCGGGTTCGTCGACCCAGTACTGCGATGCGGGTCTGTGCGGGAAGCCGACGACAGCACCTCCTCCAGTCTCGGCCATGGGACTGCCGGCACCGCCATCTCGGCGCATGCGGTTGTCACGCGCCGTTGCGGCGCGCTCGTAGTCTTGCCGCGTCGTGGTACCTCGGCCGACATTGCGCACGAGGTCCTTGGGTAGATCGCCGAACTCACGCGCAAGCATGCGTGCCCGATCCACAACAAACATGTCCTGGATCTCTTGTCGGGATTTCTGGATCGAGTCCGTAGCAAAGGCTTTTTGCGCGACGGCGGCGGCGGCTTGGTTATCGCCTCGAATCACAAAATCTGCGATCTGCTTGGCGTTTTCAGGAGTGAGGAAGTTGCTCTTTGCGTTGAGCTCCTTGGAGTACCCCAGCGGATCGCTTGCCAGCTTCTTGAACTCTCCCACGGTATCGTTGATCGGGACACCCCGCCGATTCAATTCGAAGGCTGCCGTGGCTGCTTGCTGCAGAACATGACGTTGCACCTGGCCAGAGGCGACCATGCCGCTCAGGGCTTCTGCCGCTTTCGCTCGCGATCCGGCAGGCCCGGCGATCGCTATTTCCATTCTTCGGAGCTCGTCGTTCGTCACGGAGGCATAGTTGCCACTCGACGTCCTTGCTTGAGAGTAAGTCGCGTCTTCTCTCATGCCATCGACAGCGCCTTCGACCACAAAGCGACCCGCCTTCACAGCAAGCTCGATGCGTGGGTTAGCTCGAAGGGCGGCGGTCATCTGGGTGGCAGCGCCGGCAAGCTCCTTCAGCGCGTTCGTTGTGGCGGGCAACTCCTTGGTCACCAGCGAAGAGCCCGCAAGAGCTCCGTTTGTTTGTTCAGCAGCCATGTCTGTATGGTCCGTTTGAGCTAAGAAAAAAATGAGGCCGACATCTGCCGGCCCCATGCTTCTTCGATGGCCGGAGGCCCTCGCAGCGCCGCTAGACGTTCAGCACCGCGATGCCTTCGTCTTCCATCACCTGCAGCTGCAGGAACACTTCGCGCTGGCGCGCGCGGGGAATGCCCAGGCGCTTCATGGCGACGTCGACAGCGCCGAAGTCGAGGCCCTGGAACCACGCGCCCGCCGCACCCGCGACGACCCGCCACTGCGTTCGGCAGGCATGGAACACCTCGAATGCTTCCTGGTGTTCGGGCCATAGCTCGAAGGGTGGCGGGCCGCCGCCGCTGGCCGTCGAAGAGACGAGCCTGACCGGGTCGAGACCGAGCGACGCGCACTGGCTGCGGAGATCGTCGTCCAGCTCGTCGTGGACGCGATGCCCTGCTCCGAGCACAAGGCGCGCGGCGCCTCTCAGTTTTTTACTGCGGCCGGGTACGCGTGTTCGAAGTAGCTGTAGGCAATGGCGGCCTCGAAGGACGGCCACTCTTCCACCGCCGCCGCGCGGTTCTCGGCGGTGCAGATGAAGGGCGCGCCATCGTCGCCGTCCAGGCCCTTCCAGTCGGCCAGCACCATGTCGAGCAGTTCCCTGTCGGTCAGGGTGCGGCCTTCGAGGCGCGACTGCAGGGTGTCGTTTTCCGACTTGGTCAGGCGCTTGAAGACGGCGCTGAAGCGCACTTCCTCGACCTGGCCGTCACCCGGCACGCGCATCACCACCGGTGCGACGAAGGTCGGCTTCACGGCGATCTTGAGTTTCTGGGGCATATCTCTGTCTTTCCCTGTGTTCTGTGCTGATGGCGATGACGCTGAAGCTCAGCGCACGACGATCGACCACTCGTCGTTGCCCGCGCCGGTGGGCACGAACTCGAGGGGCACGGTGATCATCTGCACGCCGTCGACGTCGTTGAAGGTCGGCTTGCCGATCTGCGCATGCGACGAAAGGAACTCGACGACGTTGTTCGCACCCTGGCCGTGCTTGAGCGCCAGGTTCACGCGCTGGCTGGCGCGGGCCATGCCGATCCAGTCCTTGGTGGCGACGGAGGTGTTCTCGAAGGTGACGGAGCCGGTCGACACGCGCGCGGTGATGTCCACGGCATCCACGGTCATCAGGTCGCGCTTGATCACGGTGTTTCCCGCATCGAAGCTGAAGGCGTTGGCGGCAACGCCGAGGCCGTCGAGCATGAGGGTGGTGTTGGCCTTGTTCACACCCAGCGGGTCCATGAACTTGCTGTAGTCGGCCACGGGCAGCGGCGCGTCCTCGGCGGGCACGAACAGGCCGGTGAACTCGAACTGCCACTTCGGGATGCCCTTGGCGTTGATGGTGGCCTTCACGTTGCCGTGCGCGTCGGTCATCTTGTAGACGGTGCCGTCGACGTTGCCGTAGATGGTGAGCGACTCCAGCGCGTCGGTGGCCGGCGTGAAGGTGGTGCTGACGCCAGGCGCGGTATTGACGCTGATGGCGCAGCCGCGCATCAGCGCTGCATACGCGGGCACGTCGCCGGCTGCGGCAACGCCCGCGATCTCGACCGAGAAGGCGATCTTGCTGTACTGCGTGACCAGCACGGAGCCGCGCGAGCCGAAGTAGGGGCGCACGTTGTCGCGCTGGACGACGTCGCCTTCGATGGGGGTCAGCGTGACTTCGCTCACCAGAATCGCGTTTGCCGCGCCCGTGGGCGCCGCGTCGGTGCCGCGTACAGTTTCAGCCTTGGCCAGGATGGCCATCTTGCGCATGAGTTTTGCCATGTCGGCGTTCTCCGTCAGTTGGTTGGTTTTTCGAAAGGAAAGGTCTGCCTGCGTGCAGTCAGAGGTAGCGCCAGGTCCGCAGCTGCAGCGCGACGCCGTGGCAGCGCACGCCGCAGAAGGTGACCAGGCCGGTGCCGTCGACTTGCACGCCGTCGGTGCGCTTGTCGTCGGTGAGAGGGCCGGAGGCGCATGCACCTCCGAAGGTGGGGTCTGCGCGCACCGCGTCGCGGATGTCCTCGATGAGCGCATCGAAGACCAGCTCCGTGGCGGCGGCATCGTCGAACGCGAGATAGCCGTGCACGGTCCAGGTGTCGACGCTCATCGCGCGGCCTGCGGCATTCACGCTGCGCTCCTCGGTGGCGGTGCGGCGCAGCCACCAGCCACGCAGCTGCTGGCCACCGCCCGGCAGGTCGTACACGAAGAGCGCACGCTGCGCTGCTTCATCGGCCAGGGAGCGCTCGCGATCGTGAACGCGGCCGATCTGGGGCACGTTGTTCAGCGTCTGCACGATAGCGCTGCGAAGGGTGTCGAGACGGCTCATGCCAGGGCTCCGTTGCGTGTGTGGGAAGTCGAGTGACTGCGGTTGAGGAGTTGCATCGATCGCTTCGTTGGTTGGTGTATGAACTGTCGCGGCGAAGGCCTTTTTGGCTGAGGCCGACATCCGCCGGCCCCTCGCACCAATGCATCGCAAAAGATCAGTTGATGCCGGGCCCGTTGCGGAACCACTGCTTCACGGCCTCCGCGAGCAGCGCCGTGCCGACGGCCATCGCGCCACCCGATGCGGCACCGAACACGGCCGCTCGCTGCTCGACGGTGCGAAGCCGCCCGTCGAGCGCGTCGAAGCGCGTGTCGAAGCCGTCCATGCGGCGGGTCTGCCGGTCCTGTCCGTCCTTCAGGGCCTGCACCAGACCGTGGATCTGGCCGAGCAGCAGCAGCTCCTGTGTGCGTGCGTGGAGATCGCTCATTGCGTGGGTCTTTCTGTGAGGAACTCGATCAGCGCGCGATACCGGAGGCGGTCCGCCGCGCATGACCTGGCGTTGATGTCGTGGTTGGTCCAGGCGTCGTCGACCGTGATGCCGGCATCAGCAGCACAGGCTTCGCCGGAGGTGTCAGCAAGTCCGCAGGCACCCGCGGGTACGTCGGCGCCCGCGAGGGCGCTGTTCCACATCCAGACAGCAGCAAGGCTGAGGCGATGAGGGCCGCGGGCAGCGTCGCGCTGTGGGTCGCCAGGCGGCACAGCATCCGGAGCCGGTCCGGATGCTGCAGCCTGCGCAGAACCGGCAGGCCGCTCAGCGCGGCGATCAGGAGCAACAGGAGGAATGACGAGAGAAACGCGCTGACGTAGATCACGGGTCGGGCCTTCGAGGGAGAGGTAACTGGACTGCAGCGCGCTCGCGCCGAGCTGGTACTGCGCCGAGGCGGCGCGTCCGCGCTCGTACTCGGCCTGCAGGTCTTGCGCGAGCTGCGTTGCCCGCTGCGCTTCCTTCTGCTGCCAGGCCGCGCGTTCCTGCATGCGGCCGGCACCGTGGATCGCGAAGCCGGCCGCGGCAAGAAGCAGCGCCATCAGCACGCCGGCGATCAGGCCCGCCCAGGCCCTGGCAGTGAGATTCATTGCGCATTCCCCAAGCACTGCGCGTGCAGCTTGAGGCGGTCTTTCCAGAGACCCGCGCAGGTCTTGTTGCCGGGTGCTGAGCAGTCGATTCCGCCCGCGTACTTCCAGCCGAGGATCGCGTCGCACGCGCCCGCGTAGTCGCCCGCATCAAGGCGCTGCACCAGCACCGAGGTGCCGCCCTTGCGGCCACCGGTGCAGAAGTTGGATGCGCCGATGTTGTAGGCCAGGCTCACGTACGCGTCGTACTCGTGCTGGTGCAGCGGCACCTTCACGCATTGCTTCAGCGCGTGTTCGTAGGTCTGCACATCGCGCAATGCGCGCTGCAACGCGGGCACGGGAGTGGTGGTGTCGCCCATGCGCACGCCCTCGGTCGTGCCGAAGCCGATGGTCGGCACAGCCGTGCCATGAACGGGGTCGGGGTATGCCTTGTCGCTGTAGCCCTCGCGCGCGACGATGCCGACGAGCCCGACAGCGCTGAGCGCGAGCACGGCAAGCAGCTGCCGCGGGGCCTGGCCCCGTTCACGCCCGCGGCGATGTCTGATGAAGAAGAAAGGTGTTCGGGAAGTGTCTTTGCCCATGGCCCGAATCGTCGGGCGCAAGGGTCAAATGACTGAGGCCGACATCGGCCGGCCTCGGCTTCAGGAAGCGTTGCTTCCTACACTGCGACGCCTGTCGCGATGCTTCAGATCTCGCCGCCGTGCCAGACGACGCGGCCGCTGATGTGCAGCTCCGCCGCCTGCTCGGCACTCAGCACCTGAGGCTTGTACGCGGGGTTGTAGCTGATGATCTGCAGGCCCCCGGTGGAGAAGTCGCGCTGCAGCACCTTCACGTAGTCGTGGCCGTCGAGCTGGATGACGTACACGCCGTCCTGGTCGAGCGACTTGCTCGCAGTGTCGACCAGCAGGATGTCGCCGTTGTTGATCTTGTCGGCCATCGAGTCGCCGCGCGCATGGACGATGCGCGCATGCGCCGGCTTCACGCCCTTGCGCCCCATCCACGAACGGCTGAACGCGAAACGACCCATGTGGTCCTGCGACCCGTTGACGGCGCCGTTGCCGGCGCTCACACGAACGTCGAGCAGGTCGACCAGCACGAAGGCCTCGTCGTCCAGCCCGGTCGACAGCTGGCTCGGCGGATGGACCGACTGAAACGGGTTGAGCTCGGCGGGATCGACTCCGAGCGCGATGGCCATCACATACAGCTGCTCGAGGCTGGCATCGCTGACGCCCCGCTCGATGCGGCCCACGGTATTGAAGTGGAGCCCGCTGCGCTGCGCGAGGTCGTCGATGGTCAGCCCCTTCTGCTTGCGCAGGTCGCGCACGCGCGCGCCTTGCGCCAAGGCCAGTTCACCGACACGAGCCTTCACCTCGGCGTCGTCGGGTGGAGTGTTGATTTGCGGCGTCACGGTAACTCTGGTTTGTGTGAACGCGCCGATGCTAGACATCTAGAAGTACTTTTGCAACCCATTTCAGGTTAAAGAACTTCGAAAAATTCGTTTTCATGTTTTTCTTGATTGCAAAAACTCACATGATGTGCATAATCGAGGCAACAGACACAAAACAGGGTATTTATATGAACTGACACCCCGTTTGGGTTAAAGGCGTGTGTGCAGCTGGTCGAAACAACCCGATCCGGTTTGAAAAGACACCAGGGCACGCGCGTCGACACCGGCAAATCGAGCAGCAGTGCCACGAGCGAGGAGGAACGTACTGTGAGAAGAGACCAAGCCAGGACCAGTGCCCCGGCGCGCCAGCAAGGGGGCGAGTGATGCAGGAAAATACGACTCCCGAATGGTTCGTCGCCAAGGCGCTGATGGCGCTCGCGCAGCGCCACACCGAGGCCGGGCAGGAAGCATCGGCCGCCTCCGAACCCGCGCCCGACGCGGTAGTCCGCGATGCGGACCCGTTCGCCGAGCGCCTGTGGAACCTGCTGCGCATCCGGCGCGCGCTGACGGCCGACGAGGCCGCAGCCCTGCTGGCCGGCGAGGACGACGACCTCGCCCAGGGCCGCCGCCAGGCCGGTGCGCTCATGCTGTCCTGGTCGCGGCAATGCCCGCGGGCCGTGCGCGTGGAAGCGCGGCGGGTGGACGGGCTCAAGCGCTATGCATTGCTGCGCGACATCGGCGCCACGCCCCCGGCACCGCGCGGAGGCAGCGCCTCGTGACCAGTGCGCCGCCCTCATACATGAAGGAAGGCTGGTTCGCCCTGCTGCGCGATGCCTGCATCGGCCGCCGACGCTCCGAGATCGCGGCGCGGCTGCACCTGAGCGCCGCCGCAATCAGCCAGGTCCTGAACGGCAGCGGCAAGTACGGCGCGGGCAAGGCAAGCACCGATCGCATCGCCCGCCGGGTACTCGACACCTTCGGCACCACCCCGACGAACGAAAAGGAAGAAGGAGCCACCGAATGAGCGTCACACCCGATCGAGACCTGACCGGCGAAGTTCAGCGCGCCGTCGCCGCGCATCTCGAAGCCAACGAAGCCGCCTCCGCGAAGGAGCTCGACAGCATGCTGGCGGAGCGCGTCGAGGGCTATCGGCCCGAGCCCGGCAACGGTGCGCTGCGGCAGCACCTGGCGAAGCTGGCCAGCAGCGGCCATGTGCACAGCGTGGCTGTCGGCGGCACGCCCCATTGGAAGCAAGGCCCAGGCCCCGTGGCGGGGCGTGTCGCGAAGGGCAGACGGGTGATGCTGCTCGACTCGAGCGTCTACGAGCCCGAAGTCGTGCCGGTCATCAGACCGGGCGCCATGGACTTCGCGCGCATCCCGAGCCTGCTGCTGGGCCATCGCAGCGACTACCGGGGCGGCTCGGATCAGGCGCAGGCAGGCTGTGCTACAGCAGCCTGAGGAACAACGCAGACAACAACAACACGCCCCATCTGGATCAGAGGAACACACGACCATGCACGCCCAGGAATTCGTCAGCAGCGCACCGTTTCCGTCGAACAGGACCGATGCAGCCCCGTCGTCACGAGCTTCGAGCGGCTTCCGGCAGGCAGCCACCGCGCTGGCGAGCGAGCTGCTGCCGCCCCGGCTGCGCGAGTTCGTGCGCCTGATCGGATTGCCCGCGACGCTGCGGCTGATCGAGCGCTACGGCGGCCTGCGGATCTACATCCCGGCCCATCCGGCGCCGGACCATCCGCTGGCGAGCCTGATCGGCTTCGACAAGCTGCGCGCGCTGAGCGACGAGTACGCCGTCGATGGCATTGGCCTGCGCTTCGTGCTGCCGAAGGCCAAGCGGGCCTTCGACGCGATCCGCAACGAGCGGATACGCACCGACTTCAGCACGGGCAAGTCGGTACGGGCCCTGGCGGCGGAACACAGGCTGGTGGAACGGCAGGTCGCGCGCATCGTCGCGGACATCGCGTTCCAGCCGTAGCCTTACTTCGCCTGCAGCAGCGCCCCTGCCTCCAGCAGCACCAACTCGTTGTCGTCCGCCTTGTTCGGCTCGCGGCTGCTCGAGAACGGCAGGTTGTTGTCGTTGCCGACCACGATGTGGGTGGCGTCGACCACGTCGACGTTCTCGATGGTGAAGAAGGGGAACTTCAGCACGCCGTCGTTCAG
>Ga0209675_1000934_pt1 | contig 18627 bp, 15 predicted proteins | sample AraplaCol_mLB_r2_2_FD_184280 | JGI IMG/M metagenome (GOLD analysis project Ga0209675, IMG submission 184280) | Arabidopsis root microbial communities from North Carolina, USA - plate scrape MF_Col_mLB_r2 (SPAdes) (version 3) | ecosystem: Host-associated > Plants > Roots > Endosphere | place... | reverse complement strand
CGGCGACGAGATCGGCAGCGGCGAGATGTGGTTCGACCGGGTCGGCCGAGCCCAGACGGGCCAGCAGCGAATTCAGCGCCATCGGCTCGTAGCCCTGCTGGCGCAGGTCGCTGAGCGACAGCGAGCCGATGCGCTTGGACAGTCCCCCGCCATCGGCATCCAGCAGCAGCGAGAAATGCCCGAAGCCCGGCACCGTGTAGCCCAGCGCCTCGAAGAGCTGGATCTGCGCCGCCGTGTTGGTGACGTGATCTTCGCCACGGATCACATGGCTGATCTTCAGGTCGCCGTCATCGACGACCGAGGACAGCGTGTAGAGCGGATAACCGTCGGAGCGCACCAGCACGGGATCGCTCAAACTGGCGGCATCGATTTCGACGCGGCCATGCACCAGATCGTCCCAGGCAGTGACGCGATGCTCCAGCCTGAAACGCCAGTGCGGCTTGCGGCCTTCGGTCTCGAACTTTGCGCGATCGGCCTCGGTCAGCTTCAGCGCGGCACGGTCATAGACCGGCGGCTTCTTCTGGCTGAGCTGGACCTTGCGACGCAGCTCCAGCTCCTCCGAGGTCTCGTAGCAGGGATACAGCCGCCCGCTGCTTTTCAGTTTTTCGGTCGCAGCCGTGTAGAGGTCGAAACGGTCGGACTGTTTGGCAAAGCGGTCCCAGTCGAGCCCGAGCCAGCGCAGATCAGCCTCGATGCCCTTGGCAAACTCTTCGGTCGAACGCGCGGTATCAGTGTCATCGAGCCGCAGCAGGAATGTGCCGCCTGATTTACGCGCGAACAGCCAGTTCAGCAGCGCGCCGCGCGCATTGCCGACATGCAGCCGGCCCGTGGGGCTCGGCGCGAAACGGACGGCGACGGGACTCATTTATTGTAGTCCCGGAAGGCGTTGGTGATCGGATAGCGGCGGTCGCGGCCGAAGTTGCGCGCGGTCAGCTTCACGCCCGGCGGCGCCTGCCGGCGCTTGTATTCGGCGATGTACAAAAGATGCTGAATCCGGCGCACGATATCCTCGGGCTGGCCTTTCGCTACGATCTCGCGCACCGGCATTTCCTTTTCCACCAGCATCTCGAGAATGGCATCGAGCTGCTCGTAGGGCGGCAGGCTGTCCTGATCCAGCTGGTTGTCGCGCAGTTCCGCCGTCGGCGGGCGCTCGATGATGGCGGGCGGAATCACCACGCCGGCCGGGCCCAGGCTGTTCAGCGGGCGGTTCTCGTTGCGCCAGTGCGACAGCTCGTAGACCGTCATCTTGTAGACGTCTTTCAGCACGCTGTAGCCGCCGCACATGTCGCCGTAGAGCGTGGCATAGCCGACCGACATTTCCGACTTGTTGCCGGTGGTCAGCACCATGTGGCCGAACTTGTTGCTGAGCGCCATCAGCGTCACGCCGCGGATGCGCGACTGCAGGTTCTCTTCGGTGATGTCCGGCTTGGTGCCCTTGAAGGCCGGACCCAGCATGCATTCAAAGGCGCCGTAGGCCGGTTCGATCGGGATCGTCTCGTAGGGCACGCCGAGCGCCTTCGCGCAATCGGCCGCATCGTCCAAGCTGCGCTGCGAGGTGTATTTCGAGGGCAGCATCACGCAGCGCACACGCTCCGGCCCCAGCGCATCGACGGCCACGGCAGCCGAGAGCGCAGAGTCGATGCCGCCCGAAAGGCCGAGCACCACGCCGGGGAAGCGGTTGCGGTTCACATAGTCGCGCAGGCCTTCCACCATGGCCTGATAGATGCCGGGCAGACGCTCCAGCGGCGGCACGATGGCAGCCTTCTCGCAGACCCAGCCGTCATTGCCGCGCCGCCAGTCGGTGACGGTGAAGTCGTCAATGAAATCCGGCTGGCGCACGGCCAGGCCGTGGTCGGCATTCAGCACGAAGCCGCCGCCATCGAAGACCAGTTCGTCCTGGCCGCCGGTGCGGTTGACATACAGCAGCGGCAGGCCGGTCTCGACCACGCGCGCGATACCGAGCGGCAGGCGCTGGTCCCATTTGTTGGCCTCGTAGGGCGACCCGTTCGGCACCACCAGCATCTCGGCGCCGGTCTCGGCCAGGCATTCAGCGACGTCAGGCAGCCACATGTCCTCGCAGACCATCACGCCGAGGCGGACGCCGCGGAACACCATCGGGCCGGGCAGCGGCCCGGCGGCGAAATGGCGCTTCTCGTCGAAGACGCCGTAATTGGGCAGTTCGTGCTTGTGGCGCACGGCGACAATCTCGCCGCCATCCAGCAGCAGCGCGGAATTGTACAGCTTGCCGTTCTCGCGCCAGGGCGAGGTCACCAGCACGGCGGGGCCGCCGTCCTTCGTCTGGGCGGCCAGCTCGCGCACGGCGGCCTCGCAGGCCTCCTGCACCGAGGGACGCAGCACCAGGTCTTCCGGCGGATAGCCGATGATCACCAGTTCGGGGCAGACCACGAGATCGGCCTTGGCCGCCGCGGCCCTGGCGCGCGCCTCCTCGACCAGCTTGCGGTTGCCGGCAATGTCACCCACGGCCGGGTTGACCTGGGCCATGGCTATCCTGAGGCGATCTGCGGGGGCGGCGGACATGGTCTGAACGGGCTTTTTGCGCTTTCCGGACTGATACTTAACCTTACGGCAGGCTTATCTCAAGCCGGCCCCCAGTTTACAGTGGCCGGCAAGGAATTAGATAGCCTGCAGAAACGCCAGGGAGGGCCAGATGGCTGCGAAAAATACTCAAGTTCTGATGAAACAGCACCCCAAGGGTGCCGTCACCGAAGCCGATTTCGAGATCGTCCAGCGCGACATCCCCAAGCCCGGCCCGGACCAGGTGCTGGTGCGTAACGTCTACCTCTCCCTCGATCCCTATATGCGCGGCCGCATGGACGCCGTGCGCTCCTACGCCGCCCATCTCAATCCGGGCGACATGATGGGCGGCGGCACGGTCGGCCAGGTGATCGAGAGCAATGTCGAGAAGCTGCCGGTCGGCACCTATGTGAATGGCATGCTGGGCTGGCAGGCCTATGCGGTGGCCAAGGCCAACGAGCTGCGCGTGCTGGACCCGAAGATCGCGCCGGTCTCCACCTCGCTTGGCGTGCTGGGCATGCCGGGCTGCACGGCGCATTACGGCCTGATGCAGATCTGCGAACCCAAGGCCGGCGAGACCGTCGTCGTCTCGGCCGCCTCGGGCGCGGTCGGCTCGGCGGTCGGCCAGATCGCCAAGATCAAGGGCTGCCGCGTGGTGGGCATCGCCGGCGGCAAGGACAAGTGTGATTACGTTGTGAAGGAACTCGGTTTCGACGCCTGCATCGACTACAAGGCCGGCGACATGCATGCCGCCTTCAAGGCGGCGACGCCCGATCGCGTGGACTGCTATTTCGAAAACGTCGGCGGCGACGTGATGGAAATGGTGTTCGGCCGCCTGAACGGCTTCGCGCGCATCGCCGTCTGCGGCCTGATCTCAGGTTACGACGGTAAGCCTTATGCCTTCACCGGCATGCGCCACATACTCGTCAACCGTGCTAAAGTGCAGGGGTTCATCATCTCCGAGCATATGGGCTACTGGCCCGGCGCAATCGGCGAGATGGCCGGCTGGATCAAGGCCGGCAAGCTGAAATACAAGGAAGACATCGCCGAGGGGCTGGAGACTGCGCCCAAGGCGTTCATGGGGCTTCTCGCCGGCAAGAATTTCGGCAAGCAACTGGTGCGGATCGCCCCTGAAACGCTGTAATCTCCCGCTCAAGAGTTTCACAAGAAGCGTCTCGCGGGAGAAGATCATGCTCAATCGTCGTCAGTTCACCGCCCTTGCCGGCGGCGCGGCCGGTGCCGCGCTGCTGCCGGGTCTTGCCTTCGGTCAGGCCTGGAATCCGGGCAAGGCCGTCACCGTGGTGGTGCCCTACCCGGCCGGCGGACCTACGGATAGCCTGGCGCGCCTGGTGAGCCAGGAAATGGCCAAGGAGCTGGGCCAGACCATCGTGGTCGAGAATGTGCCCGGCGGCGCCGGCGCGATCGGCAGCCTGCGCGTCGCCCGCGGCCCAGCCGATGGCAGCGTGCTGATCGCCACCACCAACCAGACCCATGCCACCAACATCTCGCTGCTGCCCAATGGCGGCGGCTACGATCCGGTGAAGGACTTCGCCCCCATCGCGCTGCTGGCCGACCTGCAGCATGTTCTGGTCGTGAAGAACGACCTGCCGGTGAAAAACGTGGCCGACCTGCTGGCCTTGGCCAAGAAGGACCCGGGCAAGATCAACTGCGGCTCGACCGGCCAGGGCTCGGCCTCGCATCTGACGCTGGAACTGTTCAAGGCCAAGGCCGGCGTGAACCTCACCCATGTGCCCTACAAGGGCTCGGCGCCGCTGCTGCAGGACCTGCTGGGCGGCCATGTCGATTGCAGCTTCGCGACGACGCCCACCGTGCTGGCCCAGATCCAGACCGGCAAGCTGCGCGCCATCGCGGTGGCCTCGCCAAAGCGTTCGCCACATCTGCCTGAATTGCCCACCATTGCAGAAGCAGGCGTGAAGGGCGTGGAGGCGGATGCCTGGCTCGGCTTCTTCGCCCCGGCCGGCGTGCCCGAAGCCGGCCTTGCCCGCTATCGCCAGCTGGTGCTCGACGTGATGAAGAGCGACGCCGTGCGCGCCACTTTCCATCAGCAGGGCATGGCGGTGAATGTGAAGAACGACAAGGAATTCGCCGCCTTCCTGCAGGACGACATCAAGCGCTGGGCGGACGTGATCAAGACCGCGGATGTGAAGCCGGAATAAGAGACGGGCCGAAAAGAAGCTTCACATGAATCCGCCTTCTCCAAACCCACCTTCCACCCGAAGCAAGGCATTTTCCTGCCCACATTGCGGTGCATTTGCCGATCAAACTTGGTTTAAACTAGGTGCTACAAGGAAGGAAGGCGCACCTTTTTTCGATACTGCAGGAGCCCGTCAGAACCTCGCCACTTTGAAGATTGACAGTGATGGTCGAGCTCGCATGCTGAGCTTTCTAGACCGCTTGGATTCGGGCGAAGTGTTCTTTGACGGTGATAGCGCTCTTTACAACCCCCTCTGCAACATTGACATCAGTCGTTGCCGAAGCTGCAACAAGGTTGCGTTATGGATTGCAAATCGCCTCCTGCATCCTGTGCATCAATTCAGTATTCCGCCCCACCCGGACCTACCCCCGGATATTCATACTGACTACTTGGAAGCTGCAGCTATACACCAACAGTCCCCTCGTGGAGCAGCCGCGCTGTTGCGGCTCGCAATTCAGAAGCTTTGCACGCACCTTGGAGAAACCGAAAAAACCATAGATGCCGCAATCGGCTCTCTTGTGAAAAAGGGCTTAAGCGGAATGGTGCAGCAAGCACTCGATATAGTCCGCGTTGTCGGAAATGAGGCGGTACATCCCGGAACAATCGATTTGCGCGACGATCAAGCGACGGTGGAGCGTTTATTTACCTTGGTGAACCTTATCACCGAGCAAATGATTGCTACTCCGAAGCACATACAAGCGATGTACGCGGCCTTACCGCCAGAAAAGCTGAAAGGGATTGAGCAAAGAGATGCCAATGCCAAGCCGAAAGATAGCGATGGTGGGTAGTAAATAGGGAAGCCGCGCAAGGCAATCCGTAACACCGAAAACGAAACGCCGCCGGGAGCGATCCCGGTGGCGTTTTTGTTTACTTCAGCCACTTGTTGTAGACGGCCTCGTATTCCTTGCTCTTGATCGCCAGATGCAGCCACTGGTCGACATAGGCTTTCCAGCGCAGGTCGGGCTGCAGCAGATAGGCGATCTCGGCGTAATTGAACGGCTCTTCCGGATGCACGGCGCAGAGCGCCGGCCGCAGCTTCTGCTGCAGCATGGTCTCGATCGCATCGGTGATCATCAGGTCGGCCTTGCCGGTGACGATCTGGTCGAAGATCGTCACGTTGTCGTTGTAGACCGTGATCTCGGCGTTCTTGATGTTGGCGCGGGCGAAACGCTCGTTGGTGCCGCCGGGATTGACCACCAGCTTGACCCCCGGCTTGTCGATCTGCTCCAGCGTCTGGAACTTCGCGACGTTTTCACACTTCGTAATCGGCGTCTTGCCGCTGACCATGAAGGCGGTCGAGAACAGCGCCTTCTTCTGGCGCTCCAGATTGACCGAGATGCCGCTCATGCCGATGTCGAACTTGTCGGCGGTGAGGTCGGCCATCAGGTTCGGCCAGCTGGTATGTACGAACTTCACCTCGACGCCCAGCGCCTTGCCCAGCGACTGTGCCAGTTCGACATCCATGCCCTCGAACTGCTTGGTCTCGGGATTGAGGTAGGTGAAGGGCTTGAAGTCGCCGGTCATGCCGACGCGCAGCACCTTCTGTTCCAGCACGGTCTCCAGCCGGTCGGCGGCGAAGGTCTGGATCGCGGTAAGCGACAGGACGGCCGTTGCAGCGGCCATGAGAAAACGACGCATGATTCAACTCCCCTGTTTGCAGATGCAGACAGCATAACGGCCACACGCGGGATTTCCAGCACGCGGCCGTTGAACAGGGAATGGCGGTGTACGTCTAGCGGCGCAGCAGGAATTCGCGGCCGACCTTCACGCTCGGCGTGCCATCATAGGCGACGATATCGGCGGTGGCATAGGTTTCCACCCAGCTATCGGGCAGATACGAGCCGGTGCCGACGATGTCGATCGGCGCACTGACGCTGGCCATCACCTTGCACTTGGCGGCGTTGAAGCCCGACGACGCCACGATCTTGACATTGAAGAAGCCGGCGCGGTCGAGCGTCGAGCGCATGTGGTAGATGGCGGCGGCAGAGACGCCGGTGCCGACCAGCCAGCGCAGCTCATGCTCGGTGCGGTACTGGCGGATCGCGTTGGGCACATGCCGCTCCAGCACGGCGTAGGACGCCTGCGGGTCCAGACCCTCGATATAACGGCCGCCATGGGTATCCAGACGCACGGCCAGACGGCCCTCGTTGGCCGCATCGGGGAAGCGGTTGCACACGGCGAGAGCATCCGTGACTTCCTGGCCATAATAGTCGACCAGCACGGTCATCTGCTCGCCGGGGAAAGTCTCGGCATAGAGCTCAGCCGCCCGCAGCGTCGAACCGGCATAGCCGATGAGGGCGTGCGGCATGGTACCGAAGCCCTTCTCGTTGCCGAAGTAATGCGCGGTCGCATCCGTGGCGTTGCCGATGAAGCCGGCGGCGCCGACATCGCGACGTGCCGCCTTGCCGCCGACGCTGGCGGCATAGGCCATCATGTCGGCCATCTCGGCGCCGGCGCAGTGGCGCGCATCCATGGCGAGGAAGCGCACGTTGGGCAGATCGCAGCACATGGAGTAAGCGTTATAGGCGGCGACGCAGGCCGCGCCCAGCTTCTGCAGATAGAGCGTCTCGAGATCGACCAGTTGCGACATCGGGCCGGTGAGATACAGCAAAGGCTCGCCGGCGCCGACCCAGGTGCCTTCCTCGTGCAGCAGCTCGACGCCAACCTTGATGCCGCGCGCGGCGGCAACCTTCTCCACCCACTCGACCATCAGCTGCGGGCAGAAGATCACCGGGCGGCGCATGAAGACGGCATAGGTGACCGCCTTGTCGCCGGTGCGTGCGACGATTTCCTTGGTCTTCTTGAAATAGGTATCGGTATGGGCCGCGATCTGGCGCTCCAGCTCGGCCGCCTGGGCAGGCGAGACGAGCTGGGTGACGCCGGACGGTTTCACCTCAGGCTTGTGCGGCATGGCGCTGGCTGCCCCGGTTCATGCGTTCGAGCTTGAGCATCTCGGCAATCAGGAAAGCCAGTTCCAGCGACTGCGAGGCGTTGAGCCGCGGGTCGCAATGGGTGTGATAACGGCTGGACAGGTCATCGTCGCCAATCGCCTGGGCGCCGCCCATGCATTCGGTGACGTCCTGGCCGGTCAGTTCCAGGTGGATGCCGCCAGCGTGCGTCCCTTCCGCCAGATGGACTTCGAAGAACTGGCGCACTTCCGACAGGATGCGGTCGAACGGCCGGGTCTTGAAACCTGACGTCGAGGTCAGCGTGTTGCCATGCATCGGGTCGCAGGACCAGACGACGGCGCGGCCTTCCTGCGCCACCTTGCGCACCAGCGCCGGCAGATGCTTCTGCACCTTCTCATGGCCCATGCGGGCGATGAGGGTGAGACGGCCGGGCTTGTTCTGCGGGTTGAGGATGTCGATCAGGCGGATCAGCTCGTCCGGATCGGTGGTCGGGCCACATTTCAGGCCGAGCGGGTTCAGCACGCCGCGCAGGAATTCCACATGCGCGCCGTCGGGCTGGCGGGTACGGTCGCCGATCCACAGCATATGCGCCGAGGTATCGACCCATTCGCCCGAGGTGGAGTCCACACGGGTCATCGCCTGCTCGTAGCCGAGCAGCAAAGCCTCGTGGCTGGTATAGAAATCGACGGTCCGCAACTCCGGGGTCTTCTCCGGGGTGATGCCGCAGGCTTCCATGAAATCGAGCGCCTCGGTGATGCGGGCGGCAACATCCTGCCAGCGCTCGGCTTCCGGGCTCTTGGCCACGAAACCGAGATTCCAGCCGTGCACGCGATGCAGGTCGGCATAACCACCGGACGCAAACGCACGCAGCAGGTTCAGCGTCGCCGCGGCCTGGCTGTAGGCCTGCAGCTGGCGCGCCGGATCGGGCTGGCGGCCATTGGTCTCGAAATCCATGCCGTTGATGATGTCGCCGCGATAGCTCGGCAGCTCGACATCACCGCGCTTCTCGGTATCGGACGAGCGCGGCTTGGCGAACTGGCCGGCAAGACGGCCGACCTTCACGACCGGCAGCGAGGCGCCGAAGGTGAGCACGACAGCCATCTGCAGCAGCACGCGGAAGGTGTCGCGGATGTTGTTGGCGCTGAATTCGGCAAAGCTCTCGGCGCAGTCGCCGCCCTGCAGCAGGAAGGCGCGACCCTCGGCCACCTTGGCGAGGCCGGCGGTCAGATTGCGCGCCTCGCCGGCGAAGACCAGCGGCGGATAGTTCGACAGCTTTTCCTCGGCAGCCGCCAGGGCGGCCGGATCGGGATAAGCCGGCACCTGCTTGATCGGTTTGCTGCGCCAGCTATCCGGCGACCATTTGCGCGCACTCATGATGTCCTCGGGGCCTTTAACTGCTTCGTAGGCTTACAAGTTTTCGGTCTGGCTAGAATAGTGCCCACGGCTCAGGTTTTCCAGCCGCCAGCGCTGTCTGCGGATATTTCACACTTCAAGCATGCCCAAGAGGTTGATCTGGGCGGGAAAACCACCCCGCCTCAGGCCTCGGGCAGGGTTTCCTTGGGCTTGAGCGGCTTGGCCGGGTTGCCGGCCACGGTGGTATGGGCGGCGACGTCCTTGACCACCACCGAGGCCATGCCGACCAGGGCGCTCTCGCCGATGGTGATGAAGGGGCGGATCGCCGCCGCACCGCCGATGAAGGCGTTGCGGGCGATCGTCACATAGCCCAGCACCGTGATGCCCGACGACAGCGTGGCAAAGTCGCCGACGGTGGAGTGATGGTTGACCACGGTATTCTGCAGGATGATCACGTGGTCGCCGATGGTCGCCTCGGCGCAGATCACGCTGTTGGCCATGATCGCGGTGCCGACGCCGACCCTGGAATTGGGCGACACGGTGGCGGTGGGATGGATGATGCTCTCGAATTTCTCATGCGGGATTTTCGCGCGCGCATTCACTTCGGGCTTCTTGGTGTAGCTGGCGCCGCTGGCGATGCCGTTGATGAACTGGCAGTCGGCGAAGTCACGCGCCTGGTCGATCTTGCCCAGCACCGGATAGCCCAGCACCTTCTTGCCCTGGTTCTCCGGGATGTCGTCGAGGAAGCCGCGCAGCTCGTAGACCGGGCCGCGCAGGGAGCGGCGGTTGATCTCGTCGACGGCGTCGAGGATCGACAGCGAATTGCCGCCCGCGCCCAGAATGACTAGCGGAATGGCTTTCATCACATCCCCTCCCCAGGTTTCTTCATATCGGTCAGCACCTGCATGAAGCGCTGCGCCATGCGATCGGATGCCGTCAGGTAACGGCGATAATAGGCCTGGCCGGCGGCGCCGACCTGCTGGCGGAAATCGGGTTCGCGCGCCAGCCGTCCGGCCAGCGCGACATACGCGTCTGCATTCGCGGCATAGAGCAGCGGGCCGCTGCCATCCGTGGGCTGCAGCAGCCCGCGGATTTCCTGCGCCGCCGCGCCGTTCTCGGCCAGCGGCCGCATGAAATGCATGCCGTACTGGGTTTCCGGCGCTTCAAAGGACAGGAAGGCCGTACCCGCCTCCAGGCCCTGGATACCGGTCAGGCCGCAGCCGAAGGGGAAGCTTTCGAGAAAGATATCGAGCACACGGGCATAGAGCGGTGTCGAGACCCAGCCGATGAAATGGCATTGCGCAGCCACACCGCCGCGCTCGAAATGCGCCTGGATGCCAGCATGCTGTTCGCGGCCGGTCCACAGGAAGCCGGCTTTCGGATTCTCGCGCAGGATACGCACCACGGCATCGAGGAATGGCGTGGCGTTCATCTTCTCGGTGCGCGCCAGCGTGCCGAACAGAATGTCGTGTTGGGCAAAGCGCGCGCGCGTGGCGGTCACCTCGGCCTCGCTCACCGGCGGCGAGGGCTTCGACATCATGAACGGCACCACCTGCCAGGTCTCGCCATGCATGATGCGGGTCTGTTCCGACCAGGCACCGTAGGTGATGTAGCCGTCGATATCGGGAATCTGGTAGGGGTGGAATTTCAGTGTCCAGAATACCTGTACCGGCGCGAGCTGCATCGCCATGGACAATTCGGAGGTCGGCGGCGCGGAGACCCAGACGAAATGGCTGACGCCGTTGTCGGCGATATGGCGCCGCAGCCACTGCAACTGCGTATAGAAGCCATGGGTCTGCATTTCGCTCTGCACGCTGACAAGACGCGCACCCAATGCCGCGACGCGTTGGGCGAGGTCGGGATTCTGGCCGGTGAACAGATAGACGATCGGCTCGTCGCTCCAGCCGGCCAGTCCGCGCGGCCGGTGTTCCAGCAGTTCCAGCATCGCCTCGGTATGCCCGAGAATGGTTGGCGCCTGCAGGAAGAAGGCCGCACGCCAGGGCCGTTGCCCGGTCGGCTGCCACAGCGGCAGCGGCAGGGCCGGATCGCGGAAGCGGCGGCCGTATTCGACAACCGGCTTGAGCCAGGACTGGAAGCAGGCTCGGGCCTGCGCCTCGGTCTCAATCTTCTTGACGAAACTCTGGTAGAGAAACTGCAGGATATTCGCGATCTGATCGGGCGGCGGCGAGCCCTTCCCGATCGCCTGCGTGACCATGGCGACGATATGGTCGCGCACCTTGGCGGCCTGCTCGTGCTCGCCGTAGTCGTGCATCATGCCACCAAGGCGGAACAGCGCACCCAGATCGCCCGGATTGCGATTGACGGCCTCGATCGCCGCCACGAGCGGCGGCGGCAGATTGGCTGGAACAGGCCCGCTCATCGGGAGCCCCTCCGGGTCGTCTTGCAGAAGAATGCCATCCTGAGCAGATAGCCCGATCCGGTTAAGAAAACCTAACCCGCGCCCTGCTCCGCGGCAGCCGGCTTGATGAACTGGCGGTATTTGCGCTGCACCGGCCAGACCGGCGGTTTGCGTTCCAGCCGCTTGGCCAGCATGTAGATCGCGGCATGCGGCTGCGGGACGAAGCGATTGAAGGGATCGACCGGAAACTCCCTCTGTCCCTCCATGATGCCGCCGGTGACGCTACTCAGATACTGGAGCTTGAAGCCGTTGTCGCCGAGATAGTCGGGATAGATGGTAGGGCAGAAATTCCAGAAACCGTGATTCATGCGCGTCATCGGCGCCGCATGCACCAGATGGCCGCCGACCGCCACCGCCTCGCAGGTATTGCGGAAAGCCATGCCGACATTGAAACAATGTTCGCAGGTGCCGGTATCGATCACGATATCGAACCGCGCCTGCAGGTCTTCGGGCAACGGTTCGTTCAGGTCAACGATCACTTCCATGCCCCGCACCACCGCCACATCGGTGACCGTGGTGTCGATCCCCAGCGCATCCAGCAGGCTGAGCGTATCGTAGACCGGATCGGCCCAGGTCTTCAGCCCATGCCACTGCTTGATCTGCTCGGCGTCTTCGCGCGGCTTGATGCCGGCGACCAGATCGGGGCCGAACAGCGCTTCGAGATGCGCCTTGGGCACCAGCAGGTCGGGATAGGCCAGCGCCAGCGCCGACAGCCGCTTCGGCGCATCCGGCCGGCTGCGCTGCATCTTGATCGTGTTGGCGAGCAGCGAGAGGTAAAGGCTATCGATCGCCATGTCAGATGCTGAAAATCTTGCCCGGGTTCATCAGATTGTCGGGATCGAGCGCTTTCTTGATCGCGCGCATCACCGCCACCGCCTCGCCATGTTCGGCGGTCAGGTATTTCATCTTGCCCTTGCCGATGCCGTGCTCGCCGGTGCAGGTGCCTTCCATGCGCAGCGCGCGATGGACCAGGCGCTCGCTGAAGGCCTCCACCGTCTCGACTTCCTGCGGGTTGTTGCGGTCGACCACCACCGAGAGATGGAAATTGCCGTCGCCGACATGGCCCACCAGCGGCGCCGTCAGGCCGGTCTTCACCACGTCTTCCTTGGTTTCCAGGATGCATTCGGCCAGCCGCGAGATCGGCACGCAGACATCGGTGGCCATGATCTCGCAACCCTTGCGCAGCGCCTTGCAGGCATAGGCGGCGTTATGGCGCGCTTCCCACATCTTGGCGCGGTCTTCCGCCTTGGTGGCCCACTGGAAGTTCTGGCCGCCATGATCGTTGGCGATGCCCTGCACCATCTCGGCCTGTTCGGAGACGCCGGTTTCGGTGCCGTGGAATTCCAGCATCAGCATATTGGCGACCGGCAGGTCGAGCTTGGAATATTTGTTGATGGCGTCGGCCTGCACGTCGTCGAGCAGTTCGATACGCGCCACCGGAACGCCGGCCTGGATGGTCTGGATCACGGTATTCACCGCGCCTTCCAGCGAGGTGAAGGAGCAGGTCGCCGCCGCCATCGCTTCCGGGATGCCGTAAAGCTTGACCGTGATCTCGGTGATGATGCCCAGCGTGCCTTCCGACCCCACGTAAAGGCGCGTCAGGTCATAGCCGGCGGCCGACTTCTTGGCGCGCTTGGAGGTACGGATCACGCGGCCGTCCGACGTGACCACGGTCAGCGCCAGCACATTCTCGCGCATGGTGCCGTAGCGCACGGCATTGGTGCCGCTGGCCCGCGTCGAGACCATGCCGCCGATCGAGGCGTCGGCGCCCGGATCGATCGGGAAGAACAGCCCGGTATCGCGCAGATGCTCGTTGAGCTGCTTGCGGCGCACGCCGGGCTGCACCACGACGTCCAGATCCTCGGCATTGACCTGCAGGATCTGGTTCATCTGCATCAGGTCGACGGTGACGCCGCCCTGCACGGCGGTGACATGGCCTTCCAGCGAGGTGCCGGCGCCATAGGGAATGATCGGCAGGCCATGGGCGGTGCAGATTTTCACCACCTCTACCACTTCCTCGGTGCTCTGCGGGAAGACCACCGCGTCGGGCGGCAGCGGCATCGCCCACGATTCGTCGCGGCCATGCTGGTCGCGCACCGCCTGGGCCGTGGTGAAGCGGTCGCCCAGCAGCTGCTTGAGGGCGGCAAGCGCGGCCTCGGTGGCGGCGGGGGTCAGGCGGGGCTGGGCAGCGGCGACGGGTGCCATGGCGTTTCTCCTTGGAATACCAATAGAGGTAACGCTTTGCCGGCCCCGTGGCAATCGATTGGACAAGCTGCGCCGCGGCCGGCAGGCCAGCAAAAAGCCGCGCAGGACGCGCAGTTATGCTGCGCTGCGGGCCCGCCCATGGGTGGCCCTTTGGGCCCCGTTACGCTATGTAGGCGCCATGTCCGCCGACCCCTTCGATCTCTCCGGATTCGAGCCGGAAAATAGTCCTGGCCAAAATGACCCGGCGGCTGCCGCGGCCATGCCCGCGCCCGACTGGCTGACGCGGCTGAACGAGGCGCAGAGCGAAGCGGCCAACCAGCTTGAAGGGCCGCTGCTGGTCCTGGCCGGCGCCGGCACGGGAAAGACCCGCGTGCTGGTCTCGCGGCTGGCCCACATCCTCTATCGACGCCTGGCCTGGCCGAGCCAGATTCTGGCCGTCACCTTCACCAACAAGGCTGCCCGCGAGATGCGCGAGCGTGTCGAGCATCTGGTCGGCAACGCGGTCGAGGGCCTGTGGCTGGGCACCTTCCACGGCATCTGCAACCGCATCCTGCGCCGCCATGCCGAACTGGTCGGGCTCAAACCCAATTTCACCATCCTGGACGACGACGACCAGATGCGGCTGCTCAAGCAGCTGATCGAGGCCGAGGGGCTGGACGAGAAGCAGCTGCCGCCGCGCATGCTGAAATCCCAGTTCGACCGCTGGAAGGATCGCGGCCATGTGCCGGGCAAGCTGCCCGATGCCGAGACCGGCTTCGCCGAGGGCAAGGGCGCCCGCCTCTATGCGCTGTATTGCCAGCGGCTGCTGCAGCTGAACGCCTGCGACTTCGGCGACCTGCTGCTGCATAACCTGACGCTGTTCCGCGAACATGAGCAGGTGCTGCAGAAATACCAGCACCAGTTCCGCTACATCCTTGTCGACGAATACCAGGATACCAACGTGGCGCAGTATCTGTGGCTGCGCCTGCTGGCGCAGCAGCACAAGAATATCTGCTGCGTGGGCGACGACGACCAGTCGATCTACGGCTGGCGTGGCGCGGAAGTCGGCAACATCCTGCGCTTCGAGACGGATTTCCCCGGCGCCAAGATCGTGCGCCTGGAGCGCAACTACCGTTCGACGCCGCATATCCTGGGCGCCGCATCGGGCCTGATCGCCCATAACGAAAGCCGGCTGGGCAAGACGCTGTGGACCGACCTGAACGAAGGCGAGAAGGTCATCGTGCAGGGCGTATGGGATGGCGACGAGGAAGCCCGGCTGGTGGGCGAGGAAATCGAGACGCTGCAGCGCGACAAGGTTTCGCTGAACCAGATGGCGATCCTGGTGCGCGCCGGCCACCAGACCCGCGCCTTCGAGGAGCGCTTCCTCACCATCGGCGTGAAATACCGCGTGGTCGGCGGCCTGCGCTTCTACGAACGCCGCGAAATCCGCGACGCCATCGCCTATTTCCGCGTGGTGATGCAGCCCGACGACGACCTGGCCTTCGAGCGCATCGTCAACGTGCCCAAACGTGGCCTGGGCGACAGCACCATGCAGGTGCTGCACAAGCTGGCGCGCACGGCCGGCAAGTCGCTGACCGCCACGCTGGGCGACCTGCTGCAGACCGACGAGATCAAGCCCAAGCAGCGCAACACGCTGCGCAAGCTGCTCGATGACTTCGCGCGCTGGCGCGGACAGGCCGCCGAACTGCCGCATACCGAAGTGGCCGAGATCATCCTTGAGGAATCCGGCTATATCGAGATGTGGCAGAACGACAAGTCGCCCGAAGCGCCGGGCCGGCTGGAAAACCTGAAGGAACTGATCGGCGCGCTCGGCGAGTTCGAGAATTTCGCCGGCTTCCTCGACCATGTCGCGCTGGTGATGGATACCGAGAATACCGAAGACGCCGAGATGGTCAGCCTTATGACCCTGCATGCGGCAAAGGGCCTGGAATTCGACCATGTCTTCCTGCCCGGCTGGGAGGAAGAGCTGTTCCCCAGCGGACGCTCGCTGCAAAGCAACGGCGTTGCCGGGCTGGAGGAAGAGCGCCGGCTGGCGTATGTCGGGCTGACGCGGGCCCGCAAGCGCGCGCAGATCACCTTTGCCGCCAACCGCCGCATCTTCAACCAGTGGACCAACGCGATCCCCTCGCGCTTCGTCGACGAATTGCCCAGCGAGCATATCGAACGGCGCAACCAGCCGGGCCTGTATCGCGGCGCGCAAGGGCTGGGTTACATCGGCGGCGGTTTCAGCGAGGAAGCCGCGACATCTTCCGGCCGCAGCGGCTACCAGGGCACCAACTGGGATTTCTCGCGCAAGTCCAAGACGATCGAAGGCCGCGCGCGCCGCGTGGATGACGATGCCGTGCAGCGCAGCCCCGATGACGCCGAACTGCAGATCGGCGACCGCGTCTTTCACCTGAAATTCGGCTATGGCCGCATCCGCAGCATGGACGGCAACAAGCTGGTGATCGGCTTCGAGAAGGCCGGCGAGAAGCGGGTGATCTCCTCCTTCGTCGAGAAAGCCTGAACAAGCCGATGCCTGTCTCGCCTGAATTCTGGTCGGTCGAACTGGATGTACCGGTCGACCTGGTCGCCGCCGCCGAGGACATGCTGGGCGAGGCCGGCGTCGCCGTCACCTCCTACGAAGTGCTGAAGCCCGGCGTGGCAGTCAGCCCCGACTGGCGCGTGCAGGTGCTGTTCGATGCGCCGCCCGACAGGAAGGAATGGCAGCGCCGCCTGAAGGAGATCGCCGCCGGGCTGGATATTCCGGCCGTGATCAGCTTTGGCCACCTGCCCTCCAACGACTGGGTGCGGCATACCAACAAGCTGAACGCGCCAATCGTCGCCGGACGCTTCTTCCTTTATGGCGCGCATGACGCCGGCAGCATTCCGCCGGGCAGCTTGAGCATTCTTCTCGATGCCGGGCTGGCGTTTGGCACCGGCCGTGCGCCATCGACCTATGGCTGCATGCTGGCAATCGACGATCTCTGCCGCATCAAGCCCCCTGCCCGCATGCTCGACATGGGCACCGGCTCGGGCGTGCTGGCAATGGCGGCGGCGAAAGCCGGCGCGCGCCGCATTATCGCTGCCGATATCGATCCGGTCGCCGTGGACGTGACGCGCGACAATGTGAAGCTGAATGGCTTGAGCAGCCGCATCGCGGCGCTGACCGCGAGCCGGCCTGACGATCCGCGCCTCACACTGGGCGGGCCGTATGATCTGGTGGTGGCCAATATCCTGGCCGAACCGCTCTGCCGCATGGCGACAGGCCTGAGCCATCTGGTGGCCGCAGGCGGCCATCTGGTGCTCTCCGGCCTGCTGGCCAAAGAGGACCGCATGATCGTCGCCCGTTACCGGGCGACCGGACTCACCCTCGCGCGGCGCATTCCGCGCGAAGGCTGGCACACGCTGGTGTTTAACCGGCGGGCCTGAAGACCGTCGTCGCGCCGATCAGGCGGCGACGACTTCCTTCTGCTTCAGCACCTGCACCTTGGCTTCGCCGGCATTCTCGTTCGAGACTTCGCCGCGATACATCTCGCCCGCCACCGCGGCCGGAATGTCCGAGCGGCTCAGGCCCATGTCATGCAGGGTGCGGTCGTCCAGGCCACGCAGCTCGGCTTCGGCGGCAGCACGCTGCCACAGGGCCGAAAAGTATTCCGTGACCGAGGCGATCAGGTTGCCGAGCGACTGGCCGGCCAGGGCGATGCGGACATCCTTGGACGGAACGCCAAGGGCCAGCAGGTCGGCGCGGCTGAAATCGGCAACGGTGCTGGGGGCCGGCTTGGCGCCGAACAGGGCGGTCCAGGCGCGACGCAGGCCGAGTGCGATCAGGCGGGCGCGGGCCCGGCGGGCTTCACGCTCAAGCTGAACGTAGTCGGTCAGGCCGAGATAGAGCTGGGGGATGACGGTGTTGGTCGTGCGCGGGTTCATGGCTATCTCCTTTGCTTTGGAAAAGCCGACCCGGGTGTTCCTCAGCCACACCTTGCATTCTTGTTAGTACGTCAGTGTAGCTGACCTAAATATTGCACTGCGATATAGACTTTGCAAGTGCAATATTGTTAAATTTTTGAACAAATTCAATTATGTACAAATTTTGACCAAATGCACAGATTTTCTGCCCACTGACGAGTCAGCGGGTTTGCGCGGTCAATATGACAGCCATGCAACATTTGAATGGCAGGGCAGAAATGAAAAAGGCGCGGCCGAAGCCGCGCCTTTTTATCCGGTCAGACCGGTCGCATCGTCCCCACGGGGGGAGGAGGACTTCGGGAACGGGCTGCGCCCGGTCCGACCGTAAACTTTCGAAGACCTTAGGCCGCGAGGCGGGCGGTCTTGAGGCTGTTCTCGTTCACCGCGACGGTGACCGGGCGCTCGATCAGGCCGGCAACCGCAGCAGGGATCTGCGAGCGATTCAGGCCGATATCACGCAGCATGGCGTCGTCGAGGCCGTTGAGCTCGTGCATCGCGCGCTGCTGGGCCAGGTAGCCCTTCACGCGGGCGCCGGTGCCCTTGAGGGCGACCCAGGCGCTGTAGACGAGGTCGGCGATGGCTTCAGCGCGAATACGACGCGCGTAAGCCTCAATCTCGGCCTGGCTCATCGGGGTCAGGTTGGCCGGAACAGCAAAAGCGGTCTGGTTGCGCAGGGTGGTCATGGTAGTCTCTCCGTTCTGTGGTCCGGGCAGTCTGTGCATCGCGGCCACGACGAGAATATTGCACCGCACCTATTAAAAATCAATGACTTACCTATGATTTGGTCGCCGATGCAGCATTGCAGAAACTGCATACCTCGGTCTGGACTCCGGAGTTCCTGCGCCCCATAATTCAGAAGACACAGCAACGGGTTAGACCATGACTCTGCAGCCGCCAGCCCCCCTCTCCGCCCTTCTGGCCGGCCTGCCCGCTGTGCTTACAGATTGGTTACGTGGAATCGCCGCCGCGCCGTCCGTCTTCGGCGGCTTCCCGGGTGTGGCCCTGCTGCCGAAGGATTCCGGCATCGCCCGTGACAAGGCCGA
>Ga0209675_1000932_pt1 | contig 18644 bp, 12 predicted proteins | sample AraplaCol_mLB_r2_2_FD_184280 | JGI IMG/M metagenome (GOLD analysis project Ga0209675, IMG submission 184280) | Arabidopsis root microbial communities from North Carolina, USA - plate scrape MF_Col_mLB_r2 (SPAdes) (version 3) | ecosystem: Host-associated > Plants > Roots > Endosphere | place... | reverse complement strand
TGACTTATTATAAAGTTCTTCTTTACCGAAAGTCTTTGCTTTTTCCGAATATACTGAATAATTGCTTCCTGACTTTTTTACGAGGGAGAATGAGTTCTCAACAATGGCAATAAATTCTTCCGGAAGTTCGTCCCAATATTCTTTGTCAAGCTCGTAAGCATCATTTTTTACGCCCATAAAGTTCAGAGTGTCACTAAATGCCAGTGCAGATGGGTAATTGGGATGGGAATTGAACTGGAAAATAAATTCCTGTTTATCGAGTTTTAGGTGGTTAATTAGTTTGTCAAAAATCATATTAATATTTTTATCTAAAATACACAGATGTTTTAAATATACAAAAAAAATTTTCCTTTATTAGTGAGATATAAACGGGTGTTGGTAGATTTTATTTGATCCTCAGTATTTTATTACATAGGATTTGGAGTTTTATGGTGTCGTATGTATTGATATTAATAAAGCACTGTTATTTCATCTCTCAGGTATGAGTTTATTTGTATTATTACGATCTGAACAATTTTAAAGAAAGAAGCTTGATTTCAAGAGTCTGTTTTTAAAAGTTTCCGGATGAAGTGTAAATTTAGCTTTCTTGTGTGGATAAAATACCCTTATTTTTGAATAGAAGAGAGATGTAATAATAGCTAAAAGAATGAGGAAGATATTTTAATTTTTTGAATATAAAATGTTAGAAATATCTTATATAATAAAAGAGATAACTCTAATTTTTAAAATAGTAAAAACAAGATAAAATCGAAATGTTTTTTGTCTAAGCAAATGTCTTATTTTTTTAATTTTTTATAGCTTATAAGGCTTTTACCCATGTTTTGGATGAGTGTTGTCGCTATTCTGTATGATTTGTGACAAAAGTAAATGAACTCAAAAAAACTTAAAAAATCATAAAGTTTTCATAAAGTTTTAAAAAAGGATAGAAATGTTTTTGTATTTATAAAATATGTCGTACTTTTACATCGCCTTGAATGAGGGAACAAGTCAAGGTAATAAATTTTTTTTCATCATTTGTGTTTTTAGAATCGTATCGCCTGATACGATTCTTTTTTTTATTTATGATTCGTAATTTAAGAGCAGATCAATAAAGTAAGAATAGGTAACGGAACCTTCCTGCTGGTTGCTTTTCAGAAACAGGTTGTTAGTAAATCCAAAGAATTCATCCAACCACCCCTGATGCTGAAGAACAAAACTTTTTTCATAAGCACGGTCTCTTTTCATAGCAGGAGAATATTGATTAAGAATATTCCTTACAAACTGAGGATCTTCCTCCACAATAAATCTTAAAAGACTTTTTAAAGTAAAAAATTCAGTACTGTATCTCAACTCCATATTACTGGAATGAATACCTAATAAATATCCTACAAAATTAGCCTCCTGCTCTCTGGCAAAACCCAATTGATGAGAGCTTTCATGGGCGGTCGTGAAAGGAATGAAACTATGAGGCAGTTCAGAATTATACTGAGCTTCAGCTGTAAAAGGATTATAATATCCCAGGATTCCTGTAAAACTCATCACATTTTTGAATAAACTTGGTTTAATGTCCAGGATCTGAGGAGCTCTTTTATCCGAAATATAAGAAGGGAGTTGGGTCTGCTGATACAGAATCTCCTTTTGTATTGAGGAGAGATTTGTAATGATAAAAACTCCGTTACCATCTTCCTGTACAACCTGCCGTGTTGTCTTACATTTTTCAAGATAGATAATAGCAAGTTTTTTTGCCTTGTTCAGATTAGGTTCTTCCTGCCTTGAAAGTTTTTTAATAATAGGAGTCTGGAAATAAAGCATACCCCAAAAGATCTGATAAATGAGATAAAAGATATTCACGATCATCAGAATTCTTACCAAGGCGGTATTTCTTCTTTCTTTCCTGAATAGAGTAATAAAATAATATAAAAGGAAGCCACCTGAAATAATATAAATCAAATCCCCAACAGAAAAGGGAATCCAACTGAACAGTATCTGATGAGCCTCTTTCTGAATTTCAAAAAAGCTTTCAAAAAAAGAAATCATCCCTTTGGATTTTGAGAATCCATAAAACAAAAGAAATTGGGCAAGTAAAACACCTGCCCAAAATCTCTTTTTCTTATATATTTTTGTTGTTATATTAATGACCATTACCTTTAGATACTTTATCAAGATCAATGCCCTGGGCTTTCAGAATCCCACTTACACGGATCGCATAGAATGCAAGATAAGCAAAACAAATAACCCCTACGATATAACTGAAATGAATATTGGTAATATCTGCAATATATCCTTGTATAAAGCTTACAATACCTCCCCCCATAATCATCATAATAAGGTATCCTGAACCCTGGTTGGTGTGCTTTCCAAGTCCGTTGATTGCCAATGCAAAAATACAAGGCCATAGCGTAGAGCAGAAAAGACCAACACTGGTAAATGCATACACAGATACCATTCCTGTGGTGAACATTCCTATAAGTAAAGCTGTAATCCCTGCCAGAGAGAATATTAAAAGCATTCTTGCCGGGTTTCCTTTGCTTAAAATGTCACAGATAATCATCGCAATGATGATAAATCCATATACATAGAAAGGAGAAAGGTCATGGTTGGCTAATGCATTTACGAATAAAAATACACCGAATGCAAGATAAGGAGCTAAGAATCTTAATATCTTTTTGAATCCGGCATTCACATCAAATGCTTCTACAGCACCTGTCCAACGGCCAATCATTAATGAAGCCCAATATAGAGAGATGTAAGGAGCTACATCTTTTGTTTCAAATCCTAAATTTTTTTCCATATAAGCAGGAAGGTTACTTGCCGTAGAAACTTCCACTCCTACATAGACAAAGATCGCAATCATTCCCATTACCAATTGAGGATATTGGAAAGCTGAAGTTCTGTGCTCTCCGGGAGTTGTATCATCTGTATTCTCAGTGTTTGTTGGAGTTATTGCAGGAAGAGAAGAAAATTTAAGCATTAAAGCTACCAAAGCAAAAGCTGCTCCTAATATAAGGTAAGGTGTTTTTACACTTTCTATACTCGCTTCCGTATTGGCTGCACTTGCAGAACCAAAAATAGCAAATGCAACAATTAGAGGTCCGATAGTAGTTCCTAAATTGTTGATTCCTCCAGCCATTGTTAATCTCTGAGATCCTGTTTCTGTAGGACCCACTTCAATAGCAAGGGGGTTAGCAACAATCTGCTGAAGAGAGAATCCTAAACCTACAATAAATAATCCGGAGATCATTAAAGGGAAAGAATGCATATTCGCAGCAGGGTAGAATAATAGTGTACCCAATGCGGATATCAAAAGTCCTACAATAAGACCGTTTTTGTACCCGATTTTATTGATCAAATCCTGTTTCAGACTCTTTGATACAAGCATATAAATTAAAGAACCTACAGTATACGCTACATAAAAGCATATCTGTACCAGCATACTTTCAGTTTGGGATAGATTGAAGGCTTTTTGAAAAACAGGGATCAGAATATCATTACTTGCTGCTACAAATCCCCAAAAGAAGAATACAGTAACCAACGGAATGAATTGGGCCCAATTGGTTTGTTTAGAATAATTTGACATATTTATTATAGATTTCACAAACAAATATAACTATTTACTTTCAACGGAATACCTGATTAAGGTTTTTTTTATTTTCTCATAAGCCTCTGCCTTTAAGTCTTTTGGCGAATCTGTAGGCTCAATGATTCCGTTAAAATATACCTTTACTCTTCCTGGAAAGCCTTTTGAATTCTCAAAAGGAAACATTTCCTTGAGTCCTACAAAGGTATAAACAGCTATAGGAGAATGATGTTTCGAAGACAGCATAAATGCACCATCCTTAAAATCATCCAGGATAACAGAAGTGTCATCAGGTACACCACCTTCAGGGAAAATAGCGATGCTGTTGCCTTCCTCCATCTTCTCTGCACATCTGCGGTATACATCTGCACGGCTTTTTGCACTTGCTCTGTCTACCATTACACATATCCTTTTATATATGGTTCCGAAAATCGGAATCTTTACCAGTTCTTTTTTTCCTACAAAACAAATCGGATGGTCCGGAAACAGAATGCATACAAGCATAATATCCATGATAGACGTATGATTGGAGATAAAGACATAAGGTGTATTCTTATCTTTTTTCTGCTCAGAAAGTTTAATCAAATCATATCTGAAGCCCATTCCGTAGAACATGCCGAAGCACCAGAGTCTGACAAGTTTATAGCCGTACCGATAGTGCTTTTTATTAAAGGATAAAATATAAACCGGGATTCCAATAATGACTGTCAGGAAAAATGCCAACAGCAGCAGCCAGAATCTCCAGAGATAATTTAAAATTTTTGTCACAGCTTAACCGTTAAAAATTACTTTCTTCTTTATCGAATAATTCAGAATGGAAACCAGTAATATTGCTGCAATTTTACTGATCATTTCCGGGCTCAAGGTATAAAAAAATAAATTGATATTATCTTTAAATATGAAACTGTAAAATATCTGGAAAAAGCCTAAGCTGAGTAATGTTGAAAAAAAAGACACCACCATAAAATAGGCAAACTCTTTTCTCTTTGAGTGCTTCCCTCTTTCAAACACAAACCAGATGCTCAGAAAGTAATTGGTAATAATCCCGCAGCTCGTGGAAAAAATGTTACTTAAAGGATAGTGTACCCCATAGAAGTTGGTTTCCTTTACAAAGAATTGCGGAAGATGGGTGCTGAAAATTTTAAAGCTGCCTATTTCTACAATGGCACTCAGTCCTCCTGCAATGATGAAGAACAAAACCTGTTTCTGGCGTAAGAGTATTTCTTTCATGTAATGGATATAAAACTAAAAATCTTTATACATATTGGATCGCGTACTTAATTGGTTTATATCTCACCAGATAAACACTTTAGAGAATCCCTTCTGTTCATAATGGTTTTTAAATTCCAGTAATTAGATAGCTTCACAATATGAATATGCAAATTTATAACTATATGTTAAACACTGAAAAAAGTTGTTAAAATATTTTTTTTAATAAAAATTATTTCTAATTTTAATATTCAGAATGATGTAATTAAGACCTGATAATAAATTCATTTTCAACTCCTTGTGTTGATGGTTTTTTCTATCTTGTAGTGCACGATTAAGAGCATATACTCCAACATTTTATGACCCAATTTTTAATAATATTTGTATGAAACGTCAAAACAAATACAGAAAATTCCAGCTTCAACAGAAAAATATTGAGGCTCTTGAGAAAGAAAATTCCCGCTTCAAAAGAGTGTATTCAGAATATGAAAATATGTCAGACGAATTGTGGAATCTTGAAAACTCCAACGGAGAACCAGTGCCAGATGATTTTATCAATGCAATGGTATTACAGACTTCCTATCTGGAAGATGAAATAGAGGACTGGCTTTTGCAATTCAACGAAAAAAAAACACAAATCAAACATTAATGATTTTAGACAGCTTCCAGGTTGTTTTTAAACGCTAATTGAAGATAAATTCATAATTTAGCACCCTTAAATTAAAATCTAAAATATGGTTGCTATTGTAGATAGTGGTTCTACTAAAACGGATTGGGTAATACTTGATGACTTTAAAAAAGTTTTTCTGAAAACAGAAACAATCGGTTTTAATCCGAATTTTATCAACAGAGAACTTATCGCTCCTGAAATACAGAAGAATAGCAATCTGATATCGGTTAAAAATTCAATTACCAAAGTCTTTTTTTATGGTTCCGGATGCGGAGTGAAAAAAAACTGCGAAACCATAGAGGAAGAACTGAAGAAGGTTTTTGACAAAGCAGAGATTATTGTGAAAGAAGATCTCATGGCTGCAGCCTATGCAGCGTACAGTGGAAAACCTGCTATCGTGTGCATTCTGGGCACTGGGTCTAATTCCTGTTTTTTTGACGGTGAAAATGTAAAGATAGAATTGCCTTCGCTAGGTTTCCTGATCGGGGATGAAGGAAGTGGCAGTGCTATCGGAAAGCAATTGGTGCGCAGATACTTTATGAAAAAACTGCCTGCAGATCTTCATAAAGAATTTGAAGCAGATTATCAGCTTACCGTAGAAGATGCATTGAAAAATATGTATCATACACCTAGACCCAATGCATATCTGGCGAATTTTACCAAATTTGTAATCGAAAGAAAAGAACATCCTTATTTCAAAGACATGGTTTTTGAAGAAATGAAAAGTTTCTTCGAATATCAGGTTCTTCCTTATGAGGAAGCGCATGATGCCGAGATTAATTTTATCGGTTCCATCGCTTATTATTATGAAAATATACTACGTTCTGTAGCTACAGAACTTAATTTAAATGTGGGACATGTTGTGCAGAAACCAATTGAAAGCTTAGTAGATTACCACATTAAATATATACTTTAACAAAAAACAAAATTTTATGTCAAGTAACAACAATCGTGACGAAAAGAACTTTAGCCAGGCAGCGCTAGATTATCATAAAGCAGAACCCAAAGGAAAAATTGAAGTAATCCCATCAAAGCCACACTCTTCTCAAAGAGATTTGTCATTGGCTTACTCTCCGGGAGTAGCAGTTCCTTGTATGGAAATTCATGATAAGCCGGAAACTGTATATGATTATACAGGAAAAGGAAACCTGGTAGCAGTAATTTCTAACGGTACTGCCGTACTTGGACTGGGAGATATCGGTGCTGAGGCTTCAAAACCGGTAATGGAAGGGAAAGGACTATTATTCAAGATCTTTGCAGATATCAACGTTTTTGATATTGAGATCGATGAAAAAGATCCTGATAAATTTATTGAAATCGTAAAAGGAATTGCGCCTACTTTCGGAGGGATCAACCTGGAAGATATTAAAGCTCCTGAAGCGTTTTATATAGAACAAAGACTGAAAGAGGAATTGAATATTCCTTTGATGCACGATGACCAGCACGGAACAGCCATTATCTCAGCTGCTGCATTGATCAACTCTCTGCAGATTGCCAATAAAGATATTGATAAAGTGAAAATGGTGGTAAACGGAGCTGGTGCTGCAGCCATTGCATGTACCAAACTTTATATCTCATTAGGACTGAAAAAAGAAAACGTCCTGATGTGTGACAGTAAAGGAGTAATTAACCATAAAAGAGAAAACCTTACGCCTGAAAAATTAGATTTCATTGCTCAGACAGATATTGAAACGCTGGAAGACGCTGTAAAAGGATCTGATGTTTTTGTAGGATTGTCAAAAGGAAACGTAATGACTCCGGAAATGTTGTTAAGCATGAATGATAATCCTATCGTATTTGCTTTAGCCAACCCTGATCCGGAAATTGCTTATGACCTGGCCCTTGAAACCCGTAAAGACGTGATCATGGCAACAGGAAGAAGTGATTATCCTAACCAGGTAAACAACGTATTGGGATTCCCTTATATTTTCCGTGGAGCATTAGATGTACAGGCTACAGGAATTAATGAAGATATGAAACTGGCTGCCGTACACGCCATTGCGGATCTTGCAAAAGAACCCGTGCCGGAAGCTGTAATTTTAGCATACAACGTTCAGAATCTTCAGTTTGGAAGAGAATATTTCATTCCGAAACCTTTTGATAACAGATTGATCACAAAAGTATCAAGCGCTGTTGCAAAAGCAGCCATTGAAAGTGGAGTTGCCAGAAAAACCATTACGGATTTTGACGAATATGAGCATCAGCTTTTAGACAGAATGGGTAGAGATGAAAGATTGGTAAGAATGATGCAGAGCCGTGCGAAATCCAATCCGAAAAGAATTACCCTTGGAAATGCTGAAGAATACAATGTCTTGAAAGCTGCCCAGATTCTTTATGAAGAAGGAATTGCTTATCCAAGCCTTTTAGGAGATAAAAAATACATCAAGGAACAGATGGAACGTTACGGAATTACCCTGGATGTTCCAATCATTGATCCAAGTGATGACGATCAGAAAGAAAACAGAAAAAAATACAGAGAAACCCTTTGGAAACTTCGTCAGAGAAAAGGAATGAACGAGTACAAAGCGAAAAGATATGTTCGTCAGAGAGATTATTTCGGACCTCTTATGCTGAGACATGGTGATACCGACGGTCTTATCGTAGGATTCTCTAAAAACTATACTTCCGTTTTACGTCCTGTTTTAGAAGTTATTGAAAAAGATAAAGGAGTAGACAAAGTAGCGGCAATGATGATGATCCTGTCTGAAAAGAAACCTATTTTCTTTGCAGATACTTCCATCAATCAGAATCCAACTTCAGAAGATCTTGTGAATATTGCTAAGATGGCAGAATTTACAGTGAAATCTTTTGCTATTGAACCAAGAATTGCCATGCTTGGATTTGAAAACTTCGCTGCTATTTCCGAAACTTCCAAAAAAGTAGCTAAAGCAGTAAGCATCCTTCATGAGAAATATCCTAAAATGGTTGTAGATGGTGAGATTCAGCCGGATTTTGCAATGAATGCAGACCACCTGAGCGATTATCCATTCTCAAAATTAGGAACAACTCCTGCAAACACCTTCATCTTCCCGAATCTGGAAAGTGCAAACCTTTCTTACAAAATTCTAAGAGGAATGAAAGTAGCACAGGTTATCGGACCTATCCTAATGGGATTAAAGCAGCCGGTACATGTTCTTCAAATGCGTTCAAGCGTAGATGAGATCGTAAACCTTGCTACGATTGCCGTTCTTGATGCTCAAAGAAGAGAAAAGAAATCGTAATAGAATGATCGGCATAACTGGAAGCAGTAATCCATCTTTCTTATTTAAAAAATGACACTTTAAACCGTGTTCAGATAGTAAAAAGACTTCATATTTTGGAGTCTTTTGTTTTTCTGTTAATTCCTTGAATTCTTATTTGAAATTTAAGTTAAAAATCATTCGTACATCAAATGAAAACATTAATTAGTTTAAATTGCTATATTTGGGAGTTTTAAAAATTAATAATGATATTTTCTTTACAAGGCACTGTTCAAGAACTTACGCCTACCTACGCTGTCATCAATGTTCAAGGAGTTGGTTACTATGTGGGAATCAGTTTGATGACCTCACAGACACTGGTTTTGAACCAGCAGACCTTTTTATTTATTCAGCAGATCATTCGTGAAGATGCTCATCTTCTCTTTGGATTTAACACACGTTCAGAAAAAGAAATGTTCAATCTGTTAATAAGCGTTAATGGAGTAGGAGCCGTTTCAGCACTGATTCTGTTGTCAACATTGAGTCTTGATGAGATTGCGTCTGCTATACTTTCCGGAAACAGTGCACTGATTCAAAAAGCAAAAGGAATTGGTGCAAAAACGGCCGAAAGAATTATTGTAGATCTTAAAGATAAAGTACAGAAATACAGCGATCCAAACGCGAATATTTCTGTGATGGTGGATAATAAAATTAAGGAAGAATCGTTATCTGCATTAGAAGTTTTAGGCATTCCTAAACGAGCGAGCGAGAAGATTGCGGATAAAATTATAAAACAAAATCCAACCATCTCGGTAGAAGAATTGGTTAAACAAATCTTAAAAAACATTTAACATTTGGTGGCGAATAGTAAGCATCTTAACATATTTTTGTTCCTGTCGTTCCTGTGTATGTCTGTGAGTGCTTTTGCACAGGCACAGAAAGATACAGCGATCATAAGAAAACAATATGAAGTGGCTGACCCTACGAGGTATGAAGCCTATTACGATATAAAAACCGGGATGTACTATGTGTATCCCAAAATAGGGAATACTATTACAGGTCCTCCTACAGCGATGTCTCCGGAAGAGTATAAAGAATATATGCTTGCCAGCCAGACAAAAGCTTATTACAAGGAGAAATCTGATAAATATAATCTCCTCTTCAGAAAAGACAGATCTGATGCGAGAAAGCAGGGATTAATTCCTTCTTTGTTAATTAATAACAAACTATTTGAGACCATTTTCGGAGGTAACAAAATTGAAATCATCCCTTCCGGATACGCATCCCTGGATTTTGCAGGACTTTACCAAAAAATAGATAACCCGATGATCCTGCCCCAAAACAGGACCAGTTTTACCTTTGATATCGATCAGAGAATTCAGCTTGGGCTATTAGGAAAAGTAGGGGAAAACCTTCAGTTAAAAGCCAATTATGATACCCAGAGTGGTTTTGCTTTCGAAAACAGAATGAACCTTGTATGGCAGGCAAAAGGAAGCTGGAAAGATCTTCAGAGTAAAGGTCTTGGAAATGTAGATAAACCCAACGAAGGAGGAGAAGATAAAATCATCAAAAGAGTCGAATTTGGTAATGTAAACATGCCACTTTCAACAAGTCTCATCCGTGGTTCCCAATCACTGTTCGGGGTGAAAACGGAATTCCAGTTAGGAAAAACATTTGGAACAGTAGTCCTTTCCCAGCAACAGGGAGAAGCTCGTAATATTGTAGTACAGGGTGGTGGTGTAATGAACAATTTCAAAGTCAACGCAATTGACTATGAAGAAAACCAGCACTTCTTTTTAGGACATTATTTCCTGAATAAGTATGACGATGCCCTGCTTAATTATCCACAGATCAATTCAACAATCAATATTACCAGAATGGAAGTCTGGGTACTTGATCAGGGGAACAGTAACCTGGCTTATCAGAAAAGTATTATCGGGATCAGGGACCTTGGAGAAGGACCTGGAGGAATTACACTGCCGGATAACTCTCTGAACGGTCTTTATGATGCTGTTTCATCTGTAGCAGGAACCAGAGAAGCAGGGAAAAACTATGGAACTATTTTCCAGGGACAGGTGCTTCCCGGAGATCCAACTCCTTATGACAATGGAGAACAGTTCATTTACAATACAAAAGCAAGAAAACTTAACAGTAATGAATTTACCTACCAGCCACAGCTGGGATATATTTCATTAAATCAAAAACTTAATGATCAGCAGCTTTTAGCCGTTTCCTACTCATATACCGTTAACGGAAGCAATAAAGTATACAAAGTAGGAGAATTTTCCGAAGAAAGCCCTGTGCTGATCACCAAAGTACTGAGAGTAAACAATAAGGTGAACACTCAATCTCCGATGTGGGATCTGATGATGAAGAATATCTATTCTATAGATGCAGGACAGGTATCTCCCGATGGCTTTATCCTTAACCTATATTACAGAGATCCAAAAACAGGAGGTAAAGTAAATTATCTTCCGGATACTCCTGTAAAAGATCAGAACTTATTGAAATTATTTAACTGGGACCGTCTTAATATGAACGGCGATATCCAGAACAATAAAGATGGAAGTAAAGGGGACGGTATTTTCGATTTTGTCAATGGGATTACCATCAGGCCGGAAACCGGAAGAGTCATCTTTACCAAAGTACAGCCTTTCGGTGCCTACATACAAAAAGCTTTGGGAGGAACTTTTGATCCTCAATACGTGTTTCAGGATCTTTATACCAAACAGAAACAACAGGCAATCTCCAGTAATCTTGCACAAAGGTATACCATGGAAGGCCGTTACAAAGGAGTTCAGGGACAAGGTATTTCTTTAGGTGCAGTAAACGTTCCTCAGGGATCGGTAAAAGTGGCTGCAAACGGAGTACAGCTTACAGAAGGTGTAGACTACACCGTAGACTATATGCTTGGAACCGTTACAATCATTAACGAAAATGTAAAACAGTCCGGACAGGCCATCAATATTTCACTGGAAAACCAGTTGACATTTAATACTCAAAGAAAAAGATTCTTAGGATTAAACTTAGAAAGAAGATTCAGTGAAAACTTTATACTGGGAGGAACAGTAATCAATTACTCTGAATCTCCATTAACCCAGAAAGTAAACTTCGGGCAGGAAGCGGTAAACAATACCATGGCAGGGATCAACCTGATGTACAACAATCAGGCTCCTTATCTGACAAGATTGACCAATAAACTTCCTATGGTAAAAACCGAAGCTCCATCCAACTTAAACTTTAAGATGGAAGCAGCTTACTTATTACCTGGATTGAATAAAGGAACAAACAATCAGTCTTACATTGACGATTTTGAACAAACAACCTCTAAAATATCATTAAAAGAACCGGCAGCATGGAGCCTTGCTTCAAAACCGGAAAAAAATACATTGCCGCCATTTAACACAGTTCCGGCCAATGATGACATAACAAGCGGATATGGAAGGGGATTATTAACATGGTATAATATTGACCCTAGATTCTGGAATGTTGGAGGAAAAGCTCCTTCAGGAATTACACCACAGTCTGTATCCAATCACGCTTCCAGAAGAGTACAATATTCGGAGATCTATAACAACAGAGATTTCGTAGCCGGGGAACAAACCTTTACAAATACTTTCGATATCTCTTATTTCCCTAAGGAAAAAGGACCATACAACGTAAACCCGTTGGCAGAACCGGCACAAAGCAGATGGGCGGGGATTATGAGATCGATCAGTGTTCCCAACTTTGTTACTTCAAACATTGAATACGTTGAATTCTGGATGATGGATCCTTATGCAGATGGTAAAACGCTGGGTACTGATCCAAAACTTTTACTTCACTTAGGAAACGTTTCCGAAGATGTTCTGAAAGATGGAAAAATGCAATATGAAAATGGACTTCCAACTCCAGGTAATCCTTCTTCTACAACGAATTCAAACTGGGGAACACAGCCAAAACAGCCACCAATTTTATATGCATTCTCTACAGAAGGAGATGAAAGAAAAACACAGGATGCCGGATATGACGGTCTTACTTCTGACCAGGAGGCAATGAGATTCGGAAATACATTTGTAAACCCGGTTACGAATATTGCTGACCCTGCAGTAGATGACTTCGTATTCTATCTTTCTGATAAGTTTACAGGAAGCCAGGCTGCTTCAGTGGTGGAACGATACAAATATTTCAGAAATCCTGAAGGAAACTCAGAAGCCAACTCTCTGAATGTAGCTTCTCAAACTCCGGATGCTGAAGATATCAATAAAGATTACAACCTTGATCAGACTGAAAACTATAACCAATATGTTATAAAGCTTGACCAGCCAAGTTTGTCACTTGGATCGAATAATATTGTAGATGTAAAAACAGTAAAAGCAACATTCCAGAACGGGCAGACTTCAGATGTAAAATGGTATTTGTTCAGAATTCCTGTAGCAAATTACGATCTGGCTGAAGGAACACACGAAGATGCAGTACTAAATAATGTAAGATTTGCAAGATTGATGCTGGCAGGATTTGAGCAAACATCTACGTTAAGATTCGGAACAATGGATCTTGTAAGATCAGACTGGAGAAAATATACCAGCAAAATTGCCAGTGTAAATGTTCCCAATTCCGACGAAGGAACGGGAACGGTGACAGATCCTAATTTTGAAATAGGAAGTGTGAATATTGAAGAGAATGCTTTGAATCAACCTCCATATGTATTGCCTCCGGGAATCGACAGACAGGTATTGAGTGGTAATGCAGGAGCTCAGAGACAGAATGAAGCTTCACTTTACATGAAAGTAAAAGACCTTAAAACTGAAGCAAGAGGAGTTTTCAAAAATACAACGTTGGATATGAGAAGATACAAAAAGCTGAAGCTCTTTGTACACGCTCATGATCCATTGAACAGAGTAATTGGACTGGATGAGAATACCAAATTCTTTATTCGTTTCGGAAGCGATGCTACTGATAACTATTACGAATATGAATCATCTTTAAGAATGACTCCTACAACAGCAACAGCTCCTATGGAGATATGGCCAATGGAAAATGAAGTTGATTTTGACGTTCAGAACTTTGTAGATGCTAAAATCAGAAGAGACAAATCAGGTGTTGCAATTACCAATAGAACCGTGGATCTGGGATATCAGGAACCGTATAAAAATATTTATATCAAAGGTAGACCAAGTTTAGGAAATATTACCACTATCATGATTGGAGTAAGAAATGCAGATCCAAGAACAAACTCTACCATAACAAGAGTTCTTTGGGTAAACGAAATCCGTCTTTCTGAAATAGAAAATGATGGAGGATATGCAGGAAATGCCAGCTTAAACTTCAATATGGGAGACCTGGCAACAGTGAATGCCAATGCCTCTTATACCTCAGTTGGTTTCGGGAATATCGATTCAAAACCTGCAGAAAGAACACAATCTACTCAATCGGCATTCAGTATTAATACCGCAATCAATGTAGATAAATTCCTTCCGGAAAAAACAGGGGTAAAAATTCCTTTAAACTATTCTTACTCGCAGACCATTGAAGATCCAAAGTACAATCCTCTGGATACCGACGTAGAATTCAATAAGGCTCCGAACAAGGATCAGTTGAAAAAAGTAGCGAGAACGTATACTCAACAGAGAAGTATAGGAGTTGTCAACATGCATAAGGAAAGAGTAAATCCAAATAAAAAGCCTAAGTTTTATGATATTGAAAACGTATCAGTAACTGCAGTTTATAACGATGATTACTTTAGAGATATCTACACCAAGAGAAATTACAGACAGTATCTGAGAGGATATATTGATTATAACTACACCTTTAAACCGTGGGTGCTGAAACCTTTCAACAAGATGATCAGCGATACGGCAAAATCTACAAAGTATCTTAGATGGGTAAAGGAATTCAATATTAATCCAATTCCAACAAGAATCTCTTTCAGAACTGAAATCGACAGAAACTATAACGAGCTTGAGTTCAGAAATGTGGAAGCAATCCTTAATGGTGACATGAACAGTAATTTCGATGCCATCAGAAACAGAAACTTCTTCTTTGGATGGCAGTACGGATTAGGATTCAATTTCACGAAATCATTGAAACTGGAAATCAATTCTGCAACCAGAACCTTGAATGATAATCTGGATGTAAATTCAATGGACAGCAAATCGATCTTCGGAAATGTATTCAGAGCAGGAAGACCGGTATTGTATAATCACAGAGCACAGCTGAATTATAAACTGCCATTCCAGTATCTGCCTTATCTGGATTTCATTGATGCTGAAGTGGGATACGGATTTACCTATAACTGGGCGGCGAGATCTACATCATTGCTTGGATTTACTGACCCTAATACAAACAAGACAGCAAGTTTAGGATCTGTGGGACAAAATACTAATGTGATTCAGGCAACAGCTTCTGCAGATCTTCCGAAGTTCTTTGGTCAGTTTAACTATTTCAAAAATATTAATGCCAAACTTCAGAAACGCAGACAGGAGATGGACTCTCTGAATAATGTATATGCGAAACAATGGGAGAAAAACAGATACAGATATAAGAAATATAAATTTAAGAATAAGCTTACTCCACTTCAAAGTGCTGCATTCTTCTTAACTTCTTTCAAACAGTTAAACGTAAGTTATAACGAAACGAATGGAACAGTGCTTCCGGGATTGATATCAGCACCAAACTGGTATGGATCCGGACAGACACTGGGAGGTCCGACACTTGGATTCCTTTTGGGATCACAGGCAGACATCAGAAGAACAGTAATGGAAAACGGATGGGTGAGTGATTCCAATTATATGACAGATCCGTATGTAAGAATGTCTACCAAAGAATTGAGAGCAGACTTACAGGTGATGCCAATGAACGATTTAAGAGTGGATCTTAATGTGTTGCATACCTTCAACAGTAACTTCTCACATACAGGATTTAACTATACCAATGGTGGAGTTCCTGATACGGATTTTACATTCGCCAGCGAAATGATAACGTATTCCAATACTACGTCGCTTCTCAGCACATCATTTAAAGATGGGCAGGCAGTGTACCAGGCGATCAGAGAAAATGCAAGAGCTCTTTCCCAACAATTGGGAGGTCCGGGAGCAGTACTGGATAATAACGGATTTGCTCAGCACTATAGCATTGGTAATGCCTATGTATTGATCCCTGCCTTTAGAGCAGCTATGGAAGGAAAATCTGTAACACCATTAACTAATCCTAAAAAGTCAGGACTCCCGTTACCAAACTGGAGAATTACCTATTCAGGATTAAAAAATATTCCGATAATCAGCGGGCAGTTCACGAAGTTCGATATCTTACATGCCTATACAGCTACGTATACTGCAACAGGTATTCAAAGCAATGTAGATTATCATGGTAACCCGAACGGATATTATCAGACCGTAGATAATGCAGGTAATGTGATCAAAGACGGTGGGGATAAAATTAACCCGTATACATTCGCACAGGTTGGGTATGTAGAATCTTTCTCACCGCTTATTGGAGTGGATGTTACCATGAGAAATAATATGCAGTTCGGAATACAGTACAACAGAACCAGAATGATGGTACTGGGATTGGTTAACCAGACCCTAACCGAAGATGCAAATACAGAATATGTAGTAAGGCTGGGGTATATTGTCCGAAACTTCAGATTAGGAACAGCCAATATCAGAGGAAGAGGAACAAGAGGAAAAGGAAGTGACCTTAACATCAGAGGAGATATTTCATTAAGAGACAGTAAAACATCCATTATGAATATCCTGTTGAATGATGCCCAGGTTACCGGAGGACAAAGATTGATGAACATTAAACTTTCAGCAGACTACAATGTTTCTGAGAATCTGAACCTGAGAGTGTTCTACGAACAGATGACCTCAAAATACAAGATCTCCACAGCATTCCCGCTGTCTACGATCAGAGCAGGTATTTCAGCCACATTTACATTCGGAGATTCCGGAGGTGGATTCTAAAAATAATATAAACACAAAAGTCCTTCAGTTTTGAAGGACTTTTTTTATATCCAATATTTGAAGCTACTATATTTTTGAATACATTTGTACAAAATAAAAATTTAAAAATGAACACACCATCAGAATTAAAGTACACGAAAGATCACGAATGGATCAAGATCGAAGGTAACGTTGCTACAATCGGTATTACAGACTTCGCACAAGGAGAGCTTGGAGATATCGTTTACGTTGATGTAGATACTGTAGATGATGATCTTAATGGAGGAGACGTTTTCGGAAGTGTAGAAGCAGTAAAAACTGTTTCAGACCTGTTCTTACCTATCGCAGGAAAGGTTATCGAGTTTAATTCAGAATTAGAAGATCAGCCTGAACTGTTAAATACAGATCCTTATGGAAACGGATGGATCATCAAATTGGAAATTGCTGATGGAGCAGACCAGTCAGAGTTACTTTCTGCGGATGATTACAAAGCGATCATTGGATAAGATTTCAAAAATATTTAGTAAGATACTGCCCATTTATTGGGCATTTCTTACTTATATGCTTCTCAGACCGGGAGAAGAAAATCATGAATATTGGTTCATGTTCAGCGGTATCGACAAGGTATTGCATCTCAGTATATTTGCAGCCTTGGGTTTCTCTTTCATTGCCGCTTTCCCAAAAATAAAATTCTCCTATTTTTTCCAGATCATTCTTCTCTATGCTTTCCTTACCGAAATCCTGCAGGAAGAAATGGGATTAGGCAGATCAATGGAAACTTTAGATATTGTAGCAGATACAATCGGATGTCTGTTAGGATACTATACCTATAAGGAATTAGTCAAGCGTTTCTTTTAACACACACTTCAAATCCATTACTATTTCCTATTCCTCTTTTTATTCTCCCTTGACCAACACTCTCACACTTTTTCACTTTCAAACTCTCCAGCTCTCCAGCTCTCCAACTTTCTCAGGAGCTTTATCCTGCTATCCATTCATACTCCTCGCGCCAGCGCACTCCCACGCTCAGCCTCACCCACTCGCCAGCCCATGCTGCGGGGTAACCATTACTATCAGGGCTAGGGGAGGAGTTATCAATTATCAATTATAAATGATGAATGATAAATGATGAATGATAATTTTCGGGGCAGGAGTGTACAGTGTTTCGGGTTATTGTGTTTCGGGTTTCAGGTTTCCAGGTAGAAAAGGAACATTGGTATTGAATTTTCATATTCCTGATTTCTAGGGAAGTTGGTTATTGAGTATAAACCTCTATTCCCATTGTGTCATTGTACAGAAATCCAAACTTCTTTACGAGAGCCTTAAAGGACGTAAGTTGGTAGGTTGCTATCTAAGACTTTTTTTAGCAGTTAGTATTAGCCGTGTCATGCTGAGCGGAGTCGAAGCATATTATTAATTATGGATATAGGATTTAAATCCTATTACTCTATATTATATATGATGTACTCTTTAACATTTCCCATCTTATATATAATATAAATACGGACACCTTATTTGTGCAGATCCATGAGATCTGTAAATATTCAATAGGAACGGGCTTTAGCCCGTTTAGTAAAAAATAATTCCTTAGTTTGGCTTTAGCCAAAACTTATATATAGGCTATTAATTTAAAAAAAGCTCTACTATATATAATATACATACCTTATTTTGATCAATGATCACCCTAAAACCCCGCATCTCGCTCCCCGCATCCTATATCATATCCTTACTCCTTACTCTCAAACTCACCCCGCTCGCAGTCCACACCCCGCACCCCGCATCTCGCTCCCCCGCATCATCCATTTTCACCCTCTCCAACGCTCAAACTCTCCAACCCTCCCACACTCTCACCCGATCCCCAAACAAATGTTTAAAATTTTTCACTCTGCTACCCAGTCCTTTAAGGCTTAATATTACAAAACGGTAAAATTTATGTTAAATAAAGTTGCGTGGTGTGTATGAAGTTTCTATCTTTGCCCCACTGAAAAACGAAAGAATATCAGTAGCGCAGAAGAGCCTTTAGCTAGGCAGAAACAATATTACTTCAATAAGAAACGGACGAAAAAAAACTTTAAAACTTTTTGTAAAAAAAGTTGCCGGTTAAAAAA
>Ga0209675_1000922_pt1 | contig 18751 bp, 20 predicted proteins | sample AraplaCol_mLB_r2_2_FD_184280 | JGI IMG/M metagenome (GOLD analysis project Ga0209675, IMG submission 184280) | Arabidopsis root microbial communities from North Carolina, USA - plate scrape MF_Col_mLB_r2 (SPAdes) (version 3) | ecosystem: Host-associated > Plants > Roots > Endosphere | place... | reverse complement strand
GATCGCGCACCTCGGGCGAATAAGCTCGCGCCGTTCCGCCGATCTCGACCGTATCCGGAATGACGTTCAGCGCCTTCGGGTCGCCTGCCTGCAGGGAGCAGGCGCTGACGACGGCCGGCTGCAGCGCATCCGCGGCATCCTGCGGCCCGATCCGGACCAGGCCTAGTCGACGGCAAATACCTTCAGCAGCACCGCATCGGGCCGGCGTTCACCGATGCCGATGTGGAGTTTGTGGACCAGCCACTGCAGGTCGGGTGCGGCGGTCTCGAAGCGCATCGCCGTGCGCATGTAATAGGCGGATGGATCGACCGGCTCGCCACGCGCCAGCTTCTGCATCACCTCGGCCGGTCCGATGCGCAACCCGCGACTCCAGACCTCGACCTGCGCGCCGCCATCCAGTTTCAGCATGTAACGCGCATCCAGGTCAGCGAGCCCGTCCGGGCGCAGCGTTTGCCAGTCTGCGCCGCCGTTTAAGACCACGCCGCTGATCTTTCCGCTGACCGTGCCGCCGGTGATCGGCACGCAGCGGCGTTCGCCGCTTGCATCGCGACCGATGCTCTGCGGCACCGAGACCTGAACTGCAAGATCGAAAACCGGCGTCAGCATCGGCACTCCTCCGTTTTTATTTTATGCGCGGCAGTATCTCGTCGAGCCGGCGATGCAGCTCGGCCGTCTGGCTTTTGCCGATCTTTTCCGTCAGCGCCGCCTGCGCCTTTTGCCACACGAGAATCGCTTTCTGGAACAGCCGCCGCCCCTCCGGCGTCAACCGGATGTCGCGGCGGCGGCGATCATCAGCCGAGACGGTCTGGCTGATCAGGCCCCGTTTTTCCAGCAGACGCAGATTCCGCGTCAGTGTCGTCTGATCTGTATGGACAGCTTCTGCCAGCGTGCCGACTGAGTGGACGCTGTCACGATAGAGATAAGCCATCGTGCCGAATTGCGCCGCCGTGAGATCGACTTCGGCGTAATAGCCGGCATAGAGCTGGCCGGCGACCCGCGCCGTGTTCTGCAGGCGCAGCACAGTGCAGCCCTGATCCAGCAGTTGCTGGAAGGCGGTTTCAGCCGGGGTCTCTGTACGCTTGCGGGTCATTACTTCACTCAATAACCCGTTCCGCGCTCCTTGCAAACCGGCCCTTGAATTTCGGCCGGTCCGATATTAGCTGTAGCACCATTATATGTATATACACTCTTTTAGGGGATTCTTCCATGCGCGACGTCGTCATCACCGGCACCGGCCTGGTCACGCCGCTGGGCGCCGGCACCGAGATCAACTGGGCGCGGCTGACGGCCGGCCAGTCGGGCCTGCGCCGCATCACCGGCTTCGATACCTCCGATCTGCCGGCAAAAGTCGCCGGCATCGTGCCTGACATCGCCGACGATCCCGAGGGCGGCTTCGACCCCGAAACCGCCGCGCCGCCGAAGGACCGCCGCAAGATGGACCGCTTCATCCATTTCGCGCTCGCCGCCACGGCGGAAGCCATGAAACAGGCTGGCTGGACGCCGGCGGATGACGCGGCGCGCAGCCGCGCCGGCTGCATCATCGCCACCGGCATCGGCGGCTTCCCGGCGATCGCCGAAGCGACCCGCACGGTGGAACGCGCCGGACCGCGCAAACTGTCGCCCTTCGTGATCCCCTCCTTCCTCGGCAACCTCGCGGCCGGGCAGGTTTCGATCCGCTTCGGCCTGCAAGGCCCGCTCGGCTGTCCGGTGACCGCCTGCGCCGCGGGCGCGCAGGCCATTGGCGATGCCGCGCGACTGATCCGCGCCGGCGATGCCGATGTGATGATCGCGGGCGGCGCCGAGGCCTGCATCGACCGCGTCAGCCTGGCCGGCTTCGCGGCCGCCCGCGCGCTGGCCACCGCGCATAATGACGATCCGGAAAAAGCCTCGCGGCCCTTCGATGCGGCGCGTGACGGCTTTGTGATGGGCGAAGGCGCCGGCATCCTGGTGCTGGAATCGGAAGAGCATGCCAAGGCTCGCGGCGCCACCATCCTGGGCCGGCTGCTGGGCTACGGCACCACGGCGGATGCCCATCACATCACCGCGCCGCCGGATGACGGCAACGGCGCGCGCCGCGCCATGCAGATCGCGCTGGCGCAGGCCGGGCTGCAGCCGGCCGAGATCGGCTATATCAACGCCCATGCGACCGCGACGCCGGTGGGTGATACGGCCGAAATCTCTGCCGTGAAGACGGTGTTTGGCAATGTGCTCGACCGCGTGTCGATGTCATCGACCAAGTCGGCCATCGGCCATCTGCTGGGCGCAGCCGGCGCGGTGGAGGCGATCTATGCACTGCTGGCGGTGCGCCATGGCCTGCTGCCGCCGACGCGCAACCTGGAGACCGTGGACGAGAACTGCGCCGGCCTCGACCTGGTGCCGCTGAAAGCGCGCGCCAAGCAGATCACTTACGCGATGTCGAATGCTTTCGGCTTCGGCGGCGTCAATGCCGCGGTGATCGTGGGCGCGCCTTAAGCCGAGATATTCAGCACCATGCCGGGCGTGGGCAGTGCCGCCACGTCCAGCCCGGCGATCTCGCGGTCGGCCTCGCGGAACATCTTGTCCATCTCCTGCCGGTCCTTCGGGTCGAGCTGGCGCATGGCGACCTCGCGCAGCTTGCGCATGATCTTCTTCAGCTCCTTGGCGATGCCGGCCGCCTCGCTTTTCAGCGCCGCGAGATCGTCGTCGCCGCCAGCGACCTTGATCTTGACCTCGCCGGCCTTCGCTTCGCTTGTCTTGGGCTCGCCCGATCCGGTCTCCTCGGCCCTCGCCTCGGCGGCCGTCGCTTCACCGGCCTGCGTCCCGTCAGCGGCCGGCGACACGCCATCGGCGCTGGCGACCGCTGATGCTGTACCGCCGCCAGCGGCATCCGTCTTCGGCGCTGCCGGAACGGAGGGCACGGCGGTAACACCACCGCCACCGCCGCTGCCTTCGCCGGCCGCGGCCAGCGCCCGGCTCAGTTCGCGCGCGGCGTCGCGGATATCGCGCGCCACTTTCGCCGCCAGGCGGGCATCGCCGGTGGCGGCGGCCGAGCCGGCGGCGAGCTTCAGCGCCTCCAGCTTGGCCTTGATCTGCTCCAGCTTGCGCCGGGCGGCTTCCTTGGCCGCCTTCGACTTGCTGGACTTCATGTCGTTCAGCATCTGCTCGAGGCGGTTTTCGGCCTCGGTTTTCTGACGTTTGCTGATCGCGGTGAGCGTGGCCAGCGCATCCGTCTGGGCGGATGAAGTCTGCGCTGACGAGGCCTGCCGGGCGGCAGGCGCGGGTTTGGGAACGGAGTTCCCGGCAATATCGGCGACCATTCTGGCCTCCTGTTGCAAAATGTCTGCGCCGGCCCCGCCCTTCTGGACGTCCCGGCCGGCCCAGTTTAGCCGGGCCTGGTTAACGCGCCATAAAAAAAGACGGCGTGTTCGGGTGAACACGCCGCTGAGTCTGGGGGGAAGGAAATACGCGGGTAGTCAAAGGTCCGACCGGGCTCTGCAATCCCGGCCGCACCCTACGGAAAGGGTTAGTGCATGACCTTCCAGCTGCCGTCGGGCTGGCGGCAGGCGGTGCCGTAGCCCTGCTGCTGCTGGCCGGCGACCGTGATGGTCTGCTGGAACTCGCGGCAGTATTCGCCGCTGGCGGCCTGGTAGGCGGGCTGCGGCACGACGGTGCCGGCATTGCCGCTGTCCGGGTTGCGCCAGGAGACCTGGGTGCCCGAAGGCGTGCTCTCGAAGGCGCGCTGGTTGGCGCGCTCCATATAGGTGCGGTCGGCCTTGTCGAGCGACTTGCCGACTTCCGAGCCGAGCAGCGCGCCGATCAGGGTACCGGCAGCGACGCCGACCAGCTGGCCGGTGCCCTTGCCGAACTGGGCGCCGGCAACGGCGCCGCCGACGCCGCCGAGCACGGTGCCGACATTCTGCTTCGGACCGCTGTCATTGGCGCAGGCGGCCAGCATGCCGACGATGCCGAGAGCGGCAACGACGGATGCGACACGGCGCGGCCGAGTATGGGTCGACGGGCGGGTGAGAATGGCGTTCATGGAAGTTGGATCCCCAAAGACATGCCCCGATTAAGCCTTTTGTGGCTGGGCACGGGACAAAACTTGGCCGGGGATTGCGGCGGCATTGCGGCAGGGTTTAGGTATCATTGCGTCAGACTGTTACGGTGGATGACAGCCGTTTCGCCAGAGGACCCATTAACCAATGACCGCAGCCGATCCCTTTGCGCAATTCGATGCCTGGCTGACCGAAGCCGGCAAAGTCGAGCCCAACGACCCGAACGCGATGGCGCTGGCGACATCCGATGCCGACGGCCTGCCCAATGTGCGCATGGTGCTGCTGAAGGGTCATGACGCGCGCGGCTTCGTCTTCTACACCAACTTTGAAAGCCAGAAAGGCACCGAGCTGCTGGCCAACAAGCAGGCGGCGGCGGTGTTCCACTGGAAGAGCCTGCGCCGCCAGGTACGCATCCGCGGCCCGGTCAGCGTGGTGAGCGAAGCGGAGGCCGATGCCTATTTCCAGTCGCGACCGCGCGACAGCCGCATCGGCGCCTGGGCCTCGCAGCAGTCCCGCCCACTGGAGGGACGGTTTGCTTTAGAAGCAGCCGTCGCCAAATACGCCGCCAAGCATGCCATCGGCGAGGTGCCGCGTCCGTCCTACTGGTCCGGCTTCCGCATTTCGCCCAGCTATATCGAATTCTGGACCGACAAGCCCTTCCGCCTGCATGAGCGGCTGGTCTATCGCCGGAAGGATGAAGCCGAAGCCTGGACGACGGAGATGCTGTATCCGTGAGCGGAACCGCATACAGCACGCTCGACCCGGCCGCCAAGGCGGCGCTGATGCGCCGCGCCACTTATGCCTCGGTGCTGGTGGTCGCGATCCTGGTGGCGGCGAAACTGGCGGCGTGGCTGCATACGGAATCGGTGTCCCTGCTCGCCTCGCTGGTCGACAGCCTGCTCGACGGCGTTGCCTCGCTGATCAACCTGTTGGCCGTGCGCCACGCGCTCACGCCGGCCGATGACGAGCATCGCTTCGGCCACGGCAAGGCCGAAGCGCTGGCCGGGCTTGGCCAAGGCGCGCTGGTGGCAGGATCGGCGCTCTATCTGTTCATCACCGGCATCGAGCATCTGGTGACGCCGCAACCCATCGGACAGAGTCCGGCCGGCATCGCCGTGATGGGACTGTCGATCATCCTGACCGGCGCACTGATCCTCTACCAGCGCCGCATCGTACGGCGCACCGGCTCGCTGGCGATTGCCGCCGACCGGCTGCATTACGTCGGCGATCTCGCCACCAACCTCACCGTGGTCGTCGCCCTGCTGCTGGCCAGCCAGCCCGGCTATGCCTGGGTCGATGCGATCGGCGCGCTGATCGTCGCGACCATCATCGTCAAGAGCGCCATCGACATCGTCCGCGGCGCACTCGACAACCTGATGGACCGTGAAATGGCCGATGCCGACCGCGACCGCATCCTGAGCGTCGTGCGCGCCCATCCGGAAACCCGCGCGGCGCACGACCTGCGCACGCGGCAATCCGGCAGCAAGGCCTTCATCCAGCTTCACCTGGAACTCGATCCCAACATTACCCTGCGCGAAGCGCATCGCATCACCGACGAAATCGAAAACGAACTGCGACAGGTTTTCCCCGGCGCGGAAATCCTGATCCACCAGGATCCCGCCGGCCATGACGATCCGGTATCGTCCTATGTGACGCGCCGAGACTGACCAGGGATTGATGCTGCGCCGCACCCGGCCGTAAGCTGCGGCCGAGGGAGACTTCATGATTTCGATGATGCCGCGGCTTGCGCCGCTACTCGCCGCGCTGCCGCTTGCCATGCTGCTTTCCGCGCCGGCCCAAGCCGCCACCGCCATCGATGGCAGCGCGCTCGGCATCGTCTGGGTCCTGCCCTTTGCCGGCATGCTGCTGTCCATCGCGCTGCTGCCGCTGTTCACGTCGGCGCTGTGGCATCATCACTACGGCAAGATCACGGCCTTCTGGGCATTGTGCATCATTGTCCCCTTCGGGATGGAGCTGGGAACGGCCGCCACCGCGCAGGCTCTTCTGGAAACCGCGCTGCACGAATACATCCCCTTCATCGTGCTGCTGTTCGCGCTGTTCACGGTCGCCGGCGGCGTGCGCATCACCGGCAACCTGCATGGCTCGCCCAGCCTGAACACGGCGATGCTGCTGATCGGCACCGTGCTGGCCAGCTGGATGGGCACCACCGGCGCCTCGATGCTGATGATCCGCCCACTGATCCGCGCCAACGACGACCGCCGCCACAACGTGCATGTCGTGGTCTTTTTCATCTTCCTGGTCAGCAACGTGGGCGGCGCGCTGACGCCGCTGGGCGATCCGCCACTGTTCTTAGGGTTTCTCAAGGGCGTCGACTTCTTCTGGACGACCAAGGCGCTGTTCATGCCGACCATGTTCGTCACCGTGCTGCTGCTTGGCGTCTTCTACGCCATCGACAGCCACTACTACCGTAAGGAAGGCATCGTCGCGCCCGATCCGACGCCGGACAGCGCCATCGGCCTGGAAGGCGGCGTCAACCTGATCCTGCTCGGCGGCATCATTCTCGCCGTGCTGATGTCGGGCACCTGGCAACCGGATGTTACAGTGCAGGTCGCCGGCATCGGGATCGAGCTGCAGAATCTGGCACGCGACATCCTGCTGCTGGCCATCGCGTTTGCCTCGCTGAAGCTGACCGAGGCGCAGACCCGCCGCGACAACGGCTTCACCTGGGGACCGATCATCGAGGTGGCCAAGCTGTTCGCCGGTATCTTCATCACCATCATCCCGGCCATCGCCATCCTGAAGGCCGGGATGGACGGCGCGCTTAGCCCCCTGGTCGGGCTGGCCTCGCATACCGACGGCACGCCGAACAACGCGATGTATTTCTGGCTCGCCGGCGGGCTCTCCAGCTTCCTCGACAATGCCCCGACCTACCTGGTCTTTTTCAACATGGCCGGCGGCGACGCGGCGCATCTGATGGGGTCGCTCGGCACGACCCTGCTGGCGATCTCGGCCGGCGCGGTCTTCATGGGCGCCAACAGTTACATCGGCAATGCGCCAAATTTCATGGTCAAGGCGATTGCCGAGGAGATGAGGGTGGCGATGCCGAGCTTCTTCGGCTACATGGCCTGGAGCTGCTGCATCCTGCTGCCAGCTTTCGCCCTGGTGACCCTGATCTGGTTCCGCTGATCCGGCCAAGGCCATAGAGGTAGGGTCACAGGACTTTCATTGTCGGTAAACCCGAGTCGCGGTAGACTGTGACCGATTCGGGCGGCAGTCCGGCCGCCTGATCACGGGTTGTTTGTTCAGGAGGATCGAGCCATCGCAACCACCACGACGCGCAAGAGCGCTGCCGCGGCCGCCGGGTCGAAACCCAAGGCCGCCTCTAAGTCGAAGACAGCTTCTCAGAAGACCGGCGCCAAGAAGCCGGCCGCTGCCAGCAAGACCAAGACTGCAAAGACCACATCCGCGACCAAGAAGACCGCTCCGGCCCGCAAGACCGGGATGACCAAGGTCACCGAAGCCGCCGCCAAGGCAGCCGCGAAACTGCCGGCAACCAAACCAAAATCCGCGAAAAAGACCGCTGCTCCGAAGGCCGCCGCCCAAAAGGCCGGGGCCAAGCCGGCACCGAAAAAGAGCACCATCCCGCCTGCCGTGCTGAAGCTGCATCAGGCCATCCTGAAATCGCTGGACGACGACAAGGCCGAAAACATCGTGTCGATCGACCTCACCGGCAAATCCTCGATTGCGGATTTCCTAGTGGTCGCCTCGGGCCGGTCGTCGCGCCAGGTCGCCGCCATCGCCGAGCATCTGGTCGAACGCGTCACCAGGGAAACCGGCCGCAAGGTCCGCGCCGAGGGTAAGGCAGTGGGCGACTGGGTGCTGATCGATACCGGCGACATCGTCGTGCATATCTTCCGCCCGGAAGTGCGCAGCTTCTACAACCTGGAAAAGATGTGGGGCGGCGCCACCATCCCCGAACCGGCGGCGGCCTGATGACGATCAGCCGCCAGCCCGCCTGAGCTGGCGGCATGAAGATTACCGTGGCCTGCGTCGGCAAGGCCGGCCGCGCCAAGCATGATGCGGCCCAGAACCTGCTGGAAGGCTATCGCGAACGCCTGCCCTGGCCCGTCACCATCAAAGAGGTGGAGGACAGGAAGCAGGGCGGCACGGTGGCCGAACGCAAAAGCCGCGAGGCGGCCCTGCTGCTGGCCGCGATCCCGAAAGGCGCCGTCGTTGTCGCCCTCGACGAGCGCGGCAAAAGCCTGTCCAGCCGCCATTTCGCCGATATCCTGACCCAGTGGCGCGACCATGGCGAACAGGAGGTGGCCTTCCTGATCGGCGGCGCCGACGGGCTGGATGCCAGCGTCACCGCCAAAGCCCGGCTCACCCTGTCGCTGTCTGCCATGACTTGGCCCCATTTGCTGGCGAGGGTGATGCTGCTGGAGCAGCTGTACCGCGCCTGGAGCCTGCAGACCGGCCACCCCTATCATCGTGATTAAGCTGGATTAACGGCACTTTCGATCACGGTGATGGAGAGGGCCGGCGTGACGGATGGGCCGGTCTGCGCTATGTAGAAGCTGGAAACCCGTCCCCGGAAGAATCGCTGAATTTTCGCCATGACCCAGAGCACCGAAACCCGTAAGCCCGTCGTCCTCTGCATCCTGGACGGCTGGGGCCTGCGCGACGATCCGGCCGACAATGCCCTGGCCCAGGCCAGCCTGCCGAATTACCGCCGCCTGCTGGAAACCCGGCCCTTCGCGAAAGTCGGCACCTCGGGGCGCGACGTGGGACTCCCGGATGGCCAGATGGGCAATTCCGAAGTGGGCCACATGAATATCGGCGCAGGCCGCATCGCGGTGCCCGATCTCGGCCGCCTCGACAATGCCGTGGCCGATGGCAGCCTCGCCCGGAACGAAGCCATTACCGGGCTGATCGCCAAGCTGAAGGCCGCCAAGGGCAGCCTGCATCTGCTCGGCCTGCTGTCGGATGGCGGCGTGCATTCGCACCAGGACCACATGGCCGCGCTGGCGGTGATCTTCGCCAAGGCCGGCGTGCCTGTGAACATCCACATGTTCGCCGATGGCCGCGACACGCCGCCGAAAAGCGCGCTGGTCTTCCTGAAACAGGTGCGTGAGAAGATCGCCGGTGTCGACGGCATTACGTTCGCCACGGTCAGCGGCCGTTTCTTCGCGATGGACCGCGACAAGCGCTGGGAGCGCGTCGCCCAAGCTTACGACGCCATCGTCGACGCCAAGGGCAAGAGCGCTGCTACGGCCGAAGCCGCCATCGAACAGGGCTATGCAGCCGATGAGAATGATGAGTTCATCTCGCCCACCGCGCTCGACGGCTATGCCGGCTTCAAGGACAGTGACGGCCTGCTGATGGCGAATTTCCGCGCCGACCGCGCGCGCGAAATCCTCACCGCCTTGCTCGACCCGCATTTCGACGGTTTCGCGCGCGGCCGCGTCGTCAAATTCGCCGGCGCCGTCGGCGTGACGGAATATTCCACGGCGCTGAACAGTTTCCTCACCACCGCCTATGCGCCGATGCGCTACCCCAACACCATCGGCGAAGTGATCGCCAATGCCGGCAAGAACCAGCTGCGCATCGCCGAGACCGAGAAATACGCCCATGTCACCTTCTTCATGAATGGCGGCGAGGAGCAGCCCTTTGCGAACGAGGACCGCATCCTGGTGCCGTCGCCAAAGGTGAAGACCTATGACCTGCAGCCGGAGATGTCGGCGCCGGAACTGACCGACAAGCTCTGCGCGGCCATTACGTCGGGCAAATACGATCTCGTCATCGTCAACTACGCCAACCCCGACATGGTGGGCCATACCGGCTCGATGCCGGCGGCGATCAAGGCGGCGGAAACGGTGGACGCCTGCGTCGGCCGCGTGGAAGCCGCCGTGAAAGAGATGGACGGCGTGCTGCTGATCACCGCCGATCACGGCAACCTGGAACAGATGATGGATCGCACCAGCGGCCAGCAGCATACCCAGCACACCACCAATCCGGTGCCGCTGCTGCTGACCGGCGGCAGGCGCACGGATGCCTACCAGCTCAGCGACGGCCGGCTCTGCGACATCGCGCCGACGCTGCTGCATTTCATCGGCCTGCCGCAGCCCAAGGACATGACCGGCCGCGTGCTGGCGACGCCGTCCGCTTCCGCCAACAACCAGACGACTGCCCGCCGCCTTGCGTAAGCTGATCCTACCGCTCACATGCCTGGCGCTTCTGGCGCCGGCGAGCGGTTTCTCTCAGTCAGGGGCCCCGCAGCAGCAGCTGCAGGACGTGCAGAAGCGGCTGCAGGAAAGCCGCGACCGCGAGCGCGAACTGGGCCAGGAAGCCGCCAAGCTGGCGCAGAAACAGCGCGACCTGCAGAAACGGCTGGTCGGTGCCGCCCGCAAGCTCCAATCCCAGGAAGACCTGGTCTCGCAGAGCGAGGACAAGCTGGCCGGCCTGCTGAGCGACGAAAAAGCCGCCCATGAAGCGCTGGAGACCCGCCGCGGCGAATTGGCGCAGACGCTGGCCAGCCTGGCGCAGCTGAGCCGTCAGCCCCCCGAGGCGATGGTGCTGGCGCCGGGGTCAGCTTTGGACATGGTGCGGGCCAGCCAGCTGATGGCGGCCCTGGTGCCCGAGATCGAAAGCCGCGCAGCTTCCTTGCGCGACGAACTGACCCGGCTCGCCCGGCTGCGCCAGGGCGTGGCCAATGAGCAGGAGCGGCTGGGCAAGGCGATCGGCCAGCTCGACAAGGAACGCCGCGAGCTGGAATTCCTGCAGGCCGAAACCCATGCCGCCGCCGCACAAACCGCGGAAGAGCGCGATTCCGAGCGCGAAAAAGCCTCCCAGCTGGCCGCCCAAGCCAAGGATCTGCGGGCCCTGGTCGACCGCCTGCTGGAGCAGGAACGCCGCGAGGCGGAACGGCGCGCCGCCGAGGCCGCCCGGCGCCAGCAGGGCCAGCCGTCCGGCAAGCCCCCGACCAGCCCGGACCCGCCGGAGGCCTATGCCGCCCTGGAGGGCAGCGCCGCCCTACCGGCGCGCGGGCGGATCACCGGGCGCTTCGGCCAGTCGGACGAAAACGGACTGCCGCTGCGCGGCCTGCGCATCGAGGCGCGCCCGGGAGCCCAGGTGATCGCGCCGGCTGACGGTAAAGTGATGTTTGCGGGTCCATTCCGCGGCTACGGGCAACTCTTGATTATCGCCCATGGCGGTGGGTACCATAGCTTATTGGCGGGATTTGGACGGATCGACCGGTCGGTTGGTCAATGGGTTCTCGCCGGCGAGCCAGTTGGCCTGTTGAGCAGTTCACCAGGCGAAAAGCCCGTCCTATATCTCGAACTGAGGCGCAAGGGCGAAACGGTCAATCCGCTGCCCTGGCTGGCCTCGGGCGACAGAAAGGTAAGCGGCTGATGCGCAATTTCCTCCTCGGTGGCGTCTGTGCCTTCGCATTGATGGGTTCGGTCGCGCTGTTCGCCGCGCCCAGCAAGGTCGGCGGCCTGCAGACCAACGAAACCTATCGGCAGCTGAATCTCTTCGGCGAGATTTTCGAGCGCGTCCGCAACGACTACTACAAGGAAACCAAGGACGAGGAGCTGATGGAGCACGCCATCAACGGCATGCTCTCCTCGCTCGATCCGTATTCGATCTACATGCCGCCGCGCAGCTTCCAGGAAGCGCGCGTGCAGACCCGCGGTGAATTCGGCGGCCTCGGCATCGAAGTGACCCAGGAAAGCGGCCTGATCAAGGTGGTGTCGCCGATCGACGACACGCCGGCGCAGAAGTCGGGCATTCTTCCGGGCGACCTGATCACGCATCTCGATGGCGACCCCGTGATGGGCAAGTCGCTGCAGGAATCGATCGAAAAGATGCGCGGCGCGCCGAACACCAACATCGTGCTGACCGTGCGCCGCGGCGCCGACAACGCTGCCAAGACCTTCGACGTCAAGATCACCCGCGCGGTGATCAAGACCCGCGTGGTGCGCGCCCGCCGCGAGGGCGAGTTCGCCTATCTGCGCATCTCGTCCTTCAACGAACACACCACCCAGGACCTGACCGCCGCCATCGACAAGCTGAAGAGCGAGATGGGCCCCGAACTGAAGGGCTACATCATCGACCTGCGCGACAATCCGGGCGGCCTGCTCGACCAGGCCATCTCGGTGTCGGACAGCTTCCTGAACCAGGGCGAGATCGTCTCGACCCGCGCGCTGCGCGCCTCGGCCGATGAAGGCCAGCGCTACAACGCCAAGCGCGGCGATATCGCCGACGGCAAGCCGATGGCCGTGCTGATCAACGGCGGCTCCGCCTCGGCGTCCGAGATCGTCGCCGGCGCGCTGCAGGATCATCACCGCGCCGTGCTGGTGGGCAACACCACCTTCGGCAAGGGCCTGGTGCAGACCATGATCCCGCTCGGCGAGTTCGGCGGCATGAAGCTGACCACGGCGGGCTACTTCACGCCGTCGGGCCGTTCGATCGACAAGGTCGGCATCAGCGCCGATGTCGAGGCCTGGAACGAGCGCGATCGCCAGATCGCGGCAGCGCTGAAAGAGCGCCGCCAGATGACCGGCACGCGCGAGACCGAGGAAGAGAAGCCGCAGAACCAGTCGCCTGCCACGCCCGTGACGCCGCCGGCCGCCGTGCCGACGCCGGGCCAGGATGGTCCTGACCTGGTGCTGCAGTCCGCCATCGAAGTGCTGCGCGCACCGCCCAAGCCTTCCGCCCGCAAGTGAGCGGGCAGCGGTAAGGGGGGGATCAGCAGAAAGCTGAGACACCGCAATGGCCAAGCTGCATGCCGATCCTGACGACCGCGCCCTGAGCGACGGGCCGCCCGCGAAGAAGCGCGGCCTGTTCAGCCGTCTGTTCAAGCGCAATACGGAACTCGACGCGATGATCGCGGCCGAGCAGCATGCTACTGCGCACGACGGCGAGCATGACGAGCACCATCCCGATGCCGACCTGATCCAGACCATCGGCGGGCACGACGATCCACTGCATCACCCGCAGCGCCGCCGCGGCATGAAGCACCGCATCGCCGGCTTCTTCCGCATCATCGGCCTGATCCTGTGGCCGCCCTTCCTGCGCGGCGATCTTGGCGCCATTAACCGCCGCCTGCTGCTGACCGCCTGGACGGTGCTGCTGCTGGTGCTGGCCGCCGGCGGCGGCTGGCTGGTCACCACCAGCGACAAGCTGACCTACCTGCCCGGTTCGGAAGTGATCATCGGCGTCGCCCGCCTGGCCCTGCCGCCGGAAGCGCGGCTCGCCCCCGAGCAGAAGGCGGCAACCGCCGCGCCGCCGCCCACCGCTGGACGGCTTCCAAGTGGATTGCTCGTTGCACCGGATCCGGCGCTGGCCGAGACCACGCCGCGCGGCATCGCGCCGAAGATCGGCGCCGATGGCCGCCAGCCCTGGACCGCCTATGCGCGTCCTTTCGACGAGCCGCCGAACCGGCCGCGACTGGCCATCGTGATCCATGAGATGGGCCTGAACGCCCAGCTGACCGCGCTGGCCGCCGAACGCCTGCCGCCGGCGATCAGCTTCGCCTTCAACCCCTACGCGCCCGATCTCGCCGTGCAGATCGAGAAGGCGCGCACCGCCGGCCATGAAGTGCTGCTCGGCCTGCCGATGGAGCCCTTCGACTATCCGGCCAGCGATCCCGGCCCTTACACGCTGCTGACCAGCCTGAACGAGCAGGAGAATACCCGCCGCTTCGACTGGGCGCTCACGCGCGCCACCGGCTATATCGGCTTCACCAACCTGATGGGTGGCAAATACACGTCGTCTCCCGAACACATGCGCATCATCGCCGCCAAACTCAAAGATCGCGGCCTGATGTTCGTCGACACCCGCGTGGCGCCGCGCAGCGTCGCCGCCCGCATCGTGCGCGAGACCGGCGGCGTCTATGCCTTCGTCAACCGCCAGATCGACATCCAGCCCAATGCACAGCTGATCGATGCCCGCCTCGATGAACTGGAGCGCACCGCGCGCGCCGGCGGCATCGCCATCGGCGCCGCCCTGCCCTATCCGGTCAGCCTCGACCGCCTGCTGAACTGGGCCGGCAAGCTGGAAGCCAAGGGCATCGCGCTCGCGCCGGTTTCCGCCATCGCCAATCGCCAATCACCCGAGTGAATTTTTCATGAGTCTGGATGCACGTCCCTATCGCGACGGCGTCGGCATCGCGCTGCTGAACGACCAGGACATGGTCTTCGTCGGCCAGCGCATCGACCAGACCGCCGAGGCCTGGCAGATGCCGCAGGGCGGCATCGATCCGGGCGAGGACCCGTTGCAGGCGGCCTTGCGCGAAATGGAAGAAGAGATCGGCGTGAAGGCGGCCTTGGCTGAGGTGATCGCCGAGAGCCGCGGCTGGCTGCATTACGACCTGCCGCCGGAGCTGGCCGACAAGGTCTGGAAGGGCAGGTATCGCGGCCAGCGCCAGAAATGGTATCTGGCGCGCTTCAAGGGTCGCGACACCGATATCAACATCCAGACCGCGCATCCCGAATTCAACCAGTGGCGCTGGCTGCCGTTCCGCCAGCTGCCCGACATGATCGTGCCTTTCAAGCGACCGATCTACGAACTGATCGTCGCCGAATTCGCCGACAAGGTCCGCACCTGACGGAGATCCGATGAGCAAGGGCGACATCCTGCTGCTGCATGGCGCTTTCGTCGGTGGCTGGGTGTTCGAACGCTTGCGCGCCGAACTGAGCCGGCGCGGCTGGAAGACCCATGCCCTCGACCTGCCCTTCCATGGCAGCGAATTCGCCGGCCAGGAGCCGCATCCTGACCTGGCGAAACAGGGCATCGCCGAGTATCGCCGCTTCGTCGAGAACGAGATTCACCGTCTGCCGCCCGATGCGCCGAAACCCGTGGTGATCGGCCATTCGCTCGGCGGCCTGCTGGCGCAGCAGATGGCGGCGCAGAACCTGGTGCGCGCCGCCGTGCTGCTGGCGCCCGTGGCGCCCTGGGGCAGCCTGCCGCGCAGCAAACTGCAGGTCGAGAATGCCACCGGCCTGTTATGGAAGGTCGGCCTCGATCTATGGCACAAGGGCATCAAACCCGATTTCCAGATCGCGGCGACGCAATCGATGGACCGCATTCCGCCGGCTTTGCAACGCGATATTTTCTCGCGGATGGTGCCGGAATCCGGCCGCGTGCTGGGCGAAACCATGCTGTGGGGACTGGACTGGCATGCGCATGGCTATGTGCCGGCGCATCGCGTGACCGTGCCGCTGCTGGTGCTGGCAGGCGAGGATGACAAGGTGACGCCGGCGGCGGCCTGCCGCGCGGTGGCGGCGCGCTATCCCGGCCGCGCCGTCTATCGCGAGATTCCGGAGCTGAGCCATTTCATCTTCGGCGAACCGAAGGAAGACGAGGTCATCGCCCTGGTGGCCGCCTGGCTCGACGACCACGCCACCTGAGACGTCGGCTACGTGTCCACGGGCACGCCGCAGCCCAGCACGATATCGATGCGGCCGGCATCCTTCGACAGCGGCAGCAGCACGGCCTGGAAACGCTGGCGCCCGCGTTCGAGCATGTAGTCGTAAGACAGCGCCTGCATCGTTTTCTCGGCGATCACCACCCGATAGAAACCGAGCAGTTCGTCACGGAAGACGGTATTGGCGATCTCGTCGAGCCAGCGCCCGGTCAGGTCGCGGCCGTGATAGAAAACGAATTCTGTGCCGAACAGGCGATAACGCAGGCGATAGGCGTCACCGCCGCCGCTTTTCTCTTTCTCGGGCCGCACCACATCCACCATCAGGAGAAAGCCGAGCAGCGGCTTGAGGTCGAGCGGATCGAGATCGGCGCGGGCCGGACAGCAGCGGCCGGCGGATTTCGCGGCCCAGTACGCGACCAGGCCGCGCAGACGCGGATCGATATCCGCCGTCGCGACCGGCGTGATCAGCCGGTTTGTGTCGCCTCCCATGCCATGACGCTAGACCGCCGGATCAAGGCCCGGCAAGCGCAATCGCAGCCACGCCCAATAGACCGCGCGCCTAATAGACGGCGACGGGCAGACCGCTACTGAGAATCATGTCGACAGTCTCGCCGTCGCCGGCCAGCGGCAGGATGATCGCCTGGAAACGGTGCCGCCGGCTTTCCAGAAGGTAGTCATACGACACCATCGGGGTCGCCCCGGTGGCGATCACATGGGTGTAGAGCGCATCCAGCTGCTCGCGGTAGACCGGGTTGGGAATTTCATCCACCCAGACGCCAGTCAGGTCACCGCCATGGTAGAAGACGAATTCGCTGCCGAACAGGCGATAGCGGAAGCGCGGTTTCGTGCCGGCCGCGCCGCGCACCACGTCGATCAGGTTGATGTTGCCGAGCAGGCCGCGCAGATCCAGCGGATCGATATCGGCGCGGGCGGGATAGCGGCGGCCATCCCCGTGCATGTCGCGCTTGCCGCGCCAGTAGGCCAGCAAATCCCGCAGCCGCGAATCAAGCTCTGCTTCCGTGATGGGACCCTGGGGCGGCAGATCGGCCGGCGCTGTCATACCGGAAATACTAGCCCGATATGCTCCGCAGGCAAACGCTTCTTAGGCGATGGCTTAAGCGGCAGCAACCGCCAGGCGGCGCAGACGCCATTGCATGACACGCCAGATGGCGGCGGCGAACCAGCGGCTGAGACGCGACTGCGGATCGAAGTCGCAGGCCTTGAGCGCCATCGACAGGCCGCGCTGGATATGGCCGAAGCGGTAGACGCGGCTGGCGCGCAATTCGTAGGCCGCGCTCTGCGCCGCGCGGTCATAGGCGCCTTCGCAGCCGTTGCCGCACCAGTAGGCCATGGCCAGTTCGTCGTCGCTGGCCTCCTGCATGCGACCGAGCGCGATGCCCAGGCGCCGCAGGCGCGACAGCGGCTGGCGCTGCTGGTAGCGCTGCAGGTGATCGTAGAACAGCTTGAAATGCCGGAACTCGTCGGCGGCGATCTTGGCCGCCACCAGCTTCAGCACCGGCTCGTCGGTGGCGTCGCGAATGGCGGTGTAGAAACTCGACGTGCCGCATTCCACCACGCAGCGCGCCACCAGCTCGCCATTGCGGCTGCCGCGCACGGACGCCGTCGCCTCCAGCGGCAGGCGATAGCCATCGGTGAACCGCTGCATCGCCAAATCGGGATCGAAGGCGGGGTCGGCAAGCTGCGCCCAGCGCGCCAGTGCGGCGCCATGCTGGCGCTCCTCGACGCCCCACTGCCGCACGACCGCGCAGAAGTCGGGATCGTCGGCGAAGACATTGCTAAGATAGGTGACGTAGTCGTCGGCGTTATGCTCGACCAGGGCGGCAGCCTTCACCGCGCGCAGCAGTTCGGGATCGACCTTGGAAGGGTCGAACTGCTGCCAGGGAATATCATCGAGCGTCCAGTGACCGGTCATGCTTTGAGTATTTAACCTGCCGTCATGAAATTGCAATGCTTGCCATTTGCGCTAAGTGCCGGTTAATACACCATTCTTGGCAAAAATAGGGCGGACTCGCCATGACCGACAGCATCCTCTATCACAATCCGCGCTGCTCCAAGTCGCGCCAGGCGCTGGCCATCCTGAAAGCCAGCGGCATCGAGCCGCGGATTGTCGAGTATCTGAAGACGCCACCGGATGCTGCCGAGCTGAAACGCCTGCTCGGCCTGCTGGGTCTCAAGGCCACCGACATCCTGCGCAAAAACGAAGCCGCCGAAGCCGGTATCGACGTGACGGGGAGCGAGGCCGCGCTGATCCAGGGCATCGCCGCGCATCCCGAAGCGCTGGAACGGCCGATCTTCGTGCACAAGGGCAAGGCCGTGCTGGGCCGCCCGCCGGAAAAGGTGCTGGGGATTCTCTAGCTTATTGGCCCCGGCCCGCTGGTCTTGGGCGGGCCCGCGCGCTAGCTTTGTCCGTACACATATACAAAGCGTCTCGCCCATTCATGACAGATCAGTCTCCCGACCGCTCCGGTGCCGCGCACCAGGGCATCACCGCCTATTCGCTCGGCCTGCTGGCGCTGCTCACCTTCTTCTGGGGCGTCAACTGGCCGATCATGAAGATCGCGCTCAACGAGATGCCGGTCTTCACCTTCCGCGCGCTCTGTCTGGGCGGCGGCGCCATCGGGCTGTTCACCATCGCGATCTGGAAACGCATGCCGATGCGGATTCCGCCGGGCTATCTGTGGAAGCTGACGCTGATCAGCCTGTTCAACATCGCCGGCTGGAATGTCTTCGTGCTCTACGGCCTCAGCATGCTGCCGGCCGGCCGCACCACCATCCTCGCCTTCACCATGCCGCTCTGGCTGCTGCCCATGAGCACGCTATTGCTGCATGAACGCCTGACCGGCTGGAAACTTGCCGGCCTGGGCGTCGGCCTCACCGGGCTGATCGTGCTGGTGGGCGGCGAGTGGCAGGCCATGACCTCTGCGCCGCTCGGCGTGGTGCTGGTGCTGCTGGCGGCAATCTGCTGGGCCATCGGCACGGTGCTGACCAAGCTGTGGCTGGTGCCGATGTCCGCCGTGCCGTTCGTCGGCTGGCAGATGGTGCTGGGCGGCATTCCGATCTTCGTGCTGGCGCCACTGCTGGAGGCTGACCGCTGGTTCATGTATTCGCTCGGGCCGTGGCTGGCGGCGCTGTACAACGCCACGATCTGCTTCGTCTTCTGCTACTGGGCCTGGAATGTGCTGGTGCGCATCCTGCCGGCCGGCATCAGCGGACTGTCTACCCTGATGATCCCTGTGGTCGGCGTGTTTTCCAGCATGCTGATGCTGGGCGAGCAGCCGCAATGGCCGGAATTCGCGGCGCTCGT